>LXNI01002907.1_pt1 | contig 10819 bp, 9 predicted proteins | sample 809091 | NCBI WGS metagenome assembly LXNI01 (sample SAMN04870527, study PRJNA318959) | sponge metagenome | biome: 01000161; feature: marine sponge reef; material: water | host: Sarcotragus foetidus | place: Greece: Milos, Mediterranean Sea | collected 2013-05-29 | depth 5-7 m | reverse complement strand
CCGTGGGAATCGTATTCGATGACTGCCATCGGTCGTCTGTGCCTCTTCGGACTTGCTTCCTATAGTATGTCCAATGAAACCAATGGTCGAGCGGTTTTGCTTCTTTTGCTACACAATTCCCCTAGTTTGAGCCTTTGCCCCCGATCAACACGTTTGATGGTTGACCGACGCCCTTCGTCTACCGCGAAGTGAGCACCTGTCCGATTGCTGCCACGTGCTTTGCCTGCGCGTAGGAACCCTTGTTCCACACCAGATCGATGACCTGGCGGACATCGGCGGGAGTGATCCCGTCAACGAACCGTTCCCCGATGACGGGAAGGCGTACGCCGCAAATCAATGTGCGGCGTCAATTGCTCGCCTTTCTTCCTCAGTAGACCAACGGCCCGGACCGCCTCGCGGCTACAGGTTGTAGCCGCGCTCGTTGTGGGACACGAGGTCGAGGCCCTCGGTCTCCTCGTCGTCGGAAACGCGGGCGCCGCCGACGAGGACATCGACGATCTTCAGGATGATGAACGTCCCGATCGCCGTATAGCCGACCGTGGCCAGGACGCCGATGGCCTGCACGCCAAGCTGGCTCCCGATCGAGGCCATGTCCGTCGTGAACCCTTGGCCGCTGAAGATGCCGAGCGTCGTCGCCGCGAACACGCCCGTCAGAATCGTTCCCAAGGCGCCGCCGACGCCGTGCACCGGAAACACGTCCAACGAGTCGTCAATCTTCAGCGTGCGCTTCATGAAGTTGGTGGCGAAGAAGCAAACCGTGCCCGCCGCGATGCCGATCAACAGGGCTCCCGCCGGTCCCACGAAGCCGGACGCCGGCGTGATCGTCCCGAGTCCCGCCACCATGCCGGTGACCGCGCCGAGCGCACTCGGCTTCCCGTATCGGGCCCACTCGATCATCATCCACGTGAACGCCCCGGCAGCGGCGGAGATATGGGTCACCGTGAGTGCCATGGCGGCATCGCCGTTCGCTGCCAGCGCGCTGCCGCCGTTGAAGCCGAACCAGCCCACCCACAGCATCGCCGCGCCCGCGATGGTCAGCGTCATGTTGTGCGGCGGCTGCGTATGGTCCGGGAAGCCGCGTCGCGGCCCGAGCACGACGGCCGCGACCACGGCGGCGGTCCCTGCGGTGATGTGCACCACCGTGCCGCCCGCGAAATCCATCAATCCCATGCCGCCGAGCCAGCCGCCGCCCCACACCCAGTGGGTGATGGGTGCATAGACCAGGAGCGACCAGAACGCCGTGAACAAAAGCACGGCCGAGAACCGGATCCGCTCGACGAAGGCACCGACGATCAACGCCGGGGTGATGATGGCGAAGGTCAGTTGGAAGGTCGCGAAGATCGACTCGGGGATCGTCCCCGACATCGCATCCTCGCTCACCCCGTTGTAGAGGAACTTGCCAAGGCCCCCGACAACGCTCCCGATGCTGTCGCCGAACGCCAGGCTGTAGCCGAGGACGAGCCACAGGATCGTGACGAGGCAGGTGATCGCAAAACACTGCAACAGCACCGACAGGACGCTGTTGGCGCGTACAAGGCCGCCATAGAAAAGGGCCAGGCCCGGGATCGTCATGAACAGCACCAAGGCCGTCGAGGTCAAGATCCAAGCCGTGTCGCCGCCTTCCGGCGACTGGCCGAACGCGGCCACGGCCCCCAGCGAGACGGCCGCCGCGAGCACCCGCTGCGCGGTGATTCTGATTCCCATTGCGCTCTTCCCCCTGCCCTTGTTTGCGTGACCGCGGCTAATGCTTGCAGTCAGGTTGCGTTTCTCTGGCCGTTGGCCTTTCGTGCCTCTTGCTGGGGTCCAGCCCCGCTAGGCGATGGCTTGGCCACCCTCCAACTCGGAACGTACACAAGACAGGGGCAACATTCCAGCCGGGTTAACGCGCTACACCTGTATCGGGACGGCTCCGCCCGGCCCGCCCGGGCCCCGCCGCGACTCGTCCCCCGTCAAATGCCCCACCAACTGCGGACCGGCGTACACCAGTGCCGTATAGACCTGCACGAGGTCCGCTCCCGCGGCGAACATCGCGGCCACGTCCGCGTGCGTGGTGATGCCACCGACGCCGATGATGGCAGGTCCCGAGCCGACGCTGGCCCGCAGCCGTCGCACGGTATCCCTGGCCCGTGGGAGCAGCGGCACGCCGGACAGACCGCCGGTCTGATCGGCATTCGCCGAGCGCAACGCCGCCGGCCTCGCCACCGTTGTGTTGACCGCAACGAAGCCATCCGCGCCGGCTGCGACCACGGCTTGCGCCGTCTCGTGGAGGTCCACGGGCACGAGGTCCGGGGCCAGCTTGACCAGGATGGGCCTGGTGAAGCCCCGGTCGGCGGCGAGGCGGTCGCGGACCTCGATCAGTTCGCCCACCAGCGCACGGGCGCGGGTCGCCGACTGCAGGTCGCGCAGCCCTGGCGTATTCGGCGACGACAGGTTGACGGTGAGATAGTCCGCCACGTCGTAGACCGCAGCCAGGCAGGCCGCGTAGTCCCGCGCCGCATCGCCAAGGGGTGTCGCGCGGTTCTTGCCGATGTTCACGCCGACGGGCACGTCGATGCGGGCGCGCACGCGGGCAAGGTTGGCGCTGGCCGCCACCGCGCCGACGCTGTTGAATCCCATCCGGTTGATCAGCGCCCGGTCCTCGGCGAGGCGGAACAGGCGCGGCTGTGGATTGCCGCGTTGCGGACGCGGCGTGACCGTGCCGACCTCGACGAATCCGAACCCGAGCCGGGCCAGGCCGGCGGCCGCAACGGCATCCTTGTCGAGGCCGGCCGCCACGCCAACGCGGTTCGGGAACCGCAGACCCAGGACCTCGATGTCGCGGCGGCGCGGGGCAAGCCGCGGCAACGTCCCCACCGCGCGCAACGCGGCGAGCGTCGCGTCGTGTGCGGTCTCGGGAGGCAGCGCGAAGAGCAGCCGACGCAGCAGAGGGTAGCCGCGCCAGTCACTCATCGTCGCTCATCTCGCCAGGCGTCACGCCTCGGCCAAGCCCTTGTCGACCACCTCGCGCACATCCTTCGACAATTCGTTGCCGCCGAGGTCCGCCAGGACGGTGCGCATTCGCCGACCGCGTGCGGCATCGAAGCGCGGCCACTCGGTGAGCTTCTTGGCCAACGCCGAGGCCACCTGCGGGTTCTTGGCATCGACGGCAAGCACCTTGTCCGCGGCCCAGCGGTAGCTGTCGCCGTCCACCGTATGGAAGTTGCGCACGTTGGCCGTGTAGGCGCCGATCAGCGCGCGGATCTTGTTCGGATTGGTGGCCTCGAAGGCCGGGTGCGCCTCCAAGGCCCGCACGCGCGCGAGACCGCCGGGCAGCGGGTTCCGGGCCTGCGCCGACAACCAGGCGTCGACCACCAGGGCTTCGCTCGACCAGCGCTCGTAGAAGGCTCGTACGTCGTCCGCCTTCTCCGCATCGTCGAGTCCCTCGAGCCCGAGAATGCCATGCAGGGCGGCTGCGCGCTCGGTGAGATTGTCGGCATCGCCCAAGAGCCTGCGGAGCCGTTCGTGCGCGGCACCGGGGTCTCGCCGGCCGAGGTCGCGGACCGCATACCACAGCGCCCGCAGTTTCAGACTTCGGCGCGCGATGTCCCCCGGCTGTGGCCTGTAGCCGCCGACGGTTTCGTTCGCGCCAACCAAGCCCAGCCAATCGACTGCGCCGGCCAGCCGGTTCGCCAAGCCATCCCATGCGGCGGTGATGGCAAGGATGTCCGCACCAGGCGCCAGGTCAAGCAGGCTACCTTCGCTCGGCAAGGTCAGCATCGCCGCCAACAGCGCCTTGGCTTCGCCGTCGTCCGGTGCGTCCAGGGCGCGGGTGGCGAGATCGTCGAACAGGGCGACAACGGCATCGCGGTCAGCGTCGGACGCATCCGGGAGCAGGCTCGTCGAGATCAGCGTCTGCGCAGCATCCCAGCGCGCGAAACCGTCGGGGTCGCTCGCCGCCAGGCGCCGGCGCACGTCGCGGTCACGCGGATAGTCCACGCGCACGGGCGCGGAGAAGCCGCGCAGGAAGCTGACTTGCGCGTCCGATGGCACGCCGGTGAACCGAAGGCGCGCCCGCGGACCCTTGAGGTGCGCGACCAGCGTCCCGTCGGCGTTCGGATTCTCCACGTCCACATCGGCCTCGACGCCCACCGAGAAGCCAGCGCTCGTACCGGCCGCGCCGAGCATGTCCCGGCCGTCGGCACTGACCAGGCCGAACGCGAGCGGGATGTGGAATGGCAGCTTCGTCGGTTGATTCGGCGACGCCGACGCGGACTGTTCGGCAACGAGTTCAAGCGTGTCACCAACGCGGCTCTCCGCGACCGCGACGCGCGGCGTGCCGGCCTGCTCGTACCAGCGCCGGAACATCGGCAGTTCGGTCCCGTTGGCATCCTCCATGGCCACGACGAAGTCCTCGATGGTGACCGCCCGACCGTCGTGACGTGCAAAGTAGGTGTCCGTTCCCGCGCGGAACCGCTCCCGGCCGAGAATGGTGTCCAGCATGCGCACCACCTCGGCGCCCTTCTCGTAGACCGTGGTCGTGTAGAAGTTCGAGATTTCCACGTAGCTGTCGGGCCGCACCGGGTGCGCCAACGGACCTGCATCCTCGACGAACTGCACGGAGCGCAGGAACTCGACGTCCTCCACACGTTTGATGGTCCGCGAGTTCATGTCCGACGTGAACTCGGCATCCCGGTACACGGTGAACCCTTCCTTGAGACTGAGCTGGAACCAGTCCCGGCAGGTCACGCGGTTGCCCGACCAGTTGTGGAAATACTCGTGGGCAACGACGGCCTCGACGCGCTGGTGCGCGGCGTCGGTCGCCGTGTCCGCCGTGGCGAGCACGCACGAGGTATTGAATATGTTGAGGCCCTTGTTCTCCATGGCGCCCATGTTGAAGTCCTCGACCGCGACGATCATGAAGATGTCCAGGTCGTATTCGCGGCCGAAGCGCTCCTCGTCCCAGCGCATCGCGCGTTTCAGCGCACCCATGGCGTAGTCGCACTGACCGATGTTGTGGGGTTCCGAATAGATGCGCAGCGCCACGTGGCGGCCGGAGCGCGTGACGAACTCGTCCTCAAGCACCGCGAGATCGCCGGCCACCAGGGCAAAGAGGTAGCTCGGTTTCGGGTGCGGATCGCGCCAAGTCACGGTCCGCCGACCGTCGACGGTGTTGTCGGCCGTGAGATTGCCGTTCGACAGCAGCACCGGATAGCGATCCGCGTCGGCGCTGATAGTGGTGGTGAAGCGCGTCAGCACGTCCGGTCGGTCGGGGTAGAAGGTGATCTTGCGGAAGCCCTCCGCCTCGCACTGCGTGCAGTACATGCCGCTCGACTTGTACAGGCCCTCGAACGCCTTGTTGTCCTCCGGCACGATCTTCGTGGTCACTTGGACACGGCAGCGATCGGGCACGCCGAAAACCGTGAGCTCCTCGCCGGACACGGCGTACTCGTTGCCCCCGAGTTCGCGACCGTCGACGGCGAGCGACGCCAGCTCGACGTCGACGCCGTACAACACGAGGTCGCCCTCGGCACCGTCACGGCGGGCGAAATCGAGCTCGGCGTCGACCATCGTCTCGCCGTCGCGGATGTCGAATGCAAGGGCCGTCTCCTTCAATTCGAATGGGTAGGGCCGGTAGTCGGCTCGACGGATCGTCTCGGGCGTGTCGGGCGTGTCGGGCATGGATTCCTCCGTTGAGGGCAGAGTGTGCGCGGTACGGCTGAAGTGTAGGCGAATCGGCCGGTGCTACAATCGAGCCCCATGCAGGCTGTGGATCAACAGGTCATCGGTCAGGTCCGCGATTGGCTCGCGAACGATGTCCCGTGCTGGCTCGCCACGGTCGTCGCCACCTACGGCTCGTCGCCGCGCCCGGTGGGATCCCTGCTGACCTGCAACGGCGACGGCAGCCTCAAGGGCTCGCTGTCCGGGGGCTGCGTCGAGGACGACCTGCTCGACAAACTGACCCGCGGCGAACTCGCCCAGGATCACGCCCAGTTCTTCCGCTACGGCGAAACCGCGGAAGAGGCGGAGAAACTCGGGCTGCCCTGCGGCGGCCACCTCGACATCGTGATCGAACCGGTCGAACCCGAACCGGACCGGTACCGCCACTTCGAGTACCTGGTCGCGCGGCTCGATGCCCGTGCCTGCGTGGAGCGCATCCTCGACCTCCGCTCCGGTGCGTATGCGGCGCGCGACGTGGAGCGACATCAGCCGTTGCACTACGACCACGACGCGGGGCGGCTCGTGCAGACCTACGGTCCGCAGTACCAGTTGTTCATCATCGGCACCAACATGGTGGCGTCCTATGTCGCCGAGATCGCCCTGGCGCTCGACTACGACGTCGTCGTGTGCGATCCGCGCGCCGACGAGCTTGCCCGGTTCGACGTGGCCGGCGTGCGCAAGGTCCGCGACATGCCGGACGATGCCGTGCGCCGCTACGCGGACGATCCGTACTCGGCCATCGTGGCGCTGACCCACGACCCGCGCATCGACGACATGGGTCTCATGGAAGCGCTCAAGACGGACGCGTTCTACGTCGGTGCCATGGGCTCGGTGCGCACGTCGGCGAATCGACGTATTCGTCTTGAAGCGCTGGAACTCAAGCGTTCCGAGATCGAGGCGCTGCATGCGCCGATCGGGTTGCCCATCGGCAGCAAGACGCCGCCCGAAATCGCCGTCGCGGTACTCGCGGAAATCACCGCGGTCCGACAGCGCCGGCGCGACGACGCCTACGCCGCCCTGCAAGCGTCGGACCCCCTCGCCGAACCCCTCGCCGCCGGTTCTTGAGCCACGCCGGCGCAGCAACACCGCCGGCCCTGATTCTCGCCGCGGGTGCGGGGCGCCGTTTCGGCAGCGACAAGCGGCTCTTTCCCATCGACGGCGTGGCCATGCTCGCGCGCACGGTCGACGTCTATCGCACGGTGTTCGACGACGTCGCCGTCGTCATCCGCCCGGGCGAGCCGCGGATCGCCGACCTGGTGCAGAGCGCCGGTGCCCGCATCGTAGAGGCTGCGGATGCCGCGCGCGGCCAGGCTCGGTCGCTCGCGGCCGGCGTCGCCGCATTCGACCAGGCGCCCGGGCTCGTGGTCGGCCTCGGCGACATGCCATTCGTTGCGCCGGCGACGCTACGCGCCATCGTCGGTCAGATGGCGGCGTGCCCTGCACACATCGTCCGCCCGCGGCACGCCGGCCAGCCCGGCAACCCGGTAGGTTTCCCGCCTCGTGCCTTCACGGCATTGGCACGGATCGAGGGCGACACCGGTGCGCGAGAGGTGATCGCCGCGAGCGACGAGGTCCGCTTCGTCGAGGTCGACGACGCGGGCATCCTGACGGACGTCGACCGTCCGCCGCAGGGCGCGGCGCCGTACTGACCTCAGGATCCCCGAGGGCGCCTAAGCGTCGCCGGGACGCGGCGCGCCCTGCCGGTCGCCGAGGCGCGTTGCCCAGTCCAGCTTGCTGCGGCAGGACTCGTAGAAGTTGTGGGTCACCGGAAACGCCAGCCGCAGCGGGTGGGGATGCTTGGCGATCCGCACCTCGTCGTTGGCCTCGAGTTCCTGGTCCACCTGGGAGTCGCAACTGACGCGGGGCGTTGCGGCGGCACCGCCGAAACGGACGCTGATCCGCGACGCCCCGTTGACGACCAACGGGCGCGATGCCAGCGTATGCGGGAACATTGGCACGATGACCACCGCGTCGAGCTTGGGATGCATGATCGGCCCGCCCGCGGACAGGGCATACGCCGTGGAACCCGTCGGCGTGGACACGATCAGCCCGTCGGAGCGCTGGTCGTAGACGAACTCGTCGTCGATGGCGAGGCGGAGGTCCATCATCCGCGACATGCTCCCGGCGTGAACGACCACGTCGTTCAGCGCCGTCGCGACAGTCACCTCCTCGCCATGCCTGTACACCCGCGCATCGAGCAGGAATCGATCCTCCACGGTGTGCTCGCCGCGCAGCACCGCGGCGATCTTGCCGGCGATCTGGTCCGGCGCGATGTCGGCCAGGAAGCCCAAGCCGCCGCGGTTCACGCCGAGCACCGGCACGCCGGTGTCCGCCACGTCGCGGGCAACGCCGAGAATGCTGCCGTCGCCGCCGACCACCACGACGAGTTCCGCGCGCTCGCCGATGTGCTCGCGCGAGGTTCCGCCCGAACAGCCGAGCATGCCCGCTGTCGCCGACTCCAACGTCACGTCCGCGCCGGCCGCCCGCAGTGCGGCGAGCACCGCCCGAAGCGAGTCGACGACGTGCGGACTGCCGGTTCGCCCGACCAGCGCGACATGGCGGAACTGAGACATCGCGGTACCCTTGGAATATGAGGGGTCAACCGGAGTATAAGGTGCGCCGCTGCGCCGGCCCGCTGTCCGCATCCGCACGGTTGAAATGTCACGTCGGCGTCGCCACTGTAAGCCTCGACGCTGGAGGATTGACTCATGGCTGAGGTCATTGCCGCAACGCACACCGTGCTGGACCGCTTTCGCGCGACCCAGGCCGTGGACGGCAGCACGGTCTGGGAGATGATGCGCCGGGAAGCGCACGCCAAGGCCGCCGAGGAGCCGATCCTGGGCAGCTACTTCCACGCCACGATCCTGAACCACGGCAGCCTCCGCTCCGCCTTGTCCTTCCGCCTGGCGAGCAAGTTCGACAACCCGATGCTGCCGACCATGCTGATCCGCGACGTCATCGAGGAGGCGATGACCGACGACCCGCGCATCCTGGACAGCGCCATGGTCGACATCCTGGCCACGTACGAGCGCGATCCGGCCTGCGAGGACTTGTCGACGCCGTTCCTGTTCTTCAAGGGCTTCCACGCCCTGCAGGCACACCGCATCGCGCATTGGCTGTGGGGGCGCAGCCGCCACACGCTGGCGCAGTTCTTCCAAAGCCAGATCAGCGTCGGCCTCGGTGTCGACATCCACCCCGCGGCCCGGATCGGGCACGGCATCATGATCGACCATGCGACCGGCATCGTGATCGGCGAGACGGCGGTGGTCGAGGACGACGTGTCCATTCTGCACGCCGTGACCCTCGGCGGCTCCGGCAAGGAGAGCGGCGACCGGCATCCGAAGGTGCGTCGCGGCGTACTGCTCGGCGCCGGCTGCAAGGTGATCGGCAACATCGAGATCGGCACCGGCGCGAAGGTCGGCGCCGGCAGCGTCGTACTCGCCGACGTGCCGCCCCACGTGACGGTCGCGGGCGTGCCGGCCAAGTCCGTCGGCACCCCGAGAGACGAAAACCCCGCGTTCGGGATGGATCACAGCCTCGCGTGAAACAAGCGCCAAGGTCAGCCCGGCGACCGTTCGGCCGCTGGCGGTTTGGTCCATGGCAGCGAAGACATCTCTTTGGTAACTCAGCCGGCTCTGTAGCGCGCCGTGACCCACGTCCAGTAGGGTGCGCCTCCGGCAGCGCGTCGATCCCCGGCGCCTCCGACCAAGATCCGCTGTACTTCGCCCGGCGCGATGGCGGGTCGGTGCAATGGATGCTGCAACGGATCGACGGACGGTAAGGCTGGCGCAGCAGCCGGGTGGCGAGTCGGTTCGTGAGACGACGGTTCAGGCATGACGACGAGGAACAGGCCGAAAGATGGGGAAACGACCATGAAGGCGAGGGAAGTGATCTTCGACGTAACGGAGTCCCGGGAAGGAGGCTACGAGGCGCGGGCGCTTGGCTACAGCATCTTCACCCAAGGGGACGACTGGGACGACCTGAAGACGATGGCGCGGGAAGCGGTTCTGTGCCACTTCGACGACGAGGAAGCGCCAGCCGTCATTCGATTGCATCTGGTCCGAGACGAGGCTATCGCGGTATGAGGTTGCCACGCGATCTCTCGGGCGAGGAGATCGCGAGACTGCTCCGACGGCACTACGGCTACGAGCTGAGTCGAAACCGGGGAAGTCACATGACCGTCGCCGCCAGACGCCGAGCGGGACGCGGCATAGCGTGACGGTACCTCGCCACAGGAACGTCAGCGTCGGAACGCTCGATGCGATCGTCCGGGATGTCGCCAAGGCGTTCGGCCTGGCGAAGGTAGAAGTGCTCGACGCGCTCTTCAGTTGACCCGACTTCGTATCAGATTGCGTTCGCGGCGTGCGCTTAAAGGTCGCTGTTTGCAGGGCTGCCACGACGATCCATTGTTCCGGGCGTTCCGCTGCCGCTGGACAGCTGTTCGCGAAGCGACGGGCGCGCACCGCCTGCCAGTTCCGTCTCCAGCTCGCCGAGTCCCAGCCGTCCGGCAGCCAGCATCTCGTCGAGAACCATCGCCCGCCGCACGTACCCCTCGTGCGGCGCGCATGCCCCCTCCGCAAACCCGTACTGCGCGCAAGTCTGCGCCAGGGTGAGCGGCCGGCGCGACGCCAGCGGCGAAGCGGCCAGGCGCTCCACGTGCCGCCGCAGCTCCTCCGGGCCCGGACCCCGGTCCACCAGCCGGTTCCTGTAGCGTTCCGTGACCACGTCCAGCAGGCTGCGCCGGTGCGCCTCCGGCAGAGCGTCGATCCCCGGCACCTCCGACGCCGACCAGTACATCTGCGCCAGATCCGCAGCGTCGCCCTCCGGCAGCGCCTCGTGCGCCGCGAACGCCACCGCCGCGGGCGACTCGTCCGCCGACTCGGCCTGCACCGCCGCCGGAGCCGTAGCCGGCAACGCCGCGACGATTGCCAACGCCGTCGCTGCTCTCGCCAATCCGTCCATCGTTCTCTCCTCCGGACCCTCCGCCCGTACCGTGTTCCCGTTGCAGTCCGCCGCTCAGCGCACCTCGTCGACCAGCGCCGACAGCGCCGACGCGTCCAGCGACCCCGGCGATGCGCGGACCTGCTCCGGGCCGACCACCAGGAACGCCGGCGTCCCCGTC
>LXNI01002906.1_pt1 | contig 10821 bp, 7 predicted proteins | sample 809091 | NCBI WGS metagenome assembly LXNI01 (sample SAMN04870527, study PRJNA318959) | sponge metagenome | biome: 01000161; feature: marine sponge reef; material: water | host: Sarcotragus foetidus | place: Greece: Milos, Mediterranean Sea | collected 2013-05-29 | depth 5-7 m | reverse complement strand
GAGGATGGCGCATGCGGTGAGGATGCCGCACGTGGTAAGGATGCCCGCGATGCTCCAGTTCGACCGACAGTCTGCCCGCCTCGCGGGGATGGCGGCGCACCCGGACCGCGCCGGCCGCCGGCCAGGACCACTCGCCAGCCCGCGGACGGACCTGGAATCAGGCAGGGTCGTCAGGTCCGGCACGAAACCGTTCATCGCCTGAGCGAAATGATCTCGATGATGCCCCTCGGATACCCCATCCCATACCGACTCGCGGCCCGGCCCGGATCGAGATAGCGGATCTCCTCGATGTCGCGCACCTGGTACGCGTTCAGGACGTCCAGCTCACCCATGCGGGTGCCGTCCATGAAGACCGTGGGAGTTACCGGCGTCGCGTTCGCGAGGCCCACCGTCTGACCCCGGGCCCGAAGCCACGGGGGATGCAGTGCGCGGATGACGTCGTACGCCGTGATCGCCTGCGATTCCTCGATCTGCGCGCGGGTGATGAGGTTGCGGGAGGTGCCGGGGCCGCTGCCCGTGGATGCGCAGCCTTCGAGGGAGAATACGAGAAGGAGGGAGAGGATAAGATACCGCATGGGATCCTCCAGAGGCGGGACAGATGCCTTAACCTAGCACCTGACCGTGCGGTTGCGATACGCGACGAGCCAGGCCGCAATGGTCGTCCCGCGGCTGTCGCCAACCCCCTTGCCGCCGGGTCCCGTCGCGCCGTAATCTGACTGTTGCAAGTCGGCTCTTTCCCGCGGCAGGAGGTGAACATGCGCGGATCGACTTCGGCCCGAATCGGGATCCAGGCAGGACACGCACTCCGCCTCTCCTTTCTCATCCTGCCCCTGCTCACGGCCTCGCCCGCCGAGGCGCAGCATCGCGACGGGGAAGGGGACATCACCATGGCGATGGTGGGGGACCTCATCATCACGCGGGCTTTGATGCCCTATGATGAGCCGGAGTTCCTGAAGCTGCGGGACCTGATCGGGGGGAGCACCGTCGGCTTCGGCAACATGGAGATGCTGCTGCACGAGTACGGCCCCGACATCATCCCCTCGGCCCAGAGCGGGGGCACGTACATGGCCGGGCATCCGGACCTGGCCAGGGACCTGGCGTGGATGGGGCTGGACATGCTGGGGCTCGCCAACAACCACACCATGGACTGGGGTGCGGGCGGGATGCGCGCGACGCAGCGGGCCCTGGCCGCGGCGGGGATCAAGGTCGCGGGCTCGGGCGAGAATCTCGCGCTCGCGAGGGCGCCTGCGTACATGGAAACGATGGATGGCCGGGTGGCGCTCATCGCCGTGTCTTCGAGCTTCTCGGAGCACATGAGGGCCGGCCATCAGCGTCCGGACCTGCGGGGGCGGCCCGGGCTGGCGCCGATGCGTTTCGAGACGACCTACGTGGTGCCGGGCGATGTCTACGAGCGCCTGGAAGAGGCGCGCGCTCAGGGAGTCGGAGGAATCCAGGGCAACTTCGAGTCAGGCGATGGATATCGAACCATCACGACCCCACACCAGGGCGATCTGCAGGAGCTGCTGGCCACCGTCCGCGACGCGCGCCGGCAGGCCAACTGGGTGGTCGTGACCAGCCACACGCATCAGGGCGGCGGCAACAACTACATCCCCGGTCGGGCCGGGGACGAGCCGGGCTGCCTCGGCCTCTATCAGGACGACTGCAACGAGAGCAGCTACGTGCCCGCGGATGCGCTGGTGACGTTCGCGCGAGCCGCGATCGATGCCGGTGCCGATGCCTTCTACGCGCATGGTCCGCACGTGCTTCGCGGCATCGAGATATACCAGGAAAAGCCGATCTTCTATTCCCTGGACGACTTCCTGTTCCAGAACGAGACCCCGCCATTCCAGCCCTGGGACAACTATGCCCGCTATGACGTCGACGCGTTCCGCGGCCTGCCGTCCGATTTCTACGATGGCAGGGAAGTGGCCTCCGGGGGCGGGCGCCCCGCCGCGGACTACTGGTGGGACGGAGTCGTGGCGCTGTCGGAGTTCCGGGAGGGAGAGCTGTACGAGATCCGGCTGGTGCCGACGGTGCTGGGGTACGGGCTGCCTCGCCCGCAGCGTGGCCGGCCGGTGGCCGCTTCGGGCGAGGACGCGCAGCGGATCCTTACGCTCCTGGCCGCCCTCTCGGAGCCGTTCGGCACGAGCATCGAGGTTGTCGGGGATGAGGGCGTGATCCGCGGGCCGGGCGCTGTGCGGACGGACGGGTCGGGTTCTCGGCGCTGATCGCGAGCCCGCCCGGCAGTTGTTCGCCCTTCAGAGGGCGCCTGGCCAGTCGGGCGCCTCGCCGAGTTCGGCGGCTCGCCGTGGATTCACGGGCTGCTGACGCTCAATCTGTTGCGGGCGGCCTCCTGCCCTCGGATGGAGTGATCACGATTCCGGGGAGCATCCCGGTCGGTGCACCCTCGTCCACAACGAAGCTGCCGTTGACGAGCACGTAGTCGATTCCGGTCGCGTACTGGTGCGGGTCGGTGAAGGTGGCCATGTCGCGGATCTGCTCCAGGTCGAGGACGACGACATCGGCCACGAAGCCCTCGCGCACCTGGCCGCGGTTGCGCAGCCCCAGGATCTGGGCGGGCAGGGTGGTCATGGAGCGGATGGCGTTCTCGACGGAGAGGACGCCGCGATCGAGCGCGTACTCCCGGATCTTGCGCGGGAAGGTGCCGTAGAAACGGGCGTGGATGGCCGGCCCGTCCTCGGGCAGTGAGATGCCGCCGTCCGAGGCCGTCGCCACCCATGGCTGGGCAGAGAAGTTCTCGATGTCCTCCTCCGAGAACGAGAAGCTGCGCAGGCGCCCGCCGCCGCGGCGGTCCGGCATCCCTTCCAACTGGAGCTGGATCGCGGCTTCGACGGCCGAGATGCCGCGATCGTCCGCGATCTCGGCGACGCTCCTGCCGATGAGCGTGCGGTCCGGATAGTCGAAGACGACGATGTTCTCCGCGCCGCCCCGAAATTCGGTCTCGTACGCGATGTCCTGCCGGAGCATGCGGGCGCGCTCGGGGTCTGCGAGGGTTGCTCGCAAGGCTTCCGCGTAGTCGGGTGCCGCGTCCGGACCGCCGCCCGCAGCTTCATCGGCCGCGCCCACGGCCCATTCCGGAATGAGGCTCACGTTGCCGTCGCTGCCGCTGGTCGCGTACGGGTACTGGTCCGCGAAGATCGCGACGCCGCGGTCCCGCGCCCGGCGGATCGCCGCAATGATGGCCCCGCTCGATCCCCAGTAGTTGGCGCCCCTCGCCTTGATGTGGGTCGCGACCACCGTGGCCCCGGTGCGCTCGCCTATCTCGATGGTCTCCTGGATGGAATTGAGCATGGTCGGGGGACCGGCCTCGTCCTGACTGGGCCGCCACCACATCGGCGAAGTGCCGCTGCTGCGCTCATGTTCGATGAACACGCCGCCGAAGGGCACGATCTCCTCCACGACCGCGACCACCTCGTCGGTGTCGCTCCAGCGGCCGGGCACGTATTCGAGTCCCGCCGACATCCCGAAGGCTCCCGCCTCCATCCCTGCGCGCGCGAGCTCCCGCATGCGCTGCACCTCCCCGGGCGTCGCGAGCCGCCGGTAGTCGTCGCCCATCGCCTCCGCGCGGATCGAGTTGTGGCCCACCATGAGGATCGCGTTGGGACCGGTGCGCAGGTTCTGCAGCAGTGACCTCTGCGCGCCGATGTCCACGGGGCTGCGGCCGTCCTGGTTGATGACGACGGTGGTCACGCCCTGGGTGACCAGGTTGGTGGCGGCGCGGCGGCGCTCGTCCGGCGACGCCAGACCTGGAGCGCCGTGGGAATGAAGGTCGATGAAGCCGGGCGCCACCACCTTGCCCCGGGCGTCGATGACCCGCTCGGCCGGCGCGTCGGCCAGGTCGCCCACGGCCGCGATCATCCCGTCCCGGATGCCGACATCCGCGTAGATCCAGGGGTTGCCGGTGCCATCCAGGACCTGGGCTCCGGTGATGAGCACGTCGAATGAAGCGGGTTCCTGAGCCTGTACGGGCGCGGCGGGCAGGAGCAGCAAGAGCAGAAAAACGCCAGTCAGCAAGCGACGAATCGGTTCCTCAAGTCTAGTCATTTACCAAGTTCCCTCACATCTGTCATGTCTTGCGAGATGCCCCATGGTCCCTCGCGCATACCAAAGTCACTCGTCCATCCCATATTTCCTCGGACATCCCATACGCACTTACGCGCCCCAGAGCGCCGGAAGGCGATCCAGGAACCAGAAGGTGGCGAAGGCGCCCAGCGCGTAGCCAAGGACGGGCTCGACCCGCTGCACGGCCATCTGCCTTGCCCGCCCGGCAATCTTCGCCAGCGCGATCAGCGCCACGACGAACGCAAGCTGCCCTGCCTCGACGCCCAGATTGAAGAACAGGAGGGCTACCGGAACGTCGCTGGCCCTGAGCCCGATCTCGCCGAGGGCGCCGGCGAACCCGAGCCCGTGCAGTAGCCCGAAGACGAAGGCCACCAGCCACGGATACCGGTGCACCAGGCTCTTCCGGCCCCGGTGCCCGACCACGATCTCGCGGGCCAGCAGCACGATGGAGAGGGCGATCGCGGCCTCGACCGGCGCGCGGTCCACGGGCACGTAGCCGAGCACCGCCAGCCCCAGCGTGATGCTGTGCGCCAGGGTGAAGGAGGTGATGGTCTTGACCAGCGACCAGAATCCCCCGACGAGCAGGAGCAGTCCCAGTACGAAGAGCAGGTGATCGATCCCGAAGAGGATGTGCTCTCCCCCGAGAATGAAGTACGTGCCCGCGAGCCGAGCAGTCGTGCCGCCTCCGGCGCGCAGATCCGCCAGCCGGATGGGGACGGAGCGGCCGTCGCCCCGGAAGTAGGCCGACGCCTCGGTGCCGTCGCCCCAGCGCACCAGAGCGACCACCCCGGCCAGCGACCACGGAAGTTCCAGGGCGTCATCGAACGTGAGCTCCGAGGCGCACTCGAAGGCGAAGCCCGCGCTCACGAGCACGCCCGCGGCCTCCTGGGGCAGCGGCGTGCAACGCTCCGGGAGCACCCCGCGCAAGTCGATGATGGGCGACACCTGGGTATCGACGATCGAGAATACGTACCGGGTGTCGCCGATCTGGTCGAGGTAGACGCGGGCCACGGAGGTGACGTCCACGTCGTGGGTGGGGAGGGGGGTGGGGATGACGGCCGCAGCGCGGTCGGATGGCGACGGCCCGCTGACATCCACGCCGTGACCGGGCGGCGGCGAGGTCAGGCCGATGAGCGCGAGAGCCACTACAAGGCCAACGGCCTTCATCATCGCTCCCCCGGTTCCTCGATGACGATGTTGTAGCGGTCGCGCAGCTCCCTGACCGCCTGGTCGAGCCTCGCGGCCTCCTGGTCGGCCACCCAGTCGAGACGCACCCGCTCGCGCACGCTGTCGAGGGGCGGGAGCTCGGGAGTCGTACGCTCGACGATCCGGAACCAGTGCTGGCCTCGGACGGTCTCGTGCGGCCCGATCCAGCCATCGGTGTTCGCGCTGAGGATGAGCTCGGCCGTCACCGGCCCGAACAGCCTCCTCAGATCGCCGCCCGTCACCGCGCGCAACACGGACGATCGTGCGTCGGAGCTCTCGGCAAGTTCCAGGGCGGACGCGCCGACCCGCAGCCGGGCCACCAAGTCTCCGGCCGCGGGCGAGTCCCCGGCGATGACGACCTCCTCGATGGTTAGCGTCGGCTCGGATGTATAGCTCGCCCGGTTCGCCTTGTAGAACTCCCTGAGCTCGTCCTCCGTTGGCTGAATGACATCCCCGCTCAGGACGTGAAGCATCTTCTGCACGAGGATGTCGTCGATCCTGCGATCGGCTTCGAGCCCCATGTCGAGAGCCTCGCGCACGAGGACCTGCTCGTCGATGTACGCGTCCTCGACGAGCTGCCGCTCCTCCGGGCTCAGCGGAGCGCCGCGTATCGCTTCCAGCTCCGCGATCCGAACGTCGATCTGCACGCGATCGACCGTGATGACGTTGCCCCGTCCCGCCTCGAGCGCCGCGTTCGCGGCGAACAGGACGGCTGCCAGCAGCACGAAATGGGAGGTCGGTTCGCGCAGGATGCGTCGGAAGAGGAGCGTTGCCGATGTCGGTTCAGCCATGCGTATCCACCTTCACCGGCTACCGGGCATCGAGGCCGGCAGAATTCCACCGAGGATACGAGCAAGTTACGGCGGTGGGGATGGCCCGGACAAACGGCGGCGACCGCAGAGCCTGACTGCGGTGAGCCTACCTCACGTGATCGACGCCCGGGATTGCATGCCTGCCCCATCGAGCTGCCATGCGCCTGGAGACAAGGAAGGGAGAGAAAGGACCAGGCGCAGCAGCACGAGCGGTGGCAGAATGTACCGTGCGGTGCAGGAAAAGGTGATTCCCAAGATACTTGATCCCGCTCGCCGAGACAGGAGGGTGGCTGTGGAGGCGCCACGGTCCAGGATTAGGGTGAACGATTCTCCCTACACATGCCAATAGTGATGATAAGTCATGGCACTGCCGATATCGTGACGATACCTTACGGTTTGTGACGAGTTTTTGAAGAGGAGGGCGAATCGTGATTCGATGGTGTCGGTCGTGAACCACCGATGGCCAGTACTGCCCGAACCGGGTACGCCTGCCGGGTATGGGGCTCTCATTGCCCACTACGATCTTCGGGTTCCGCCTCCGTCGCGCCTTGCAGCCATCGCCAACCGCCATCATCCCGACTCCACGCGCCATTGGCGGATGTTCGCTCCGAGTTTCGCACCCGAAGAGAGCCTCGCGAGCCAACTCGAGTTCGCCGTGAAATGGGAGGGCGTCAGCCTCTCCGTGCTGCGCGCGCTCTTCCGGCGAGCCGGGCCAGCGGACATCGTCCGGATGGTGCGCGACAAGCCTACCGGAAAGTACACCCGTCGGATCTGGTTCCTCTACGAGTGGCTGATGGATGTGCGGCTGGATCTGCCGGACTCCGGCAAAGTGAAGGCTGTTCCGGTGGTGGATTCCGAGCTGCAGTTCGCTCCCGAGAGCGGCGCGCTCTCGCGACGCCACCGAGTCCGGAACAATCTTCCGGGTACGCAGCGGTTCTGTCCGATGGTGCGCAGGACCCCCGAGCTCGACCGCTACGCGCGGATGGGCCTCGATGCGGAAGCTCGGCGTATCGTCGAACGGACCCAGCCTGACATCCTCCGCCGCGCCGCCCAGCTTCTTCCCTACGACGACAGCAGGGCGTCCTTTGAGATCGAGGGCGAACCCGCGCGGCAAGATCGACGGCTGCGTTGGGCCTGGGCAACCGCCAGCGCCGGCCATCGCGACCTCACCGTCGACGAACTCGTTCGTTTGCAGAAGATCGTGATCGGCGATGCGCGGTTCGTGCAGCTTGGGCTCAGGATCGAGGGTGGGTGGATCGGGGAGCGTGACCGGACAACCATGGGTCCGATTCCGGCGCACATCAGCGCACGTCCGGAGGATCTGCCCGACCTGATGCAGGGCATCGTGGAGTACGCGCGCAAGGCCGCGGAAACGCCCTCGGATCCGGTCGTCGTGGCGGCCGCCCTGTCGTTCGGATTCGTCTACATCCACCCGTTCGAGGACGGGAATGGACGCCTGCACCGCTGGATCATCCATTACGTGCTGGCCCGGGGCGGCTACAGCCCGCCGAACCTGGTGTTCCCGGTGAGTGTCGCGATGCTGAGGCGGATCACCGATTACCGTGAGGTTCTCGTCAGCTATGCCTGGGAGGTGCTCCCCCTGGTCGATTGGCGTACGACGCGACGGCGCAACATCGCGGTTCTGAACGACACCGGCGATTACTACCGCTTCTTCGACGCGACGGCCCACGCCGAGTTCCTCTACAAGTGCGTCGAGGAAACCGTGACCCGGGATCTGCCCGAGGAAGTCGCCTACCTCGAGGGTTACGAAGAGTTCTCCAGACGAGTCCAGGAGGAAACCGCAGACATGCCGGAGAAGACGATCAACCTCTTGGCGCGGTTCCTCCGGCAGACTAACGGGAGGCTGTCCAAGCGGGCGCGCACCCGCGAGTTCAGGCGCCTGTCTCCGGATGAAGTGGAGCGAGTGGAGGAGTTGTACTGGCGGTGCTTTGCCAGGGAGGTGCATGATCGGGGCGGATAGCATCGGTCCCGATAGCCGCGTTGGCGCGTCTGCTTCTGGAGCCCAGGGATTGTCCGCATGCTCCGGTAGTCAGCCAGCGGCGGGATGAGCCTCAGAAGCGTAGATTGCCGTTGCTGCGAGTGCGCCATCGCAGCCGCATTGAGACTTTCGCTACGAGAAAGAAGGACTCAGCCCTGAACGCATACGCCGCCGTCACGGACAAGAACTGGTTCGACCACCTCAGGAGCCTTTCCCATCGCGAGCGGGTGGACGAAGTCAACTTCTGGACTCCGAAGCCTTGGGGTGGCCACTTCCGCGTGCTCACTCGAGGCCAGCCATTGTTGTTCAAGCTGAAGAGCCCGTACAACGTGATCGCTGGCGGCGGGTTCTTCGAGCACTACACCGAGCTCCCGGTCGGCTTGGCGTGGCAGGCATTCGGGGAGAAGAACGGTGCTCCGAGCCTTGACGCGGTTCGGCAGCGCACCGCTCATCTCCGCAGGGATCGTCCACGATCCTCGAACTACATGATCGGGTGCATCCTCCTGGCTGAACCCTTCTTCTGGGATGAGAAGGACTGGTTTCGCCAGCCCGCCGATTGGGCTCCGAGCATCCAGCGCGGGAAGGGATACGACTTGCGGACCGGGATCGGGCGCGATCTGTGGACGCAGGTGACCGATCGCCTCCAGGGGACCATCGTAGCGGAACCGAAGCCCGAGGGCTGGCTCGACCTGCCGGGAGGCTATTCCGATCCTGTGCCCGCGAGACATCGAGTGGGACAGGGGATCTTCCGAAGCGTTGTCACCGACGTATACGAGCGCCAGTGCGCGGTAACGCGCGAGAGGGCGCTCCCGGCTCTCGACTTCGAGGGTGAGCGTCGCTGTAGCGGAAAGGTGCAACAGGTCCGACAGCAGTAGAAGGACGGGCATCCCTCAAGGGCCAAGGGGTTGTGCGTCGCGGTCTACGAGGGCCAAGTGACCCCTATGCTCCCGTACCCCTTCTGACGTCCAACGCATCGACTTCCGCTCGCATATCGACAACGCTTCGGGCTCATTGCTCTCTCAATCCCGACAACCGCTCCTCACGTAATCACCCTCCCAATCCTCTGCTGCAGAAGCCGGTTGAAGTTCTCCAGATCCTCCGCGAGCACCTCCTGCAGCGCCTCTTCCACCTCCCCCAGTTGCACTCGCAGCACCTGGGACACCTCCCCGTGCTGGTCCGTCGGCCGGAAGTCTGCGCTCGCAACCGCCCCCTGCAGGTAACGCAACCTCCCAACGATCATCGACGGCCAGCGCACCCCGTCGCTTCCCGTGTCCTTCAGCTGGATCAGTTCGCTTTCGACCTCGATGAGGGCCGCATCGAGCGCCTCCCCGGCCTCGATAAGGTCCTCCGCGCCCTCTTCGGCCTCGAGCACCGGTCGCAGGTCGTAGATCTGGCGGCGCAGCAGCTCGATCCGGTTCACCATGTCCGCGGCCCGGTTGCGGTCGGCCATGATCTCCTGCACCAGTTCCGTCTGTGCGGCGATGTCCGCCATCGTGCCTTCCGAGTTGGGATCCTTCAGCACGGTCAGAGGCTGGCTCCCCATTTCTTCATCGTCGACGAGCAGGGTGACGGTGTACGTGCCCGGCGGCTGCAGCGGGCCGCCGCCTCCACCGAAACCGCCACCGCCCACGCGGTAGCCCTCGTCCGGCATCGGGAACCAGTCCGAGTAGAGCGGCTTGGTCCGCAGCCGGATCTCAGTCGGGCCGTCGCCGGTCAGGTCCCACCACACGCGGTTGAAGCCCGCGCTGCTGGTGCCGTCCAGCGTCGTGACCTCCTCTCCCGCGCTGTCGTCGATGCGCAGTTGGACCGTGCCGGCGCCATCGCCCAGCCAGTAGGTCAGCGGGGCCTCGCCCTCCGGGTTCTCGCCGTCGGACCAGTCGTCCAACATGGTCGCGGGCTCGGTCACGGGGCGGAAACGGTAGGCGTCGCGAGGCTCGAACAGGTGCGCGGTCGACGACGCCACCTCGTCGGTGAGCTGCTGCACGGGACCCAGGTCGTCCAGGATCCAGTAGCCGCGCCCGTAGGTCCCGATCACCAGGTCGTTGAAGTGCTCCTGATGGAATATGCCGTAGTACGGGGTGGGCGGCAGGCCCGGCATGAAACGCTGCCAGCTGTCGCCGTCATCGTAGCTGATGTAGAGCGAGCTCTCGGTGCCCAGATAGAGCAGCCCGGGGCGCACCGCGTCCTCAAGCAGATACCGCGTATAGTCGACGGGATAGTTGTCGACGCCGTCGGTGATCCGGGTCCAGCTCTCGCCGAAGTCGTCGGTGCGGTAGGCGCGCGCCTCGAAGTCGCCCACCTGGTGGTGCTCGATGGTGATGTAGGCGCGGGCGGCGTCCCAGCGCGAGGCGTCGATGCTGCGCACCACGCCATCGGGGGGCAGATCGGGGATGTTTTCGGTCACGTTGGTCCAGCTGGCGCCGTTGTCGCGGCTCACCTGCATGAGCCCGTCGTTGGTGCCCGCCCACAGCACGCCGGCCTCCACCGGCGACTCGTCGAAGGCGTAGATCACGCAGCAGAACTCCACGCCGATGTTGTCCGGGGTCAGTCCTCCGGAGATGGTCTGGCGGGACTTGTCGTTGGTGGAGAGGTCCGGGCTGATCACCTCCCAGCTCTGCCCGTTGTTGCGGGTGCGGTGAACGTGCTGGCTGGTGACGTAGAGGGTGTTTGGATCGTGCGGCGAAAGCAGCAGCGGGAAGGTCCACTGGAAGCGGAAGCGCA
>LXNI01002905.1_pt1 | contig 10825 bp, 11 predicted proteins | sample 809091 | NCBI WGS metagenome assembly LXNI01 (sample SAMN04870527, study PRJNA318959) | sponge metagenome | biome: 01000161; feature: marine sponge reef; material: water | host: Sarcotragus foetidus | place: Greece: Milos, Mediterranean Sea | collected 2013-05-29 | depth 5-7 m | reverse complement strand
GCCAGCCCGCCAGCCCGCCAGCCCGCCAGCCCGCCAGCCCGCCAGCCCGCCAGCCCGCCAGCCATTAGGTGCCGGTACTCCGAATTGGTCGAATCAAACCGTGTGGACCGGGGACAACCTCGACATCATGCGCGGCATGAACAGCGAGAGCGTGGACCTGATCTACCTCGATCCGCCGTTCAACTCCAAGGCCAACTACGCCGCGCCGATAGGGTCTCAGGCGGCGGGAGCGGAGTTCAAGGACACCTGGTCGCTGTCGGACGTGGACATTGCCTGGCTGGACCTCATCGAAGCCAAGCACGACCGGCTCAACCGCGTCATACAGGCGGCGATGACGGACAGCGACAAGAGCTACCTGATCTACATGGCCATCCGGCTGCTTGAAATGCACCGGCTGCTGAAGCCGTCCGGCTCGATTTACCTGCACTGCGACCCGACGATGAGCCACTACCTCAAGCTGGTCATGGATGCGGTATTCGGGAGGGGGAATTTCCGCAATGAGGTGTACTGGTACTACTACAACAAAATGCATGATCGGCGGAAGAAAATGTTTCCGCGTGCTACTGACTCGATCCTGTTTTACGTCAACGACATCCACGCGCCGTTCCCCTACCACGGCCCAACTGAAGAACGCGACAAGCCAGTGCGCCAACTGATGCGTCAGAAGGTGGACGGGAAAATGGTCAACCGACGCGACGAAGACGGCAATCTGATGTACCAGACTCGCACTCATCGAACGGTCGATAACGTGTGGCGCATTCCGTCGATTGTTCCGGCGTCTTCCGAGCGGACTGGCTACCGGACCCAGAAGCCGTTGGCCTTGCTGCGCCGCGTGGTTGAGGCCAGCAGCAACGGGGGGGAAGTAGTGTTGGATCCGTTTTGCGGCTGCGCGACGGCCTGCATCGCTGCCGAGCAGCTACAGCGCCAGTGGGTCGGCATCGACATTGCCCCGAAGGCCGCCGAGCTGGTCCAAATTCGGATGCGCGATGAGCTTGGATTATTCTACGACGGCGCACACAGGACCGACATACCGCGCCGGACGGACTTGGGCAAGCTACCGCACTATCGAACGCACAAGACGACGCTGTACGGCGAGCAGGGCGGACACTGCAACGGCTGCCGCGAGCACTTCAAGCCGCAAAACCTCACCGTGGATCACATCATCCCGCGAGCCAGGGGCGGGACCGATCACGCATCGAACCTACAACTGCTTTGCGGGCACTGCAATTCAGTGAAAGGGGATCGCGGGCAGGAGTACCTCGCGGCGAGACTGGCGGCTTAGGCAGGCGACGTGTCAGACAGGATTGAAGTCACCTTCTCATGCAGGAACTGCGGAGCCAGCCCCGCCAGCCTTGAGCTTCCCGACGATTACACCGATGACAGTATCGCCGTCTGCAAGAGTTGCAGACGGCGAATTCGGCCGATACGGTGACATTGAAGCCGAGGCCAGAAAGCGCGCCAGAAGGGAGCTTCGCAGTTTCGTCAAGAGATTTTTCAAGCGCTGACGCATCGAATATCATGCTCGTTACTTCCGTCGCCATGTTGCCATCCCCATGAAAGCTATGCTCGACCCCAAGCGCGACCTGAAAGGCGCGACGCCAGAGAAGCTGGCTCGTGCCTTGTTGAGGCGTGTCGAACCGTACTCACGACCTCGCGCCGCTCGAAAGCCCGTTGTCCGCGATCAGGTCCCTGTAGAGAAGGTTCCGACCGACTAGGCGGGCGACCGTCTCGCGCATCTGCGCCAGCGTGTCCGCGTCCCGCATGTTGTGCTTCGCGGCAAACTCCTGAACGTATCGGTTGAGGTGCTTCGGGCTGATCTTGTGGAACGTGCCCTTGTGCGCGCGCTTCAACATGTTCCAGAACGATTCTATACCGTTTGTGTGGGCCTGTCCTTTCACGTACTCGCTGACCGAGTGCTTGACCGTATCGTGGTCGAACGGCAGCGACTTGTAGGCGCTGGAATCGTCGGTATAGACCGTGGCGAAGGCGTCTGTGTGCTCGACGATGAATCCTTGCAGCGTGGCAGCGTCGGTGGACTGGACGACCTTGGCGACGACATGATTGGACGCGCGATCCTTGATGCCTGCCACGGCGGTCTTGCCGACGCTGCCGCGTCCGGTGTCCTTGAGCGCCTTGCGCTTGGCGTTGCTCATGTTCTTGCGGACGCCGCCCATGTACGTCTCGTCGGCTTCGACCGGACCTTGGAAATTGTCGTCGTCGCCGTCCACTGCCCACGCCTCGCGGAGCCGTTGGAGCATGAACCACGCGGTGGATTGGCGAACGCCGATGTCGCGATGCAGTTTCATCGAGGAAACGGACTTGAGCGAAGTCAGGCACAGGTAAATCGCGATCGCCCACTTGCGAAGCGGGACATTGGATCGGGCTATCGGAGTGCCGGTGCGGACGCTGAAGTAACTGCGGCAGTCCGTGCACCAATACGGCATGGTCTTGTGTCTGGCTTCCCGCGTGTTGGTGCTGCCGCACTTTCCGCAGCATCGCGTATCGCCCCAGAGCGAATCTTCAAACCACTTCGTCGCCGCGTGTTCGGACGGGAACATGTCCATGAGCTGGATCAGCGTCAGGCCGTCTCGGTAGTGCTTTCCAGGTGCTGCGTGGGCCATTGGTAACCTCCTGATTGATAGAGATATTCTACCGAATGGATCGCGCCTTGTCAACTAATGCGTATAATTCCCAAATTGAAAGCCGAATCGGCTCTTGCCAGCTCGAAATATCGGTCAGCCAACCAGCCGTCCTTCGACCCCGGCTGCCCCCAACACTCACGAAACTGCGCCAGGAGGCGTCGACGCCGCGAAAATGCCCTCATGAGCAATTCCCACCATTCCCGCAGACTCCGGCCCCTGCCAAACTGGGCGTTCAAGACCGGACCTTCATGTGTGCGCGAGAATTATCGCGGGCTCGTCAGAGTCGGGGCGGCAGCGGGACCTCGGTCAGGGTATCGAGCACACCATTGACGCACTGGGCGTGGGCCCCCTCCTTGAGCTGCTCCGTCATGTCGTTGACCCTGTCTTCGCCGTACACGGCAAGCTGAACGGCGAGAACGATCGCCTGAAGATAAGCCCGCTCCAGGAACCTCGTCTCATACGAGAAGAGGCTTGTGTCCACGAGACTCCGGCCCCGCTCGGCGTAGGTGTCCAGATCGGCCAATCCCGTTTCCATGTCGGGAGCGGCTGCCCGCGCCCACTGAAAGAGCAGATCCCACTTGCGGATCACCGCCTCGCAGTAGTCCTCCGCGGTTGCCGCGTCGGCGGGCTGCGGCTGCTGCGCAGGTACGGACAGCGTCCACAGAAGACTCACCAGCAGGATCCCGTGCCTCATGACTACCCTCTAATGTTGGCAGATGATGAGTTTACCGCTAAGGGCACCGCGTTGCCGGAATCCTCCCGAGCCGCTTGTAGCAACGGGTAGCCCGGAAATCAGGTGCGGCCGATGACCTGGCGTCGATCGACCAGGTGAATTTGAAGCTGTGCGGGTGTACACTGTGTGGCCTTGGGACCTCTCTGTCGAATTAACATACGTTATTGATTTAACTAAACTTATTCGACACATCGAAGTCCCTTTCCATTCATCGGTGAAATACCCGGCCAGAGGACGTTACCATGAGAAAATTCGCTGTAATCACAATGCTTGTCTTCATTGGAGTTTCCAGCGTGGCCATTCAGGCACAACAGGGCAGAATGGCTCAGATCGTGCCGCCAAAGACTACCGTGCACAAGGAAGCTGAACTCAATGTGCTCAACGTCAATGATCTGATTCAGGCAAATCCAGTCCAGGCGCAGACCGTCACGCTGTCTAAGACGAGACTGATGGAGGGTGCCAGGTCGCCACATCACAATCACCCCGAAGAGGAATTGGTCGTTGTCATCACTGGCCGATTACGGGTAATGACTCCGGAAGGCGACGTCATCGCGGAGCCCGGCGACGTAATCGTTGTGGAATCGTACGCGGAACATCAATTCGAGGCGCTGGAGGATACGTACATGGTCGAGGCCTTCGGGCCCGGGCGGATTATTGGCGGGGGTGGTTAGAGCGATAGCGCTCGGCGATAGCGCTCGGGGGTCGCCCGATGTTCCTGCCCTCTCGTTGAAAAAAGAGTCGCGTCGCGAGTGCACGTCACGCAGGAGAGCGCCTACTTGATGCCGGACCCGGTTCCCTCGCCGCTCCGATGTGCGGCATCGACTTCAGCCTTGGGTTTCAGCGAACCGGGTTCGAAACGCGGCCGGCCGGGCTCGACTTCCGTCAGCGGCGAAACCTCGCGAACCGACTCGAGACTGCGCAGGGCCAGCGCCTGGTACTCGCCGGTTGCACTGGTTTTCCACGCCACTTCCCGCTCCTGCAGCGATCGCAGAACCCGGGCCGGACTACCGACCACCAGGCTGCGCACGGGGCACTGGAACCCGGACTTGACGAAAGCGGTGGCGCCGACCAGGGATTCCGCACCGATCAAGGCATTGTCCATCACCACCGCGTTCATCCCGATCAGGGCGTTACGGCCGATCGTGCAGCCGTGGAGAACGGCCCCATGACCGATGTGACCGTCGGCTTCAACGATGCACTCCCTGCCGGGGAAGCAGTGCATCACGCAAGTGTCCTGCACGTTGCAGCCATCCCCGATCAGGATCCGCCCGAAGTCGCCTCGCAGTACGGCGTTGGGCCCGACGAAGCAATGCCTGCCGACGATCACGTCTCCGATCAGCACGGCGGTGGGGTGAACGTAGGACGACGGATCGACGACCGGCACCAGTTGATCGATAGCGTAGGACGGCATTGCGGCTCCAGCTTCAGGCAAATCCCCGAGCGAGAATTATAGGACGCGGACGATGGACTTCGAACACATCGGGATTCGGATCAGGGACAAGGTGGCGGGGCTGTTGAGCAATTGGACGTATCCGGCATACTGAGCTTTCCCCTTTTTCGGCACCGGTGGTATATCTCGAATTGAATCGGCCATCGACAGACTTTCGCCACGTCATCCAATTCTGGTTCGGTGAACTGCCCATGCAGCCTGAGGGCTTGGCCGACCGTCAAAAGCTCTGGTATGGCGCCGACGCCGCGACCGACACGTTGATCAGGGACCGCTTCGGAACAACGGTCGAGGCCGCCGTCGCCGGATCGTTCCGAAGCTGGGAGGATCAGGCCCTGTCCCGGCTGGCGCTGATTGTCGTTCTGGACCAGTTCACCCGCAACATCCATCGGGGCCGCGCCGGCGCATTCGACGGCGACGCCCGCGCGCTTCGCCTGGCGCTGGACGCCATCGACCGCGGCATGGACCGCGAAATCGATCCGATAGCACGGGGGTTTTTCTGCCTGCCGTTACAGCACGCCGAGGACCTCGCCATTCAGGAGCGCTCCGTGCGCGTCGCCGAGCGTTTCGATGCCGAGTGCCGAGCCACGTTCAGAAATTCTCCGGCAGCGCTGGCATCGTATGCCCGCGACCACCGGGAAATCGTTGCCCGCTTCGGCCGCTTTCCGCATCGCAACGAGGCGTTGGGCCGGAGATCCACGGCAGAGGAACTTGCGTACCTGGCCGGCGATGCGCCTACTTATGGCCAGGCCTTCGCCGATGGTTTGTGAGCATATCGTCGCCAGCGGCGCGGCGGGAGACGCCGTCAGATGACAGGCGCCACGCTACTCGGATGACTACATGAGGTTTTGACCATCTACCCCTGCGGCGTGGCTTCCTCGCGCACGCTGAGGGGCAGGCCCAGGCGTCCTTCCACATGGGAAAGCCGCTGCCCGATCTCCGACTGGCCCTCCTGCAGGGCATCCAGGCGCACCTGGATCGCCGCGTGGTCTTCCCGCATGTCGGATCGCAGATCGTCAATGCGGGTGTCCAGCCCGTCGATGCGGGTGTCCAGCCGCTCGACATGGGCGCTGACATCGTCGATGCGGGCGTTGGTGGAGGCGCCCTGGAACACCATGACGGTGACCAGAAGCGTCCCCATGCCGATCACGGCGCCGACGTTGATCCATGTATCGGACTTCATTACCCGTTGTTCCCCGTTCCCGCCGGGACCGCCCCGGACACGAACCCATTCTGGCACATCGCCCGGCCGAACCCGAAATCCGAAACTGCCCGGTTTGCCGAGAAACGCGACAAGGCAACGCGCAAGCTCGACAGGAAACCGAGCGGTTCGGCGAGGCCGGACGCACCGATCAATGCTTAAACTGTGGTTTTGCTTGAGATCATTTGGTTTCCTTTTTTCAGGTTCGTGCGGCCGGCACCGCTATAGGTCTCGCGCATCATCGTCTGTACGATGGCGATCAGCGCGGCGATCCTTCGCCGTGCTTTGTCGCCGTTCACGGCCGGAGCCTGTTCATCGGTGACATGCTTTCGTTCATCGGACACGTACAATGCTGTTGACAGCGCTGTCCATGAGCCGTTCGGCGCATCTCTCTGACCCCCGCACCATGAAGTTGAAATCAAGTTGACATAAATCCTTTATTGGTCCTGCCCAGGCCCACCGCAACCCTTGAGCTCGCAATGGACGACGGCGCCCCGATACGCGTCGTGCGCCACGGCAACCCATCCGGGCCGCGCGTGGTGCTGAGCCACGGAAACGGATTCGCGAGCGATTCCTACTTCCCTTTCTGGCAGCTCATGCTGGAACGGTTCGACCTCGCCCTGTTCGATTTTCGAAACTGTGGACGCAACCCGTTTCACGCGGCCGAACCGCACCATTATCCCCGCTTCGCGCGCGACAGCGCGGCGGTGCATGGCGCGATCGCAAAGGAATGGGGCGAGAAGACCACCATCGGCGCCTTCCATTCGATGTCGGCGATCGCAGCCCTGCTGGCCGTCGTCGATGGCATCTGGCACTGGGATGCGCTGGTGCTGTTCGACCCACCGGTGTTCCCGCCGAAAGGCAACCCGTTGCGCACCTCGCTGATGAGCGAGGGCAAACTGTTGCGGGACGCCGCCCTGATCCGCCAGAACCGGTTCACGGACCCCGACGAGCTGGCCGATGTATTCCGATACCTGTACCGCTTCCGGCGATTGAGGAAGGGCGTGGCGGCGCTCAACGCGCGCTCGACGCTGCGCTTCGATCGAGAGAGCGGAGAATGGCTTCTGTGCTGCCCGGGCACGCTCGAGGCCAGGCTCTTTACCGAGGTCGCCGAGTTGCCGATTTGGCGCAAGCCGCGCTCGCCAGCGCGCCCGCTCCTGATCGTCGGATCCGACCCGGAGCCCGAGGACGCAGCCAAGACCGCGCCCTGTTGCAGGCTGTTTTGCGAGACATTCGGCATCGATTACGCCTTCGTCCCCGAAACCAGCCATCTCCTGCAGCTCGAGGAGCCGGAACTGTGTTTCGCCCTGTTCGAAGGTTTCCTTGCCGAGAACGGAATCACCGCATGACAGGCCGCACGCTTTTGCGCTTTCGATATCCTCAGTCGATGTGCCGGGCCACATCCATACGATCATGCAACACACGTACGATCGATATTGTCTCCCCGGTTGATTGGAAGAAGATCACGTGGCGGCTTTCACCAACGCTGAAGAGACCGTCCCTGATGTCGCTTCGGTCCATCCAAAGTGCCTTGTTCCTGCTCAACCAGACCATCCTCAAGATCAGGCCATCGATGTAGCGATCCGCCTGCGCCTGATTCCACTGCTCGCTAGTGTAGCGCCAGATACTATCCAGATCGGCACGCGCAGGCGCTGAAAGACGCCATTTCACCGATTCTCGAGATCGCGGCCGGCGGACTTGATTTCATCGGCTGCCTTCAGCAGTTCATTTTGATCCATCTCGATGAAGTCCTCTCGACGCAACGCGTCCAATCCCTCATCTACCTCCGAGCGGAGTCGGGACAGTTTGATGGCCTCCAGTTCTTCGTACTCTTCGGTCGAGAGCACGACGACCACCGGCCGCCCGTGTTTTTTGATCGTCACCGGTTCACGGCGCGCGATGTCCAGAAGTTCTCCGAAGTGACTCTTTGCCGCATTTGCCGACATTGTGTTCATCGCGATACGCCCACTATTTCGCCCAGTTCGTTCGATTCGTTTATTTTGTCCGATGCGCGACCCTGGCACAAGCCGAAAGCCAAGACTCTCTCAAACCAAGCGGTCGGGCATCGGGGGGCAAGTCAGAATCTGATCTGCCTCGCGAGCGTTGGACCCATTTCGCGATAGCAGGTCACCCCGTGAAAGCCTCCATCACCTGGTGGAGCCGTTCCAGTGTGAAGGCCAATCTCTCCGATAACGCTTTACACCTTGCAGTTATAGGTATACTCTTTACATTGTGGTTATAGGTATAGACCAAAGGTTAGGGAGAAGATTGCATGATAGCCAGATACTTCGCATCAGTATTTCTTGGATCAATGGTAACGTTCAGCCTGCTGTACCTGATGCAGCAGTTGATCTCGATGGGCGAAGAAGCAATCACACCGTCATTGCACACTCCCGTGACATTTGTGGAGGTTCGACAGGACGAGCAGGTCAAGTCGACTCGAGAGCCGCCCGTGCCGCCCGAAGAAGTGCAGTTGCCGCCGCCACGTGAGTTTCCGCCCGACGACGGCGATGCGAACGACCGGTTTATCGTACAAGTTGCCGGGCCGCCCACAATGGACCCACCGGGGATAAACGCTATCTCGGGGTACGGATCCCAGGGCGACCTTCTGCCGATCGTGGCGGTGGCGCCGGCCTATCCGGCACGAGCACTCGCCCGGCACCTGGAGGGCTACGCGATCGTCGAGTACACGGTCACGGTTACCGGTGCGGTTCGCGATGCGTTTATCGTCGCTTCCAGCAACGGCATTTTCGATCGGCCTGCGCTGGAAGCGGCCTACAAGTTCAAGTACAAGCCGCGTGTCGTCGATGGTCAGCCGGTGGAAACGCCCGGAGTGCAGCGCAAGTTCAGCTTCGTTCTCGAAGGCTGAGGCGAAAGCCATCGGAGCGGGGGCGCTGGCGAGGGTCGATGCCCGATTGCTTGCTTCGGAATCTGAAGGCCTCGCCGCCGATCTGCAGGGCCTGCAATTGTTTGTCGTGCATGCACGACAAACCGATCACGGCAGATTCACCGAACCGACGGGGCTACGGGCGCGCGCAGGCCGAGACCGGGGGGCGTCGCACGTCGCCCCAACGAGCGACGCGCTTCACCATTGACGGATTGGCCGACGCGCGACCAGCGAGTGCGGGGACTCGTCATGACCCTTACGTGCCGCCTTCACCCGCTGCCGCCTTGTCGATGGCGCGGACCATGGCCAGCTCCCAGCCGTCCTGCTGCGCGCGCAGCACGTCGGCGGCCACCGCGCAACGCCACTGGTCCCATTCCAGGCCGCTGGCGCGCGCCGCCGCCCAGATGCAGCCCTCAAGCCACGACCGGTGAACGTCCTTCGCCTGCTGCGCCGTCAACGACCCGGCCAGGCGCCGCCCGAGGCGCACATCTGCCCCTCCGGCGGTCTCCGCGGCCACCAGCGCCTCGATCTGTTCGGCCAGTTCCGCCTGCTCGGCCGGCGTCTGCTCGTGGGCGCGTACGCTCACGGTAAAGCTGCCCTCCCCGTCCCGCTCGATCTTTGCCGCGACCACGCCGCCGCCCGCGCGGCCCTTGCGCCGCACGAACACCGTTTCCCGCCCCGCGGGCTCGGCGCCGTCGCTGAACAACCGCTTGTAGAGGCTGGGGGCCGATACCCCGGGCTGCAGCGCACGCGCCCGCTGCTTCGCCGTGTTGCGTTGCGTTGCGTCCGCGCAGGCGTCGGCCAGGCGATCCGCCGAGCGGCCCGTGAACTCGTGCATGACCGGGCGCACGAGACGCTCGATCCAGGGCTCTCCCAGGAGCGCCTTGGCGGTCCGCACGCCCCGGGACACCGTGCCGCGATGGCAGCCCAGGGCGGCCGCCAGCGCCGACTGGTTGACGAACACCCCGGCACCCAGCAGCGCGATCCACTGCTCCGCATTCTCCAGTGGCGAGACGCCCTCGGTCCACTCGTTCTCCCCGTGCATGAGCGCCGCGCACTCGGCATCGGTGAACGACGCCTCCTTCACCTGCGCCCGCCACGGCACGCCCGCGCGCCGGCAGGCGTCGAGCCGGCGTACGCCGAAGATCGCCTCGACGGTATGCGTATCCCCGGGAGGCAATCGGCGCGCCAGCCCAAGCTGCTGTTGCCCGTCGCGCACGATCGAGGACGCCAGCGAGTTCAGCGACTCGTCGTCCATCCCGGACCCTCGCCGGTTGTGGTACCGCCAGGGACGCACCTCGGCGGGATCGAATGCCTCGACGTGCACCAGTTCCTCGGCACCGGGCAAGCTCGTTTGGTTTGTCGTTTCAGTCATTGATCTGGTGCCTCTTCGTGGTCTGTCGGGGTTTTGCGTTTACACCTTGCAACTGCAAGGGTTTAATGCGACGGCAGTATACACTTTCCCTTGCAGTTGATAGGGGGATACTCGCAAAGAACACCATTTTGGCCGGAATCGGCGCGTGGCAAGCGCGAAGAGATTGAAACGGGTGCGGGGAGATAATCAGCATCGGCGAGGACCGAACCGAGCGGCTGGACATCGTGCCGGCGCAGCTTCGGGTCATCGTCACGGTGCGCCCTTGGAGTGAAAACGAAAAACTCGGTCAATTCATTCGGTTGCGCGAGGTAAACAGGGCGCGCGCCGACTTGGGCGCAATATCAGCGGCGGGCCGGTCGATCGATTTGCTCGATCCGATCGTCTCGGCGCAGTCCGCCCACATTCTGGCCGGCTACATGATCGCCATGGACGAGACGACGATCAAGGCGGGAAGGACGGGTCCGGGCAAGATGCGCAAGGGCAGTTATTTCCCGGAGTTTCTGCAGCCGCGGCGCACGGCCGAGAAGGCGCTGGTGGCGG
>LXNI01002904.1_pt1 | contig 10832 bp, 12 predicted proteins | sample 809091 | NCBI WGS metagenome assembly LXNI01 (sample SAMN04870527, study PRJNA318959) | sponge metagenome | biome: 01000161; feature: marine sponge reef; material: water | host: Sarcotragus foetidus | place: Greece: Milos, Mediterranean Sea | collected 2013-05-29 | depth 5-7 m | reverse complement strand
CGGCATCGCCCAGCCGGGCGTGGAGGATTTCGTCGGAAGGCCGGCCCCAGGGGCTCTCGACCGCAATCCAGCGCCTGTCGTCCAGCCCGTCGATATCGTAGAGGCCGCTGCCCCCGACGATCCCGATGACGGGCCGCGCGGTCAATGCAGATCGCTCCAGACCTTGCGCTTCAGGGCGTAGAGAATGCCGGTCAGCACCAGCAGGAAGATGATGACCTTGACGCCCAGCCGATGCCGGTCCTCAAGCTGCGGCTCGGCCGCGAACATGAGGAAATGCGAGACATCCAGCGCCATCTGCTCGATGGTGGCGGGCGTGCCGTCGGCATATTCCACCAGATCCTCGAAAAGCGGCGGCGGCATGGCGATCCGGTTGCCGGCGAAATAGAGGTTGTAGCTCTGGTTGTCGCCGAGCTCGAAGCCCTCCGGCGCGTCGGCATAGCCGATTAGCACGGCGGCGACATAGTCGGGGCCATAGGCCTGGTTCTTGGCGATCAGGCTGAGATCGGGCGGCAGCGCGCCGCCATTGGCGGCCTTGGCGGCATTGTCGTTCGGGAAGGGCGAGACAAAGCGGTCCGACAGCTTGCCGGGGCGCTCGAACATCTCGCCTTCCTCATCCGGCCCGTCCACGATGAAGGCGTTCGCCGCCTCGGCCCTGGCCGCGGCCTCGGACATCCCGATCTGCGTAAGGTTGCGGTAGAACATCAGCCGCATGGCGTGGCAGCCGGCGCAGACCTCGCGGTAAACCTGGTAGCCGCGCTGCAGGGCGGCGCGGTCGAAAGCGCCGAAGACGCCGTTGAAGCTCCACTCCTGCGCCGGCGGTTTCGGGCCCCCGCCGGCGGCCGAAGCGGCGCCGGGCAGCAGAGCGAGACCGAGGGCGGCAGCCAGCGCGGCGCCGATCATCCGGTTGCGCATCATGCTCTCCCCGTCGCGCCGGGTCCGCCGGCCCCCGGAGGGGGCGAGGCGCCGCCGCCAAGCACCGGCTCCCCGATGCTGAGCGGCAGGGGCCGCGGCCGTTCGAACACGGAGAGCAGCGGCAGGATCACAAGGAAGTGGGCGAAATAGTAGACCGTCGCGAGGCGCCCGATGTGGATATACCAGCCCTCGGCGGGCTTGGAGCCGATATAGCCGAGCACCAGACAGTCGAGCGCCAGCAGCCAGAAGACCTGCTTGTAGATCGGGCGGAAGCGGGCGCTGCGCACCGGCGAGCGGTCCAGCCAGGGCAGGATGAAGAGCACAGCGATGGCCGCGAACATGGCGACGACGCCGAGCAGCTTGTCCGGAATGGCCCGCAGGATCGCGTAGAAGGGCAGGAAATACCACTCCGGCACGATATGCGGCGGCGTCACCAGCGGGTTCGCCGGCACATAATTGTCGGGATGGCCCAGATAGTCCGGCGCGAAGAACACGAACAGGCAGAACACGATCAGCAGGACGCCGAGGCTGAAGGAGTCCTTGATGGTGTAATAGGGGTGGAAGGGGATGCTGTCCTGCTTGCCGCGAATCTCGATGCCGAGCGGGTTGTTGGAGCCGTGCGTGTGCAGCGCCAGCACATGGAGCGCCACCACGCCGACGATGACGAAAGGCAGCAGGTAGTGCAGCGAGTAGAAGCGGTTGAGCGTCGGGTTATCGACCGCGAAGCCGCCCCAGAGCCAGCTCACGATATGCTCGCCGACCCATGGAAGCGCCGAGAACAGGTTAGTGATGACCGTGGCGCCCCAGAAGCTCATCTGGCCCCAGGGCAGCACATAGCCCATGAAGGCCGTCGCCATCATCAGCAGCATGATGACCACGCCGAGCATCCACAGGATCTCCCGCGGCGACTTGTAGGAGCCGTAATACAGCCCGCGGAAAATGTGGATATAGACGACGATGAAGAAGAACGACGCGCCGTTCATGTGGATGAACTGCACCAGCCAGCCGAACGGCACATCGCGCCTGATTCGCTCCACGCTGTCGAAGGCATGGTCCACATGCGGCGTGTAATTCATCGCCAGCACGATGCCGGTGACGATCATCACCACCAGCATGAAGCCGGCAAGCGCGCCGAAATTCCACCAGTAGTTGAGGTTTTTCGGCGTCGGGTATTCATGCATCTCGTGATGCATGAAAGAGAAGACCGGCAGCCGGTAATCGATCCAGCGGACGATCGGATTCTGGAATTTGCGCGCAGCCATCGCTAATCAGCCGATCAGGATGCGGGTGTCATCGAGGAACTGGTAGGGCGGCACAGGAAGGTTCTCCGGCGCCGGTCCCTTGCGGATGCGCCCTGAGGTATCGTAGTGCGAGCCGTGGCAGGGGCAGAACCAGCCTCCATATTCGCCTTTCTCATCCGTGTCCTTCTGGCCGAGCGGGATGCAGCCGAGATGGGTGCACACACCCACCAGGATCAGCCATTCGGCCTTCTGCACCCGGTCGGAATCGGCCATCGGGTCCGGCAGGGCGTCGAGCGGGGTTTCCGCCGCCGCCGTGATCTCGGCTTCCGTGCGCCGGCGCACGAAGACCGGCTTCTTCTGCCAGACAACAGTGATCGACTGGCCGGGCTCGATCGGCTCGAGATCGACCTCGGTGGTCGAGAGCGCGAGCGTGTCGGCCGCCGGGTTCATATTGTCGACGAGCGCCCAGCCGGCCGCCGCCGCCCCGACCGCGCCCATGCCGCCCGCCGCATATTCGAGAAAATCGCGGCGCGTGACGCCGTCGCCGCCCGCCCCGTCCGCCGTTGCCGCCATATACGGAAAACTCCCCAGCACCCCGGTCACCGGGCGCTTGCCGCACAGCCCGCTGGAGTATGTCTTGCGGCCCCCGCGCCGCTATGCGACCCGATGCCGCGTAAATGCGCCTGCGCGCGCGCCGGCGTTCATTTGCCGGCGGATATGCCCCACATTGGGGGCCGGTTCCGCCGCTAGGGAGGCCCGACAATGACAGAGGCATCCGGCGCGCGCCGGACGAGGGCGCGGCTCTGGTTCGAGGCGTTGCGCGACGCCTTCTGCGCCGCCTTCGAGGCGCTGGAGCCCGGCGGCGCGCGCTTCGAGCGCCGGGCCTGGCAGCGGACGGGCGGCGGCGGCGGCGTGATGTCGGTGATGAAAGGCGAGGTGTTCGAGAAGGTCGGCGTCAATGTCTCGACCGTGCACGGGACCTTCTCGGAGGCCTTCCGGGCGCAGGTCCCGGGCGCGGAGGAGGATCCGCGCTTCTGGGCCTCCGGCATCTCTCTGGTCGCGCATATGGCCTCGCCGTTCGTGCCCGCCATGCACATGAATACCCGCCATATCGAGACGACGCAGGCCTGGTTCGGCGGCGGGGCGGACCTGACGCCGATGTTCCCCGAGCGCGCCGCCGCCGAGGGACGCGCCTTCCACGCCGCGCTCGAAGACGCCTGCAACCGCCATGACGTCGGCGACTATCCGCGCTTCAAGGCCTGGTGCGACGAATATTTCCACCTGCCGCACCGGGACGAACCGCGCGGACTCGGCGGCATCTTCTTCGACAATCTGGCGAGCGGCGACTGGGAAGCAGACTTCGCCTTCGTGCAGGATGTCGGGCGCGCCGTGCTGGCGGTCTATCCGGAGATCGTGCGCATGCGGATGGACCAGCCCTGGACCGGGGAAGACCGCGAGCACCAGCTCCGCCGGCGCGGGCGCTATGTCGAATTCAATCTGCTCCACGACCGCGGAACCCGGTTCGGCCTCATGACCGGCGGCAATATCGACGCCATCCTGATGTCGCTCCCGCCGCTCGCCGCCTGGGATTGAGAGCGGCCAGGGCCGCTCAAGCGGCGGCGCCAGCGCCCGGACGCAACTCAGGCCGTGACCTTCGCGGGAAATCCGGGATAAGATTTGGCAGGTCGAATTCCGCGTTGCTCCTGTTCCGCGCGCGCGGCCGACGAAAAGGGAGGCCACCATGCTGAAACATATCGCGTCCTTGCTCATCGCTTGCCTCGCAGGAGCCCTTGCAGCGGCGCCCTCGGCGGCCGAGACGGTCCTCAAGATTTCCAGCTGGGCGCCGCCGACCCACCCCATGAACGCCGTCGTTTGGCCGACATGGGGGAAATGGGTCAGCGAAGCGACCGAGGGCCGGGTGACGACCAAGATCGAATATAAGCTGGCGTCGCCGCTCAACCAGTTCGCCCTGGTGCGCGACGGCATTGCGGACGCCGCCTGGATCTTCCACGGCTACAACACGCGCTATGTGGCGTCGCAGGTCGTCGAGATGCCGGACCTTGGCACCAGCGCCGAGGCCGCCAGCGTCGCCTATTGGAAGGTGCATGAGAACTATCTCCACAAGGCGAATGAACATCGCGGCACCGTGCTGATCGGGCTGATGTCGCACGGTCCGGCGGTCATTCAGACCAAGAAGCCCCTGACGGCGCTTGCGGACCTCCAGGGCCTGAAGATCCGGGTCCCCGGCGGCGTCGGCAGCCTTGCCGGCAAGGCTCTCGGCGTCACCGCGGTGAAGCTGCCCGCGCCCAAGGTTTACGAGGCCCTGTCGTCAGGCGTCGCAGACGGCATCTTCATGCCGATAGAGACCCAGAAATCCTTCCGCCTGAAAGAGGTGGTCCCGCATGTAATGATGATGCCGGGCGGGCTCTATTACGGCAGTTTTGCGCTCCTCATGAGCCCCGCCGCGCTGGAAGGGATGTCGGAGGCCGACCGGAAGGCGGTGATGGGCGTTTCGGGCCTCAGACTGTCGCAGTTCGCCGGCTCCCAGTGGGATGCCGCCGATGCGGCCGGCCTGGAGGCGGCGATGGAGTCGGGAACCACGATTCAGGAGGCAAGCCCGGCCATGAAGGACGAATATCTCGCCCTCATGAAGCCGGTGGAAGAAGCCTGGATCGAGCGTGCGAGCGAGGACGGCTATGACGCCCGGGCCGCGCTCGCCGACCTCCGCCGGACCGCACGCGAATATGACAAGGCCAAGTGAGCCAAACCGACCGACCTGACGAAACGCCCCCTTGGGGACGGCGCGGCGGTCATCGACTGATCGCCGTTCCGGAAGGGGCTTCCGCGCTTATATTGTTCGCGCTGATGGCGATGACCTGCATCGATGTCATCGGACGCGAACTCTTCGGGGCCCCTCTCAACGGCGCGACCGAGCTGACACAGCTCATGCTCGGCGTCGTCGTGTTCGCAATCCTGCCCTCGGTATGCCTGCGCGAGGAGCATGTCTCTGTCGATCTGCTCGATCTCTGGTTCCCCGAACGGCTGGTCCCGCTGCGCCAGGCGGTGCTGAACGCGGTCATGGCAATCGCGCTCGGCTTCGTGGCCTGGCGGGTCTGGATCATCGCCGACCTGACTGCCGACTATGGCGACGCGACCGAGTTCCTCGAAATCAGGCTGGCGCCGATCAACTATTTCATCGCCGTGCTCAGCGCCTGCGGCGCGGTGGCGTTTGTCGTCAACACTGTCCGCCACGCGCGGACGGCGCTTTCGACGACCGCCGCCGCGAAGGATGCGCCGGGCGGTCGCGGAAACGCCTGACCGGATAACGGCGCGGGGATCATGGACGTCGTTCTCATCGGCTTTGCGGCGCTTCTCATTCTGGTATTCCTCAGAATGCCGATCGCATTCGCGATGGGCCTCGTGGGCTTTGCCGGCTTCGGCTATCTGACAGGATGGAAACCGTCGCTCTCGATGGTCGGCACGCTGGTTTCCGAGACGGCGCTTTCCTACGGTCTGTCCGTGGTGCCGCTGTTCATCCTGATGGGCAATCTCGTGTCGCGGGCGGGGCTCTCCGGCGAGCTCTACGCCGCCTCGCACGCGTTTCTCGGCGACAGGCGGGGCGGGCTGTCAATGGCGACGATCGTCGCCTGCGGCGGCTTCTCGGCGATCTGCGGTTCGAGTCTCGCGACGGCGGCGACGATGTCCAAGGTGGCCATGCCGCCAATGCGCCGCTACGGCTATTCGGACAGCCTCGCCTCGGCCTCGATCGCCGCCGGGGGCACGCTCGGCATCCTGATCCCGCCCAGCATCATCCTCGTGATCTACGGGTTGATGACGGAGACCAGCATCCGCGAGCTGTTCGCCGCCGGCTTCATTCCCGGCCTCGTGGGGGTGCTGTTCTATCTCGGCGCCGTGCAATGGGTCGTTTGGCGCCGCCCCGAGGAGGGACCCAGGGCGGAGCGCATCCCGTGGCGGGGGCGCCTTGCCGCGCTCGGCGGCGTCTGGGGCACGCTGCTGCTGTTCGTCCTGGTGATGGGCGGGATTTACGGCGGGTTGTTCACCCCGACAGAGGCCGCCGGCATCGGGGCTGGCGGCGCGTTCTTCATCGCGTTCGCCCGAGGCGCGCTCACCTGGCGGTCGCTGCTCGAAGTGCTGACCGACAGCGCGCGCACCACGGCAATGCTGTTCACCGTGTTGATCGGCGCGCTGATCTTCTCGAACTTCGTCAACCGGGGCGGGCTGCCGGCCGGCCTGCTCTCGCTGGTGACAGGCTACGATCTGCCGCCATTGGCGGTGATTGCGATCATCCTGGCGATCTATCTCGTGCTCGGCTGCGTCTTCGAGAGCCTGTCGATGCTGCTGCTGACGATCCCGATCTTTTTCCCGGTCGTGCAGGGGCTCGGCTATGCGGGGCTGAGCGAGGAGGCAATTCTCGTCTGGTTCGGCATCATTGCCGTCGTGGTTACCGAAATCAGCCTGATAACGCCGCCGGTCGGCCTCAACGTCTTCGTGCTCTCGGGCGTGCTCAAGGACGTCAAGACCAGCACGGTATTCAAGGGCGTGACGCCGTTCTGGTGCGCCGATATCGGGCGTCTTGCGCTCCTGGTCGCGTTTCCCGCGCTTTCGCTCGCCCTGCCGCGGCTGTTCTACGGCTGAGCGGAAGCCGGGCCGTTCAGGCGGCCGCACGCTCCTCCGGTACGGACCGCCAGGCCGGCAGCGGCGCGCCTTCCACGGTGACGCGGTGCATGAGCCGCCGGTAGCCGGCATAGTCGTTGAGCGCGCAATGCCAGGTCGCGCGATTGTCCCAGAAGACCACCGTGCCCGGCTCGAACCGTACCCGGCAGGTGAATTCCGGTCGTGCGCCGTGTTTGTAGAGCATCTGCAGCAGAGGGCGGCTCTCTTCGGCCGTCCAGCCGTCGAAGCGCAGGGTGAAGCCGCGGTTCACATATAGCGACGGCCGCCCGCTCACCGGATGGCGGATGACGACCGGATGCACGGCGTCCTGCACCGCCGCTTCATTATTGCCAAGACGGTCCCCGATATCGCTGCCGTCCGCCACATAATCGGCGCGCGGCCCGAAGACATGGCGGCTCGAATGCACTGCCTTCATGTCCAACAGCATCGTCTTCATGCCGTCCGAGAGGGCGTCGTAAGCGGCATACATGCTGGAGAATTGCGTATCGCCGCCGAAGGGCGGCAATTCGCGCGCGACCAGGATCGAGCCGAGCGCCGGCTCGAGGTCGTAAGTATGGTCGGTGTGCCTGACTCATCAATTTTCATGACTGTAGGAACACCTTCTGGTTGAAGCGCTTCTTTCCTCGTAACATAAGGAATGATAGGGGATTGCTGGGGTCAATGCAAGCCTCTTGTGTCAAGATTATGCTGTAGGATAATTGGATGTCGTGGGCATTGTATTTGCAAATTGGGGATTTTGTGGAGCTGGACAGGAGCGCCAGGCGTGGGAACAGGAGCACCGGCTGTGGGGACCTGTGGCGCTGACCGTGGGACCGTGGCGCCCGGCATGGCGTCCATCGCGGCGCCCGTGGGCGCTGATCGCGGGACCGGGTTGCAGATGCGCTGTTTCTCCGTAGCGCCCGGGCTTCATGTCGAGGATGCGCGTCGGGTTCCCCTCCGGGCATCGTGTTCCGGGTGCTGGCCTTGTGGAGTCGCGGATGATAATGGACGACACCATGGGGCACCATACTGACATGCATACTTCATTGATGCGGCGCTTCTGTGTTTCACCGGGGAACAGCCATGTCGATCCTGTGTTTCATGGTAGGAGAAAGCTCGTGACGGCGACCGATGGCAGGAAGAGGCCGCGCTCGGTGATGGCGACCGACAGCGACTGGCGCCTGATCCGCAGACGCGCGGACAAGGCCGGAATTTCGACATCCGAGTTCCTTGTCGGCCGCGGGCTCGCGCCTGCGGAGGCGGCGGCGGAGAGTGCGGACGACCTGCCCCTTGCCGTGAAGCGCCGGGCGGCGGTGGACCTGCGCCTCCTGGTGCTGGCCGAGCAGCTGCGGTTCGAAGCCGGGGGGCGGGACGGCGTCTGGCAGCGGCTTGTGGAGGAAGCGGAAGCCTCGGTGGCGGCCGACGAGGGGGAGGGCTGATATGGGCGCGACCCGTCAATACTGCATTACATGCCCGCGTTCGGACTGGCGGGCGGTCCAGGACCTTGCGCGCGCGGCGGGGATGAAGACCTCGCCCTTCATCCTGAGGGAGGTGCTGGGCGAGGACTGCCGGATGGCGCTGACGGGCGGGGAGCAGCGCGCACTGCATGACCGGGTGCTGTGCATGGCCTCGCTGGGCGAAGCGCTTCTCGAGCCCTTGGCCGGCAGCGGCGTGACGCTCGGCGAGGCGCTGGCGTTCCTCGGCAGCGAGCTCCGGTCCCGGCAGCAGAGGGAGGCCGGGAGGAGGCGCGGCGGCAGGTCGCCTCGCGCCGCCGGGGCGCCGGACCTGTTCGGGGAGGGGCCGCGATGAAGCCGCGCAAGGCGCCGGAAGAGCGCTCTGTCTCGCATTCGATCTCCTGCACGCCGCTGCAATGGGCGCGGATGCGGGAGCTTGCGAAAGGGGCGGCCATGCGGACCTCGCCCTGGATCGTGGGCCGGGTGCTGAAGCGCGAGGGGTTCGGCGCCGCCGGCCATGCGCTGGAGCTGGACGGGGCGCAGCAGCGGGCGATGCGCGATGCGGCGGCGGGCGCGGAAGAGGCGCTGTCGCGCCTGTCAGCGAATTCCGACGAGACGTCTGCCGGTCTTCGCGAGACGGTGGCGCTGCTGTTCGAGGCGCGTCTGGCCGAAATGGGGCGCGAGGGACGCCAGGAAGTGATGGAAACCCTGCTGGCGGCGATCGTCGGCCCGGAGCGCGCGGCCGCTATCGCCCACCGTGTCCGGGCACGGCAGTACGGATGACAGGCGGTGTGCGGGACGGGCTACACTGTAGGAGTTTGAAAGATCACACTGTAGAAAATATACATGATCGATGTCATATAACTGCGCTATTTCCGTTGTTTGCGATCATATAGAAAATATAGAACCTATAGAAAGAAAACCGTGTGAAGGTGAGTTGCCTTCCGGACAGCAGCCTATCCGGCATGCGGATTCCCGCGGACCTGCATTCCGGTATCGTCAACCGTGCGGCGGCCGCCGAGTGGATCGGCAGACCGTCTCCGCCCGCAGTGCCGCTGGCAGGCGAGGCGCGCGGCCCCGGGGCGCTCGGGGCGGCGGTGGATGCGCATTTTCGACATGAGGCTTGACGGCGGTTCGGCGAAATGGCGCGGCCGCGCCCCGGTCCCACGGTCGGTGCCCATGGGCGCCACGGCTTCGGGACCGGTGGCTGCGGTCGCCGCGTCCGACGCCCGGTCCGGCAGTCGCCGCCCATGGGCGCCATGTCCGGCGGCCCGGTCCCACAAGCGGGGCCCACGGTGCCGCAACATTCAGCACCCATGGGCACCGCCTTCGGTCCCGGTGTCAACGCCGTGGGCGCCACGCCTGGCGCCCGGTCCCATGGTCCGCGCCCGTGGCGCCCCGGTCCCGGGACCGGCGCCCGCAGATATGGCGGCCGATGAGGGCTCGTGGCAGGATCGGGAAACCGTGGCGGGAGGCGAGTGTGGCGGAGCGGTTCATGTTCGATGCGGCCGGCATCGAGGCGCTGGCGACTGGCGACCGGGAGCGGCGCGTCTGGGACGAGGCGCTGAAGGGTTTCGGGGTTCGTGTCCGGCCGTCGGGGACGAAGTCGTGGATCGTCAACGCCAGCACGACAGGGCCGGACGGGAAGGTGCGCAGCCGGCGGATCACGCTCGGCCAGTGCGGGGAGATGAGCCTGGAGGAGGCGCGGACGCAGGCACGGAAGCTTCTGGGCGCTGGCATCGAGGCGGCCGCCGTCGAAGGCATCGGGGACCGTGCGCCGAAGCCCGATGGCGGCGGCCATGGGGCGCCGGGTTCGCCGACGGGCGGTGACGGGGCCGGGCGGAAGACGGCCGCCGCTGCCGGGAGAGCGGCCGCGGCGGTGGAGACGGGCGGGGATGCGGACCGGCCCGCCGGGGACCCGGTCGCCGGTCTGGCGAAGAGGCTGGACGGCATTCGCGGCGGTGTGGACAGGATCGAGGCGTGGAGCGCCAGGACGGACGCGCAAATGGAGCTGCTGTCGAGCGCGGTGGCGGTGAGTGCCGTGGACCGCCGGCGGGGGCGCCGGCGTCTGGCGAAAACGGTTCTGGCGATCGCGGTTGCGGCGGCGGCCGGGCTCGCCGGCGGCGCGTTTGTCCAGAGCCAACATCCGGTCCTGCCCCGGGATGACCCGACCCTGGGCTGGAAGGACCATTTGTGGGAGCATTACGGTCAGGCGTTCAGGGATTGCTTCAACCGGGCCAAGGCCGGGGAGTCGGGGCGCATCGACTGCGTGATCAACGTACGCGGCAGGTGAAGGTCGGCCGTGCTCCCGGCGCCGGGCCTCTTATCCGGAGATCGGTGCCGCCGTGCGCAAACGCATCGTCACGATCAGAAATATCATCGCCGCAATGGACAACCGGCAGATCAGCATTCCGGTCTGCGGATGAATGAACCACGGCCCGACCGCCGGGACCGGACGGTCGTGCGAGCAGTCCGGGCAGTCGCACCTGGTCCCCGGCTGGCGACCGGTCGCGTTCGAGCCGGTCGACCCTGCCGCGAAGGTCGGCGGCCT
>LXNI01002903.1_pt1 | contig 10835 bp, 6 predicted proteins | sample 809091 | NCBI WGS metagenome assembly LXNI01 (sample SAMN04870527, study PRJNA318959) | sponge metagenome | biome: 01000161; feature: marine sponge reef; material: water | host: Sarcotragus foetidus | place: Greece: Milos, Mediterranean Sea | collected 2013-05-29 | depth 5-7 m | reverse complement strand
GGTCTTGAAGGCCTTCAAGACCGCTCGCGCCGACCCTATCGGCATGCCAACCAGCTTCCGTTCCAGATCGAGCGGACGATCGTGCAACTCAAGCATGAACATCCCACCTGGGGCGCACCGAAGCTGCGCGACAAGCTGATTCAGGATTACCCCATGATCAAGCCGCCGGCCAAGAGCACCGTGCATGCCGTGCTCGATCGCCACGGTCTGGTGACCCATAAAAAACGGCGGCGCTACAAGCCCAAGGGCACCTCGTTGCTGCATGTCCGGCAACCGAATCAACTCTGGTGTGCCGACTACAAAGGCGAGTTCAAGCTCGGCAACCAGCAGTACTGTTACCCGCTCACCATCACGGACTACAGCTCGCGGTACCTGCTGGCATGTGAGGGCCTGGCCTCGACCAAGCGGGACTTCGCGTTCGCCGTCTTCGAACGTGCGTTCAAGGACTTCGGCGTGCCGCAGACCATTCGCACTGACAACGGTGTGCCGTTCGCCTCGCCTAATTCCTTCTTCGGCTTAAGTGCGCTGTCCGTCTGGTGGCTCCGCCTCGGCATTCACATCGAACGCATCAAGCCCGGTAATCCCCAACAGAACGGGCGCCATGAACGGATGCACCTCACCTTGAAGAACGAGACCACCAAGCCCGCCGCGTTCAACTTTCTACAGCAACAGGAACGCTTCGACGACTTCATCGAGGTTTACCATCAGCGACGTCCTCATCAGGCGCTGGGCGGCAAGTACCCGGGGCAGCTCTATACACCTTCATCGCGACCGTATCACCCACCCGAGGAACCAGACTATCCCTATCATGACCGGACCGTACGCGTGACCCACTGCGGACGGATCTGCATCGGAAAACGGAAAATCAGCCTGAGCCGTGCCTTCGCCAACCAGGTGGTAGGCATCCGGGAGGTCGCTGACAGAATCTGGCTCGTCAGCTTCCTAACGTATGACCTTGGATTCTTCGATCAGGACGAAGCGCGCGTCGAGCCCGCCTCCAATCCTTTCATCATCACACCAGGAAAACTGTAAACCATGTCTCCGGTACAAACTGTAAAGGATGTCCCAAGAAAGGACCAATGAAATATTGGCGGAGGGGCAGGGATTCGAACCCTGGGAGGCGCTAACCTCGCTGGTTTTCAAGACCAGTGCTTTCGACCACTCAGCCACCCCTCCTGCGCGGCAGGATTATAGGAAGCAATTCTCCTAAGAGGGTGACATTCTGCGACTCGCAGACCGTTCCTACGGGCTTGCCTCTGGATCGGCTAAGCGCTTTGCCCACTTGTAATCCGCTTTACCGCTTGGGCTTCGAAATACTTCGTTCACGTAGACAAAATCTTTGGGTAATTTGTAGCGCGCGATGTGTTCTTCACACGTCTTGAGGATATCCGATGAATCAGGTTCGATCCCATCTCGCATCTGAACGATGGCTACGACTTCATTGCCCCAGCGCTCGGACTTACGTGCGGTAACGACCGCATCGAATACATTCGGATGGTGCTTGATCGCTTGCTCGACTTCCTCTGCGAAGATTTTTTCTCCACCCGAATTGATCGTGACCGAGTCACGACCATGGAGTTCTAGTGAGCCATCCGCCAAGAGGCGCACTCGATCGCCTGGAATTGAGTAACGCGTGCCATTGACGGTCGCGAAGGTCCTTTTGGTTTTTTCTTCATCACCAAGGTATCCAAGCGGAATGTTGCCGCTTCGCGCCCACCAACCTAGTCCTTCATGACCTGGTTCAAGTTCAGTCGACAAGTCCTCTGACAATACAGCATTGTGCTCGCTCAAAGTGAACTGACCAGTACTTACTCCGTTCTTTGCACTACTGACGTGAGATGCTTGACCGCCGGTCTCCGACGATCCCGCTGAGTCAATGATGTTGAGAGCGGGTAGTAGCGAGATCAGTTCCTTTTTTACGTTCGCGGTCATGATCGCACCACCGGTGATGATGTTGCGTAGAGTTGGTAATTCGCGTTGGGCACGAGCCAGTTGGTCAGCGAGAGGTCTGCCAAAAGCATCACCAACGATCAATAGATTCGATACGTTTTCGCGTTCGATGATGTCGACCACGTCTTCCGGATCGAATTTGCGTACGTTGTTTTGGATAACTACCGTCCCGCCAGAATTGAGCATCTGCAACGCGTTCCAGTGACCGGCACCGTGCATGAACGGCGGCGCGGGTAACGACCGACGATCCATCGGGACCGCACGTTTCACAAATTCGTCAATGCTGGTTAGTACTGACCCGTTCGTTCGTCGGGCGCCTAACGCAGCGATCAGAATATCCTCTTGGCGCCACAGAACGCCTTTCGGCATCCCGGTAGTCCCACCGGTATAGAGGATGTATAGATCGTCCTCAGAGAGCTCGACGTCGGGTTCTTGTGCAGGTGATATCGCGAGCGCTTTCTCGTAGTCGACGGCACCTTCGATTAGTGGATCGTCGGAATCCTGAACTTGCAGGTACAGGGATAGACTAGGTACTTCGTGACGAATTGCTTCGACGCGATCTGCAAGTGAGCTATGAAATATGAGTGCTTTCGCGTGAGCGTCGTTCAGTAAGTAGATCAGCTCTTCATCGACGTATCGATAGTTGACATTGAATGCAGAGGCGCGGGCCTTGAATGCCCCAAGCATGCCTTCAAGATATTCGTTGCCGTTATATAGGTAGAGACCGACGTGGTCTTGCCCAGACTCCCAAGGTTGCAGTTCATCGCGAGATCGATTGAAGCCGATATCTTTCTGAAGCAGGTAATTCGCTAGTCGACGCGTGCGCTGTTGTAGTTCAAAATACGTGATCCTCCGATCGCGAAACACGATTGCTTCGCGCAACGGAACTGCATTAGCAACTGCGTCGTTAATTGCACCGAGGTTCAGGGTCATTTAGATCTCCTTGGGCTTCCTCTCCATCAGTGTGGCATTGTCGCCATTCGATAGGACTTTTGGATTGGCTTTATTGTCAACGTCGAATTGCGAGTCGGCATCACTAGGTGGGGTGAGAATATGGTCCGAGTGACCACTGCGAACCTTCGCCACTTCAGGATACATTAGGCGAAACAGCAGCGTGCTCCCACCGACGAGTACAGCACTTACCAACATCGCAGTTCGCATCGAGAAAGCTTCCGCCAACCATGCAATCGGAATTATTGCGACAGGCATTAATCCATGGACGGTCCAAGAAATCGACATGACACGCCCCCGCAGTTCGGGAGGTACCGCAAGTTGCAGCATGCTCATGTTCAACGAACCCATCGCTGAGTAGGCGATACCGACAAACAATAGGGCGAATGCAGCACTAAGCATCGTCGTGCATAGCGCAAACATCGCCAGCGCGATCGACCAGATGAATGCAGAAATAAAGAGAGTACGTCCCTTTCGACGTAGGTCACCTGCCTGTGCGAAAATCAATGATCCGCTCAACGCACCGATTCCCATACTGGTCAACAAGAAGCCATAGTCTTCTGGTCGGTTTGACAGAACCTCGGCGTTGTACACAGGCATTAGAAACGTCGGTGCAAACCCGAACGACATTGGGACGAGACCTATCCAGATCAGTCCTTTGACTACGTTGTCATGCCACACGAATCGGATTGCCTCGGCGATATCCGCGCCTATAGGCATTTTCTTTTCGCGGTGCGGCTTGCCTCGGAAATCGAGCATGACCGTCCAGACCACGGAGCCAATATACAGCGCGGTGATGAAGAAAAAGACCCATCCAACACCGGTCGCGGACGTTGTATCGCCGGCGGCAAACCACCCGATCAGGACACCCGCAATGGCAGGTCCAAGTATTCGTGCGGCGTTGAACGTCGAGCTCGAGAGCATCATGGCGTTCGTTAGATTCTTGGGTCCTACGATTTCAGGCACAATCGTGCTACGTGAAGGCATGCTTAACGCCAGCACGGTTCCGTTTATCAAACCGAAAATAATGAAATGATCGTAGGTAACGTGACCGACAAAGATGATCCAACCGAAAATACCGGTTGCGATGGCGTTTAGGGTCTGCGACGCGACCATTACAGGCTTTTTCTCGAACCGGTCTGCGATCACACCACCTAATGGTCCAATAACGACTGACGGCGCCATAAAGGCGATCATGACCCCTGACAGTGCCAGGGCGGACTCGGTGATGTCGTAGGTTAGCCAGCCACGAGCGACGATTTGCATCTGCATGCCGAACGATGCGGACATGCTAGAAATCCAGATGAGGCGGAAGTCTCGATATTCGAACGCGTTGAGCATCCGAACTCTCTGCCAGATTGACTTACGGGAGGCAGAGGTACTCAAACAGTAGATACGGTAATACGGAACGGCGAATTTTAGGGATTCACCGCTGACATGAGTGTCACATCGCTCTAAATCTGATAATTATTTATATAAGTCAAACAGTTAGATTGAACTCATTCGTGTAAATTAGCTTGATTGACCTGCGAGGAACTCTCTGACGTCCGCTTGGCTGTGATACCGTTCAGGGATTGGAAAACGAAAGATTCTTGCCGCATTTAAACCAAGGATTTTCGCACGTTGCGCGTCCGTCAGTTGGGACATTGTGCGCTCAATCGCTTGTGCCGAGTGCGGCCAAGTTCCTTCGTGGTGCGGGTAGTCATTCGCCCAAAGGAAGTTGTCGACGAGATTGTGTTCGGCTGCCAAATCTAAGCCGGGTTTATCTTCTTGAAACGTCGCGAACCCGTTCGAGCGAAAGAAATCGCTTGGCATTTTCTCCAGTTGTGGGCGTACGAACATGTGGTGTTTACGGTACGCTTCGTCGAGCGCCCAAATCGTCCAAGGAACCCAGCCTATACCAGCTTCTACGCTGCCGAAACGGAGGTTCGGATAACGCTCCAGCACGCCTGAAGCACATAAGTTTGCGATCGGTTCCATTGTGGGCGCCAACGAGTGGACTGCATAGTTGATGACAGCGCCGCCGTGACCTCGCGAAGTGCGGGGATCCCTTCCTGTTGAAACATGAAATGTCATGGGGATATCCGCAGCTTCAATCGCCTCCCATAGTGGATCGAATTCGGGAAGGTTGTAGTTCAGGTGCTCGTGATCGCCCGGTCCCCAAATCGGTTTGCACGGAAGTGCGAGTCCGCGAAAGCCGAGTTCCGCCACTCGTTGAATTTCCGCAATCGCGCCCGGTAAATCCGCGGTCGCGATACAAGCCATCGGTGAGAGGCGATCGTTGTAATCCGAAAACACCTCCCATGCCCAGTCGTTCCAGACACGGCACATCGCTTGACTGAATATTGGATCGGATGTTGCCCAGATCACTAATCCCTTATTTGGGAAGAGTACCTCAGCATCAACGCCATCAGCGGCGAGGTCTGTAATGCGTTCTTCGGGCGTAACTCCCGCGCCATTCCGGAGTGCGTCCTCTCCTTCGAATTTAATGTTGCGGATGCGTACAGGGCGGAAGCCTTCGGTTTTCTGAAACTTATTACCCTTCTGATCCGTACTAACACCGGGTAACCGATGCTGAAGCTTCTTGTCCATGCGTTTTTGCCAAAGATCAGCCGGCTCCTGCACGTGACCATCAAGTGAAACCATGAAGTACTTATTTGGATCATCAGGACGAGCCGTGCGTGTCCAGTTTTCGATACCGGGGGTTTCAAGGCGCCATGCGTTGTTTTCGTCGACTTGCTGGATTTCAGGACGCATATGGAGCTGCATTAGATTTAGATAGCGATAAATGGTACTTCTACAGATTGATGCGACAGATATATTTGACGATAGCGTAGAGGAGCGAGCGTGACATCCCAAAGCGACTTCGAAGAACAATCGCGCGTGTTGACGTTCTGGTTTGGCGAGGACCAAAACAGTGCAGACTCAATCGAGAGTCGACAGAAAATCTGGTATACGGGCGGCGACGAGATTGATCGCGAGATTCGCGAGGATTTCGCCGAGCTTTACGAACGGGCCGTAAACGAGACCCTCTTACACTGGGCCGACACGGCTGACGGTGCTGTGGCGTTAGTAATCATGCTGGATCAATTCTCGCGGAATCTACATCGCGGAACCGCGCAAGCATTTGCACAGGACCCAATGGCTCGTGCAATTGCGAAACGTGCGTTGAATCTTGGGTTGGATCGCGAAATGTCGGTCCCGGCTCGCATATTTCTGTTACATCCGTTTCACCACAGCGAAGAGATTGCAGATCAGATGTATGGTTGTAACAGACTTGAGGAGCTGATTGATGAAGGTCATTCAGAATGGAGCAAATTATTGGAAAGCAGCGTTGAATGGTTTGATGGTCATTGCGAGATTGTGAAACGATTCTCTCGGTTTCCACATCGGAATGAAGCGCTTGGACGCCCATCAACGAAGCAAGAGAGGGCGTTCCTCGCAGAATCAAGCGGCTTCGGTCAATGATCAAAACATGAACTGAAAAACGATTCGACAGTCCCGGCGCGAAAAGCGGCGCTTTGCATCGAAACGAGCGTTCCGAAAGTACTGATGGCTGTCGTTTCACTCTCCTCAGCAGCGCACGAAATGACCTCCCAATACATGCGTTACAATCCGTAACAGATTCGCAAATCTTGCCGAATCGACGTTTTAAGGGGAATCTGAATGAAGAATATTTCGTTCGCACTATCAACCGTTCTAGTGTTGACTTTGCTGTCGTCGGGGACTCACGCGCAAACCGAAGACGAGGAGACCAACGACGAGGACGGTAAATACATTGAGGAAATCGTCGTGACCGCTGAAAAGCGCGAAGAAAACGTCCTCGAAGTCCCTGTGACGATGTCTGCTTTCAATGATCAGATGATCGAAGAATTTGGCATGACAAACCAGGATGACTTGGAACAGTTGGTGCCAGGCTTGCAGTTTCAAGACAATGGTCAGCAAACTGGACAAGGCACTACGATTCGAGGTATCGGCACCCGCCTCGCTGGTGAGAGTCACGCAGACTTGGCTGTCGCCACTTATGTCGATGGTGCATACACCTTAGGGATCTATGGCGTTGCGCCGAATATGTTCGACTTGGAACGTGTTGAAGTCGCGCGCGGTCCTCAAGGAACTCTCAATGGCCGCAACTCGATCGCAGGTTCGATCAGTTACTTCTTCAAGAAACCGACGGACGAATGGGATTTATTACTGCACTCCGAGTTGACCGACCAATTCACACAGCGATACGGCGTGGCTTTTGGCGGACCAATTACGGACAACGTCAGTTTCCGTATCAACGGAAGCTACTACGAAGGTGACGGCGCGCAGAAAAACATCGGTCTTGGTGGCGACTACGACGCGCCCGATCAAAAATACATCGCGCCGCAACTGCGCTTCAAGACGGACCGAATGGACTTGAACTTCCGGTATTCGAAGTTGAACGACGACGGTTCGCCAAGAACTCAGATTCTGCTGTCTGAAATTGATCGAAATGATCCGGACAGCGACTTTTTTTTCTATCAGTGGCGCGGCGACATACCGTCAGTACCTGATAACTGCCCGCCAGGGCGACCGGCTTTCCTCTGTGGTGATCTTAAGAACGAAGTAAATTTGAACCGGTCCGGCGAGAGCGGTGGTTCGGCCGAACAGGGCACGATTTCGTTCAGTTACGAACTTTCCGATCAATATACATTGCGCTACAACTTCAGTGATACCAACAACTTCTCAACGGTATTTCGCGATCGCGACATGACCAATCGCGTAGGAAGTGCAGACGATCCTCTCTTGGCGTCTGATGCGCCTGTTCAGTTTGACGATGCCGCCATCAATGTGTGGTACGACTACACCGAAAGCTCGAATGAAGTGCAGCTGTTATCGGATTTCGACGGCAAATTCAATTACATCGTCGGTGCATATCAGTACGAAAACACGACGGAATGGTATGTCCCCGTGTTTAGATACACGAATATTTGGCGTTTTGAGACTGCGGACGAGGCAGCACGAGCCGCAGGCTTTGCTAATTGTCAAGAAATCATCGACACGATTCTGATCCCGTTTGGATTAACAACACAGGAACAGATTGACGCCGGCGGGCGAGGCAATTACTGGCAGTGTCCTGAAGGCAACGACCATACGCAGACGCTGCTATTCGGTACAACGGCAAGCTCCGAAACCCAAGCGCTGTTCGTTAACGCCGAATACGAGCTAGATGATCAATGGCAGGTGTCTGGCGGTCTGCGCTTCACTGAAGACGTCAAGAATCAAGGCTTTCAAGGCGGCACTTTTATCGGCGATTTTGGGTTCGCCGGAGGCAATCGAGTCCCGATTGAGATCATTTTTGACGACTCTGACCCCAATACGAGGACCTGGGATCAACCTATTGGCCATATCAGTCTTGAGCACACACCTATGGAGAATCGGCTGATTTACGGTCGCGTCTCGACGGGGTATCGTGCAGGCGGATTCAATAGCAAATCCTCTGCAGCGCCTGCCTTCATCAAAGAAGAAACTTTGGTGAATTACGAAGTCGGCATGAAGGGCTTGTTTATGGACGGCCGACTCCAGCTCTCGTCAGGTGCGTTCTTCAATGATTTCAACGACTATCAAATCACCGGGCTGATTGAAAACATGTCGCTTGTTCCAGATCCGTTCAGCGACACGCCGATCGTCGAATTTACCGACAATATCGAGGATACGAAAATCTGGGGTGCTGAAGTCGACTTTATCTACGCATTGTCTGAGAAGTGGCGATTAAGCGGCTTCTATGCGTACCTTGACTCGAAAATTGGTGAGCACTTCGAGGTGGTGCGAGCACATCCGAATCCACGAACCGGGACTCATGAGCATCTCGATTTTGATACCGGAGAGATCGTCACGAGCGAGTACATATTGCCTTCAAACATGGAAGGCAATCAACTGCCGATGCAGCCAAACCACAAGTTCGCAGTGACTGCGATCTACGAGCAGACGTTGAATCGCGGCGGCAACATGCAACTACTGGGAACTTATAGCTGGGTGGACGATCGCGCTTCTGATTTGAGCAATCTCGAAATCTCGACTCTTCCCTCATATTCTCGCTTCGATGTTCGCGGTACGTGGACCTCTGCTGACGAGCGTTTAAGCGCAACACTCTTCGTGCAAAACGTATTTGACGAGATTGGCTTAGTCGAGTTTCTGCTGCAATCCACTAATTCTGGAGCACCGTCGTCCGGCACATTGACGTTACCACGACAGATCGGTTTGGAAGTGCGCTGGCGTCCAAACATCTAGTTCTCAACATTTTCTGGAGGCGCGACTCGACTAAGTCTCGCCTCCAGATTTATTCGATTCGAGAATGTCCCGCTAACGAGCATCAAAATAGCGGTAAGTCGGGTCCAATTGCGGCGCGGAATGCAATCGATTACGAGTCATAATACAAATTACAGGAAAATTGATATACGTGAGTAACTGAACCAGTGAGGCTTACATTCGGACTAGCATATTGCTAAATTTCATCGAAATTTAGACTAAATACTCTCACCGGTTTAGGTGAATTCGGCACGAGAGCTTGCCTGATTCGACCTCTCTATTTAGTGCGTAAACAACGACTGACGAGACCCGGGCGATCGATAAATTTCCGCTAGTGCATTCGTTGACCCACACGGAATACCGGGTTCATGGTGTCGGACGATCTAGGTATACCCTCGCTGGTTGACGTGACTTCGTTTGAATCAGACGATCGAAGGATCGTTTTGATATTTGTAATCACAATGGACAACCCTCGTTCTCCCGCGTTGTGACAGATTCTCTTACGCTGGAAGATCTTGTCGCGCGTTTTTACAAACGACTTGCTACATGGACACATAATTCGTTAGCTCGAACTTTCAGTGGCTTTACTTCGTTTTGCGGTATTGAGCTCGCGTCTCGACAGAACGCAACTGGAAGGATTTCGTTGGTCTAGGTATCGCATGACCAATGGGACGAATTTCCTTCGTTGGCGAATCGACGGATGCATTCCGAACGACGTTCGAAATTGTGGCGTACCTGGGTGACTAAGGGAAACCGGTAGGTGCGAGCCTGTTGCCGCCTCCAATCAGGAACGCTCAGCGTTACCTGACTGTATGAGTCCTACGCCCCTATCGATCGATCGCGGCACCTATTCGTTTTCATCGGCATCCCCCGGCTCAAACCCGTCGGGAGAGCTCTTCCCGGGCGGGAGTCGCTGCCTGGCGCTTGGCTGAGGCGGCGAAATGTTGCAACACCAAATCCTGCGGCTCTTCGCAATTTGCGCGATCCTGTCGCTTGGGTATCCCGTCGCGTTATTTGGTTTGATAACGGCGTGTGATGCGTTGGGTCAGAGTCGTAACGACAAAGCGTCCGGCAGTCCCATCACCATACCCACCAACTCGCTTTGACCTGAAATGTCTAGTCGCTGGTAAATCTGCTTGGTGTGCCAGCGGATCGTGCTAAGCCTGCGGTTTGTCATTTCCGCGATGTCGCGGACGCTGTGGTTTTTAGCGAGCAGCACCGCGATCTGGCTTTGCGCCGGCGTGAGCCCGAACGCCGCAGCCACCCGTGACGCATCGATCTTGGCTCGGATCGCCGGGTTGATCACCAGCACGAGCGCGGCGATCCGGCTGGGATGGGTGTCGGACTGCGCACTGCTCACGGGCTGCACGTGGAACATAAGTCTGGACGCGACCGAAGCACGATTCAGGTTCAGCGAGCCGCTCGCACCTTGGGCGTCGAAGCGCGGCAGCGCCTGAGCCAATAGCATCTGCAGCGCGTCGTTGTCCTCCGGCGTCGTGGCGATCAGGAACCCTTGCTCATCCTGCAACACATCGCCCTTGCGCAACAGCGACCGCGCGATGTCGTTCGCCTCCACGATGCGACCGCGCCGGTCGAGCTGCAAGACGCCGCACCGGGTGTTCTCCAACAGCGTGACACTCGTTGCGCCGAGGGCGCGTGCG
>LXNI01002902.1_pt1 | contig 10837 bp, 7 predicted proteins | sample 809091 | NCBI WGS metagenome assembly LXNI01 (sample SAMN04870527, study PRJNA318959) | sponge metagenome | biome: 01000161; feature: marine sponge reef; material: water | host: Sarcotragus foetidus | place: Greece: Milos, Mediterranean Sea | collected 2013-05-29 | depth 5-7 m | reverse complement strand
AGGGCGGGTCGTGGTGTAAAAACAAGGTGGCCCGCGCGGTGGGCGCCGCCGGGCCGTGGTCGGTCCTACCGTGCAGATGCGTTTTGCAACCAGCCTGACCGACGCAGACTATGTTAGCCAACACGTCTGGCTGAGGACAATGAGAGGCGCTCCAGGCGTCTGGAGACTCGCCAACAATCGCACGACAACGGAAACGTCGCAAGGGCTTCTGGTGCCATCTTGCGAATTCTTGGCGCCAGCGCTTGCCGTTCACTGGCGGGGCTGTCTGCGTAGGGGCAGCGGGTATCTCGCCTCGCTGGGTAATCTGCCCAATCCCCGGCGTGGTAACGCCCGCGAAGGCGCTCCTGTGGGCATGGCTCTACAGTACCGGTTCGTAGCGGGCCATGAGCGATTCCAGCTCTTTGACTTCCTCCGGCCGCACGTCCGGCAGGGGAGGCCTCACTGGCCCCGCCGGCTTGCCCAAAATCTCCATCGCCTTCTTCATGATGCTGACCTCGTAGCCCTTACGCCGAGCACGCATGGCATACAAGGGCAGCACGTAGTTGCGCATCAACCGCCCCAAACTCGGGTAGTCGAGCATTGAGGCCCGCTCGTGCAGCTGCAACGAAAGCCGCGGAGCGATCGTGGCAATACTGGAGGTGTAGGTGCGCACGCCAATGGAGTAGTAGCCGGGGACCATGTCGTCGCCGATCCCGCCGATCCAGTGCAGCTTGTCGCCGCAGCGCTCCATGATGCGCTGATAGTTGCGAATGTCTCCCTGCCCTTCCTTGAGCGCGATCAGGTTCGGGATTTCGGATGCCAGCCGGAAGACCTGCGACGGACTCAAGTTGACGGTGTCCCGCGAATACAAGAACAAGCCTAGGTCTACCGCCTTGCCAATCGCCTTGTAGTAGCGCAGCAGCCCCTCAAAATCGGCATTCGGGTAATAGGGCGGAAACATCAGGATCCCGTCGGCACCAGCCGCCTGAGCCTTCCGCGCGAGCTCGACCGACAGCCCGCCACCGAACCCGACCCCGGCCAGCACCGCGGTCTTGCCGCCGGCTTCGGCCACTGTGGCTTCCACAAGTTGCAAGTGCTCTTCCGGCGTCACCGAGTACAGCTCTCCCGTGCCGCCAGCGGCGACCACCGCACAGAGCGGGAATTTCACCATCTCGGCAACGTTGGTGCGATAGGCATCCACGTCAAGGGAGTAGTCGGACTTGAAGTTGGTGACCGGAAACGCGATCACCCCTTCTAGCCGCGAGCGCAGTTCAGACGGGGTCATGGTCCCCATTGTCGCACCCGGGTTTGCGAACTTCGGAGCGGCCGAACCGCCGCTAGCCGTTCAGGCGCGTACGACTTCGGAAATGTCGATCAGGTGCAACTGCCGGCCCTCACCACTGTGCGGCGAGTCGATCACCACCTTGGTGCCGTCCGGGCTGAACCTAGGGTGGGTGTCACATCGCCACTCCCCCTTGTACTCGGCCGGGGAATAGAAATGCCCCAGCGGCACGCGCCTTTCGCTGCTGACCTCGTACAGGTACGGATGCTGCAAACGGTCCTCGTCCGGATAGGTGTCGTTCAGGATCCACGCGTTGCCAGGCAAATAGGTGCAATGGCCGTTCAGTGGCATCACCTCAGGGCCGATCACCTCCGCCTCCTCGGTGCGATCCCGAAACAGATAGAACTTATCCTCGTACGTCGGGTGCCATGCCCACGCCAGCACGGTTTCGGGGTCGCGCCAGATGAAGTGCGAAGTCTTGCCGTAGGGATCCAGCACATATGGATCAGAGCCGTCGCTGCCGACTGTGAACATGCGCGTGCCGAACCGGCCCCGCCCATCCGCCGCCCGCCAGCGATGCAGGAAGATCAGGCGCGATCCGTCGGGAGATACCAGCAGGTGATTGAAGTAGTGCTTCATGCCTGCGGTTTCAGAATGCGGATTGGGGATCGCTGCGGCCTCGGCCACCGAGATCAGCAGATCTCTCTGTCCAGTGGCGAGGTCCACCTTCCATATGCCGACATCATCTGGAGCTAGCAGGTCGGAGTTTGGATCCGCGATACCGACATAGCCGTAGCCGGGCCGCGTGTCGTTGAGCCTTCGGAAATCGGTCGAGACGGCCCAACTGCCGTCAGGAGAGAGCGCGTAGATGGCGGACGGGATCGTGCGCATCGCGCCACTCTTCACGTCAAGGATCCGGCTGACGTATGCACCGCCTTCGCGGTCGTTCCAGATGATCTCGCTGGACGAGCCAGGAATCCACTGCAGCATGCAGCCCTGCTGCCATCCCCAAGCCGTGCTGCTGCCCAAGTCAGTCCAGCGGTCACCGTCCTCGAGATCGACCATGCCGATACGGATCTCGTCGTCGGCCTGGGGAGAGCGGTGCTCGAAGTCGACTTCCATACCCAGCACCAAGCGGCTCGCGGGGTCGAACTCAAGTTTGTCGTAGTAGCCGAACCAATGATGCTTCGGCCCGCTTGTTAATGTTCGAACCGGGGGCAACTCGGCATCCCCTCTCACCCCGCAAGAGGCGGCCAGGCCCGCTGAACTGGCGGCGAGGAATTCACGTCGGGTTGGTCGAAGCACGCGCGACTACATTAGCACCGGGAGGTGGAATGACGTGATGGCGCATCCGAGCCTCGGCAACGACTCTTGATCGCCCAGGCGGCGACGGTCGCTGCTTGAGAATTGAGGGAGGCGATCGGTTGGATGCCAGCAAACCGCCGACCGGTACTCTCACGACGGAGGCGGACGCCGGAGAAATCGTTGGCAGAGCTAAGGCGGCGGGGGGGCCAAGCCCGCTAGCTAAGCGGCTCCGTGCCTTCGCTCAGGATAGCGAGATACTGGCCGTGTGCGAACAGTCGGTCGCGGCTCCTTCCCGTGATCTCTCGCGCCACTCCTTGCCTGACAAGCAATTGCATGGCCGTGGCGGTCGTGGGAAAAGAGAGTTTCGTGTCGCGGCTTGCCCGCGACAACGATAGGATTGGTCTCTTCTTGAGCAAGTCGTAGAGGCGCAGTACCGAACCAGCCCTGCGGCCGCTATTGGCTCTGATACGGTCTTGGTCATCCTGAAACACTCCAGACAGCCGCTGAGCAGCGGAGGCTGCACCCTCAGCGGTCTGCTTGACGCCTTCGAGAAAGAACTCCAGCCATTGCTCCCAGTCCCCAGTCCGGCGCACATAATCCAAAAGGTAGTAGTAGTCGCTGCGATGCTGCTTGAAGTACAGGCTCAGGCACAGTATCGGCTCGCGCAGCAGCCCGGCATCGCACAGCTGGAGCGCAATGAGGAGCCGACCAACGCGACCGTTGCCATCAAGAAATGGATGAATCGTCTCGAACTGCAGGTGCGCGAGACCGGCCCGTAGCAGTACAGATAGCCCGTCATCCTCTGCATGGAGAAAACGCTCGAGATCCGCCATGCAGGCTGGCAAGGCGGTGTGCGGCGGCGGCACAAAGACGGCGTTACTTGGTCGGCTGCCGCCGATCCAATTCTGTGAGCGACGGAAGTCGCCGGGCGTTTTGGCACGGCCCCGTTCACTTGACATCAGTAGGTTGTGGATCTCACGGAGCAAGCGATTCGACAAGGGGAAGTCGTTCTCTAACCGCTGCAGGCCGTGCCGCAGCGCCGACACGTAGTTCCAGACTTCGTGCAGATCATCCGGCGGAATCGTCGAGGCTCCCTCGAGCTCAAGAGCGAGCAAGTCCGAAAGCGACGACTGTATGCCTTCGATCTGCGAAGAGAGCACTGCCTCCTTCCGCACATTGCTGAACAGCCAGAGTGCCCTATCCGGCAGAAGAGACGACAGGCCATCGAGGCGCCCTAGAGCCAGCGCTGCCGACTCCAGCAACTGTTGCAACGTGCCAGCCAGAACCAACGGCGGGATCGGGGGCAGCGGCGGCGGCACAAAGGCACGAACCACTTCCGAGCCCACGTTCGTCACCTCGTAGTGTCCAAAGTCCTCTCGTTTCATAACGGACGATCTAATGAAATTCTAGCACTAAACTGACTCACTATCTTATTTTATCTTTATCTATCTAAATAACAATTTCATGATTAATTCAGCCAATGCAAGATGCTCATCTTCAATCCGAGCCACGGAGGGTCGCTCGAACACCTTCCGACGGGCCTCGCAACAGACGGGCCCAGCCAACATCGACCCGACTGCGCTCCTCATCCGTTGCGTACCGCAACGATCCCGAGGCAAACCGGAAGCGGCAAGTCTCAACTCACAGGACCCGCAAGCTGCCCCGCGTCATCGGCAACCTTGATCAATGACTCCGCTGGAATGCCCAGTCCACGGTGCAAACGCCTAATCATCTTGAGGCTCAGCGGCCGCCGGCGATTCAGTACCTCATATACCCGGTTCCGACTACCGAAATACTCGACCAGATCTTACGGCGCAAGCCCGTTCTGCTCCATGTGGTAGCGAATGGCGTCCACCGGATCGGGCAGATCAATTGGGTAGTTCCGCGCTTCCCAAACTTCGACCAATGTCACCAAGACGTCCAGGCGGTCACCTTCGGGCGTACCGTGCTTTGCGGTCATCAGGCCCTCGATTTCCTTGAGCGTGCGACGGTAGTCTTGATTGGTCTTGATCGGTGCGATTTCCATGGCTCGGCCCTCAGATCGTTTGCGCGGCACTGGCGTCGTACATGCGGCGCGTCCCAGTGAACCGAATGTAGAACCCGGTATGGGTAGTTGATCCACACCACGATGCGATACTTGTTCCCCGCGATGTTGACACCGCTCTTCCGCCCCTCAGGATGCTGACACTTCGAACATCCAGCTTGACATCTGCCGGACTCGCCAAATCCGCAACCTTGACCTGCCTATACCAAGCCATGACTGGCTCACGGGCAGGGTCGTGAGCAGGCGTGGCGCCAAGGAAGGCCTTTAGCGTGGAAAGGGCGATAACCCGCATGCCATGACACCAGCATAGTCCCAGATTGGGACTATGCTGCGCGGTTTCAGTCGCGCCGCAACTTGCATCAGGCCCGCGTGCATCGCGCTAAGCCTCGCGCCCAGTAGCACTCGGCGGCGAGGTCGGGGCCGATCGCATCATCATCTCCGACAGGGGAGTCCGCGGAATTTTTTGCTAACTTGAAGCGGTGAACCGCCCTCCAGCGATTTCTGCAACAGCACTAGCCCTGCTATTGATTTCGGGTTGCAGCCCCTCTGAAGACGCAGGGCCTGAGAGGTCGGCACCTGCGGCGTCGCCACGCCAATCGTTCCAAGACGATAGCGGCCAGACAGTTGCCGTGCTGTCTGACAACACTCTCTACCTCAGCGCGGTGTCGCCGGCCGGCCCGGCCGCGCCTATTGCCGACCAGACACACTCGGCCATGCAACGGCTCGGCGAAGTTCTCGGGATGGCGGGCCTTGACTACCCGCAAGTCGTCAGCTGCCATGTCCAGCTCTCAGACATGGAGAACTATGCCGCGATGAACGAGGTATACGGCAGTTACTTCCCAGAAGGCGGCTACCCCGCCAGGACGACCTTGGAATTTCCCGGCCTTCCTGGCGGAACGGGTGTGTTGCTAACCTGCATCGCTTACGCAGAAGCCTCCGAAATCGAGGTGATCCGCCCTTCCGAGGACAAGATCCCAGCGGCGATGGGGCCGTACTCTCCGGCAGTGAGGGCTGGACGCACCGTTTATCTGTCCGGCCAGGGCGGAAGGAACCCAGCTACGAGCGAGTTGGGCGACACAGCTGATGAGCAAGCCCGTCAGACATTGAAAAACATCGGCACCATTCTCGAAGCGGCCGACCTCTCCTATGACAACACTGTGCTTGCGAGTTCCTACCTGCCCGAGGCATCGGACCTAGCCATCGCGGACAGCGCCTTCGAGTCGATTTTCAGTGTCGGCGGCGCACCCAGCCGAGCCAATGTCGTACTATCGGCGCTGCCCGGCGGCATCGCGGTTGAAATCACATTCATCGCAGTGGATGACAACTATGTCACGCGCTTGTTCATGCACGACCAGGCTCCCACGGCACTTTCAAGCCCAATCTCGCAAAGCGGAAACACTGCGTATACATCGGCCATGCCGGGGTCCGGAGCCAGCTTCAGAGAGCAGTTCCAAAATGCGCTGGACACCGGCGCGGAAGCCTTGCAGCTAGCGTCGCTCGGCTCTGCCAATGTGGTTCGAGTGAACGCCTACCTGAGCGACCTAGCGAACTTGGAAGAACTGCGGACATTGATCGCCGAGGCATTTCCGGAGCAAGCCCCGGCGGTGTCGGCGGTGCAGGCCCACCTCGCCGGGCCGACCATGGTCAGCCTAGAGATGATCGCTGTCCGCTGACGCACCGCGCTCCTCCAACGTAGAACCGTCTTGGACTGATGGCAAAGGACCTTTGATGCATTCCCGACCCAGCAAGGAAGAACTGCTTTCCTCCCCGACGAATCCGTTTGTAGTTGAGCGTGCCAACTCGGCATCCTCCCTGCTTGAGAAGATGGCCGACACAGCGTTTCAAGGGCGCCAGCTCGGACAGGCCTTCGAGGCTTGGAAGGCGATGCTGGCCGACCCGGAATGCACCATCTTGATGGGCCTGTCCGGGGCTATGGTTCCGGCGGGCATGCGTCGGCTCGTGAGGTTCATGATCGAGAATCGCTTGATCGACATCCTGACCTCGACCGGAGCGAATTTCTTTCACGACATCCACGAAACTAAGGGCTTTCACCATTACCAAGGCTCGGCCGACATGGACGACGAGGCACTTGGCGAAGTCATGGTGGACCGCATGTACGACGTGCTCGCGGACGAAGTCCGCTTCCGCGAACACGATCTTTGGATTGGCAGCTTCGCTGCCCGCCTTGATCAGTCGCGCCCGTACACAACGCGCGAGTTCCTCTATCTGTTGGGCGAGGAAGTGGGGCGCGACTGCCCCGAGGATGGCATCGTGACCGCGGCGGCCAAGCATAACGTGCCCCTTTTCTGCCCAGCGATCGGGGATAGCTCGATTGGCATCGGCGTCGCCGAGAGCAGGCACCGGGGAGAGAACCGGCTGATGTTCGACATGATGGCGGACGTGCTGGAAATCACCAACGCTGTCGCCGATTCCAAGGCGACCGGGGTGATCTACTTCGGCGGCGGGACGCCCAAGAACTACACGCAGCAGTCTGAAGTTGTCGCCATCCTCATGGATCGGGGCAAGGAAGGCCACCGCTATGGCATTCAGGTCGTGACCGATGCGCCCCACTGGGGCGGCCTCTCTGGTTGCACGCTGGCAGAATCGCAAAGTTGGGGCAAGATTGCCAAGGGCGCGACGATGGTCGACTGCCACTGCGACTCGACCATCGCCATGCCGCTGCTGGTGTCAGCCTTGGCAGAACAGACCGAATTGATCAACAACCGCACGCCGCCCTCGTTCGACATGGGGCGGGTCCTCAAGATTCGCCTGCCGTAGTCGACAGCGCGCCGTCGCTAGCGCAACTCGCTTAGGAATTCCACCAGATCGACCAGCTCGTCAACGCCCATTTGCTCCTGCAGGTCGTCCGGCATCGCAGAAACCGTCGATGCCCTGCGTTCCAAGATCTCCTCCTGCGAGAAATCAGCCACGATTCCTCCTTCCATGCGCAACGTCACGGTCTGTTCAGTCTCGCTGACCACAAAGCCCGAGACCTCGTCTTGGCGCGCCAGCGACAGGTGCACAAGGTCATAGCTTGGCGAGACGCTGGCACTTGGATCGAGGATCGCTTCGTAGATTCCGGCCTTGGGCAGCTTGTCGCCGATCTTCGACAACTCCGGCCCGAAGTTCGTGCCGGCACCGTTGACGATGTGGCAATCGCTGCAGGTGGCTGACTCGAAGACGGCCGCTCCGTTATCCGGGTCTCCAACCAAAACGAGCAAGTCGGTCATCTGCGGCAGCGGCTCGCTGTCCCTCAATGGCGGCACCGGGAACAGTTCGGCTGCCTGCTCACGCAGCCGCACGTGCATGGAACGTGTGATCGCAGCCCCGGCAATCTCGGCCAGCTCAGCCGGGAACTGCCCGTCTCGTGCCATGTTCACTAAGGCCTCGGCGCCCTGGCTAGTGCCAGCCAGCGACCGAACCGCCCGGTCGCGGACGGCTGGAGCCAAACGCTGGTCAAGCAGCATCCTCGCCAGCAGGGGCACGCTCGCTGAGGATCGTGTATTGCCGACCGCTTCGACTGCCGCGGCCGCCAATTCGGGCTGCCTAACGACGAATTCCCGAATCGCATCTTGGGCTCCAGATTCCAATAGAGTCAGAGCAGAAGCAATCCCGACCGGATTGTCTTTGTTGCGAGCGGCAACCTCGACCAACGATGGATAGTGGCTGGAGAGGCCGTACCGCTGAACAAGCCGCGCAAACTGAGCCGTCCCGTGACCACGGCCAAGCAGTTCGTCGACCGCCTCGCGGGAATTGTGGTCCGTGGCCAGGTCAAGTGCGGGCAAACGCAGCAGGGCCTCAGCCGCTACGAAGAATGTTCGCGGCTTGCCGTCCATTGCGCGGCCAAACGCAAGCTCGCGCAAAGTTCGCGCCTTCGCGTCGCTCTCCGGCTGGAAGTCGAACGCCCGCAGATACCGTGCTGCATCAGCGCTCTGGATATCCGAAGCACCCACGATCTTCGCCAGATAGCCAGGCGTAACCGATGCCCGCGAGCGCCACAAGATGTCCCAACCAGCGGGGGTGTTCCAATTGGCCCCGACCAGTGCCAGCCAAGCGCCCAAGTGTGAATCCCAATTCCCCGTCGCTCCAAGCCCAAGCGCCTCTAAATGCCAGCGGTCGCCCGCTACGTGCTGATTCGCCAGGCGAGCCCACAGCGCGGGCGCTTCTCGAGACGAGTTCCCCCTGAGCGCGATCGCGCACTCTCGCCGCACGTGGGAGGATGGATCGGATACAAGCCGTTCCAAGAGGGGAACCACGTCGACCCCTGATTGTCGGGCGGCGCGCAGTCCGACAATTCGGATGTCTTCCTCCGGATCCGTGAGCGCTTGGTCGAGATAGTCCCCGCCGCGCTCCTCGATACGCGCCAGCAGCCACAACGCTCGAGCCCGTTGGCGCACTTCGGTTCCCTCGCGCCATAGCCGGTCCAAGGCATCCTCGGCTTCCCGCCCGCCGTCATCGAGAGCGTGCCAAGCCAGATATCTCGCGTCGGAATTCGGGCTCTGCAAGGCCTTGATCGCTCCCGCGATTGACGCAACATCGTGGGCCGGAGGCCGGTACGCGTGGCCTTGCGGCGCGATGCGGAAGATTCGACCGTGCGCGGAGTCATGCTGGCGGTTCCAACCGATCACGGGGTCATACCAGTCACTAACGAACACCGAGCCGTCGGGAGCTACCGCAACATCTACCGGACGCACCCACTTGTCACGCGCACCCTTGAGCAAATCCACCATCCGTGCCTCGTAACCCGCCCCGCTCTTGGTCGCTACGATGCCACGCAGCACGCCGGGTCCGGCATCGGTCGCCAAGACTTGGTCCCAGACGTCGTTCGGCAGCAAGCGACCTTCGTAAGAGGCCACTCCGGTAGGGGAACCGGCTCCTGTGATCAGCAGGTTTGGGACCACGCCGGGATCGTTGTGGTGCCAGTGCCGCTTGGGGATTTCTTCGTGGCGGCCGGTGCGCTCGGCTTGGTTTCCCGCGCCCGTCATCTCGTCACGATAGCCATAGTTGCCGTACTCGAGGATGTAGTTGATCCGGCAAGCGTAGCTACCGTCGTTGTCGTTGTCGGACTGCCACAGCCCGCCTAGGGAGTCCACGGCTACTTCGTAGTTGTTGCGGAAATTGTGGCCCAGCACCTCGGTTCCGCCACCGTCAAGATCGGAACGAAACACCATGCCGCCCTGATACGGGCTCGTAACCCCGACCAACGCATCCGTGAAGTCAGGCCGAGAAATCTCCGGTCGGTCGCGAAGACTGCGCTCGTAGTTGCGATCCAGCACCGGATTCCCGGCTTTGTCGATGACCAAGCGCCCTTGGCTGTCGTGTACGTAGCGACCGCCGTTGCCCATGTTCCAGTAGAATTTGCCGTCCGGCCCGAAAGACAGCGAGTGCGTCGAGTGGTCATTCTGCGGAACGCCAGAGTTGGTGAATAGATACTCCTTTCTGTCTGGAACGTCATCGCCGTCCTCGTCTGTAAAGACCAGCACATTGGGAGCGGCCGTCACGATCACCCTGTTGCCGAGGACCGCGATGCCCAGCGCGGCATCAACATCCCGGCCTTGGTAATAGACCTTGGAGGTATCGGCGACTCCATCGCCATCGGTGTCTTCAAGGATCAGGATGCGGTCCCCCTCGGGGCGCATGTCGTTTTGGCCATGCTCCCGGTAGTTGACAACATCGCAGGCCCAGACCCGGCCGCGATGGTCGACATCAATGTTGGTCGGATTCGACAGGATCGGTTCAGAAGCGAACAGCGTCGCCTCCAGCCCGGGATAAAGATCAAGGCTGGCGACGGCTTGATCCGCACTGCGGCCGCTAGGCCCAACCGAGCCACACCCTGTCCAAGCGAGCGCGGCAGTAGCCGCCAATAGCAAGGACTGGTCACGATGATTTCGGCTCATGCTCAATTCGCCCGGCGAACGGCGACAGCAACCACGGGCCGGGATGATCGCGCTCTCGCAGCAGGCTCACGAAGAATAGCAAAGCCGTGAGGTTTGCTCGACGAAGAAGTCCGTTCGTCGGCAAGCCGAGACGGACGGCAACTCAGCGATCAAGCAGCTGGTCGGGTCGCCCAGCCAACGTTACCTGAGCCAGAGGTCGAGGTGCTCTGCAACGAAGTCGTCATCGACCAGGTGCGGGTACAAGGCACAGACCCGGTCAATCTCTGCGCTCTGGCCAGGTGAAAGGCACTCGGCTTCATTCAAGCACCAGTTTCCGGCCATCAGGCCCTG
>LXNI01002901.1_pt1 | contig 10840 bp, 7 predicted proteins | sample 809091 | NCBI WGS metagenome assembly LXNI01 (sample SAMN04870527, study PRJNA318959) | sponge metagenome | biome: 01000161; feature: marine sponge reef; material: water | host: Sarcotragus foetidus | place: Greece: Milos, Mediterranean Sea | collected 2013-05-29 | depth 5-7 m | reverse complement strand
TGTCGTTCACATACCAGCTCGTCTGAGTCTGCGCGACCGCCGGTGTCGAAACGGCGACAGGCACAAGCACCGTCGACAAAACGACGGCGGCGAGTCCGGTGGCGATGCTCTTGAACCTCACGGGAACCCCCAGGGAACCGAATAAAAACGATCGATGGGCGACCGGCGTATGCGACTAACGAAGCGCCACTTCTGCGCATCGGAGGCGGCTGACGTCACCGGGCGGTAACCCGTAGACCCGCGTGCCGGCGATGAAGCCTGTGCCGGGGCGGCCGTGTTCGAGTACGCCTCGACGCCGCCGACTGTGGCGCCTCGACCCGCCAAGGAGTCGGGAGTCGGAGTCGGCCGGCGCGACCGACTGCCGCGGGAGGCGCGGACCGCCGCCGAACACCTCTCAACATCGAGCGCGCCGAAGGCGCGCGGGTCACTGCGTTCTAGCGGTCGCGATCGGTGCCCGGCCGGTGGATCGGAAAGGCGACCACGCCCCCCCCCCCCAGAATTGGAGCGCGACGCGCTCACGGAGGCGAGGGGTCTGCTCGCGGCGTCCGCGAGCCCACTGGGCCTCATGAGAGGACCGCCGGACACAGGCACGGGCGGCACCCTAGGTGCCTCGGCCGCGCCCCGCAACGATCGGCGTGCCGGGCCGACCCACCGCCGAGACCGGTCAGCAGATCAGCGGGCCGCTTCGGAGCCGGCGGCAACCTCCTCGGCCCGGCGCCAGCGCAGGTAGGCGGCCACGAAGTCGTCGATGTCGCCGTCGAGGACCGCCTCGACCTTCGACGTGGACTGCTCGGTGCGCAGGTCCTTCACCATCTGGTACGGGTACAGCACGTAAGAGCGGATCTGGCTGCCGAAACCCATCCGCTTGGCGGCGCCAGCGATCTCGGCCACCTCGTCGGAGCGCTTGCGGCGCTCGAGGTCCAACAGCTTGGCGGCCAGCATCTGCATGGCGCGCTCCCGGTTCTGGTGCTGGCTGCGCTGCGCCTGGCTGGAGGTGACGAGGCCGGTCGGCAGGTGGGTGATGCGCACCGCCGAGTCAGTGACGTTCACGTGCTGGCCGCCGGCGCCCGAGGAACGGTAGGTGTCGACGCGCAGCTCGGTCTCGTCGATCTCCACCTCCTTGGCCATCTCCGGGAAGAACGGCACCACCTTCACCGACGCGAAGGCCGTCTGGCGCTTGCCTTCCTTGTTGAACGGCGAGACCCGCACCAGCCGGTGGATGCCGTGCTCGCTGCGCAACAACCCGTAGGCGTGGCGCCCCTTGACGCTGAACTCCGCCGAGGTGATCCCGGCCTCGCGGCCCTCGGTGACCGACTCCACCTCGAAGCTGAAGCCCCGGCGCTCCGCCCAGCGGCCGTACATGCGCAGCAGCATGGAAGCCCAGTCCTGGGAGTCGGTGCCGCCCTCGCCGGACTGGATGCTGCACACGGCGTCGCGCTCGTCGTAGCTGCCGGCCAGCAGCGAACGCAACTCGAGGGCGTCGAAATCGGCCCGCAAGGAGCCCACCGACTCGGCGATCTCCGCCAGCACCGAGTCGTCGTCGAGCTCGATGGCCAACTCCCAGAGAGTCTCGGCGTCCTCGAGACGCGCCGCCAGCCGCTCGAAACTCTCGATGTCGTCGTTCACCGCCGCCAGATCCTGGGCAACCCGGCGCGCCCGCTCGGGGTCGTCCCAGAGTTCGGGGCGGGCCGCCTCGGTCTCCAGGCCCGGTCGCCGGGCGCGCAAGCCGGCGAGGCCCAGGTACTGCTCGGACTGCTCCAAGCGTCGCCGCAGCTCGGCCAGATCGTCGCTGAAGTCCTCGTTCACGGGCGCGCCGGGGGGACGGGGCGGCGGGCGGGAAACAGGATCGCGTCGCAGCGCACGGGCGGTGATCTCCGGTCGCTCAGCGACCGCAGCAGAGCTTGAATTTCTTGCCCGAGCCGCACGGGCAGGGCGCGTTGCGGCCGGTTTTCTCCGCCGCGCTGCGCACCAGCGTGGCGGTGCCCGCCGCAGGCTTGGCGGCAGCGCTCGGTGCGGCGGCAGGCTTGGCGCCCGCCAGCGGCACGCCGGCAGCGGCGGCGGCCGCCCGGGCCAGCGCGCTGGGCGCCTCGGAGGGATCGGTCGGACCCGAGTACGTGACGTTGCGCGTCGCCGAGACCTGCTCGGTCTCGGGCTTCACCACCTGGATGTGAGTAATCATGCGCACGAAGTCCCGCCTGATCCGCTGCATGAGGTCGCCGAACATCTCGAAGCCCTCGCGCTGCCACTCGCTCAGCGGGTCCTTCTGGCCGGCGGCACGCAGGTGGATGCCCTCCTTCAGGTAGTCCATCTCGTAGAGGTGCGTGCGCCAGTGCTGGTCGATGACCCGCAGCATCACCTGGCGCTCGAGCCCGCGCATGACCTCGGTGCCGATCTCGGCCTCCCGCTCGGCGTACAGCGCCGTGGCGTCGTCCAGGAGCCGCCCGGTGAGCCCTTCGGGCGTCTGCTCGGCCGCCAGGTCCTCCGGCGTCAGGTCGGTGGGCCACAGGTCCCCGGCGGTCACCAGGATGCTGCGGTAGTCCCACGGCTCCTCCTCGGGCAGGTCGGCGACGATCGCCTCGACCTCCTCCCGCAGATGCTCGAGGGCCTGCTCCCGCAGCTCCGCCCCCTCCAGGATCTGCCCGCGCAGCTTGTAGATGACCCTGCGCTGGTTGTTCATCACCTCGTCGTAGCGGAGCACGTTCTTGCGGGTCTCGGCGTTGCGCTGCTCCACGGTGGTCTGCGCACGCTCCACCGACTTGGTGACCATCTTGGACTCGATGGGCACGCCGTCGTCCATCGACCGGGACATCACCCAGTTCATGGCGCCGGTGGCGAAGATGCGCATGAGGTCGTCCTCGAGGGACAGGTAGAAGCGGCTCTCCCCCGGGTCGCCCTGGCGGCCCGAGCGCCCCCGCAGCTGGTTGTCGATGCGACGGCTCTCGTGACGTTCGGTGCCGACGACATAGAGACCGCCGAGTTCCTTGATCAACCCGCCCTCGGTGGCGCACTGGGCGGTGTGGCTCTCCAGCAGCCTGGGGTACGCCTTGGCGTACTCCCTGGACTGCGGGTCGTAGCCGTCCGCCAGCAGGTCGCGCCGGGCCATCGACTCGGGGTTGCCGCCCAGGATGATGTCGACCCCGCGCCCTGCCATGTTGGTGGCCACCGTCACCCGTCCCAGACGGCCCGCCTGGGCGATGATCTCGGCCTCCCGGGCGTGTTGCTTGGCGTTCAGCACCTCATGCGCGACGCCCCGGCGGGTGAGGTGGCCCGACAGCGTCTCGGACTTCTCCACCGAGATGGTGCCCACCAGCACCGGCTGGCCCCGCTCTGCCCGCGCGGCGATGTCGTCGGTGATGGCGTCGTACTTGGCGTCCTCGGTGCGGTACACCAGGTCGGGCTGATCGGCGCGGACCATGGGCATGTGCGTGGGGATCGAGACCACCTGCAGGTCGTAGGTGCCGTGCAGCTCGCTGGCCTCGGTCTGGGCGGTGCCGGTCATGCCCGCCAGCTTCTTGTAGAGGCGGAAGTAGTTCTGCAGGGTGATCGTGGCGAGGGTCTGGTTCTCCTCCTGGATCTTCACACCCTCCTTGGCCTCGATGGCCTGGTGCAGCCCGTCGGACCAGCGGCGCCCGTCGAGGATGCGCCCGGTGAACTCGTCGACGATCTTCACCTCGCCGTCGTTGAGGATGTACTCCTTGTCGCGCCGGTACAGCTCCTTGGCCCGCAGCGCCGCGCCGAGGTGGTGCACGTAGCTGACCTGCACCGAGTCGTAGAGGTTCTCCACCCCCAGGGCCTGCTCCACGGCACCCACGCCGTCCTCGGTGGGGGCCACCGTGCGCTTCTCTTCGTCCACCTCGTAATGCTCGTCGCGCTCCAGCCGGCGGACGATGGAGGCGAACCGGTAGTAGGTGTTGGCGGCCTCGGCCACCTGGCCGCTGATGATGAGCGGCGTGCGAGCCTCGTCGATGAGGATCGAGTCGATCTCGTCCACGATGCAGTAGCGGTGGCCGCGCTGGGTCCGCTCGGCGGCGGAGAGCGCCATGTTGTCCCGCAGGTAGTCGAACCCGAACTCGTTGTTGGTGCCGTAGGTGATGTCGCAGGCGTACTGCCGGCGCTTGAGGTCCTGGTCCCGAACGCCGGGGATCACCAGGCCCACGCTCAGGCCCAGCCAGCGGTGGATCTGCCCCATCCAGTCGGCGTCGCGACTGGCCAGGTAGTCGTTGACGGTGACCACGTGGACGCCCTCGCCGGTGAGGCCGTTCAGATACACCGGCAGGGTGGAGACGAGCGTCTTGCCCTCGCCGGTGCGCATCTCGGCAACCCAGCCCAAGTGCAGCGCGGCGCCTCCCATGAGCTGCACGTCGTAGTGCCGCTGGCCGATGACCCGCCACGACGCCTCCCGCATGACGGCGAACGCCTCCGCCAGCAGGTCGTTCAGATCGGCGCCGTTGGCGAGGCGCTCCCGGAGTGCGGGCGTGCGGGCCTGCAACTCCTCGTCGCTCAGCGCCTGCATCTCGGGTTCCAGGGTGCCGACGTGGGGCACGAGCCCTTCCAGGGCCTTGAGCTTCTGCCCCTCGCCGGTTCTGAGGAGCTTGTCGAGGATCGCCATGTCCGCGCCGAGTCTACGAAGCGGCGGGCCCGCTCACCGCGCCGGCGGCGAACTCCCGCCGTTGCGGTGGGCGGCGGCCTGCTCGGTGGCGAACTCCTGTGGAGTCATGAGCACCTCGCGGGCCTTGGAGCCCTCTGACGGACCGACGACACCGCGCTGCTCCAGCAGATCCATGAGGCGCCCGGCCCGGGCGAACCCCACACGCAGCTTGCGCTGCAGCATGGAGGTGGAACCGAGTTGGCTGTCCACCACCAACTCCATGGCCGCCTCCAGCAGCTCGTCGTCGTCGGGACTGCCCGAGTCGCGGCTCCCCGCCACGCTCGGAGTCGCCAGATCCTCCGCGGTGATCGGCTCGGGCTCGGGCCGGCGGACGTTCTGGCGGCGCCAGACAGCCGTCACGCGACGGATCTCCTCCTCGCTCACCCAGGCCCCCTGGATGCGTTGAGGCGTCCCCGCGGTGCCGTCCAGCAGCAGCATGTCGCCGTTGCCCACGAGCCGCTCCGCCCCGGCCTGGTCCAAGATGACCCGGCTGTCGGTGAGGCTCGACACCGACAGCGCCATGCGGGCCGGGATGTTGGCCTTGATGACCCCGGTGATGACGTTCGTGGAGGGTCGCTGCGTGGCGATCACGAGATGCACCCCCACGGCCCGGGCCATCTGCGCCAAGCGCCAGATGGCGTCCTCCACCTCGCGCGGGGCGACCATCATGAGATCCGACAGCTCGTCCACCACGATGACGATGAACGGCAACCGCTTCAGCACCTCGTCTTCGTCCTCGTCGTCGCCCGCAGCCTCGCCGCCGGCGGCGGTCAGCGACGCCTCGTACATCTCGTTGTAGCCGGTGATGTCGCGGCAGCCCACCCGTGACAGCAACTCGTAGCGGCGCTCCATTTCCCGCACGGCCCAGCCGAGGGCGTTGGCGGCCTTCTTCGGATCGATGACGGGCTGGGTCAGCAGGTGCGGCACGTTGGCGTACTGCCGCATCTCCACCATCTTGGGATCCACCAGGATCAGCCGCACCTGCTCGGGCGTGCAGCGCATCAGGATCGTGGTGATGATCGAGTTGATGCTGGACGACTTGCCCGACCCGGTTGCGCCGGCGATGAGGATGTGCGGCATCCGCCCCAGATTGGCCATGACGGCCTGTCCGGTGATGTCGCGCCCGACGGCCACGTCGAGAGGGTGGGAGGCGGCCGCCGCCCCCTCCGATGCCAGGATGTCGCCGAGCGTCACCGCGTGGCGCGCCGGGTTGGGAACCTCCACACCGATGGCCTGCCGGCCGGGAATCGGAGCGAGAATGCGCACCTCGGCCGAGGCCAGGGCATAGGCGATGTCGCGGGACAGCGCGGTGATCCTGGCCACCTTCACCCCCTCGGCCAGCACCAACTCGTAGCGGCTGACCGTCGGGCCCACCACCACGTCGGCCAGCGTGGCCTCCACGCCGTGCGCGGCGAGCGCCGCCTCCAGTGCCCGCCCGCGCTCGGAAATGAGGCGGCCATCCACCTCCTGGGCGGGCGTGCGTTTCAGGATCCCCAGGTTGGGGCGGCGCCACTGGCCGCTGTCATCCCCGGCCGCCGCCACCTGCACCGCAGGCGCCTCCGCTTGCCGGCCCCGCCGGCGGGATCCGGAGGCACTCTCCTGAACTGGGGGCGGCTGCTGCGGCGGCCGCGGACCGCCCGACAGGGGCGCGGCGGCGGGTGTCGCCACCGGCGGCTGCGCGGCGGCGCCCGGCGGCAACTGCCCGGAGGTGACCTCCCCCTCCGGGGCCGGACGATCAGCCACCTCGGCGCCCTCAGCGGGCTCATCTTCCTCCCCCTCCGAGCGCCGGCCGGACACCACGAGGCGGACCACCGCAGCCAGAGTGAGTCCCACCCAGCGCAGGACCCACCAGATCCCGCGGGCCACGGTGCCGAGCGACATGCCGCTGAGGGCCAACCATCCCAGCAGACCAACCGCCACCAGCACGACCACCGCACCGGCGACCCCGGTCAGCAGTGCGAGGGCGCCGCCGGAGGCGAAACCCACGTAACCGCCGGCGCCCTCGAAATCTGCGAGCCCGTCGCCCCAGGTCGGACGGCCGGCCGCAAGGTGGAGGAGGCCGGCGAGCGCTGTCATCACCAGACCGCCGCCCAGGATGCGCACCGAGGGTTGCCGGTCCCCATCGGTCTCGGTCGGTTCGCGGGAACGGCCGACGATCAGCAGCACGCCCACCGCGGCCAGCGCCGGAGGCACCAGCAGCCGCCCCCAGCCGACGGTCACGGCCGCGGCGCGCCGGAATGCCACCCCGACGAGCCCGCCGAAGTCGGCGTAGACACCGAGGGCGCTCAGCAGGGCCAGCACGAAGGCCAGGAGCGCCCAGATCTCAGCCCGGTACGCCCGGTAGAAGCCGGCGAGGGCCGACGGCTCCTCGGGGAGCGTGCCGCCGCCTGCGTTGCCGCCGCGCGCGGGCGGTTGCGAGCCGCGCGAGGGCGCGTCAGACAGACTGGCTCCCGAAGGGGACTTTGCCATCGTTGCCAACACTAGCATCACCGACCACAACAGCCCCGCGGCGACGGGGGCGCGGTCGGACACCGCGCTCGGCGGTCAGGGGCTCACCAGCCGGGACGAGGGTCCGGCAAGCCGGCGTTGTCTGCTGCTTCCCCGGCGCCGGCCGGGGTGGCATCTCAGTATTCGAACTGCACTGAGGCCCGACTCTCGAGGATGGGGCGCACCTTCGATGCGATGAAGGCCTGATGGCCGCCGTCGTCGCGGTAGGAGACGAATCCCGCTTCGTCGTCGAAGTCCACCGTGACGGCGTAGTCGTGGTTGCCGGCGTTGATACCGGCGTCGTTGCCGTGGGCGAAGCCCCGCACAGCCTCGTGCGTCTCGAGCAACTCCACGAGTCCCTCGAGAAACGCCGCCCGCTTGGCGTCGTCGATTTCGTCGTTCCATTTGAACATCACGCAGTGGCGGATCATGGCCGCTCCTTCGGTCGGGGCCGGAATTCCCCGCGAGGATAAACTGATCCGGTCCCGACCGCCGTCCGAGAGCGATCGCACCATGAGCACACCGGCGACAAGCGACGAGGCGTCCCGCGCCGGCACCGGCGAGATCCTCATCTCCGGCGGCACCCTCATCGACGCCACCGGCGCGCCGGGGAGACCGAATCCGGGTGTGCTGCTGCGGGGCGACAACATCCAGGTGGTCGGACCGGGCGCCGCTGAGGCGGCCGGCGCCGACGCCGAGCGCATCGACGCGGGCGGACGGACGGTCATGCCGGGGCTCATCGACGCCCACTGCCACGCCACCTTCGACGACGTGCAGTCCAACGACGAGCTGTTCTTCCACCGCGACCCGGCGACGGCCGCTCTGGTGGCGGGCCAGAACCTCACCAAGATGCTGCGGGCGGGGGTCACCGCCTACTGCGACCCCGACACCCTGTTCTCCATGGGTCCGTCGCTGCGCAACGCCGTCGAGGCCGGCGTCGTGGCGGGCCCGCGCATCAGCACCGGCGTGCAAGCGCTGGTCACCGCCGTCGGCGGCACGGCCGGGCGGCTCATCCCCGACGAGGGCGTGGTCGGCTACGCCCAAGTGGTCAACTCCCTCGACGAGGCTGTGATGTGGACCCGCCGGCACATCAAGTACGGCGCCGACTGGATCAAGATCCACGCCACCGGGCTCTTGCCGGGGCGCTCCGGTGAGGTGCTGGGATGGAGTCGCGACGAGTTGCGGGCGGTCTGCGACACGGCGCACGAGCTCGGCGCTTCGGTGATGGCGCACTGCCGCAGCCCCGAGAGCGTGACCGCGTGCGCGGACGCCGGCGTGGACATGCTGCTGCACGCCTCCTTCATGGACGCCGAGGGGCTCGAGGCGGTGATCCGCTCCGGGAGCGCCCTCTGCCCCACCTTCACGTTCCTTGCGAACCTGGCCGACTTCGGCTCGGCGGTGGGCGCCGGCGCCGGCATGGAGGACGTCTTCCGGGGCGAGATCGCCGCCACCGCCAAGATGATGCGCGCCGCCTACGACGCCGGTGTGCCGCTGCTGTGCGGTTCCGAGGCCGGGTTCGCCCTCACCCCCTACGGGCACTGGCACGGCCGGGAGGCTGAGATCCTCGTGAACGAGTTGGGCCTCAGCCCCATGGAGGCCATCGTCTGCGCCACTGCCAACGGCGCCATCGCCATGCGGCTCGAGGGCCGCATCGGCACCATCGTCGAAGGCTGCCTGGCCGACGTGCTGGTGCTCGACGGCGACCCGCTCGCCGATATCCGGCTGTTGAACGATCGCCGCCGCATCACCGAGGTCATCAGCCGGGGCCGGCGCGTGGACCTCAGCGGCCCCTGGCCGGCGCACGGGCCGATCCCCGGCGACAAGGTGCGCAACTGGGCCGAACAGATCCTCACCTACGAGCGGGCCTACCGCTGAAGTCGGGCGGCACACACCGGCCGGCTCTCCCAGAATCCCCTGAGGGCCGGCCTCCGCGCGGCGTCGGAGCGCCGTACGGCGCTCCCGGGCGCCCCTATGGGCCTCTCTAGAGCACGTGGCGGGTGGTCTCGTGGACGGTGCGGATGGCGAAGCTGGACCGCAGCCGCGACACGCCGGTGAAGCGCGACAGGTAGCGGTTGAAGATGCGTTCGAAGTCGCGGTGGTCCTTGACCGCCAGATGCAGCAGGTAGTCGGCGTCGCCGGCCACTAGGTGGCAGGACATCACCTCGGGGCAGTCCCCCACCTCCGACTCGAAGAGCCGTAACGACTCCTTGCTCTGGCTGAGCAGCGACACCTCCACGAACACGTCGAGGTCGCGGCCGATGGCCTTGCGGTTCACGATCATCGCGTACCCGGCGATGAAGCCGCCGGCCTCGAGGCGTCGCACCCGCCGGTGGCACGCCGAGGTGGACAGGCCGACACGAGCGGCCAGCTCGGCGTGCGACACGCGACCGTCGCTCTGCAGCTCGTTCAGAATCTGCCGATCCGTTCCATCCAGCGATCCATCCAGCGATTCCATGACACGTATTATGCGCTATCTTGCTAAATCGCGCAAATCTTGTGCACAACTTGGGAATTCTCAAAATGAGATGACTTGTTATCTCGCGATGTGGAGCACTATTCTTGTGATTGACACGACGAGGAGGCGATCATGCGCATCGGCGTCCCGAAGGAGATCAAGAACGAGGAACGGCGCGTCGGGCTCACCCCCGACAGCGTTCAAGAGTTGGCGGCCCGGGGTCACGATGTGTTCGTCGAGCACCATGCGGGTGCGGGCGCCGGATTCAGCGACGAGGACTACGCGGCCCGTGGGGCGACGATCGTGGCCGGCGCGGACGGCGTCTTCGACGTGGCCGAGCTGATCGTGAAGGTGAAGGAGCCGCAGGCCGCCGAACGGGCCCGGCTTCGCTCCGATCACACGCTGTTCACTTACCTGCACTTAGCGGCGGACCCGGAGCAGGCCTCGGAACTCCTAGCGAGCGGCGTGACCGCGATCGCCTACGAGTCGGTCACCGACAGCGCCGGCCGGCTGCCGCTGCTGGCGCCCATGTCGCAGGTGGCGGGCCGGATGTCCATCCAGGCGGGCGCCCACTGCCTCGAAGGCGCCGCCGGCGGCAGGGGCGTCCTGCTGGGAGGCGTGCCCGGCGTCGCCGCCGCCCCGGTCGTGGTCCTCGGCGGCGGGGTGGTCGGCAGCAACGCTGTCGAGATGGCGCTGGGGCTCGGTGCGGACGTCACCGTGCTGGACCGGAACCCCGTGGTTCTGGAGCAGCTGGCCGCACGCTTCGGGCCGGCCCTCACGACCCTCTACTCCAGCCCGCCCGCCCTCGAGCAGGCGGTGGCCGGCGCCGACCTCGTCGTCGGGGCGGTGCTGTTGCGCGGCGCCCGGGCGCCGCGGCTGATCACCGAGCAGATGGTGAAGGAGATGCGACCCGGCTCGGTGCTCGTGGACGTGGCGATCGATCAGGGCGGCTGCGCGGCGACGTCGCACCCCACCACCCACGCCGACCCGACGTTCACCGCCGAAGGGGTCGTGCACTACTGCGTCGCCAACATGCCCGGCGCCGTGCCGCGCACCTCCACGCTGGCACTCAACAACGCCACGCTCCCCTACGTGCTCCAGATCGCGGAGGACGGCCCGGTGGCGGCGATGCGCGCCGATGTCGGCCTGCGCGACGGGCTCAGCGTGTGCCGGGGCCGCATCACCGAACCCGCCGTCGCCGAGTCCCTGGGCCTCCCCTACACCGCCCCAACGGTCTGCCTGAACTGACC
>LXNI01002900.1_pt1 | contig 10842 bp, 9 predicted proteins | sample 809091 | NCBI WGS metagenome assembly LXNI01 (sample SAMN04870527, study PRJNA318959) | sponge metagenome | biome: 01000161; feature: marine sponge reef; material: water | host: Sarcotragus foetidus | place: Greece: Milos, Mediterranean Sea | collected 2013-05-29 | depth 5-7 m | reverse complement strand
GTGGCCGATCCAGATCCGTTTCTGCGAGTGTTCTCCATTGTGTTCCCCGCGTTTACGGGTATGACTGCCGGGGTGGGGCTGTCCGGGGATCTCAAGAATCCGCGCCGTTCCATCCCGCTGGGGACGCTCGCGGCGACGCTGACCGGGATGGTCGTCTACGCGGCGGTCGTGGTCAAGCTGGTGTCCAGCGTGCCAGCGGACGTGCTGGCGGACACCGGCCGGCTGGTGATGCAGGATATCGCATTGTGGCCCCCGATCATTCCCATCGGTCTGGCAGCGGCGGCGATTTCGTCTGCGATTGGGTCGATCCTGGTCGCTCCGCGCACGTTGCAAGCGCTCTCACGGGACCGCGTCTTCCCATCCAAGAAGGCCAACGCCTGGATGGCGGTCGGCAGCGGCAGCAGTGACGAGCCGAGACGGGCGACCGTGGTCTCGGGTGCGATAGCGATTCTCTGCGTGATCGCGGGTGACATCGACATGGTGTCCCAGATCATCACGATGTTCTTCTTGGTGACTTACGGCACTCTCTGCTTGGTGTCGTTCTTGGAACACTTCGCAGGCAACCCCTCCTACCGGCCCTCGTTCCGCTCGCGGTGGTACCTGTCGCTGCTCGGTGCAGTGATGTCCTTCATGCTGATGTTTCAGCTCCAGCCGTTCTACGCACTCGCTTCCATAGGACTGATGCTGGCCATCTACTACTCGCTAGTGTTGACACGCAAAGGAGAGCGTGACGTGGCCGAGATCATCCGAGGCGTGATGTTCCAGCTTACCCGTCGCCTCCAGATTTCGATCCAGAAAGCCAGGGCGGGCTCGCAGCGCGGTGATACCAGACCGTCGTTTGTGGCCGTGGCTCCTGAGTCGGCCGAGGGCATAGCCGCGTTCGACTTGTTGCGCTGGATCTGTCACCGCCAAGGATTCGGCCAGTACATGGCGTATCTGGAGGGCGAGTTCTCTCCCGCCAAAGCCGATGCGGCGCGGCGGTACACGGATCGGATGATCCATAAGACTGAGGACAGTGAGGCCGAGGTCTTCGTCGATACGGTCGTGGCGCCTAGTTTTGGCGAGGCCCTCTCACAGGCCGTTCAGCGTCCGGGCGTCTCCGGTCTACCCAACAACAGCGTGTTGCTCGACTTCGCGGCTCACGAACCCGATCAGATCGGGCGAATCGTAGATGCCGTCAAGTACTTGGCACCACTACAGTTCCACGTCTGTATCCTGCGCTCGTCGGGAAAGCGCTTCGGATACCGTTCCAGCATCCACATCTGGCTGACAGAGGATGACTTGGAAGATGGCGACACAGCCCGCTTAATGGTGCTATTGGCATACATCGTGCTGGGGCACCACGAATGGATGAAGGCCGATATTCGGATCTTCGCTTGTTTCCCGTCTGAGCGCATGGAAGCCGAGACCGGAGTCTTGCGCCAATGGATTTCTGCGGGACGCCTGCCGATTTCGCCACAGAAGCTCTACGAAATACCGTACCTCGATCGGGAAGGATTGAGCGATGCTGTGCGCGAGAACTCAAGGGACGCGGATCTCGTATTTGCTGGCGTGACAGGCGTGGACGTGGATCGAGCCTTGGCGGACGTGCTCCAACGCTTTCCTGACGTAGGAGACGTGCTGTTCGTTCGGGCCGGCAGGCCTGTCTCCATATCGTGAAATAGTAGCGAGGAACTGCCCGCACGTCCTTAGCAGTCCACTACTGCGCACTAGATCGATGTGCGGGCATTGGAATGATTCCGCAGAACTTCGGCTGCGGTATCGCGCGTTGCACACGGGATTTGCAATGCCCGCATAGGTGCTTATGGCGACGCTGATTCCCCTTTCAAGTGGAGATCGAGGAAATCGACGTATGCATTCGACGCGGCGATTCGGTTGGCCTTCTTGCGGAAACCGTGACCTTCATCCGGGAAGAGCAAGTACTCGACCGGAGTGCCGGTCTTGCGGACGGCATCAACAATCTCGTCGCTCTCAACCTGCAGGACCCTTGGATCGTTAGCACCTTGAACGACTAGTGGTCTGTCAGTGAGTGATTTTCGGGTAGACGCTCTTGAGCTTGCGGCGAGCATCGCCGACCTTCATCTGCCAGTCCACTCCGCGTTGGCGTGTATTGACGTCAGTCGACCAAGCCTCAAGCTCGGCCTGCAGCTCAGCTAGCTCCCCGATGCGACGGCCCGTCAGGCTCTGGCGCGTCATCGCACTCAGCTCGCATTCAGCGATGTTCAGCCAGCTACCGTGCTTCGGCGTGTAGCGGAACTCAATCCGCCGCACCAGCTCGCGCGCCCGCTCTGGCTCGAAGGCTTCATAGAACGCTCCCTCCGTGTGCGTGTTGAGGTTGTCACAGACCAATGTGATCTTCTCGCACTCGGCGTAGCGTCCCTCCAGCAGGCGCGCCATTTCCACGGCCCAATCCACCTTCGTGCGACGCTCCCGGGCGGTCGCCTCCCGCCAGCCCTCCAACGGCTCGCAGAACATGAACACCGCAGCCGTGCCCGCCCGCTCGTACTCATAATCCGCCACCCGCTGCGGATGCTCCGCAGTCGCTGGCAGCGGTGCCCGCGTCTCGCGCACTAGCTGCACCGGCTGTTCGTCCATGCAGACCACCGGCCGCTCCGCAGTGTACGGTTGGGCATAGGTCTCCAGCAGCGCCTCCATCTTGGCCACGAATTCAGCATCCTGCTCCGGCGGAATCACCCAGTACTCCAGCTTGTCTCCGCAGATGCCGTTTTTTTCAGTGTCTGGCGCGCCGTTTCATGGCTGATCGAGCCGACGATCCCCAAGGCCACCACCTGTTGCGCCAGCAAGCGCAGCGACCAATTCCCGTAACCCTCCGGCGGCGGGCCCAAGCGCAGCGCGATCAGCTGCGCTTCCTGCTCCCCGTCCAGCAGTTTCGAGACCGCCGAGGCCGGGCGCGGCTGGCCGTGCAAGGCCTTCTCGAAACCCTCTAGCACGCAGCGCCGCCTGGTGTTCTCGACCGTCCGGATACGGCAGCGAAACGCCTCCGCGACTTGCCGATCGGTCCAGTCCGGCCCATTCGCATCCACTTGCCGGAGGATCCGCGCGCGGCGGGCCTTCTGGCTGCTGCCGACCAGCTTGTCAACGGTCTCGTCGCAGAGCTTACGCTCTTCGTCGGTGAGTCGCACGATGTACTTTTTCATAGTCCTTCTCCTGGGCCTCGGCCCACATCTATTAGAACATACACTACCAGAAATGTTTTGATTGACAGACCACTAGGAGAGGCTTCACGATGTTGCTGGCGTGGAAGAGGGGCGAGATGGCGCGAAGGCGCTGCTCGTCGGTCGCTGGGTCTCCCATCTCGGCGATTAGCGATTCCCTCTGAGCTTCCCACCAAGGCGGAATGTTCTGGATGGTTCTCAGCCAATTGGTCACGCCGAAGATGTTGACTCCCACATCGAATGCGTCCGGTTCGAACGCCAGTGCTGCCGCGACCATGAAGCCGCCAAAGCTGCCTCCGATGATGCCGATCCGCGAAGAGTCAATCCAGTCCAGGGAAGCAAGGTATTGTCGCGCCTGAACGCAGTCCTTGAGATCGACGTCGCCGTGCTTCCGATCGTCCAGATGGTAAAAGGTCTTGCCGTAGCCTGAAGAGCCTCGATTGTTTACGGCAAGAATCGCGTAGCCGTGATTGACCAAGTGCTGGAGGGTGGGCGAGTATCCCTTGCGGCTCTGGCCTCCGGGTCCGCCGTGGACCCAGACCATGGCTGGCACCGGGTTAGCGCTGGAAGCGGTCTTCGGCTTATACAGCAGTGACGGTATTTCCAATCCGTCGTAGCTTTCGTAGCGCACGACTTCGGAATTCACGAGGTGCTCCGGAGAGATCTCCTCGTCGAGACTGTTGGTAAGCCGACGAACTTTCAAGTCGTCAATTTCGAGGACATGCAGGTTCGATGGCGAGGAGTCGCTGTTGAGGTAAAAGGCAATCCTCGACTCGCTTCGAGAGACGGCCACGCGTTGAACGCTACCCTCGGGGATGTCTGGAATCTGCAGTTCTTCGCCAGAGTTCGTGTCGAGAATGGTGAATACGGTCTGGGCGTCTTGATTGATTCCGGTGACTTGGTACCGTCCCGTCTCGGATAGGGAGAAGAAGATTACGTCCCAGTCGGCCTCTACCGCTGGCGTGTGCTCCCGCGATGCCAAGTCATACGTCCAGATCTGCCGAAATTCGCCCCGGCCATCAGTCCCGTAGTAGAACTTCGCGCTGTCCGGTGAGAACGTCACCGAGCCATGCTGGACGTTTCCTTCGTGCGGAGTGATGTGGACTGGTGGCATGTCCGGATTTTCGGCATCCCAGATAAAGATGTCGCTATCGGCGTTACTCCGACGCCTGTCCAAGGACACCCATCGCCCATCACGGCTGACGCTTCCTGGCATCCAGCCCTCGTCGTTCTGCAAGACCAGCTCCCGCTGGTAGCCTTCGACCTTGTACCGGTACAGGTCGAAGTAGCGACGGTCGCGCTCGTTGGTCAGGACTACGAACGACTCTCGGTCGCCGCTCCAGCCGCCGAACATCGCCTTCAGTTGGTCGCCAGGCGTCAGGTCCCAGGCGCTGCCGTCGGTCTCGCGCACGTACAGGTGATTCAACTCGTTTCCACCCTGATCTGCCGTATAGAGAAAACGATCATCTTCTGGAAACCAGCTGATAGCGAACATCGAGTCGTCTTCCGACTCGGTCAACTGCACCGGCGGGCCGCCCTCGAACGGCTGGCTGTACGCGTTGAAGACTCCGCTGGCGTCGGTCGAGATGAGGATCCGTTCCTCGTCGTGCGAGAAAGATGCTCCGGTGATCGCGGTGGTCTCGTAGAACGTCTCAGCGTCGTAGCGGGGAATCGGGTCAGGTGAGGCTGGCCCGCTGCAGGCGACGAATGCGAGTTTCGTCCAGATCAGCAGCGAGGCAGCCATAAAACGGGCATTATGCATTCGATATTCCGCCTGTCGCGTGCAATCTCTGTGGACCGGTCGCGGATTGAAACCAAGATTCTAGCGCGATGACCGAGCACACCGGCATGTTCCGCTTGTTCGGTTACCACGAGAAGTTGCGGAACTTGCGTACGAATCGCGAGCCATGTGCTCAATCCGTCGGTAGTGCGTGGCTTGAAGCACAATAGGGCTCTCCGTGGCCCTCGGGGCGCACCGCTCCCCACCCAGCGGCCAGCACTAGACCGCGGCGCTCACCCTGTGCCGCCCCGAGCAGTGGCCGGGTACGGGTTCCGGGCCTAGGCGGCCTTGGCTGTGAGCGTTGGCCCATAGAAGAGCTTTCGAATAACCCTCGCCAGTGCACGATCGCCTGCCTGTACCCAGGCTGACGGTGGGCCATCGAAAGCACCCATGACGTACGGGGCTTGACTGCCAAGAACGTGCCCGCGCACGAGACTAAGACTAGCGGACGGCGCCGTGTTGCTTTGCTGAATGATCTGGGCCGCACCCGGGGGTGGCACTAAGTGAAATCGGTTCATCAGAAGTGATGCCACCTGAAAAGGGAAGTGACTAGCACAGACGATTGAAGTAGTACAATTCGAGGACGGTATCCAACAACTTCAACGCGCCTGAACCTTCCATCATCTACATTTGGGCAAGACCTCGAAGACAAGGCTCGTTTCGGAGTTGAAGGCCCGTCGCTTCGCTGTCGACGCAGATCTGGTATTTCAGCCATGAATTCGCGACTACGCGTTCCGAAGGCCAAGCTCGCTGCGTTCTGCCGTGCCCACGGTATCCGAAGGCTCGCGATCTTCGGCTCCGCGTTGAGGGAAGATTTCGGGCCGAGCAGCGATATCGACATATTGGTCGAGTTCACGCCTGGCTGCACTCCCGGCCTGCTGGGCATGGCCGGCATGGAGATTGAGCTTGCGGCCATATTCGGTGGCCGTAAGGTGGACCTACGAACGCCGGAGGACTTGAGCCAGTACTTCCGCCGGGAGATCCTTGGTGCGTCGGAAGTCCAGTATGTCCAAGGATGACGAAGTTCGCCTCAGGCATATGCTGGACGCCGCGTGCGAAGCGTTATCCTTCGCGAGAGGACGGGAGCGCGGCGATCTGGACCTTGACCGCCAATTCGTCCTTGCGCTCATCAAGGACATCGAAATCGTCGGAGAGGCGGCAACACAGGTCACCGCACCGACACGAACTGCGAGAGATGCCGTGGGAGCGGATCGTCGGGATGCGCAATCGACTCGTGCATGCATATTTCGACATCAATCTCGACATTCTTTGGGAAACGGTTCGGAAAGATTTGCCCGATCTGATTGCGATATTGGAACTGGCGGTCCCACCCGAGACATAGTAGTGGCCATCGCGACCATCGACCTGCTGATTGCTAGCCCGGCTTCCGCCGAACCCGAACGGCATTAGGGTGCCGACTGGTTGGTTGTATAAAGGATGAGATATGCGAGTTTCTCGTACTGCACTTGCCCTCGCGCTAGGGATCCTCTGGGCGTGCGCTCTCGGAATCATCGGAATCTTGCACGCGCTGTTCCCGCCCTACGGCGCAAGCTTCTTCGAGTTCATGGCGTCGATCTACCCAGGCATCAGCGGGTCCGGGTCACTGGCCGACATCGCACTAAGCGCACTATACGGACTCGTCGATGGGTTCTTGGGGGGCTGGGTCATCGCATGGCTGTATAACGCCTTGGCGGAACGCTTGGAAAAACTCTGAGGTTTGGCCCGATTCGGACTACGCTAGCGTGCTAGCCTCTTCTGACAACAGAGTTGATCACAATCGGGAAGTCCTTGAGGACAGCGCCCACCAGGGGAATCGGGGCAGCTGACTAGCCTCTCGGCAGCGATCTTCGTCAGCGCGACTCTCAACGACATGAGCTGGTTCCGTTTGCGGTCTTCTCCTAATCGCATTTCAGCGAAGGGCCGCCTGTGGCCCAATGAATGCACTCGAATCCGCGTTTCCGGACCGTTTCGTCGCAAGTTGTGAGAGTCGTGATAAGAATGCAGCTGGCAGAACTTTCAGGGCGATTGCCTCGGCAGTCACCGATTAGAAGGTACTATTTCCTTGCGTGGACCTGCTAAGACGGAGCCGAACTTTCGGCTTGAGAAGGAGCAGTAGACCATGCTAATCCACAAGTCGCAGGAATTCATCGCGAAGGCAGTCGAGACCGTCGCGGTTATGAGCGGCAAGCCTACAGGCGGGATATGGCTTGAGGTTCTTGTTGCTCAGACTGCCCCTGCCATTGCTGAATGGGACATTAGCGCTTGCTGGCGGCGGAGCGAATGGCCTGATCGTGTGGCCCATGGTCTTCCGAAACAAGATGTCGGAATCGACGTCGTGGCAAGGAGTCTCTTGGGCGTTCGCGAGCCTGTGCCTGATGTTCCGTAGATGCAGAATCGAAAGATCACAGCCTAGCGACTCGGGATGAATCCGAAACGGTTGAATCTGTTTGATCCCCGACGCTGAGGCTGCGGAACTAGTGCGGTAGCCACAACAGAAAGTTGTTCGCAGCCCGGTGCTATGCTAACCCTTGCCGACGCGATTTCCGTCGGCTGCAAATGGCGAACCGCAAGACCATCGCACAGCACACTGCTGTCATGGCACCGGAACCTGCACCGCTTGCAGCCGAGGATTACGTGTACTATCCCGACTCGGACGGTCGCTTCTTGCCCGAAAACCCCACCCAAGCCCGCGCCATAATGAATGTGCGCTTCGCCCTGCAGCACCACTTTGACAGAGTCGCCAACGTGGTGTTGGAAGGCGATATGTTCCTGTACTACGAGCCTGGGAACCCGGCTGCGAGCATCGCGCCGGACATCATCGTGGTACTCGATCATGACCTTGGCAAGCGGGGCGTGTATAAGCTGTGGGAGGAGGGCAAGCCCCCGGATTTTGCGCTGGAGGTGATTTCGCCATCGAGCGAAATTCGTAACTCGGTGGAGAAGGTGGCCCTGTACGCACGGCTCGGGATCGGTGAGTACTTCCTGTTCCAGCCGGACATCCAGAAGCGTGGACGGCGATTGGTGGGATACGAATTGTTGGGCCAGTCCTACGAGGAAGTGGCCGCTGAGTCCGACGGTGCTCTGTGTAGCGCTAAGTTGGGCGTCTCATTGCGGGTCGAGGGCACTAACCTCCGGCTGCGCAGCTTGGAATCTGGGCGGGAATATGCTTGGATCGAGGAGAATCCCCGGATCATAGAAGCCGCCCAGGCCGGGGCTGCGACTGCCCACGCCGAGGCTGCGGCTGCCCAGGCCGAGATTGCGACCGTCCGTGCTCAAGTCGAAGCCGAGGTCGAAGCGCGGCGCCGACTCGAGGTGCGGTATGCGGAATTGGAGGCATTGCTTCGGCAGCGCGGATAGTCTGGTGCGTTTGGCCATGGATTCTGCTGTGGTCATGGAACGATTCGGGCACTGGTGCCGACGCACAGCCGATCAGGCGGTGACTGGCCAACCATCCCATCGCAGCCGCCCTATTGAGCCGGGCCTCAGCACGAGGGACTCCCGACACCGCGGCCAGCGTTTACCGCGAGCCTGTTCGCGGTCAGCGAACCGCCACCTCACACACATTCTATCCCCGGTCAGCCCGAATCACTGAATCGACTGGCCAGTAGTCATTCGGTCAGCGCTTTACCGTCATATAATGTCAGCATGCGGAGAGTCTTGAGAGCATGGATCGTTGCATTCCTGCCATGCGCCTCAGTTGGCGTGGCAGGTGCGGCCCCTACCCCCGAAGGACTGGAGTTCTTTGAGAACAAGATCCGGCCCGTCCTCGCCAAGAATTGCTACGTCTGCCATTCCGCAGAAGCCAAGACCCGCATGGGCGGGCTTTCTCTAGACACGCGCGACGGGATCCGCGAAGGCGGACAGCGCGGTCATGCGGTAGTTCCGTCCGATGCGGAAGCAAGTTTGATTCTCGACGCCCTGCGTTACGACGGAGCGCTGAAGATGCCGCCCACTGGCAAGCTGTCCGACGAGGTCGTCCAAGACTTCGCCGCTTGGATTGAGATGGGCGCACCAGATCCGCGCGAGGTGCAGAGGGCCGCAACGGAGCCGAGCAGCATCGACCTAGAGAAGGGCAGGCAATATTGGGCATTCCAAGCTCCTCGCGAGCAAGCTCTTCCAGCAGTGCGTGACCTAGCATGGCCTCGCGGGGCCATCGACCAACTCGTGCTGGCCGCTTTGGAGGATCGGGGTCTGCAGCCAGTTCCCGATGCAAGCAAGCCAGATTTGCTCAGGCGCGTCACCTACGATCTGACGGGCCTGCCGCCATCAGTCGCCGAGTTGGAAGCGTTCATGGCCGACAACAGCGACCGCGCCTACTCCAAAGCGGTGGAGCGGCTGCTGGAATCGGATCGCTTCGGCGAGCGCTGGGGGCGGCATTGGCTGGATGTGGTGCGCTACTCCGATACCATCGGCCGCACGCGCAATCTGCCGTTCCCAATGGCGTGGCGCTATCGCGACTACGTCATCCGCGCATTCAACGACGATAAACCCTTCGACCGCTTCGTGCAGGAGCAAATCGCTGGAGACCTGCTTCCATATAGGAATTCCGAGGAGCGCGTGGAGAATCAGATCGCGACAGGGTTTCTCGCGCTGGGAGCGCACGATCTGAACGAGCCTGACCCAAAGCAGTTCGAGATGGACATCGCCGACGAGATGATCAACGCCACGACGCGCTCAGTGCTGGCGCTGAGCGTCGGGTGCGCTCGCTGTCACGATCACAAGTTCGATCCGATCCCGACGAAGGACTACTACGCACTGGCGGGTATTTTCCGCAGCACCGAGCTGCGCAATGGCCTGCGGCGCCGTCCGCGCTTCAACGCGGGCTACTTCCGCGTCCAGAAAATGGTGGAGTTGGATGGGATACCCGACTTTTCGACGAGCAACGCCGCGGATCTGCGGGCGGAGCGCGAGCGGCTGTGGGGCGAGTTGCAGGCCGCCGAAGAGGCGCGGGACAGGGTCGAATGTCGCAAGTTCGCACGCGAGCTCAGCAAGCTGCCGGTGCCGGAAAACTTGGCGATGGGCGTGGTTGAGGCAGCCGAGTCGCAGGCGATGCGCGTCAACATCGGCGGAGACCCCCACACGCTGGGCGATCCGGTCGACCGCGGATTCGTGCAGGTGCTGTACCCGGCCGACGAGGAGATTCCTCAGATCGGGCCAAGTGCGAGCGGGCGGCTGCAGCTAGCGGAATGGCTGACTCGTTCAGACAACCCGTTGACAGCCCGGGTGATGGCCAATCGCGTTTGGCACCAGTTGACGGGTAAAGGCATCGTTGCCACGGTCGACAATTTTGGCTCATCGGGACGGCAGCCGACCAATCAGGCGCTGCTGGATTACCTAGCCGTGCGCTTTGTGGACAGCGGCTGGTCTGTCAAGAGTCTGGTCCGAGAAGTCGTCCTGAGCCGCACCTACCAGCTCTCGACGCAACTTGCTGGCGACAACTTCGCGAAGGATCCGGACAACGACTTCAACTGGCGCGCCAACCTCCGCCGCTTGGAAGCCGAGTCTGTGCGAGACTCGGTGCTCTATGTCAGCGGTGTATTGGATTTGGATACGGCGCCCCCTTCACCGGTAGTGAGCTTTGACCGCAGCCAGATTCTCAATCCCGGCAACCGGCAGTTGCGGGCATGGGAGTTCGCTGACTCGTATCGGAGCGTGTTCGTGCCTGTCGTGCGCAATCTCGCCAGCCGGATGTTCGAGGCGTTCGACTTCCCCGAGCCCAGCGAGACGCACGGCGTGCGCGACGTGACTACCAGTCCCAGTCAAGCGCTGCTCCTGATGAATGGCAGCTTCGTCCGCTCCAATGCTTTAGTTGCGGCGGAGCGGCTGATTGCCGCACATGCGCGGGATCGGGATCGCGCCCGCTTCGCATTCCGCCAAGTTCTGTCC
>LXNI01002899.1_pt1 | contig 10843 bp, 9 predicted proteins | sample 809091 | NCBI WGS metagenome assembly LXNI01 (sample SAMN04870527, study PRJNA318959) | sponge metagenome | biome: 01000161; feature: marine sponge reef; material: water | host: Sarcotragus foetidus | place: Greece: Milos, Mediterranean Sea | collected 2013-05-29 | depth 5-7 m | reverse complement strand
AGATGTTGTAAAGGCGCTCTGCTACATAGTATAACTTTCGCCGAGCATGGCCCCCGACAACATCCACAACTCCTCTGTTAACAAGACGTTTTAGCTGTGCACTACACTGGGTCGTGTCAAGTCGAGTACGAGTAGCTATTTCTCTTGCTGTCGCAGGCTCCCATACTTCGGCTAGCGTGAGGTACACACGCCGCTCCTGAGGTGGAAGGGCTTCGATGTGATTCTTGAAATACGCAGTCAGATCATCAATCAGACGAAGCAGATCAGCCATAAGGTTCCGAAAAGACATTTCAGCCCCAAAACAGGCTACGATTGAAAGAAGTCGAGGACTTCCCCCTGTAAGGATTCTTAGGCCTCGCATCGCGTCTGGAGAACGGCGCTGTCCGGACACAGATTTCCATAGAACTGCACACTCTTCTATACTGAGTGGTTGCAAGGCTCGGGTTGTGAAAAGATCGTAGAATGCTCTGTTAGGATTATCTATTTCATCAAAACGAGTTGTCGCACCCGCCAATAAAACAATTCGTGGCTCAGTCTGAAGAGTTTGGCGAAGTTTCCATCCTGCATCCTGATCCGCTATATCCCTGAACATCATGTCTAGGTTTTCAACGATTAGGACAAGCCGTTTTTTTCTACGATCTGCGAAGTCGAGCAAAGCACTAAGGCAGCGTTTGCCGAGTGAGTTAACGTCACGTACCTTTTTCAATTCCTCAAGTGTCAAGCGCAAATCATCATCACCCTGTTGGTGCGATGCTTGGTCTACCAGACACACCAATGCTTCGAGCCAGAATTCGTCTGATGAGGCGACCCCGTAGCTTTCCTCGGCAAATGTTATGGGAAAAAACAAATTTGATAATTGGGTATCTCTTCGAAGCTCGACAGCAATTCGCAGTAGGAGAGTGGTTTTACCACAGCCACGGGGGCCAATAATAAGACGATGCGCGTTCGAGTTTCCATCACACTCTCGTAACATTTCTATGGCAGATTTAAATTCGTGCGTACGAACGCAGAATGAATCAACAAGTTCATCGTCTGTGAGGAAACCCGGGTTATATTTCATCAATCTCATCACGATTCCATCAATAACTATTTAAATCTGTCGATCTTGGATAGACACGAAATGACGCCCATGACGAGCGAGCCACCAATCCTCTAAAAATCCTGAAAGGAACTGATATCCTTCACGCACCTTCGCCAAGTATCCATCATGCTCCAGTAAACAAAGTACATCTTCAATTGACACAGGATGATTGTCAGGCTCCTCCTCTGATGATAAACATTGGCGAAAACGGTCGATCGATGTATTGGTCAGTAGCCCCCCGTTGACAGCTGCTTCCGTTAATACCTCTAGAGCAAGTCGGTATTCTTCTGGCCTGAGAGCGATTCGCAGCCGACCTTCATAGTGTTCCATATCCACTTGCCCACGTACTGATAGCATGTCTGTCACATAAACCTGCTCTACATCATTCGTAGTAGCCCTAGTTCGACCTGCACGTCGAAGAAACTCATGCAAGTGGTCAAAAAATTGTTGGATATGATGGGGCACTAGGTGTCGAAGTCGACGACACATGTCTCTGCGGATTTCATCTGAAAGATCTAGACCATAGTTTCCCGCCAGAGCTTTGAGGCAATCCGCGGCAACATCTTCCTCCCATGCTTTGAGGATTAGCGGTTGATAAATGTTTGCATGTGCGCTTAAACCGGCCCTGCTGAGGATTGGCTCAAGCCCCACACTACCCAAGAGGATAAGTACAATACGGCCTCGATGTGCCTGGCCGATTTTCCTCAGCCATCCTAGCAACTCATCTGCTGCTTGTTTACCTTCTAACGTGATGTGCTCATTTGACCCCAACAACAACCGGTTAATTAGAATAGGCAGTTCGTCAATAGCGAGAATCACAGGCCGCTCATTTTCTGCCAATGCAGAGAAGACCTCGTCACCTTTCCGCCAACGATTTCCTGCAGCTATTCCAGCACGAAGTTGTAAACGCAATTCCGATACAGCCACGCTATCAACTCTCTCTCCCAAGTTCTTCAATCCTTCAATAAAGCAACCCCTGACTTTCTTCCATATCCCTTGAACAGACTTTGATTGTGCAGCGATCTCAGCTATTGCATCTGCAGGGTCTGAAGCATCTTCTAGGTCAACAAATATTATGTCGAATTCTCCATCGATTTTTAGACGGCGCAGAGACTCTCTCACTAAGCTAGTCTTTCCCATTCTTCTGGGAGCGGTTAGCAATGTATGCGTACCTTCTCTAGCCCTTTCTGCTAAAACTTCCAATTCGGTATGCCGGTTGAAGAATTTATCACCGTCGACCCAGTTTGATCCTGCTTTAATCAATGAATTAACCTCCCATTAAAAACAATATTGTTGGCAACATTATTGATAGCAACAATTTCGTTGTCAAGTGCTTTGTTACTTAACACAAACTGTCTATTATTTGACCACGCAAATTACAAAGTGCTTGCCCCAAGAAGTTCTGCAGCTCACATGCTCGAAACCGTACATATACCTACAGTTACTTATCATCATGAACCTACATAAAACGGGACTCCGCGATGTCGAGTGCCAGAATATTTGATTATCTTGAGAGCTGTATTAAATTGACGACATAGTCACTTAGTAACTTAGTAGGCCGTCTTGTTGAAGATAGCCAACCCGAGTGAGGAGGTTGCACCAAGGGCTGTTGAGGACATTAGACACGGTTATCTCAAAAGACATGAGCTAAAACCGAATATGGATGGGCCGGTGGGCGGACAGAGCCTACACACCTTGTTTGTTACCTTCGAACCGTCTGGCAGCAATGCTATGCCCTACGTGCACGCCTCGACAGTGGCCCTCCTTTGAACAATGCCTCGAAGGTGCCCACTGCAAGGAGATTGACGACAGCGAACTATCCGAGCATGCACTGATGTTACACAGTTCCCTGTACTGGTAGTGACTCACCAGCCTGGAGTTGCTGACAAGCCGAACTCCCGTCACAAGTTAGTATGGTAGCGCACCTTCGCAGGTACCCCCTTGTAACCAAACTCCGCCGGGAGAATTTTCAGGACCCTGCAGCGCGCTCCTGCAATGCCTGCTCGATCTCGTCAAGAATGGCCCTTGCGGAATCCAGCGGGTCCTTGGCACAGGTGATCGGGCGCCCGACAACCAGGTAGTCCGCTCCGTAGAGTATCGCCTGGCGGGGAGTGAGTGAACGCTTGTGCTCATCTGTGGTCTCGCCTTGCGGGCGAATTCCAGGGGTCACGATCAAAAACGACTGGTCCGCGAAGGCTGAACGCAACTCTCGTACCGACTCCCCGGAGGCGATCAGCCCCTCACAGCCGGCATCGAGTGCCCTTTGTGCACGGTGTCGCACTGTCTGCGACACATCCACCGTCCGGGTACTGCCCGGACCTGCCTCACCAAGGTCTGCACTGTCCATGCTGGACAACAGGGTCACCATCAGCAGGTGTGGTTTATCACCGTGGCGACCCGCTTTTGCCGCGCGCACCGTGGCCTCGTTGCCCTGCAGGGTCAACAGCTCAAGCTTGCCCGCAAATTCATCCGGCAGGTTGTTGAGTGCTGCACGCACCGTATTGTCGATATCGCCGATCTTGAGATCGAGAAACACACGCTTGCCCCTCGCCAGCAGGCTCTGGACAAACGACCATCCGGCCCCTATAAACAGTTGCCAGCCGACCTTGTAGAAGTCCACTACTTCGCCAAGATCCGCGACCAGGGTATCGGCATCAACGGCGGTATCGACATCGAGGGCGACGATCAGGTGATCACGGGCACTGCATTCAGTCATGGGGGAGGGGGCCGGGTGCGGGCCTTGCAGCCCGGTAGAGTTGCCGGTACATGATTCATTTTTCCTGCGCCAGATACTATCATAGCCTCGCACCAAGCACCGGGACGGCACACCTGCAACACGCAGGATACGGCAGGGTTTGCCCGCCGGTCGGAACACTCATGAACCCGGGAGGGTACTGGACATGCAACAACTTCCTCATCACTACACGGCGCGTGCCGAAGGCCAGCCTACCGGGACCCTCGCCACCCACGTAGAGGGCCTTCAGACACTACAGATCGCCGCACCAAAACAGTTTGACGGGCCCGGTGACCAATGGTCGCCCGAGGACCTGCTGGTGGCCAGTGCCGCCGATTGCCTGATACTGACCTTCAGGGCGGTCGCCAGTGCATCAAGGCTTGACTGGCTGAACCTTGCCTGCGAGGCCACGGGTACGCTGGAATCGGTGGAGCGCATCACCCGGTTCACCGAACTGCACCTTGAGGCCACGCTTGAGATCGGGGCAGGCGAGAGCGCGGAGAAGGCCGAGCGGGTGCTGGTCAAGGCCGAACAGGCCTGCCTGGTCACCAACTCGCTGAATACGAAGACCCACCTGCACGTGAACATCACCGGCGGTTGAACCCGGTACTGGCGCAGGGCGCCCAAAGACAGTGCCGCCGAGCTTTGTTACTATCGGCAAAGACCGACCATCAGGAGCCTCGCAGCCGCCCATGAGCCCCCGCTATCCAAACCTTCGCATGCGCAGGATGCGTGCCGATGCATTCTCTCGCGACCTGATGCGCGAGCATCATGTTTGCGCAACGGACCTGGTCTGGCCGGTATTCGTACAGGAAGGCTCCGGGCGCGAGGCCGTACCCTCGATGCCAGGGGTTGAGCGCCTTGGGATCGATGCCCTGATGGATGAGGCCCGCGAGGCCCATGCGCTCGGCATTCGTGCGCTGGCCGTGTTTCCGGTGGTGGGCTCCGACAGGAAAAGCGAGGCCGCCGAGGAAGCCTACAACCCCGAGGGCATCGCACAACGTGCGATCACCGCACTCAAGCAGGCCGTACCCGAGCTTGGCGTGATCAGTGACGTGGCCCTGGACCCGTTCACCTCCCATGGTCAGGACGGGCTGGTCGATGAGACCGGCTATGTCATGAACGATGCCACCGTCGAGGTCCTGGTTGAGCAGGCCCTGTCGCATGCACGGGCCGGTGCGGACATCGTCGCCCCCTCGGACATGATGGACGGGCGCATCGGCAGCATCCGCCACAGCCTTGAGGTCAACGGCTTTCACAACACGAGGATTCTCGCCTATTCGGCCAAGTACGCCTCCGCCTTTTACGGACCGTTTCGCGATGCCGTGGGTTCTGCGGCCAACCTGGCCAGCGGGGACAAGTTCTCCTACCAGATGGACCCGGCCAACGTCGACGAGGCGCTTCGCGAAGTGGCGCTGGATATCGAGGAGGGCGCGGACATCGTCATGATCAAGCCGGGCCTGCCCTACCTGGACATCGTTGCCCACATCAAGCAGGAGTTCGCCATGCCGACCTTCGTCTACCAGGTAAGCGGCGAGTACAGCATGCTCAAGGCCGCCGCGCAAAACGACTGGCTGGCTGAGCGCCGCTGCGTGATGGAATCACTGCTTGCCATGAAGCGCGCAGGCGCGGATGCCATCCTGACCTATTTCGCCAAGGAGGCCGCGCGCTGGCTGGCCAAGACCTGAGCCGGTTTTACTACTTCGCGTACGGGTCCAACCTGCTGACCCATCGCCTGAACGCATCGGAACGGTGTCCTTCCGCAAAGTGCCATGCCAACGCCTGGGCCGATCATTTTACTCTAGAGTTCTCGAAGATAAGCAGGGACGGCTCCGGCAAGGCCACTTTGTGTCCGTCCCATGGGTCATGCGTCCATGGTGTGGTCTTCACGATCGAGCATCGTGAGCTCGGTAATCTGGACAAGGTTGAATTCGGTTATCGCCGCGAAGACTGCTTCGAGGTGCGCCTGGCAGGGACCGAAGATCGCATTCGGGTGAGCACCTACATTGCACTGGATGAGTACAAGGAACCCGGGCTTAAACCGTTCGATTGGTACCTTGCACTGTGCATTGCGGGCGCCTTGGAGCACAGACTTCCGGAGGCCGTTACGGATACCTTTAGAAACACAGCGTGTTGGACGGATTCGAACGTGAGCCACCAAACTAATGCCCTCAGAATTCTCAAAATGGCAGGCATCGACAGCATCAAGCAGGTGCTGGGCCTCACGCGCTGATGCCGCTGGCCAGCGACAGGCTGGCCCCGAGTGCAACCCCGCTGCTGGATACTGGTCAAAGAGAAAATTATTAATCTGCCTGCTGCTGGCGAAAGTAGCCGTCTCTACTGAACACTGCCTTATCATTTCAAAAGATGTGAAACGATTTCTTTTCAGATTGGAAATTTCCATACATATTAGTGATATAATCGTTTCACTGATTGAGGTAATCGTTTCATGCTGCTGACTGACCAAGCCCTACTTGATTACATTGCAGACCATCCTGGTGCCAGAAGGGAAGATATACGGCGTCATATTGCATCCGAGGCCAGCCCACCAACCGTATGGCGTGCCCTGAAGCGGCTTGTCGAGAAGGGCGAGCTTGAAGTTTCAGGCAAAGCCCGGGCCACGGGTTACCGTCTTGCGGGTGCGGTCGTGGTGCGTGCACACCTGCAGACGCTGTACAACCAACGGCGGCCTGCTATTTACAGGAAGGAGTTTATCGATGGCTACGTCCCGGATAAGAGCTTCTATCTTGGCAAGGCCGACCGGCAACGGCTGCATGCGGCCGGACAACCGATGTCGCAGTCACCAACTGGAACGTATTCGCACCGCATTTTGGAACGGCTTCTTGTCGATCTGTCTTGGGCGTCATCGCGGATGGAGGGAAATACCTACGATATCCTGCAGACCGAGCGGCTGATCCGCTTCGGGGAGGAAGCCCTTGGCAAGGATCGCAAGGAAGCGGTCATGATCCTCAACCACAAGGAGGCAATCCGTTACGTCGTCGACCATCTCGCCGAGATTACGGTCAGTCGCCCAGACCTGCTTGACATTCATGCCTTGCTGGCAGACGGCCTTCTTGCCGATCCTGCCATGGCGGGTCGGCTGCGGCGCATGCCCGTTGGAATCTCCCACTCAAGCTACCGGCCGCTCGATGATCCCTTTGTGATCGAGGAGGAGTTTGGCGTGCTTGTCGAGAAGGCAGTGGCGATTACCGACCCCTTCGAGCAGTCCTTCTTCCTTCTCGTTCACATCCCCTATTTGCAGGCTTTTGAGGACATCAATAAACGGGCCTCGCGTGTCGCTTCAAACATCCCGCTCTTAAAGGCCGGCCTTTCGCCCATGTCCTTTCTCACCATGGATGACACTGCGTATATCGACGGCTTGATCGGCATCTACGAGCTAAACAATGTCTCGCTCTTGCGCGAGGCCTATATCGACTCCTATCTCGCCTCAGCCGAGAATTACAGGGTGTGGCGCGCCGAGCTGGAGTCCCCCAGCAAGGCGACGCTGGTCTATCGTGATTTCGTACGCATGGCCGTTCGGCGCAGCGTGCTCGAATGGAAAGATTTCCGACCGGACGACATCAGAGCCATGGCGGTCGAGGCCGGTATCCCCGAAGCTGACCGGGAGCAGGTCGTTGATTATGTTGGCAACGAGTTCCGCGGACTGCACGAGGGCAACGTGATCCGCTACCGACTGCAACCAGAAGATCTCGCCGGCATCGAACAACCGCCTTCTGACGCGCGACCCCATATGTACTAGTTTCCAAACCTCGAAGATCAACCCCTACTCAACATCCTCTGACGGTGCACGTTCTACGGCATAGAGACCGCTCTAAGAAGTGCGCGAACTGGAATTATAACTTAACAGGCCGAATATAGCCTCTTGTTGCGTTCATTTCTCTTAAAAGGTCTTTTGTTGCCTCTTGACATAAATTCTATTACAGGCTATAAATGGCCTTCAACACAGTAAATTCCACTTTAAGAGGCCAAATATTGCAATTTGATAGACACATGAAAACAGCCCGACAAATAGAAACCGAGATTGGGTCCCGCCTGGCGCGATTGCGACTGTCTCGCAATGTGACCCAGTCCATGCTGGCAAGGGAGGCCGGAATCGGTGTCCGCACCCTCCGCCGTCTCGAGGCAGGCGAACCCTCCACCCTCAATACCTTCCTGCGTACTGCTCTGACCCTGGAGCTGGGCGATGCCATCCTCGCCGCCGTACCCACAGGTCAAATTCGCCCGATCGAGCGCGTCTCTCGGACCGGTTCCGAGCGTCGTCGTGCACGTCCGCAGCCCCAAGAGAGCAAGGATCCGGCCTGGACCTGGGGTGACGATCCGAATGACTGACGCAAACATCCTTCTCTGGGGACGACGCATCGGGGCAGTATCCTGGGATAAGACGCGCGCCCTTGGGGTCTTCCAGTACGACCCGGATTTTGTCAGCGCCGGTATTGAAGTTGCGCCTCTGACCATGCCCGCAAGGGAGGCACCCTTTGAATTTCCAGCGCTCAACAGGGAATCCTTCAAGGGGTTGCCGGGAATGCTTGCAGATGCCCTCCCTGACCGGTTCGGCAACCGGCTCATCGATGTGTGGCTTGCGCAAACCAGCAAGCACCCAGAGACGTTCAACCCCGTCGACAGGCTCTGCTATATCGGTCATCGTGGCATCGGCGCCCTTGAGTTCGAGCCGCTCCTTCGGCAACGGACAAAAGCTAAAAAACTGGAACTCGCCCGATTGGTCGACCTGGCCAGCCGGGTGCTTGAAGAACGTGCCAATCTTGCCGGTCGACTGGACGGCGAGAACGATGCGGAAGCCCTTGAAGATATTCTGAGCGTAGGTACGTCGGCAGGCGGTGCACGCGCCAAGGCCGTTCTTGCCTGGAACCCGGAAACCGGCGAATTCAGATCCGGGCAACTCGAGGCCGATAAGGGCTTCGAGCACTGGCTTTTAAAGTTCGACGGCGTCTCGAACAACAAAGACAAGGAACTGACCGACCCGGAAGGTTTCGGGAAGATCGAATACGCCTATGCACGCATGGCGCGTGCAGCGGGCATATCGATGTCCCAGTGCCGACTTCACCATGAGGGTGGCCGTAGTCACTTCATGACGAAACGGTTCGACCGCAACGACGACGGGCGCAAGATCCACATGCAGTCACTCGGGGCGCTGCGCCACTTCGACTTCAACGATCCATCGGCCTACTCCTACGAACAGGCCGTGATGACGATCCGGGAACTGGGACTCGGGATGCCCGCAGTCGAGGAGCAGTTCCGACGGGCCATCTTCAATGTACTGGCACGAAACCAGGATGACCATGTAAAGAACATCTCGTTCTTGATGGACCGCTCCGGGCAATGGGCGCTGTCCCCGGCCTATGACATCACCTATGCCTACAACCCGGCAGGAAGATGGACCCATGACCACCAGATGAGTCTGGCCGGTCGCCGCAATGACTTTGACCGTGACGATATCCTGCAATTCGCTGCCTCCATTGACATCAAGAGGCGCAGGGCACTGGAAATACTGGACAAGGTCAGTACTGCGGTCCGGGGCTGGAGCAAACACGCCGAAGCTGCAGGAGTCGCACCTCGCGATATAGTGCGAATCGAGAAGGCCTTCAGGTGGAACCTGATGTTGGGCGGGTAGAAGAGCGCACAGCATTTCAACACGGTACGGGATACGTACCCGTTCCTGCTCCTTTTATTCGTAGTCCTTTCGCGCAATGCCCTGTTTGGCTTTGGGCCAACCCAGCGGCTCTATAGGAGCTGCCCCACTGATCTGTTCTATAAACAGGTCGTTAACCTCTTCCACGACCTATATATGGAACAAATTCTTCCCAGCTCTTTTGAAATCTGCTAATATGATCTATAAATGAGGCATAAAGTCTATTTAAAACCTATTTATGGAACAAAAAGCGATGACGAAGCCCACACACAGAAGCTATTCCCGTTATGCCCGCGAAGCCGCAGAACTTCTCGGGTTGATGATCCGTAACGCGCGCATCGAACGCAATCTCACGATCGCCGATATCGCCGAACGCGCCGGGATTTCGCGCGGCCTCGTGCACCGCATCGAGAAAGGCGAAATGGGCTCCTCCATCGGTGCGGCCTTCGAGATCGCCGCCATTGTGGGGTTGAGCCTGTTCGAGGCCGAACCGACCACGCTGACCGGCCATCTGTCGATACAACGCGACAAACACACCCTGCTGCCACAATCCGTGCGCACGGGAACGAGGCAGGTGAAAGATGACTTTTGATCGCCTCGACACCGCCGCACCGGAGGAAGCCTATGTCTGGATATGGTTGCCCGGTGCGACGGCACCGGTCGTCGCGGGTCGTATCGTGCGAGACGGCAAGCAGCTTGTCTTCAACTACGGTCAGAGCTATCTGGACCGCAACGACCGCATTCCGATCTACGCGCCGGAACTGCCATTGCGCAGCGGCGCGATTGCGCCCGCAACCGGGCTAGACATGGCCGGGTGCCTGCGTGATGGTGCACCCGATGCGTGGGGCCGTCGCGTCATCCTGAACCGGGCCTTCGGACGCAAAGGCAAGGATGTCGATACCGCTGAAATCGACGAGCTGACCTATCTGCTGGAGTCCGGGTCTGATCGCACCGGCGCGCTGGACTTCCAGCGCTCGTCTTCCGAATATGAGCCGCGTGCCGTTCAAACTGCGACGCTCGAAGCGCTGCAAAGCGCTGTCGTGAAAGTCGACGAAGGAGTACCGCTATCGCCCGATCTCGATCAGGCGCTGTTTCATGGCACATCGCTCGGTGGTGCGCGCCCGAAAGCGATGATCCAGGACGGCGACACAAAGAGGATTGCCAAGTTCTCGTCTTCAACCGACACCTACAACGTGATAAAGGCAGAATATTTCGCCATGCGCCTCGCTGTCATGGCGGGGCTCAACGTCACCCCCGTGAGTCTCGCGCATGTCGCCGGCAAGGACATATTGCTGGTCGAGCGATTCGATCGTACAAGGACGAAAGACGGCTGGACACGCAAGGCGATGGTCTCGGCGCT
>LXNI01002898.1_pt1 | contig 10849 bp, 6 predicted proteins | sample 809091 | NCBI WGS metagenome assembly LXNI01 (sample SAMN04870527, study PRJNA318959) | sponge metagenome | biome: 01000161; feature: marine sponge reef; material: water | host: Sarcotragus foetidus | place: Greece: Milos, Mediterranean Sea | collected 2013-05-29 | depth 5-7 m | reverse complement strand
GTCTCCCTGGTGGATGTCGTCGCGCGCCATGTGAAATTGCTGCGGCGCGGACGCGAATATGTGGGCTTGTCGCCGTTCAAGCAGGAGCGCACGCCCTCTTTCACCGTCGTGCCCGACAAGGGCTTTTTTCACTGTTTCTCCAGCGGCGAGCATGGCGATGTCATCGGCTTCCTGATGCGCATGGAGGGGCTCTCCTTTCCGGAGGCCGTCGAGAAGCTCGCCCAGGCCGCCGGGCTGGAGGTGCCGCGCGAAAGCCCCGAAGCGGCGGCCCGGGCCCAACGCCGCCGGGGCTTACTGGACGCCGTGGAGGCGGCGGCGGCCTTTTATGAACGCCAATTGCGCCTGCCCGGCGGCCGGCGCGCGATGGACTATCTGCGCGGCCGCGGCCTCGACGACGCCACGATCGGCCATTTCCGGCTGGGCTATGCGCCGGGCGATCCCGCGGCGCTCATGCAGGCGCTGAAGCGCGCCGGTTTCGAGGAGGAGGCTCCGGTCGAGGCCGGCCTGTTCCGCCGGCCCGAAGGCGGGGGCGCGCCGACCGCCTCGCTCCGCAACCGGATCGCCTTCCCGATCACCGACCGGCGCGGGCGCCCGATCGCCTTTGGCGGCCGCGCTATGGGCGACGCGCAGCCGAAATATCTCAACACCTCGGAGACCGCGATCTTCCGGAAGGGAGAGGTGCTCTACGGCCTTGCCCAGGCGCGCGACGCCGCCTGGCGCGCCAGGGAGGTCATTGTCGTCGAGGGCTATATGGACGCCATCGCCCTGGCCCAGGCGGGCTTCGCCCAGACCGTGGCGTCGCTCGGCACCGCCTTCGGGGAAGACCAGCTGAGGGCGCTCTGGCGGCTCGTGGACGAACCGGTGCTCTGTTTCGACGGCGATGAGGCCGGCCGGCGCGCCGCCCGACGCGCGGCGGAGCGCGCGCTGCCGCTGCTGGCGCCCGGCAAGTCGCTGCGCTTCGCCCGCCTGCCCGACCAGCGCGACCCGGACGACCTTGTCCGCCAGGAGGGCGCGGCGGCGCTGCGCGCCGTGATCGAGCGGGCCGAGACGCCGGTCGATCTCCTCTGGTCGAGCGAAACGGAGGCGGTGCGCCCCGATTCGCCGGACCGCCGCGCCCGCTTCAGCCACAATCTGCTGGCGCTGGTTTCCGGCATCCGGGACGAAACGGTCAGGCGCTATTACGACGCGGAGATCCGGTCCCGCTTCCGGGAACGTTTCGGCGTCGATCTGCGCCCGGAAACGGCCCCGCGGCGCCCGGCGCCGGCCGCGCTCGCGGGCGGCGGGCGGGAGCGGGGCGAGGCGCGAATTGCCGGCTTGCGCAAGCGACCGGCGCAATGCGCGCTGGCCGCCGCGCTGAACCGGCCCGCGCTCGCCGTCGAGTTCGCGCAGGAGATCGCCGATCTGGACTGCGGCGGCGATACGCAGCTTGACAGGCTGCGTCAGGAAATTTTAGGGCTCGCCGCTGGCGGGGAAGGTGTTGACCCGGCGCTCTGGCGGACCAATTTGGAGCGGGCGGGCCTGTCCGGCGCGATTGGCGGTGTGCTCTGCGAAGCGGTTTACGGTCTGGCGCCCTTCGCACGACCGGCGGCGGCGGAGGCGGAGGCGCGCGCGGGGATGGAGCGGATATTTGCGGCCCGCCAGTCGGCGGCGGCGGCGCAGGATGTGGCGGCGGCGGCGGAAACCGCTGCGGATGAGTGGCTGGAGCGGATGCCGGCGCTGGTGATGGAAGCGCGCAGGCTGCGCTCCCGGAGCGGGACGTAAGAAAAAAACAAGAATCGGGGACGGACGGAAGCATGGCGACCAAGACAGCGGAACAGGTTCGAGAGCCGGAGCCCCGGGAAGAGGCGCGGGAGGCCCCGGTCGATCCGGAGGCGGCCGTCAAACAGCTTGTCGAGAGCGGCAAGGAGCGCGGCTATGTCTCCTATGAGGAGCTGAATGCGGCGCTGCCTTCGGACCAGGTCTCGGCCGAGCAGATCGAGGACACGATGGCCATGCTCTCCGAGCTTGGCATCACGGTTGTCGAGGCGGAGGAAACCGAGGACGCGCCGCCGGAGCGCAGCCCCGCGCCGGAGGGCGAGAAGCGCGGCAATATCGATGACGATATCGGTCGCACGGACGACCCGGTGCGCATGTATCTGCGCGAGATGGGCTCGGTCGAACTGCTGTCGCGGGAAGGCGAGATCGCCATTGCCAAGCGTATCGAGGCCGGGCGCGAAAAGATGATCCGCGCCATCTGCCGGACGCCGACGGCGGTGGGCCACATCCTCCAGTGGCGCGAGGAACTGCTTGGCGAGGCCCGGCTGCTTCGCGATATCGTGGATCTCGACGCGACCTGGGCCGCGCTGCATGGCGGCCCCGTCAATGCGCCCCCCCCTGCCCCTGGCCCTGCCGGCGCCCCCGCCAACGGCGCGGCCAATGCGGCCAATAACGACAATACGCGCAAGGCGGCCAACGGGCGCGACGATGACGCGGACGACGACGCCGACGATGAGCCCAATCTGTCGCTTGCGGCGACCGAGCGCGCCCTTGTGCCGCCTGTGCTTGAGGTGCTGGACGAGATTGCGAAGCTCGACAAGCGCCTCGCAAGGCTGCGTGTGCTGCGTTTCGACGAGGCGCGCGGCGAGGAGGGGCCGACGTCGGTGCAGAACCGCCGCTATGACAAGCTCATCGACGAGATGGCGCAGTTGATGCGCGGGCTGAAGCTCAACAATGCGCGCATCGACGAGTTGATGGAGCTGCTCTACGGCATGCACCGGGAGTTGAACGGGCTGGAAGGGCGCCTGCTGCGCTGCGCCACGCGCTCCAGACTCTCCCGGGAAGCCTTCATGCGCGAGTGGCGCGGACGCGAGCTCGACCAGCGCTGGGTGCGAAGCGTCTGCCAGAAAAAAGAGTGGAAGACCTTCTCGCAACGCCATCGCGACGAGATCCGGTCCATTCGCACCCGCATCATGGAGATCGCTTCCGAGACCGAGCTGCCGCTGGCGGATTTCCGCCGGATCGTCGCCCGCGTCCAGGAGGGCGAGCGCGAGGCGGCCCGCGCAAAGAAAGAGATGGTCGAGGCCAATCTCCGGCTGGTGATCTCGATCGCGAAGAAATACACCAATCGCGGCCTGCAGTTCCTGGACCTGATCCAGGAGGGCAATATCGGGCTGATGAAGGCGGTGGATAAATTCGAATACCGCCGCGGCTACAAGTTCTCCACCTACGCCACCTGGTGGATCCGCCAGGCTATCACCCGCTCGATCGCGGACCAGGCGCGCACCATCCGCATCCCCGTGCATATGATCGAGACGATCAACAAGCTGGTCCGCACCTCGCGCCAGATCCTGCATGAGATCGGCCGCGAGCCGACGCCGGAGGAGCTGGCGGCCAAGCTGCACATGCCGCTGGAGAAGGTGCGCAAGGTGCTGAAGATCGCCAAGGAGCCGATCAGCCTCGACACGCCTATCGGCGACGACGAGGACAGCCATCTGGGCGATTTCATCGAGGACAAGAACGCCGTGCAGCCCATCGACGCGGCGATCCACGCCAATCTCCGCGCCAGCACCACGGGTGTGCTCGCCTCGCTGACCGCGCGCGAGGAGCGGGTGCTGCGCATGCGCTTCGGCATCGGCATGAACACCGACCACACGCTGGAGGAGGTCGGCCAGCAATTCTCGGTCACGCGCGAGCGCATCCGCCAGATCGAGGCGAAGGCGCTGCGCAAGCTCAAGCACCCGACGCGCTCGCGCAAGCTCAGGAGCTTCCTCGACAACTGAGCCGACAGGCGCCCGGAGCGACGGTCGCTCCGGGCTAGGAGGCTGCGCCGCAGACTCCTAGTAGCTCTTCGGCAGGTCGAGCTCCTTCTCGGCGATGAAGGAGAGCGCCAGCTGCCAGCTGACGGGCGCAAGCCGGACGATCCAGATTTCCCGGAGCCAGCGCTCCACATGGTATTCCTTGGCGTAGCCCATGCCGCCATGGGTGAGGATGGCGCGCTCGCAGGCTTCGTGGCCCACTTCCGCCGCCAGATATTTCGCGGCATTGGCCTGCGGCCCACAGGCCTCGCCCCGGTCATACATCCACGCCGCCTTGTAAGCGAGCAGTTCGGCCGCCTCGAGCTTGGCCCAGCTTTCCGCCAGCGGATGCTGGATCGACTGGTTCTGCCCGATCGGGCGGTTGAAGACATGGCGCTCGCGCGCATAATCCGCCGCGCGGGCAAGCGCGCAGCGGCCGATGCCGACCGCCTCGGCGGCGGTGAGGATGCGCTCCGGATTCAGGCCGTCCAGCAGGTAGTAGAAGCCCCGGCCCTCCTCGCCGATGCGGTCCTCCGCCGGCACTGGCAGGCCGTCCAGGAACAACGAATTCGAATCGACCGCCGCGCGGCCCATCTTCGGAATCTCGGTCGGCGTGAGATAGCGCCGGTCGAAATCCGTGTAGAACAGCGTCAGCCCGTCAAAGGCCCGCCGGCATTGCTCCTGCGGCGTGGTGCGGGCGATCAGCAGCATCTTGTCGGCCACCTGCGCCGTCGAGGTCCAGAGCTTCTGCCCGTGAACGACATAACCGCCCTTGCCGTCCGGCTCCGCCCGCGTCTTCATGCTGGAGGTATTGAGGCCGGAGTCCGGCTCGGTCACGGCGAAGCAGGCCTTCTTTTCGCCCGCGATCAGCTCCGGCAGCATGCGCTGGCGCTGCTCGTCCGTGCCGTGCCTGACGATGGGGTGCGGGCCGAAAATGTTGAGATGGACCGCCGAGCAGCCGCTCATGCCCGCGCCGGACTGGGCCACCGCCTGCATCAGCACCGTCGCCTCGACAATCCCGAGCCCGGAGCCGCCGAATTCCTCCGGCATGGCGATGCCGAGCCAGCCGCCCTCCGCCATGGCGCGGTGGAAATCATGCGGGAACCCACCCTCGGCGTCGCGCTCGCGCCAATAGTCGAGGTCAAAGCCGGCGCAAAGGCGCTCCACCGCCTTGCGTATCTGCTGGTGCTGCTCGCTCCATCCGAATTCCATCGCGCCGTCCCTCTTCCGCCTTGCGTAGCGCAGGCTGCTATAGCCATTCCGCCGGGGCGGGGCAACGAGGGCGCCGGCCTGGCTGCTCTCGCCAAGCCGGCCCCGGCAATGCTAAACAGCGCGACCGCGCCCGATCTTTGCCTTCAGAGTTCCCGCTCATGTTGTTCAGAACTATGCTCCTGCTCATCCTGGCCGCCGCCGCGCTGCCCGCGGCCGCCCAGGTCGTTGAAGGCGAAAAATCCGGCGACTGGACCAAGGGCTGCCTCCAGGCACCCAAGGACAGGCCGCAGGCGGCGGAACAGTGCTTCATCTTCCAGCGCCTCTTCCCGCCCGGCTCCGAGCAGGCCGCGGCCACTGTCGCGATCGGACGGCCCGGGTCCGGCCAGTCGCTGCTGGCGTCGCTGACCGTGCCGCTCGGGGTCAATCTGCCGGCCGGGGTCACGGTCTGGGTCGAAGGCGACGAAAAGGCGGTCCGGCGCCCGCCGCTGCTGTTCTGCGTCCGGGCCGGCTGCGAGGCGAACATGCGGATGGACGATGTGATGCTGCCGGCGTTCAAGCAGCATCTGAACGGCGTGCTGTCCTTCACCATGGTGGATGGCAGGCAGGTGGCGCTCCCGATCTCGCTGCGCGGCTTCACCAACGCGCTCACCTTCCTAGAGTAAAGAGTGAAGCCCGCCGGCATCCTGCCGTCGCAATGCCTGCGGGAGGCCGTCAAGTCCGGCGCTCTCGCCGCTGCCGAACCCATAGGGGAAGACCAGATCCAGCCGGCGAGCCTCGACCTCCGGCTCGGCCGGCGCGCCTGGCGGGTCCGGGCGAGCTTCCTGCCGGCGCCGGCCGGCGCGGTCACGGACCGCATCGAGCGGCACGCCATGCACGAGATCGATCTCGCCGGGGGCGCGGTGCTGGAGCGCGGCTGCGTCTATATCGCGGAGCTCATGGAACGGGTGGCGCTCGATGCCGGCACGGCCGCCATCGCCAATCCGAAGAGTTCGACCGGGCGGCTCGATGTCTTCGCGCGCCTGATCGCCGACCGCGTTCCCGAATTCGACCGGCTTCCGGCCGGCTATGCAGGCCGGCTCTATGTCGAGCTGGCGCCGCGCACCTTCTCCATCCTGGTTCGCGAGGGCGCGCGCCTCGCGCAGCTTCGCCTGCGGCGGGGAGCGCAGGGCGGCGACGACCCGGCGCTGCGCGATCTGCATGCGCGCGACGCGCTGGTGGACAGGGAAGCGGTGATCGACGACGGGCTGGTGCTGACCGTGGATACAGAGGGAACCGAGGGCGTTATCGCCTGGAAGGCGCGCGCCCATGCGGGCCTCGTCGATGTCGAGCGCATCGACCATTACGACCCGGACGAGTTCTGGGAGCCGGTCGCCGCCCGGCCCGGCCGCGGCATCGTTCTCAACCCGGATGATTTCTACATCCTCGCCTCCAGGGAGACCGTCGCGATCCCGCCCGATCACGCGGCCGAGATGCGCCCCTATGACACGCGCGTCGGCGAGTTCCGGGTCCACTATGCCGGCTTCTTCGATCCGGGCTTCGGCTACGGCGCCGGCAGCCGGGCGGTGCTGGAGGTGCGCGCCCACGATGTGCCTTTCGTCGTGGAGGACGGCCAGCCCGTCGGGCGGTTGATCTACGAGCCGATGCTGGCGACCCCGGACAAGATTTACGGCGGCGGCATCGGCTCAACCTACCAGGCGCAGGGCCTGCGCCTCGGCAAGCAGTTCCGGCAGCGGGGCGGCGGCGGATAGGGTCTGGAAAAAACTGTCCGGCGGCGCGACTATCGGGCGGAGCCGGAGACGAGCGGGAGACGAGGGCGATGAGCGAGCGGGTGATTTTCCCGGTAACGGCCGAGGCGGCCAGCGGCGCGCATGTCGATGCGGCGGCCTATGAGGCGATGTACCGCCGGTCGGTGGAGGATCCGGAGGGCTTCTGGGCGGAGCAGGCCCGGAGCCTCGACTGGATCAGGCCGTTCACCAGGGTCAAGGACGTATCCTGGGCCAAGGACGACCTCCATATCCGCTGGTTCGAGGACGGCGCGCTCAACGCCTCGGCAAACTGCCTCGACCGCCATCTTGCCGCGCGCGGCGAGCAGACGGCGATCATCTGGGAAGGCGACGACCCCGACCTGTCCGAGCACATCACCTATCGCGACCTGCATGAGCGGGTTTGCAAGTTTGCGAACGTGCTGAAGGCGCGCGGCGTGAAGCGCGGCGACCGCGTCACGATCTATCTGCCGATGATCCCGGAAATCGCGGTCGCCGTGCTTGCCTGCGCACGCATCGGCGCGATCCACTCGGTCGTCTTCGGCGGCTTTTCGCCAGACGCTCTCGCCGGACGCGTTACCGACTGCGCTTCAACGGTGGTCATCACAGCCGATGAGGGCCTGCGCGGCGGTCGCACGGTTCCGCTCAAGGCCAATACCGACGCGGCACTCGCCTCCTGCCCCGACTGCGCGACGTGCATCGTGGTGCGCCGCACCGCGGGCGAGATCGGCTGGGTGGACGGCCGGGACTACTGGTACGAAGAGGAAATGGCGGGAGCTTCCGCCGACTGTCCGCCCGAAGAGATGGGGGCGGAGGACCCGCTCTTCATCCTCTACACCTCCGGCTCCACCGGCCAGCCCAAGGGCGTGCTGCACACGACCGGCGGCTATCTCACCTTCGCCGCCATGACCCACCGGCTCACCTTCGACTACCGCGACGGCGAGGTCTTCTGGTGCACCGCCGATGTCGGCTGGGTCACGGGCCACAGCTATATTCTCTACGGTCCGCTCGCCAATGGCGCGGTCACGCTGATGTTCGAGGGCGTGCCGAACTATCCGGACAGTTCGCGCTTCTGGCAGATCTGCGACAAGCATGATGTCTCGATCTTCTACACCGCGCCCACGGCTATTCGCGCGCTGATGCGCGAGGGCGACGGCCCCGTCAAGGCGACCTCGCGCAAGAGCCTGCGCATCCTCGGCACGGTCGGCGAGCCGATCAATCCGGAGGCCTGGCTCTGGTATCACGACGTGGTCGGCGACGGGCGCTGCCCGATCGTGGACACCTGGTGGCAGACCGAGACCGGCGGCCACCTGATTACGCCGCTGCCGGGCGCGACCGACCTCAAGCCGGGGTCGGCCACCAGGCCGTTCTTCGGCGTCAGGCCCGCGCTCGTGGACAATGAGGGCGCGCTGCTGGAGGGCGCCACCGCCGGCAATCTTGTCATCCTTGACAGCTGGCCGGGCCAGATGCGCACGGTCTATGGCGACCACCAGCGCTTCTTCGACACCTATTTCTCCACCTATGAGGGCATGTATTTCACCGGCGACGGCGCGATCCGCGACGAGGACGGCTATTACTGGATCACCGGGCGGGTGGACGATGTCATCAATGTCTCCGGCCACCGCATGGGCACGGCCGAGGTCGAGAGCGCGCTGGTGGCCCACGCCAAGGTCGCGGAGGCCGCCGTGGTCGGCTATCCGCACGATATCAAGGGCCAGGGCATCTACGCCTATGTGACGCTCAATCTCGGTGAGGAACCGTCCGACGCGCTCAATGCCGAACTGGTGCGCTGGGTGCGCTCGGAAATCGGCCCGATCGCCACGCCGGACCTGATCCAGTGGGCGCCGGGCCTGCCCAAGACGCGCTCCGGCAAGATCATGCGGCGCATATTGCGCAAGATCGCCGAGGACGATTTCGGCAATCTCGGCGACACCTCGACGCTCGCCGAGCCGGCCGTGGTGGACGACCTGATCCACAACCGCCGCAATCGCCGCGACTGAGCGCGGGAGGGGGTTGCGCCTTATGCTTCGGGACCGTTACGGCCTCGCCCTCTCGACAGGCTCGGCCGCGGCGCGCGATGCCTATGTCGAGGCGATGGACCTCTTCCTCGGCGCCAATGCAGGCGCCGAGCAGGGGTTTGAGCGCGCCGCTCTGGAAGACCCGTCCTTCGCGCTCGCCCATGCCGGCCGGGCCCGGGCGCTGCAAATGCGCGGCCGCGGGCGCGAAGCGGCGGCGGCGATGGCCGAGGCGCGCGCCGCGGCAGGCGGGTGCTCCGCCAGGGAGGCCGGCCATCTGGACGCGCTCGGCCTGCTTGTCGACGGCGACGGGCCGGGCGCCTATGCCGCGATCCTCGCCCATCTCCGGGACTGGCCGCTGGATGCGATGATCGCCCAGCCCTGCTGCGGCGTGTTCGGGCTGATCGGCTTCAGCGGCCGGGCCGGGCGCGAGGCGGAGCAGCTGGCCTTCACCGCCCGGCTGGCACCGCATTACGGCGATGACTGGTGGTTCCTGGCCCAGCACGGCTTTTCGCAGGTGGAGGCCGGCCAGGTGGCGGAGGCCGAGCGCCTGCTGGAGCGCGCGCTCGCCGGCAATCCCCGCAACGCCAATGCCGCGCATATCCGCGCCCATGTCCATTACGAGGCCGGGGAGCGCGAGGAGGGACTCGCACGGCTGGACAGCTGGCGGCGGGACTATGACCGCGAGGCGCAGCTCTCCTGCCATATCGCCTGGCATGTGGCGATCTGGCGGGCCGGAGCGGGCGATATGGACGAGGCGTGGCGAGTTTACGAGGCCGATGTCGCGCCGGGCGGGGCGTGGGGTCCGCCGATCAATGTGCTGACCGACAGCGCCGCCTTCGTGCTGCGCGCGGAACTTGCCGGCGCGGTCGCGCCAGAGGACGCATGGCAGCGGCTCAGCGACTACGCCGCCGAATTCTTCGCCAGCCCCGGCATCGCCTTCGCCGACATTCACGCCGCGCTGGCGCATGCCATGGCCGGGCGCGGCGACAGGTTGGCGCGGATAGCCGAGGCCGCCGCCGGCCCGGCGGGCGACATGGTGTCGGGCCTGGCGGATGCGCTCGGCGCCTATGCCCGCAGCGACTGGGAGGGCGCGATTGCGCTGCTGGCGCCCTGGATGGCGGCGCATGAGCGCCTCGGCGGCAGCCGCGCCCAGCGCGACCTGCTCGAATTCGCGCTGCTCGGCGCGCTGCTGCGCAGCGGCCGCGCGGAAGAGGCCCGCCGCCTGCTCACCCTCCGCCGCCCCGCCCACGCCCCGGCCCCGCCGCTCACCGGCCTCAGCGCCGCGGCGTGACGCCGCCAGGACCATGATGTGAAATAATTCATATAATGCCTTGCATCCGGAGGCCGGCATGACCAGATGGGATGAGAAGGCGGCGGCGTCCGCGGGGCCGCTCTGTCCGGAATGACAATTGGGGGCGCGCGCCGTCCAGGGTGACAGTCCTGGGCTTGGCTGGACGTATGAGTCAATCCCGACGGATTCGGCTCCTAATGCCGGAACCGGCAATGGCGTATGCGCCCTGCTCATGCGGATCATGACATCGCTTCACTAGCGTCCGGTTGAGGTTCGAGATTTTTGAGAAAAGGTGTTTGGGGTCAGTGAGTTATAGAGGATTTTGTGTGGTGTCGATTTTTCCCGAGCCGCGGCTGGACTGAGAGTTTGTTGGACATGGTCCATGGTGGTCGTTTCCTGCGGAGGAGCGGCCATGTCGGGACGGCCCCTTTTTGCTCAGACCATGGAGCCTCTTGCAGAACCGTGGCGCGGGCAGGGTTTCTGCGTTGATATGAGTTGATTTTGGGGTGTCCGGTTCCGGGGTCGCCATGCGGTATCTTGGGTTTACGCCAGCCGCAAGCTACCGAGGAGGCGACCCCGATGAACCTTGGCGCGAAGCTATCGGATTTCTGGCATCGATTTCAAGGGGAGCTTTTCCCGGCGCTGTCGGAGGAGGTGGGTCCTCTGCTAGGGACGCACCGTCGTTTTGTTGCGGCGCTCGATCTTGTCGGTGTGGAGGGCTTTCTCGGCATGCCGGGGCGCGGTCCGGGTCGTCCTCCGGAGGATCGCCGCGCCCTGGCGCGGGCCTTTCTG
>LXNI01002897.1_pt1 | contig 10852 bp, 10 predicted proteins | sample 809091 | NCBI WGS metagenome assembly LXNI01 (sample SAMN04870527, study PRJNA318959) | sponge metagenome | biome: 01000161; feature: marine sponge reef; material: water | host: Sarcotragus foetidus | place: Greece: Milos, Mediterranean Sea | collected 2013-05-29 | depth 5-7 m | reverse complement strand
GAACATCCGCATCAAGCGCAGCAGCCCGAGAGCTTGGAATTATAAGTCAATTGACAGAAGGACAGCTGCCGCTCGACAAAATTTACCGGAGCAAGAATGTCCGCGAGCGGCGCCCCATGAGGAGCGAGTAGATGTCAGCACAGTATTATGAAGGAATCGGTCGCCGAAAGTCCGCCTCAGCGCGCGTTCGGCTCTTCCCGGGCGGCACCGGCAGGTTCATCATCAACGGCAAAGAGGGCATGGAGTATCTGCCGCGTCTCGGCGATATGGAGACCTGCATCGCGCCCCTGACTCACATCGGCCAGGAACGCAGTTATGATGTATCCGTGCACGTGAACGGCGGCGGCATCACCGGGCAACGCGACGCCATTTTGCTGGGCATCGCGCGCGCTCTGGAAAAGATCGATCCCGACCTGCGCGGCGCCCTTAAACGCGAAGGTTTCCTCTCTCGCGACGCCCGCGTCAAGGAACGTAAGAAACCCGGCTTGAAACGCGCTCGCAAGGCGCCGACCTACACCAAACGCTAGCAGCGAAGTCTCTATACATAGTCTCGTATCAGCCGGATACCCGCATTGGCGTCCGGCTGATTTTAGTTTGGCCGGTCGCGCAGGCTTGACGAATCGGACGCGTATACGCATGATAAACGGGGACGACCGTGCAGCTACATCGCTCAGCAGGGGGCGCGCCATTCTCATCACATCGCCTGACCAAATCACTGCCGATTGGCTGACGCGACGATTGCGCGACGGCGGATACCTGTCATATTTTCGCGTCAACGATGTACGCCTCATTGGTCGTGAGGAAACTGGGGCGGCAACACGATACAACTTGCGGATTCGCTACAGCGACATCAGCGTCACGCGCAGCCTGCCCGACAATATGATTCTGAAGGTATATCGCGCCGGGCACCCGCTTGCTGATAGAGAAGTCACATTTTACCGTACCATCCTGCCTGCAATGCGTCAGCGATTCGGGGAAGGCGACCTGGGAGTCAGCGATGCCCACGACGCCTTTTACGATATCGATGCTGATCAATCTCATGTGCTCATCGCCGGAATTCCGACCGGCTACAAAGAGCATCGTGAAGCAGTCCCGCCGACCGGACGCCACTACGCGCAGTTGGCCGAGACCATCGCCAAGATTCATGCGAGCTTCTGGCAACATGGCGATCTGGCGCTGACGGAAGCCCAACTGGAGGACCGCCTGGCGCGGCAGCGTGAGGGCTTTGACCGCTTCCTCTCGGACGGGATGTTAAGACCGGACTCGGACCAGCGCGCCACGCTGAACGCGGTTGCCGGGCGCATGCCGGCGGATTTTCGCGAATCGCTCCTCACCGGGCGGCATCTCACTGTCATCCACAACAATCTAAAGCCGGGCAACCTGGTGTATTCGCATCGCGCGTGCCGCATCCTCGATTGGAAGGATTGGCGGACGGGTCTGCCAGCAGAGGACCTGGCCTGCCTGATCGCATTCCACTGGCCGCCGGCCAAACGCAAATTTGAGGAACCGCGCTTCCTGCAAAGGCATTGGGCGGAAATGAAACGCCACGGCGTCAGCGACTACGCCTACGAAGATTATCTGCGGCATTACCGCAGGGCCATTGGCTTGCGCTTGGGTGAAATGATCGGCTCCTGGCGAATGGAAGACTGGCGCGACGGCAAGTGGCGGCTCTGGGACAGCATTTTGGCCGGGCTGCGCGCCTTTGACGAACACGATGTCAAGCAGTTTTTCCCAGGTTAGCGCCGGATGGACTGTCACAGATGATCACCATCATTGGTTTGGGTCCCGGTTCGATAGACCACTTGACGCGCCGAGCCTGGGAAAAGCTCCAGAGCGCCGAAACGGTATACCTGCGCACCTCGCGACATCCCTGCGTCTCGCGGCTGCCGGCCGCTGTCAAGCGCCTCAGCTTTGACGAGGTTTACCAGAGCGTCGAGCGATTCGAAGATGTCTACGCCGAGATCGCCGAGCGCATTCTGGAAACCGCCAAGCGTGATGGGCAAGTGCTATACGCGGTGCCGGGCGACCCGCTGGTCGGCGAGGCCAGCGTAGCGGGCATCATCGACCGGGCGCGCGCGGAAGCGATTGACCTGGAAATAATTCACGGCCTCAGCTTTATTGAGCCTTGCTTGTCGCTAATCGGCCACGATGCATTGGATGGCCTGCAAATCCTGGATGCGCTCGCGGTGGCCGAACTGTACCATCCGCCGATTAACCCGGCGCTGCCGGCGCTGCTGGCGCAGGTCTACAGTCGCGATGTCGCCTCGAATCTCAAGCTGACGCTGATGAATCAGTACCCCGACGAGTTCCAGGTTGCGCTGGTGCATGCGGCTGGCGCCCCAGACGCTGAAGTAGAATCGCTAAGCCTGTTTGAAATCGACCGCAGTTCCAAGATTGACATCACGACTTCGCTCTACCTGCCAGCCCTGGACGATCTCAGCAGCTTCGAATCGCTGCAGAACATCATCGCCCATTTGCGTGCTCCAGAAGGCTGCCCCTGGGATCGCGAACAGACGCATAAGTCGCTGCGCGCCTTTCTCATAGAAGAAGCTTACGAAGTCCTGGATACGCTGGACGCAGGCAGCCCGGCGGCGCTCTGCCAGGAATTGGGCGATCTGCTGCTGCAGATACTCTTGCACACGCAGATAGCCATCGACGAAGGCGAGTTTTACATGGCGGACTTGCTGCGGGGCCTGAACGAGAAGATGCTGCGGCGTCACCCGCACGTATTTGGCGATGTGGCGCCGACCAGCGATCTGGCCCAGCTCTCGCGCATCTGGAACGAAGTCAAGGCGGCGGAAAAAGCGGAGACCAACCAGCAGAGCGACTCGCTATTGGATGGCGTTGCCAAGGCCGCGCCAGCGCTATTTGTCGCGCAGCGATATTCCGCGCGAGCCGCCAAAGTCGGCTTTGACTGGCCCGATATCGCCGGTGTAGAGGCCAAATTCAAGGAAGAATTGGCTGAAGTGCTGGCGGCCGATTCTGCCGAGGAGCGCATCAATGAGTTGGGCGATCTGCTCTTTGTCACGGTGAATTGGCTGCGCTGGCTCGGCGTTGACGACCCGGAGAGCTTGCTGCGCAGCATCAACGCCAAGTTTTATCGCCGCTTCAAGCATGTGGAGTCTCAAGCTAACAGCGCCGGCAAGCCGTTGGGCGACTTTACCTTGGACGAACTTGACAGCTGGTGGCAGGATGCCAAGCGCTTGGGCTTGTGATGGATCAAGCAAGCGGCTTGCTGGAAGGCCGTCTCTCAGTTCAAGCGGCGATCGAGGCCGGCTGGCGCGATGTACAACAGATTCTGATTGACAGCCAGAAGCGTTATGACCGGCGACTCAGCGCTCTGCTGCGCCAAGTTGATGAAGCCAATATTCCGGTCTCCTTCGTCTCTAGCGACGCTATTCAGCAACGGGCTAGCGGCAAGTCTCATGGCGGCGTATTGGCTGAGGTTGGCGAGCGCAGGTTTTGCGATCCGGCGGATTTGCTGCCAGTAGAGCGAGCGGCCTTCATCGTCATGCTGGATGGCATTGAAGACCCCTACAACTTCGCGGGCGCTGTCCGCTGTTTGTACGCGGCCGGCGTCGACGGCGTTGTGCTCCGCCCGCGAAACTGGACCAGCGCGGGGGCTATCGTCGGCCGGGCCAGCGCCGGCGCCATCGAGCGGATGCCCTTGGCGATTGCGGAGACCGCGGCGCAAGCGGCAGACTCTTATCGCGCGTCGGGATTACAGATTGCGGTCGCCGCCAAGTCGGCGCGCTCACGCTCTCCCGATCAGGCGGATTTGACGCGGCCAACATTTCTGCTCATCGGCGGCGAGCGGCGTGGCGTGACCCGCTCCTTTGCGCAGTCTGCCGACCTGACGCTGGAGATTCCCTACGGGCGCGATTTTGACCAGTCCTTGGGCACGGTGGCCGCCACAGCCATCATCGCGTTTGAGGTCAAGCGACAGCGCGAGGCTGCGCTAGCGTAGGGCAAGAGGCGGGCGATTGCCTGTCGCGAACTAGCAAGCTCTGCTAGTATGCCAAGTGATCTCAACCGCTGTGCTCAACGAACAGGAGACGCTACATGAAGGCACTGATTCTCGCCGCGGGGCAAGGTACGCGCCTGCGTCCGGTCACATTGACCATGCCCAAGTCGCTGGTGCCGGTTGCCAATCGCTGGCTGATCAACTATGCGCTGGATGCCTTGAAAAAGGCGGGTTTGACCGATATCGGCATCGTCGTCAACAACTTGGATTCGCCCATCGTCGCCAACCTGAAAGACGGCAAGTCCGTCGGCGTCAGAATCGAGTATATCGTTCAGGATGAGCAGCTCGGCCTGGCCCATGCGACCTCGCTCTGCCGCGACTTCGTCGGCGATGAACCCTTCACCGTCTTTCTCGGCGACAATATCTTCCAGGACAAGATGACCGACCTCTTGACCTCTTTCGCGGACTCGAGCGATGAAGCCGCCGTCGTTCTGGCATCGGTTCCGGACCCCTCGCGCTTTGGCATCGCCGAAATCGCCAACGGAAGCATTGTGCGCGTGGTGGAGAAACCGCAAGATCCCCCCTCCAACCTGGCTATCGCCGGCGTGTATCTTTTCCGCAAGTCCATCTTCGACGCCATCAGCCGCATCAAGCCATCGGGCCGCAACGAACTGGAAATCACCGACGCCATTCAGGTTCTGATCGATGACGGGCTGCCGGTGACCTCTTACGAGCTGAGTGGCTGGTGGATCGACGCCGGCAAACCCGATGCCATCATCATGGCCAATCAATTGGTCTTGGAAGAACTGCCTTATACGCCGGCGCCCGAAGCCAGCCAGCAAATCGAAGGGCAGAGCGAAGTCTCTCATCGTGTATTGATCGGCTGCGGCAGCCGCGTCATCGACAGCGTAATTCGCGGGCCAGTCATCATTGGCAAGAACACCATCATTCGCAACAGCTATGTTGGGCCCTACACCTCGATTGGCGACAACGTCGTCTTGGATGGCAGCGAAATTGAAGCCAGCATTGTCATGAAAGACTGCGAGATCCGCAACATTCTCGGGCGGATTGACCGCAGCCTGCTGGCGGATAATGCTCGGGTCACCTCGGCCGCGCACGTGCCCGATGCTCACCGCTTCGTACTGGCGGAAAATAGCTACGTACAATTCTAGTGCTTATCCAAGCGAGCGCGGCGGCAGCAAATTTCGCCGCCGCAGGAAATCCGCTTCGGGGCCCATCCAGGCGAATCGCCGCAGGTCAACTTTGCCCCGGCTGTCAAATTCGACGCCCTCCGCTTCCAGCAAGCGTCGCTGTTCGTCGGCCTGCGGGCTATCAGGCGGAAAGCTGATCGTGCCGCGACTGTTGATGACGCGGTGCCAGGGGATTGACTCTCCCCGCGGCGTCTTCCGCAGCGCCGTGCCCACCCAGCGAGGCGCCAGCCGCTTCATGCGCGCCGGCGCCATGTCCTCGTCCGGCGGTATCATAGAGGCGATCTGGCCATAACTGCTGACCGCTCCGGCGGGAATCTCGCGCACGATTTCCCATACGGTCTCGAAAAAGGTCTTGGCATTAGGCGGATTAAACATTTGCAATCCATAATTGAGGCGAGAAGCTATTGCGGACTGTACTTAATGCACACCGCAACTGGACGAACGGGAGAACGATATGCGCTTGATTGGGCTGACGATTGCAGCTGTCAACATGGAAGAGATGGTGCGCTTCTATAATGCCGTCTTCGGCGCTGGGCTCAAAGAGACGGTGCATATCGGCGATCAACAATTCTACGGCGGCGCGCTCGCGGGCCTGGATGTGGTGCTCTGTCCCAATGCCATCGCCGGTGTGGTGGCCGAGCAGAATCGTCAGCAATTCCGCTTTGAAGTCAGCGATATCGAAAGGGTGATGGAGCAGGGCCTGGCGAATCATGGCAGCGAGATCAACCCGGTAGACGAATACAAAGGCGCCAAGGTTGCCTCCCTGGCCGATCCCGATGGCAATACCATTGAGTTTGTCGAGCAGGTCTCATAAAGCGGCGCGAATGCTGCGCGTCAGTTCCTCCAGCGTCGGCGTATAATTGCCCAGATGGCGCACGACGATGCCGCTGGCGTAATTGGCCAGTTGGACGGCATCGGCCGCCGCAGCGCCGCCAGCCATCGCCAGCGTGGTGGTCGCGATGGCGGTGTCGCCAGCGCCGACCGTGTCGAAAACATCGCTGACGCTTGGCGCCGGGCAATGTTGAGTCTCGCCGTCACAAGCGACCGTGGCGCCGCGATTGCCGCGGGTGATGACTGCCGCGCGCCCGACCGCAAGCGCGCTCGCTAATTCCAGCGCGGCCCGGCTGAAATCGTCATCACTGACTAACTCGCGATTGAGGTATCGCTGCGCGTCATCCGCATTGCATTTGATAAGATCCAGACCGCCGAAGCTGGCAAATTTGCCTTGCAGGTCTGCTGTGATTAAGACTCCGCAATGGCGGCAGAGCTCCCGAATGCGCTTTACCAATCCCGGCGTCAGCAAGCCGCCATGATAATGGGAGAGCAATACCGCATCCACTCGCTCCAGCCGGCTCTCGGCGAAGGCCACGATTTTTGATTCTGTTTCTTCATCGATGGCGCGGCGCGTCAGCGTGTCGATGCGCGTCACTTGCTGCGGAAAGCGCAGTCCCATCTGCGCCAAGATGCGTGTCTTGACCGTGGTCGGGCGGTCGGCGCAACGGATCAGCCCGCTGGCATCAATCCCTTTGTCTTCCAAAGTTTGGACGAGGCGCGTACCAGCATCGTCTTCGCCGATCACGCCCACCTGTACCGCGCGGCTGCCGAAGGAAACGATATTCGCGGCTGGATTGGCGGCGCCGCCAGCGATATAGCGCTTGGACTCCAGCTCAAGCACCGGTACCGGCGCTTCCCGGCTCATGCGCGTCGGTTTGCCGGTGATGTATTCGTCCAGCATCACATCGCCGATGACCAAGACCGTCTTTCCGGCCAGTCCGGCTACCTCTGACAGAAGTTGTTCGGGCATGCTTGCGCTTTCGTTCCGCTGACGCAACCCAGTTTACAATAGAATCCACACTTGAATGAAGGCAGGCATGCGGCTCAGCGTCTTGCTTGCCGCCGGACGGCCAAAACGAAGCGCGGCAAACGCAGCATGCGCCGCCAGCGCCAAGGCTGTCTCAGCAAGCGATAGAGCCACTCCAGGCCACGCTGCCGCATCCACTTTGGCGCGCGCGGAATGACGCCGGCGATAAAGTCGAGCGAGCCGCCAACGCCCATCGCCATTGAAACCTGCAAGCGCGTCAAGTTGCGGGCGATCCACTTGTCTTGCTCGGGCGCGCCGTAGGCTACAAAAAGAATGTCGGCGCCGCTGCCATTGACCAGCTCGACGATATGGTCTTCCTCGCCGGCTGAGGGACTGCCGCCGTATGTGCCGGCGACGTCCAGGCCGGGGAAGCGTTCTTGCAGGATCGCCGCGGCCTTCTCCGCCACGCCCGACGCTGCGCCCAAGAAGAAAATCTTCCAGCCGTGCTCGGCGGCATGGCGCGCGATATACGGAACGCCGTCCGAGCCCGTCACCCGCTCCGGCAGCGGCGCGCCCAGGAAGCGGCTCGCCCACAGCAGCCCAACCCCGTCGGGCACGCAGACCGCCGCGCGCTGCAGAATGGCGAAGAATATCGGATCCTGCTGCGCGATCATGATGTATTCCGGGTTGACTGTGCAAACGTGCCGGGCGCTGCCCCCCGCGCGAATCCATCGGTCAATCTCTTGCAGCCAAGTCTGATACGTGATCGAATCGACTGGTACATCAAGGATTCTCAGTCGCTTGTCCTGCTCAACCGTCGGCGGGTTTGCGCTGAAATCAACCGTAGGCGAGTGTTCCTTGTCCAGCACGCGTCGGGCGGCATCGGTGACTTGCTCCACGGTCACCAGCTTCATGCAGGTGCGCGCCGCGCATCCCCCTCGCGCGCCAATAGAATGCCCGATGTAGCTGCAGGGGCTGCATTCGACGCCGCTGCGCAGAACGGTCGCTTGAGCGCCGATCGCCCAAGGCCGCCAAGCGTCGGCATTGCTGGGCCCAAACATGCAGATCACCGGCGTGCCGGTCGCCGCGGCAATATGCATGACTCCGCTGTCGGCGCCGATGAAAAGATCCGCGCCGGCTAAGACTTCCGCCAATTGCGGCAGCGTCGTCCGGCCCACCAGATCCGTGGTGTTCACGCCCGCGAGCTGTCCGGCGATGCCGGGCTCATCTTCTCGCGATCCAACCAGCACAATCTCGGCGTCGTGGCTTTCGCTGAGTTGACGAGCCAGCGCCGCGAAGCTCTCCGCCGGCCAACGCCGAGCCCTGCTATATCCGCCGCTGCCAGTGTGCAAGACGACTCTCGGCTTGTCGCGGACAGTTGTCGTTCTGCCCGCCAAGGGCTCGCGCCTCACCTGCGCCGGACGCGGCTCGCGGCTCGCGCCCAGCAGCCCCACCAGCTCCAGCCAATACTGCGCCTGATGCAGCGCGCCGAATCCGGCATCGTCAATGGAATCCGTCAGAAAGCCGATATTTTGGTTCTTCAAGCCGACCACGTGTTTGGCGCCGCAGGCTTTGGCAATCAGCCAGAACTTGAAGACGCCAGCCCGCAGCGTGAAATGATGAAAGAAAATCACTGTATCGTACTTGCGCCGGCGCAGACTGAAGATTAGCCGCAGATTCGCCGGCGAGTAGAACGACCGACCCGCGCTGCCGCCGCGCTTTAGTGGAATCGCCGCGTCGATTAAACCGGGCGGGAAAACCGGCAGCGCATGCTCCGAAGCCAGGAGGTCGATAGCAGCTTGCGGATAGGCTTCGCGCAGTGCGGCTATTGCGGGCGTGGTCAGCACCAGGTCGCCGATATCCGCCAGTTGCGCCAGCAGCAGTCGCGGTTGATTCGATTCAGAAAACATATCAGATAGCCGCCGCGTCGATTGAAGACGGCGCGCCCAGCGCTGCAATGGCCTGCATCACCTGCCCAGCAGCGGCCGCCCAGGTGAATCGCCCGGCGCGTTGACGTCCCCGCTGAATCAACTCTCGCCGCAGAGCTTCGTCCGCGCTGCATCGGCACATGGCCTCAGCGATTTCCGCCACACTTTGGGGATCGACCAGCAACCCGGCGTCGGCGACGATCTCGCCCAAGCTGGAAGTCTTGCTGGCGATGACCGGCGTCTCCGCGCGCATGGCTTCAATGGCGGGGAAGCCAAAACCTTCGTATAAGCTGGGAAACACCAAGGCAATCGACCCGGCCAGCAATCCTGGCTTGTCGGCTTCGTCGATGTAACCGGCGAGCCGAACATTGCGCGCCCCCTCCAGCCAGCCGTCTTCAAACAGCCAGCCCTTGCCGCCAGCCAAGACCAGCGCAGTCTCGTTATCAACTTGCTCTTGCTGCCATCGAGCAAAAGCCTGCACCAGCCGGCTGATATTCTTGCGCGGCTGCAGTGTGCCGAGAAACAAAAAATACCGCTCAGGCAGCTCATATTTGGCGCGCGCGGTGGCGACATCCGCGGCCGTCGCCCGCAGGCAGTCGCCATCGACGCCGGGATAGACCACATGAATCTTGTCCGCATTTGTCCCGTAGTAGCGGCGCAAGTCGTCGGCTGTGGCCTGGCTGTCGGCCAAGACGATATCAGCCCGCGCTTGGCTGAAGCGTGTTGTCGCGTTCAAATAAGCCCGTTGCATGGGCGGATGCGCGGCCGGGAAGACCTTGAAGCCCAGATCGTGTACCGTGGCTATGGCGCGTCCGGGAAAGAGCGCCGGCAGCGTATGAGCCGGTACAAAGGTGATATCCGGCCGGGATTGCCAGAGCGCAGCCGCAAAGCGCAGATGCGTCCATAGGCGCGGGAAGGGAATGACGAATTGCTGTGTGTGCGCCGACTCAGCGAATAGGCCCGCGGGCGGATGGTCTCGCAAGTAAAGCGAGATGCGATGGGGTTGCCTCAGACTTTCATTGGCGGCGAGCAAAGCTTGGACCAGACGCAGCGAGTAATGCTCAGTACCAGTTGGTCGGGAGGATGTACTGCGGCTGGCGTCTATCGCGATGTGGAAGGGCATACCTTGGTCCGGCGCCGGTCGCTTGGCAGGTGAGCTTAGAGCCCAATGATGTGGTCGCCGTCTCGACTGTTGTATACATGGCGCGTATCCACGATGACGCAGCTGTTCGCCGCGATCTCTCGCCAGTCAAAGGCGGAATGATCGGTGACGACAACCACGCAATCGGCGCTCCGCAACAAGGCCGGGCTGAAGTCCGCGCCGCTGATCAGGGTCTCGGGATCCAAGCGAAGTTCCGGCACGTGAGGATCGCAGTAGGCGACTTCCGCGCCTCGCTGACGCAGCAGGCTAATAATATCCAGCGCCGGGCTCTCGCGGACGTCATCCACATCGCGTTTGTAAGCCGCGCCCAAAATCAGCACTTGCGAGCCGCGAACCGACTTCTGCTGGTCGTTGAGCGCCTGCGTGATTTTATCGAGTACGTAGAGCGGCATTGCCGCATTCACCTCGCTGGCCAATTCGATAAAGCGCGCGTTGTAATCCAGCGTACGCAGCTTCCAGCTCAAATAGTGCGGATCGACCGGGATGCAGTGACCGCCCAGACCCGGCCCGGGATAAAAGGGCATATAACCGAAAGGTTTGGTGGCGGCGGCGTTGATGACTTCCCAGACGTCAATATCCAGCTTGTCGCACATCAGAGCCATCTCGTTGACCATGCCGATGTTGACCGCGCGAAAGGTATTCTCCAGCAGCTTGACCATCTCGGCGGCTGTCGGCGAGCTGACGCCGATGATCTTGTCCACCGCTGCTTGGTAAAGCGCTTGCGCCACTTCCGTGCAGCTATCCGTAATGCCGCCGACCACTTTGGGCGTATTGCGAACGGAATAC
>LXNI01002896.1_pt1 | contig 10859 bp, 8 predicted proteins | sample 809091 | NCBI WGS metagenome assembly LXNI01 (sample SAMN04870527, study PRJNA318959) | sponge metagenome | biome: 01000161; feature: marine sponge reef; material: water | host: Sarcotragus foetidus | place: Greece: Milos, Mediterranean Sea | collected 2013-05-29 | depth 5-7 m | reverse complement strand
CGAAGACCTCGGACATGCACGGGTCGATGCGCCGCTCGATCACCAGCCGGTTGGCCTGGGACGCCTGCTTGAGATGGGCGAAATGGCTGCCCTGGATGCGCTTCTGGTGCATCCAGACATAGCGCGCGTCGAAGGTGATGTTGTAGCCGGTGGTGCCGGCGCAGAAGACGACCATGCCGCCGCGTTTCACCACGAAGGTCGAGACCGGGAAGGTCGATTCGCCCGGATGCTCGAACACGAAGTCGACATTGTTGCCCTTGCCGGTGATGTCCCAGATCGCTTTGCCGAACTTGCGGACCTCGCCGAACCAGGCGCGGTAGTCGTCGGTGCCGACCTCGGGCAGTTGGCCCCAGCAGTCGAAGTCCTTGCGGTTGATGACGCCCTTGGCGCCGAGCGACATGACGAAGTCGCGCTTGTCCTCGCCGGAGATCACGCCGATCGCGTTGGCGCCGGTCGCCGCGCAGAGCTGCACCGCCATCGAGCCGAGGCCGCCGGACGAGCCCCAGACCAGCACGTTGTGACCCGGCCGCAGGATGTGCGGGCGGTGGCCGAACAGCATCCGCCAGGTCGTCGCCAGGGTGAGCGTGTAGCAGGCGCTCTCCTCCCAGGTCAGGTGCTTCGGCCGGTGCATGAGCTGCTGGGCCTGGACCCGGGTGAACTGGGCGAAGGAGCCGTCCGGCGTCTCGTAGCCCCAGATGCGCTGGGTGGTCGAGAACATCGGGTCGCCGCCGTTGCATTCCTCGTCGTCGCCGTCGTCCTGGTTGCAGTGGATGACGACCTCGTCGCCGACCTTCCAGTTGCGCACCTTCTCGCCGACCGCCCAGACGATGCCGCTGGCGTCCGAGCCGGCGATGTGGAACGGGGCCTTGTGAATGTCGAAGGGCGAGACCGGCGTGCCGAGCGAGGCCCAGATGCCGTTATAGTTGACGCCGGCGGCCATCACGAAGACCAGCACATCGCGGCTGTCCAGCTCCGGCATATCGACGACCTCGACCTGCATGGCCGTTTCCGGCTCGCCGTGCCGTTCGCGCCGGATCGCCCAGGCGTACATCTGTTTCGGCACATGGCCGAGCGGCGGGATCTCGCCGACCTCGTAGAGATTCTTCTTCTCGCCGCGCAGCAGCGGGTTGGCCGGTTCCTGGTGCTCGGCCAGTTCGACCGCGGGAGAGGCTCCGCTCATGGCTCTGTCTCCTGGAAACTGCAGGCCCGGAAAAGCCGGCCGGACCGCGAGCAGGGACGGGAGTCATACGCGCACCCGATTCATGTTGCAATGCAAAAAGACATTATGTTGCGTCGCAGGCCACGAATTTTGGTCAATGTTTCGTGACTGCCCGTCCCATGTAATATATGTGCGGAAACAGCCGTTTCGCCGCTTGCGTCCGCCGGCAGCACGGGCGCATTCTTGATGCAGTGCGGCGAAGGCCGCCTTCTGCCGGATGCAACCCATGAACGATCGCCCGCCGACCGACCTCTCCGATCCGGACCGCCCCCAAAGAGACCGGCCCCAAAAGGACCGCCCGCAAAGAGACCGGCCCCAAAGAGACCGGCCGTGGATCATGCGGACCTATTCGGGCCATTCCTCGGCCGCGGCATCCAACGACCTGTACCGCACCAACCTGGCCAAGGGGCAGACCGGCCTGTCGGTCGCCTTCGACCTGCCGACCCAGACCGGCTACGACGCCGACGATCCGCTGGCGCGCGGCGAGGTCGGCAAGGTCGGCGTGCCGGTCTCCCATCTCGGCGACATGGAGACCCTGTTCCGCGGCATCCCGCTCGCCCGGATGAACACGTCGATGACGATCAACGCGACGGCGCCCTGGCTGCTCGCGCTCTATATCGCGGCGGCCGAGCGGCAGGGGGCGACGCGGGCGGAACTGACCGGCACGACCCAGAACGACATCGTCAAGGAATATCTCTCCCGCGGCACCTACATCTTCCCGCCCGAGCCCTCGATGCGGCTGACCGCGGACACGATCGCCTTCACCTGCCGCGAGGCGCCGAAGTGGAACCCGATCAACGTCTGCAGCTACCATCTGCAGGAGGCCGGGGCAACGCCGGTGCAGGAGCTTGCCTATGCGCTCGCCACCGCCATCGCCGTGCTCGACCGGGTGCGCGGGATCGTGCCGGCGGCGGATTTCCCGGCCGCGGTCGGCCGGATCAGCTTCTTCGTCAACGCCGGCCTGCGCTTCATCACCGAAATCTGCAAGATGCGCGCCTTCACCGAGCTGTGGGACGAGATCTGCGAAGCGCGCTACGGCGTCGACGATCCGAAGCTGCGCCGCTTCCGCTACGGCGTGCAGGTCAATTCCCTCGGCCTGACCGAGCAGCAGCCGGAAAACAACGTCTACCGCATCCTGCTCGAGGCGCTCGCCGTCACCCTGTCGAAAGGGGCGCGGGCGCGGGCGGTGCAGCTGCCGGCCTGGAACGAGGCGCTCGGCCTGCCACGGCCGTGGGACCAGCAATGGTCGCTGCGCTTGCAACAGATCCTCGCCTATGAGACCGACCTGCTGGAATACGGCGACATTTTCGAGGGCTCGACCGAGATCGCGGACAGGGTCGCGGAGCTGAAGCGCGAGGCGACGGCGGAGCTCGACCGGATCGAGGCGATGGGCGGAGCGGTGGCCGCGGTCGAGTCCGGCTACATGAAACAGCGGCTCGTCGCGTCGAACGCGCAGCGGGTCGCGGCGATCGAGGCCGGCGAGCAGACCGTGGTCGGCGTCAACCGCTGGACCGAAAGCGCGCCGTCGCCGCTCACCGAGGGAAGCGGGGACGGCAGCGGGGACGGCGGTTTCCTCGCCGTCGATCCGGCGGCCGAGGCGGCGCAAATCGCCAGCCTCGAAGAATGGCGCGCGGCGCGGGACGAGGCTGCGGCGCAGGCAGCGATCGCCGACCTGGAGCGCACCGTGCGCGAGGGCGGCAACGTCATGGAGCCGTCGATCGCCTGCGCCCATGCCGGCGTGACGACCGGCGAATGGGGCGAGGCTCTGCGCGGCATTTTCGGCCTCTACCGCGCGCCCACCGGCGTCGGCGCGGCCCCGGCGGTGCGGCCGGTTTCGGACGATGGCGCCGTCGCGCTGGAAGCTGTGCGCGGCCGGGTCGATGCCCTGTCCGGACGGCTCGGCCGGCGGCTCAGGATGCTGGTCGCCAAGCCGGGGCTGGACGGCCATTCCAACGGCGCCGAGCAGATCGCCGTCAAGGCGCGGGACTGCGGCATCGAGGTGGTCTACGAGGGCATCCGCCTGACCCCGGCGCAGATCGCCAACGCTGCGGTACAGGAGGACGTCCACATCGTCGGCCTCTCCATCCTGTCGGGCAGCCACGCCGCGCTGGTCGGCGACACGGTCGGGCTGCTGGCCGCCGAGGGGCTGGGCGACGTGCCGGTCGTCGTCGGCGGCATCATCCCGCCCGCCGACGCGCAAGCCCTGAAGGCCGCCGGCGTCGCCGCCGTCTACACCCCGAAGGACTTCGACCTCACCGCCATCGTGGGCGAGATCGTGGACATCGTGGAGCGCGGGACGCGGGAGGCAGCGTAGGGGGCGGGGTTGCGTTCCGGAGTTCCGCCGCCACGCGGTTCCGGAATCGAATTTCGTTGTAGAATTTCCCTCAGCCGTCATTTCGACCGGAGCCCCGGATGCAATCCGGGGCGATGCGGAGAAATCTTTCACGCACCGCGCTCCGGACCTCGCTCCGTACAGGAAGGATATCTCCGCTTCGCGGCCCATTCGGGCCGCTACGGTCGATATGACGATCAGGATTTCTACATTCCGAAAGCCGTTTGCCGTGCGGGAAATCGGGATTTGTCTTGCCAATCCACGGGCAGTGATGATTCCCTCATCCAATTCCGCACTCAGGAGACCGCTATGCGCGCGAGACTGACCGCCGGAAACCGTCTGACCCTGCCGAAGGCCGCGCTCGCCGCCGTCGGCCCGGCCGACTGGTTCGACGTGACCGCGGAGAACGGCCGCATCGTGCTGACGCCGGTACGCGCAAACCGCGCCGATGCCGTGCGCGCGAAGGTGGACGGGCTTGGCCTGTCCGAGATCGATGTCGGTGACGCTGTGGAGTGGGCGCGTTCCGGCGCATGATTCCTCGGACCCCGACAGGCCGGTTTCTTCACCGCCGGCTTTCAGGCCGTATCGGTGGCAGTCATGCAAATTCTTTCGCACGGCGCAGCGTGCGTTTGCGGTCGCGCCGGCCGGGGCGGTAGCAGGTCACGGCGGTATCGCCGGCGACGACGAGTTTCCAGCCGGCCAGCCGCTCCAGCACCTGGATTTCGCGCTTCAGGCGGCGAATTTCCCGTTGGCGGGCCGTGTCGGCGGATGTGCGCTGCAACCGGTTCAGACGGCGGATTTCCCGGCTCATCGGGCGCACCGCGCGCCGAACGTCCCTGCGGCTGAGATACAGGATATCGCTGCCGATTGCGCCCGACCGCGCAACGGGAGTCGCACTGCCGACCGGCAAGGACTTGAATTTTTGCGCGCGCCGCTTGACGCTTCGCCCCAGTCGTTGCTGCCCGTTCCAACCGAAGAGACCTCGATGCTGACCCCAACCTTCGCCACCCGCCCCGACATCCGAATCGTTGGCCTTGCACAACCCTTCAAGAAGAGCGAGGGGGTGGACGGGCCGGCGGTGTGGCGGCGGTTCCGGCCGTCGATGGATTGCATTCCGAACCGGGTCGGATTCCACACCTTCGGGCTGAACCAGGTCGTGGACATGGCGGCCGGCGAACTGGTCTACGCGCCGGCCGTGGAGGTGAGCGTGATCGGCGACCTGCCCGACGAACTGTTCGGCAAGACTTTGGAGGGCGGGCGTTTCGCCGTCTTCGCCTTCCCGCTCGACGGCGGCGATATCGGCACCGAATTCCGCCGGGCCTACGATTTCATCTATGGCGCTTGGGCGAAGAAAAACCGGTCCTGCTTGCGCGCTTGGTACGATTTGGAAGTTTACGACGACCGCTTCGACCCGGAAACGCTGACCGGCGAGGTCTCGATCTGGGTGCCGGTGGCGTAGAGCGACCTGCCGGCAATACCCCGGCCGGATTCGACGTCGCTGCGCTCATGGGCGAAATCTCGGAGCGCGGGCGGCGGCACAGGAGAATCCGCCCAGGAATTTCACGCTGAATTTTGCCCATTCTCGATAAAATTATTTAATTTCAATTCCTTGCATGCCGCTTGTATGGAATTGGCATGCTTGTCGAACCGACTGCCGAACACCGCCCGATCTGCCCCGGGACTGCAATTGCCGTCCCGGCGGGAGCGTGGCCGGAACGGTCGATGCCGCGCCCTGTCGATCGGCTTGCACTCCGAAAGCCGGACAGGGAACGATTACATTGCAACCCACTTACACAATCCGCAGCGATATCATGGCCGTCGGACTGGCCCAGCCGTTCCGCAGAGGCGAGGGGCTGGACGGGCCGTCGGTCTGGCGGCGCTTCGAGCCGTTTGTCGAGCATATTCCGAACCGTATCGGGACCCATACCCTGGGAATCAACGAAGTCGCAGATATGGCGGCCGGCGACATGGTCTATGCGCCGGCCGTGGAGGTGAGCGCATTCGAGGATCTGCCGGACGAGCTGCTCGGCAAGGTGCTGGACGGCGGCCGGTTCGCTATCTTCTCCTTTTCGCTCTCCGGGAGCGACACCGCCGCCGAATTCCGCCGCGCCTACGACTTCATCTACGGGACCTGGGTGCAGGAGAGCGGCGCCCAACTGAGGTCCCGGTACGATTTCGAATATTACGGCGACCGTTTCGACCCGGCGACGCTCTCTGGCGAGGTTTCGATCTGGGTGCCGGTGGCGTAGGCAGGATTGCGCGCCCCTCGATACAGCGCTTCGCGCCTACTCGGGATGAGGGTTCATTGGGTCGTTGCCCCTGTCTAACCTCCCCCTCACCCTGAGTAGCCGCCCCTCGGCTTCGCTCGGGACAGGCTCCGCGGCGTATCGAAGGGCGCGGCCCGGCGCTATTTCCCGCCGAGGGCGCGGTAGATCCGGCGGGCGGCGCGGCCGGTGACCGGCAGGCCGAGATTCTTTTCGGCTTCGCGGATCGCGGCGCGGCTTTTCGGGCCGATCCTGCCGTCCGGCTCGCCCGGGTTATAACCCTCGACGATCAGCAGTTCCTGCAGCCATCTGCGCTCATTGCGCGACAGGCCGGGATCGTCGGTCGGCCAGGCTGCGCGGAACCGGCCGCGGCCGGCCAGCCGGTCGGCGAGATGCGCCACCGCCAGCGCGTACGACTCGGCATGATTGTACGCGTACAGCGCGTCGAAGTTGCGGAACGTCAGGAAAGCCGGGCCTTCCGGACCGGCCGGGCGCAGCAGGCCGGCGCGCAGCTTGCCCTTGAGGCGGCGTTTGTCCATCCTCTTGAGGCCGCGCGCGGCCCACGCGTCCAACGTGGCCTTGCGTTTCCGCCCTTCCGGCCCGCGGTAGCCGCCGGGAACGCGCACCTCGAGGATGCGCGGCTGCCCGGTGCGCCAGCCGGCCCGGCGCAGATAGTTGGCGGCCGAGCCGAGTGCGTCTGGCACGGAACTCACCAGGTCCTTGCGGCCGTCGCCGTCGAAATCGACCGCGAGGCGCCGGTAGGTCGAGGGCATGAACTGGGTCTGGCCGAAGGCGCCGGCCCAAGAGCCGTAAAGCCTGCCGAGCGGCAGGTCGCCGGCATTGACGATGCGCAGCGCCGCCAGCAGTTCGCGCCGCCAGAAGGCCTCGCGCCGGCCGCCGCGGCAGGTAAGCGTCGCCAGCGCGTGGGGCAGGAAGTTCCGGCCGGCGGTCTTGCCGTAATCGGTCTCGACGCCCCAGATGGCGGCGATGACATGGCGGCGCACGCCATAGCGTTTTTCGGCCCGGCGCAGCGTGCCCTTGTGCGCGCGCATCGCCGCCCTGCCCTCGCGGACGCGCTGGTCGTCGACCACGAAGGCCAGGTAATCCCAGATCGCGATCCGGCTCTCCGGCTGTACCTTCGACAGGCGCAGAACCCGGGCGTCCGGCGCGTCTATCTCGAGCGCCTTGCGCACCACCGACTGCCGGATGCCGGCCTTGCTCGCAGCCCGCTTCAGGCCGTCGATGCAGGCCGGAAAGCCGGCGGCATGGCCGGGCGCGGGAGCGGCGAGCACAAGGGAGGCGGCGAGCGCAGCAAGAAATATATGCCGCATGGCAAAGGCCTTTCGAAACCGACGACGCGCACATAGCACAGGTCAGCGCCCGGCGGGCGGTTTCCGTCCGCAGACCTGCCGCGGCGCCCGGCGGTTTCCGCAACTGTGCGAATCGGGCGCCCGCCCTTCGACGCGCGGCTCCCCGGGTTTTGCGCCCCTGAGCGGCCTCACGGGCCGAATTGCCGACACCGCACGGCAGGCCGACGGCTGTTGCCCTCTCGGGACCGTCGGGCATTTCCCGGCGCCCCGGAGGGCCCGTCTCCGGCCGGTTGGCGCGGCCGGCGGGGCATGCGAAAATACCGATGGGACCGGTGAGGAAAATTCCGGCATGAGCGGCGAAGGCGCCCTCGCCATGACGGCTGACGTCAGGTCCGGCGGCCGAACGGTTTTCTCAAGACCGCCCGCAAAGCTCTTTTCGGGAGTCTGCGAAACGATGAGCGACATCGCGTCAGGACAGGCGGCGGCCGGACCCTCCGCAAGCGCCCGCTGGCCGCTGGCCGCCCGTCAATGGCAGGGCGCGCGCGCCTACCAGGAGGACTCGTTCGCAACCCTGGACGTCGATTCGGACGACGATATGGCGGGAGAGGACGCGCCGACGGCGCTTCTCATGCTTCTGGCCGACGGCATGGGCGGCGCTGCCGGCGGCGCGACGGCGAGCCGGATCGCGGTCGAAGCATTCGCGCGCGAATTCCCGAAATCGCGCGGCCCGGCCGATAGCCGGTTTCGCGCATGCCTGGATATCGCGACCGCGCGCCTGCGCGAACGGGAGATCGCGGATCCGCGGCTCGGCGGAATGGGGACCACCGTGGTCGCGGCGCTCTGCGACGGCCGCCGCCTGGACTGGCTGAGCGTGGGCGATTCGCCGATGTGGTTGTATGCCTCCGGCACGCTGGAGCGGCTGAATGCGGACCATTCGATGGCGCCGGTCCTGGAGCGGCTCGTCCTGGCGGGCGAGCTGTCGCCGGAGGCCGCGCGTTGGGACTCCCGGCGCCATATGCTGCGCTCGGCGGTCACCGGCCGTCCGGCGGAACTGGTCGATTGCGGGTCCCGCGCCTGCCGCCTGCAGCCGGGCGACTGTCTGCTGATCGCCAGCGACGGGATCGAGACCCTTGCCGAAGCGGAAATCGCGCGGGAGCTCCGCGCCGCGGGCGGCAGCGCGGACACGGCGGCCGGCACCCTGGATCGCGCCGTGCGCGCCGCTGCCGGCCCCGGCCAGGACAACGTGACCTTCCTGCTGCTGTCCGCGGTTAGCGGGGGTTCCGGGGAACGCCATTCCGCGTAGGCGCCCCGCCGCCTGTTGCGCCCGGCCGTCAAAGCCCGGCACGAGGCTTTTCCGCCGTTGCCCGCCGGCCCGTTTGTCCGCTAGAGACCCGTTCATGGTTGCGCTCTACCGGCGGCGCGCGCACGATGCCGCGCGCCATGTCAGCCGCTGTTCGCTCGTTGCCGCCGCCCTGCTGGCCGCCGCCTTTGCCGGAGCCGGGACCGGACCTGCGGCAGCGCAATCCGCGATGCCGCAGAATTGCCCGGCCCGCGGCGCGGACGACATGATTTCTTTCAAGGGCACGGCCGGGCGGTCGGACCTCGTCACCGTCGCGGCGGTCGGCGATGTGCTGCTGCACGATGCGGTCCAGAAATTCGCCATGTCGCGTCCGGACGGATTCGCCAGCCTGTTCCATCCGGTCGCCGACCTGATCCGGGGCGCCGATATCGCCTTCGCCAACCTGGAAGGGCCGGCGGCGGCCGGCATCACCAAGACCGGGCGTACGACCGCGTCGCCGGACCGGCTGTGGGACGACTGGGTCTACAGCGGCTATCCGATGTTCAATTATCATCCGTCGGTGGCGCCCGCCCTGAAACAGGCCGGGTTCGACGTGCTGCTGACCGCCAACAACCATGCGCTGGACCGCTACGCCATCGGCGCCGATCGGACGATCGATGCGATCCGGGCAGCGGACCTGCGCTTCACCGGTACGCGCAAACGGGGCGAGGACGGGCAACCCTGGTACACAGTCACCGAAACCGCGAAGGGCGGCCGAACCCGGCGAATCGCCTGGCTGGGCTGCACCTATGGCACCAACGGCCTGCCCGACCGGCACGGCCAGGTGCTGCATTGCTACAGGGACAGGGCGCGGGTGCTGGAGACGATCCGGGCGCTCGCCCGGCGCGACGATATCGACGCCGTGATGTTCGCGCCCCATTGGGGTGCAGAATACGAGCACGAGCCCGAGCCGCGTCAGCAGGCGCTCGCCGCCGCAGCCATCGAAGCCGGCGCCACCGCCGTGATCGGTACCCACCCGCATGTCATGCAGCCGGTCGAGAAGCATGTCGCGAAGGACGGCCGTGAAGGGCTGATCGCCTATTCGCTCGGCAATTTTATCTCCAACCAGATCAGCCTGGCGCGGCGCAGCTCGCTGATACTGCTGCTCGGCCTGGCTTCGGATCCGAAGGGTAAGCTGCGTCTCGCCGCCTTCGGCTGGATCCCGATCTGGGTGCGCAACGAGGACGGCCGGATGCAGGTCGAGGCGATCGACCGGGCCGGGCCGGAGGCGCAGCGCCATCTGGCGCATCTGAACGAACATCTGCCGGCCGGCAACCGGGTGCCGGCGAACTCGGACTACTGGCGGCAAAATGACTGCGGCCCGGCCCATCGACAGGACCGGCTGCCGGAAGAATATTGAAAAGAATATTGAGGCTGCGCCGGCCCGCCCGCCGCGCCGCAATCGAAACCGGTGCGAGATGAACGAGATGACCCGCCCTGCGGCCGAGAGCGGCCTGCTTCCCGACCTGCTGGCGCTGTGCCGCGAGGCGCTGGAGGCCGCCGAAGGGCTGAAGGATGCGGCGCGCCGGGCGGTCGCCGGGCTGGTTGCGCCGTCGGGCAAGGTCGATCCGGCGCTCCTGGAGCGGCAGCAGTTCGCCGCCCACGGCCTGGCCTGGTTCAACACCTATGTCGCGGCGCTGGAGCAGACCCTGGCCTGGGCCGAGCGGCTCGACGCCGCTGGCCGGCTGGGAGAGGCGGAACGGCTGATCCTCCAGGCCGGGTTCGGCGAGTATCTCGCCCAGCTGCAGGGCGGCATCGCGATCAGCCAGGGCGAGGTGCTGCGCCCGGCGGACATGGGCGTGCCGGACGCGGCGGTGGCGGCATACGGGACTCCGGCGGTGCGGGCGTTGATCGCCGGCGGCAACAGCGACGCCGCCCGGATGCGCCTGGCTGCGCTGATCGCCCAAAACGGCTTCGGCGACGACGGGCTGGACGACGAGATGCTGGTCATGATCCGCGACCAGTTCCGCCGCTTCACAGAGGAGAAGATCGCCCCTTACGCCCATGGCTGGCATGTCGAGGATGTACTGATCCCGATGGACGTGGTGGGCGAACTGGCCGGCCTCGGCGTGTTCGGCCTGACGATTCCCGAGGAATTCGGCGGCCTCGGCCTCGGCAAGGTCGCCATGTGCATCGTCACCGAGGAGCTGTCGCGCGGCTATATCGGCGTCGGCTCGCTGGGCACGCGCTCGGAAATCGCCGGCGAGCTGATACGACTCGCCGGCACGCCGGCCCAGCGTGACGAGTGGCTGTCCAGGATCGCCTCGGGCGCGGTGCTGCCGACCGCCGTGTTCACCGAACCCAACACCGGCTCCGACCTCGCCAGCCTGCGCACCCGCGCGGTCCGCGACGGCGACGTCTACCGGGTGACCGGCAACAAGACCTGGATCACCCA
>LXNI01002895.1_pt1 | contig 10866 bp, 18 predicted proteins | sample 809091 | NCBI WGS metagenome assembly LXNI01 (sample SAMN04870527, study PRJNA318959) | sponge metagenome | biome: 01000161; feature: marine sponge reef; material: water | host: Sarcotragus foetidus | place: Greece: Milos, Mediterranean Sea | collected 2013-05-29 | depth 5-7 m | reverse complement strand
GCGGAGCGGCGATGCCGTATGTCGCGGTGCGCTCGACCGGGGCGGGCACCGTCAACGTGCGGGTGACGTGCGGCACCGACACATCGACAGCGACGTTCACGTTCGCTGCGGCACCGGGCACCGAGGCTCCCGACATCACGTCGTTCCCGGATCGCGAAGGAGTCGCGGGCGACCGGCTGGAGTCGTTCTACACGGGCGTCAACGTGGCGACGGCGAACTGCACGTCAGCACGCACCGGCGGCACCGCCGACTCGTCAGGGGTCACTGTCCGCGATCTCAGCAACTTCGGCGTGGTCAGCGGCCGGATGCCTTATGTGGCTGTCACATCGACCGGGGCAGGCACCGTCAACGTGACCCTCACCTGCGGCACCGACACATCCGACGCGACGTTCACGTTCGCCCCAGCCGCGACACCGGACCCGACGACGATTGTGCCCACGACGATCATGCGCAGCGCCGAGGCAGGCAACAGCATCGAGGTGTGGCTGTCGGTGACGCCGTTCACCGAGTGCGCAGCCCCGACGCGGGTGAGCGGACTGTCGGTCACGCCCGGCGTCGCGTCGCACAGCATCGACAACGGGCCGGGCCGCGGCACCAGCACATTCCAAGTCGTGTCCGCCGTGTCGGCCGCGGAGGGAACGCTGGTGTGGCAGATCGTCTGCGGCGGCACCACACGGCAGGGAACATTCGAGTGGACCGCTGCCACGACGGTCACCATCCACGGCCTGCCCGACGCGGTGCGAACCGTGGGCACCGAGATACTGTCCGCGTTCTCGACAGTGCCGGCGACCGCTGCGTCGGACTGCACGGTCGGCGCAACGTCGGGCTACACGCCGCCAGCAGGCAAGACCCGTGTAGCGGCAACGCCTCGAATCGACGCAAGGCCGTCGGGGCCGGTGGTGACGTTCTTCGTGGCTTCGCAGTGGCACTCCGCCGGTGTGGCGGCGTTCACGCTGACCTGCGGCACCGTCACCGAGAACGTCGTGTTCGAGTGGACCGTGACCGGCACCACGACGGCACCGGTCATCGACGGCTTCGATCCCCAGCGGGTCACGCTGCGCGACGGCGTGACGGTCGTGACCGCATCGTTCACCACGACCCCGCCGGTGGACTGCGATGTGTCCGCAGTCTCGTGGACTGATTCCGACGGCTTCGTGACCCGCAGTCCCGCGTCGAGTGCTGTCACCGGCGTGACATGGCAGGTCAGAGACTTCTCGGGAGGATTCAACTACGTCACCGCGGTCGAGATACGCAATCAGGGCGCGGCCGGCAGTCTGTCGCTGACGCTCTCATGCGCCGACACGGACGAGACATCGGCATTCCGCTTCGACCATCCCCCGCACACCATCAGGTCCGGCAACACCCCGACTGGACGCCCCGGCCAAGAACTCCTGCTGGGCTTCAGCACGACTCCCGTCTCCGACGCAGTGTCTTGCACAGTGGAGACGTTGACGATGGCGGACCAGCCCGGCCTGCCTTCCCTGCACGGCGACGTGACGCCCCAGGTGCAAGTGCTCCGCGACCCGAACGGACGGGTCCTGTTCACCGCCGTGGCCGCGTCGTCGTCGACCGTGGGGTTTCTCGCTGTCCGATTGCACTGCGGCGCACCCCGTGGCGTTTCTTACAATCACCAGTCGAGTTTCTGGTGGCGGCTCGACGGGTCGTCGACCAGCGTCATCTCGGGCTTCAACGATCAGCAGGGCGCACCGTCCCGCCGTCTGGAGACGCTGTTCACCACCGACCCCCGCGAACTCGCCAACGAATGCACCGTCGCCGTCGCCACACAGGACAACAACGGCAACACGGTCGGCCTCATCGACGCCGACGGGAACGCCATCACCAGCGCGGTCGTGACCGTGCATCACCCGTTCCCCATCTATCTCGGCACCGGCCGCTATGTGTGGCACGGCGCGGGCATGACATCTGACACCGCCGGGAGGGCGACGCTGCGGCTGAGCTGCAACGGCGACACCGCCGACGCAGTGTTCACATGGACCGACGACCCCGACGAGGTAGGCACCAGCGCCATCATCGGCCTGCGGTCCACCCACGCTGGCGTGCTCGACCTCACCGGCGACCCGAACAACACCCTGTGGCTGTACGACCAGTTCACGGTCTCCCCGCCCGGCGCGCCATGCACGGTGACCAGCGGAACGACGCTCTACACGGTGCGCCTGCTCGACGACGACGACGTGATCGAGCCGTTCGTCGCGGAACAGATCGACGACGACGCCGAGCCGGACGCTGCCGGGGAGCGGCTGCTGGTCGTGGCGTTCAGCGCCCATCTCGAAGCGGAGCTGACGGTGACGTGCAGCGGCGGCGCGACACAGACCGTCCGCTGGGGTGCCCGCCACACCGGCACCGACACGTCCACCGGCCTCACCATCGGCACAGTCGAGATCACGATGGACCCGCCAACCTGCGTCACGAGGGCCGAACCGGGAGGCACCTCAGCAACTTCCCCCGACTGCGAGGGGTCCTTCGAGCGAGGCACCAGCGAGCCGTTCGGGTCGCTGCTCATGGAGGCATCGTTCAACGTGTCTCCGCCCGAGGCAAGGTGCGGAGTCACCAACCCCGACAACTTCGATCACACCAACCCCGGCGTCGTCGGCACCACCGACCCGCTCACCGCCGTCGATCTGGCCCAACCCAATCCCGAAAACGGTCACTTCTCGCTCTACGTCCTGTTCACCCGTTACGTCACCACCGATTTCATTCTCTACTGCAACTATTCCGATCCGGCGCTGGGCCGCTACGCGGATGCGCAGGTGCGGATCAACTGGCGTGCCGTTCCCGCAGGGGTCGCCTGCACCGCACGCACCCCGACCGGATGCGATCCGCCGCCTGCCCCCGACTGCCCGGCCGGCGACACCCAGACGATCAGCGACGGCCCGCTGACCCTGAGCGGTCTGACGTGCGTTTTCGACATGTTCGTCGGCGTCACCGACTACACCTACTACACCGTCACCCCCGCCGACACGCAGTGCAACTGGAGCGTGCTCGACACCGCGGCGACACGCGAGTGGTCGATCCCCGAGAACCTGTCCGTCGCTTACACCACCGCATCGTCGGGATCGGATCGGCACATCAGGATGCGTGCCTCTGCTGCGGGGAACTGGAATGTGCAAGGCATCTGTCTGGCAACCGTGATCGACGCCGACGGCTACCCCGACCGCACAGAGTTCACAGTCAACCGTCGAGTGCGGGCACGCGCCACAGTGCAGTCCGACGCGTCGTACTGCCCCGAAGCCGACTACGACGAGTTCGCCACGTACCGGCTCGGCGGCATCCAGATCAGCGGATCGTGCCACATCCCGTCAGCGGAGTGGGACGGCTTCGGCGACACCGTGGACGCGCTCCGATTCAAGACCGGTCACGACAGGCGGCTCGACCTGATCGACTTCCTCGCTGTGGTGGGCCGCTGCTGGCTTCCGTCCGAACAGGAACTACAGCGCTACATCGACGCGCAGGACCACTACCGCGGTCTGCTGCTCCAGTACGGCTTCGCCATGTCGGACTTCCTCAGTCCACGATTCCAAGAGCGCTTCCGTCAGCTCACCGACGAAGGCAGGCTCCAGATCCGTGCCGCCTACGACCATCTGCTCGAAGCGCAGCGACGCTACTTCGATACGGTCGGCGGACCCGACGGCGACGAATCGTGGTACGACGGCATCCCCGTCGTACGCGGCGTCCTGCAATTCGGCACCGAAGTGACATCCTCGATCGGGGCGCTGATCCGCTACATCACCCGGCTTCCCGAATCCGTGCTCTGCACCGCGTGGAGAGTGATCGTGCCCGACGCCGATCTGGTGGTGCTCGTGTTCTACGAGGGATTAGGCGGAGGACGCGGCGACGGCTGCCGCGATGACACCAACGGGCCTATCGAGGCGTGCGACGAGGGAACCCTCCTGACGTGGCCCATCGAGGCGGTAGCGACCGCCGCCAGCCGCCATAGCACACCCGGCAACGAAGACCCCCGCGACTGTCAAGGGCCGAGGATCGTGATATCGCGGGCGCTGTACGAAGTCACCGACATCGGCCAGTCCAGCGCCGCCGGCTCGGTAGGCGATCTCACCGGCCTTGACACAGACGACCTCGAAACGCTCGACGGGTACTGGTTCTCGACGTGCGACAACCTTCACGGCGACTGCATCGACAACCCCGACACAGAGTCCATAGACGAATGCCCCGACGGCGGACTCGACGGAGTGACCGGAGGCAGCCAGTTCAGCGGCGTATGGGAACGGCTGTGGAGCTTCATCGCGTTCGCTGCCGCCATGAACGCGTTGCTGCTGCTGATCTGCGGCCTCGTGCTGTATTGGCAGGCCCGCAAGTTCTGGCGGGCGCTCAACCCGAAGGTCACCGGCGAATACGAGTCGCGGCCGGGCACCGACATCGAGCCGTACTGATCGGAGACTCTGATGCTGATCGCAGTGATTCTCTTTGTGATAGCCAACATCGGCGGCGCGATGGAGACCGCCATCGATCTGGTGGTGCCCGACTCGTGGCTGGCGATCCTGCGCATAGCGCTGCACGGCACCGGCACCCCGCTGGTGCAGGCGCTCCTGTACCGCTTCGACATTCGGGTGGTCGCTGCCGTCGCCATAACCGCCGACATCGTGTTCGTTCTCATCCTGCTGCGAGCGATCCTCGCGGGAATCAAGATGGCAGCGGCATGGTGGAACGAATTGAAGCCATGAGGGAACAGTCATGATCCTTGTCCTTGCAACCCATGTGCCGTCTCACCGCCCCGACGACAGTTCGCGGTCGATGCTCGAAGTCGAGCTGCCCGAACTCGAAGCGCCCCAATGGGGAATCATCGTCGCTGCGCTCGTCGTCTTGTTCGTGCTCATAGTCATTGTCAAGCGTGTCGTTCGGCGGTTCGCGAGACGTGAACGCGAGACGACCGAACGGGCGTTGTGGGCGATGTCGGGCTACTACATGACCACTCGAATATTCCGCAGATGGGGCTACGGCCACAAGAAAGGAAGACGACGCCGATGACATACACAGAAGCATTCAAGGCATCGCTGCGATGGTGGGGGCTGCTGCTGCTGTCGGCGTTCATGACGGCGCTCGCCGTCGCCATGATCGTCGCGTGGATCAAAGGACAGGCACAAGGCGAGGCGACAGCCGAGATGCTCGGCGGCGTCATCGGCTTCGGGATCATCGCAGCCGTTCCCGCAGCGGCACTGCGAGCGTGGCTGAACGGCACACAAGTCGGCCAGCGGACAGCAGCGGCAGTCACCCGGCTGATCGCCCGCGGACACGACAGCGAAGGAGACCACGAATGAACTGGCTCGACATCATCGAAGGCGCACTGCGAACAGCCGTGTGGCTCATGATCGGCTACGGGCTGTACCGCGGAGTGCGGGCATGGTTCGCTAGCGCCTCGGAGACTCACGATGCCACGGAGGAATAGCAATGCGCAGCCCCGAACCCGGACTGACCTTGACGCCGTGCTCCGGCACGACCACAAAGTCTCCGAGCATCGCCGCAAATCCAAGCACAGGCGCAAGCGAGACGCCAAGCATCGCTACTGGAACCAGAAAGGCGCATGATGAGCAAGCAGAAACGCCGCCGGCCCCGCCCCGTCGCCGCCCCCGACGGCGACTCCGAGGAATCCTCGCTCGCGCCGGAGGCCCCGACTGGACCCGAGACGAACTCGCCTACCTCCGAGGCGGCTGAACGCGTCGACGAGCCGAAGCTCAGGCTCGAAGTCGTCGCCGCGCCCCAACTGATCCCTGCGCCGGGAAGCTGGCCGGACTGCAACCGAGCCGACGACCCTGCCGAATGCCCGAGCTGGCCGGGGATAGGGCATCCCTGCCGCGAATGCAACTACAGCCCGGTGATGCGCGAGTCCGGCGTGGACATTCCCGAAGTGCTGTCGATGGGCGTCGAAGCCATGTGCAGCTACGACGGCGACCGCGACGACTGCCCCGACTACAACGAGATCAGGTACGCATGCCGAACCTGCACCGGGCCGACCGCCGCGGCGGACGGCAAGGTGAAGATGACACGGCACGTCAAGCGCCGCATCTGGACCCCGCCCGACAACGACGACGCAGCGAAGGAATGGCTGTACCGGCACGTCAACTGGCGGTACAACACGCCGCTCATGAATCGCAAGGCCCGCAAGAAGATGCTCGGCCCCGTCATTCGGGCCAAAGAGATATCGCCCGGCCTGCCGATCGAGATGGCGACCATGTGGACCGGTCCGCCCGGATCAGGCAAGACATCGGGCATGGTCGAATCCGCGTACGTCATGCACCGGCTCGGCTGGAAAGTATTGACCAACGGACTGGAGCTGATCTTCGAGGACGGCAGCTTCGACAGTCTCCGAGAGCTCGCGGAGATAATCACCGCGATCCGTGACAAAGCCGGCGAACGCGTCCCCACCTGCGTGCTCTTGGACGAAGCGCCGTTCTGGGCGAACGCCCGCAAATGGTCGGAGTTCGACGACGGATTCTTCTCCGTGATCCAGCAGGTCCGCAAGTTCGGCCTCGCACTGCACTACTCCAGCATCAGCCCGATGCAGACCGACGTGAACCTTCGACGGCTGACGCTGTGGTGGTGGGTGTGCCAAGCGTCATGGTTCCGCAGCTTCCTGCGAGAGGCATGGTCGCCGGAGGAAGAACGAGTCATCGGGGAGAAAGCGAAAGTGAAGCATCGGCGTTGGCATCGGCAGATGAACCACCGAATGTACGACACGCTGCAACTGCTGGACCCGACCGCGCACAAGCTCGACAAGCAAGCGAAGGACACCGCCGCCGAACGCGAATCCGCCGCCGAACGCGCACGATTCCTGGCGGAAGGACTCGACTTGGGGCAGCCCGAAGGATCAGTCGGCAACGTCATCGGTGCCGGCGCGAAGTCCGGCAAGAGACTCCCCAAGCCCAAGCGAGGCAAACCCAAGCAGAAAGCCCGAGTGTCGCCTGCAGGCGAACGAGACGACGACCGAGACGACGACAACGAGGAATGGTGAAATGGACCCGATAGTCGACTTCCTGAGCGACTTGGAGCGCATGAGCTTCCGCGGGCAGGCAACGCTCGCGGTGCTGTGGGCGTTCACGCTGTTCATGCACATAGGCGCGGCGTTCGCGTTCTGGCGGGCATGGCGAACGATCTTCGATCTGATCGACGCCGAACGCGACCACCGCCGCAGGCGACGGCTCGCCCGCCGCGTATATGCTGATCCCCGAAGCACCGAGCAAGGAGCCGGACAATGAACAGACCCGAACCTGACGCCGAGCCGATCACGGCCGGCGAGCGAATCGCTGAGATACGACGACTGTGCTCAGGCATGAGCATGGCACTGCTCGTCGGAATCGCAGTGTTTGTCACCAGCAGCGTCGGAGACATCGCCAACATCTCACAGTTCCTCGCCGCGGTCGGCGCAGCCGTCGTGACAGCGTTCTGCTGGTCGCTGTTCCTGTACGGCGTGCGCGGCATCTGGTGGAAATGCGAAGAAGCCCGCCAGCCCGCACCGCCCATCGACGACGGCTTCTGATAGAGTCCACGGCGACTCCCCCCGAGTCATACGATCCCCCGGCTGACCGGCGTTCCCGGTGACACTGCCGGGGGATCGTCGCGTCGGCCCCGACCTGTGAGACAATAGGCATCTATGAAACACACCTGCCATTGGCCCGAATGCGAGACCGAAGTGCCGCCCGCCATGTGGGGCTGCAAGAAACACTGGATGAAACTCCCCAAACCGATCCGTGACGCCATCTGGAACACCTACCGGCCCGGACAGGAAACAGACAAGCAGCCCAGCGTCGCCTATCTCGCCGCAGCGGACTGGGCCGAGAACTACGCACTCGGCTACAACACGCTCAACGGAATGCCATGACCGGCCAGACAGCCGACATCTACTGGGAACGACGACTGTGAGCGAGCACACCCCATTGATCCGCACCGTGTCCGTGGTCACCTACCCATGCGGATGCCAAGACGTACACCGAGCACGCGGCCGAGTCTCAGAGCCGGTCAAGCAACGCCGACACGGATGCCGAACACGCTTCGGGGGGATATGCCTGCGCAACGCCACAACAGCCGAACTCGAAGAATGGACAGCAAGAAATGGATGATCCCCACGAACACGCACTGGCGACAGTCCCCGTCGTGATAGAAGCGTTCTGCTCTGCCGAGGATGACGAGCCGCATCCGTGGTACGGCTGCGACCATCAGTCTGCTCCGCTCATGCTCGCGGATGCCGAACGGCTCGCGCCGCACTGGCCCGACGACATCACCGAAGTCACCGCCTACTTCCCTCTTGACGTGCCGCTGTCGGCACTCAAGACGTTCGTTGACAGGGCACCCGACGGTTTCGTGCAATGGTCGGAGAGCATCGACAGCACCGGAACGCCGCGGTGGGCAGTCATGTGGTCAACGTGCCCGTGAACGCCAAGCCACGGCCGCTGATCGAAGTCGTATTCGACCGAGACGAACTCGAAGCGCTGATCGACGCCACAACCTCGATGCGCCATCACCCCTACCTCACCGACTTGGAGATAGGCGACTTCCTGCGAAGCATCGTCGCCAAGCTCGAAACCGCGCAACGCTTTCTCGCCCGAAAATGAGCCGCCACAGAATCCCGCCGACCGGCGGACTGCCGCCGCTGTGCGAATGGTGCGAGATCACCGAAGCCGACGATGCAGGCCGACGCTGGAAGCAACGCCACAAAGTGCCCGGAGCGCCGCCGCCGTGCGAGGCATCGCAGATCGCGAACGTCCGCTACCACCGCGCACGCCGCGGTCTGCCGCTCGACGCGCCGGCGCGGTACGAAGGCTGGCAGGAATGCGCCACGCCGTCATGCTCCAAGCTGGCAGTGAAGAACAGCGACATATGCCGCGACTGCATCCGCACCCGCAGCCACACATCGAACGAGACGTTCAGCGTCAACGCCAACGTGCTCGGCAGCTACACCGACAACTCCGGCAGACCCCGCGGCATCGACTGCCTCACCCGCAGCGAAACGCTCGCCGCACGCAGCCGTACAGCAGCGTCTCCCGTCGCCTGACCACCCCGACGGCACACACATACCCCCCACCACGACAACCTGCTTCACTGTCCCGAACAGCCAACCCGACGGGACACCTACGGGCGGCAGAACGTCGGCATGAGCAATGGCACCATTGCGATAAGCCGGTAACTACCAAAGCCCGTACAGCCAGCCGTGCCCAGTACAGAACGAGTGCTGGCACAGTTGCGATAAGCCGGTAACTACCGAACCCCGTACACAACCTTCACAAGGTCATGGGTCAGTACGCCTCAGCATCTCACTCGGAAGCGGGCCATCAGAATGGTTCGCAGATGACTTCGGGGCGACGTGACTGCTTGGCATTCCGCAATGCCCATGCGAGTCGATGCACTTCGTGGCGCAGCACGTCTGCCAGGTGCAACGAGGTCTGACGGTCCTGCTGGCACGTCACCCGTTTGGCTTCGGTCCACCAGTGCAGCGACTCACGGGCGCAAGCTGCCATGCTGAGCGCCCATGAACGGATCTGATCGGCCTCGCTCACTCTGTTTCCTCCATGAGTGCGATCTTGCAGTCAACGCACTTGCCGCAAGCCGGTCGGCCTTTGCCGCGCGCAATGCCGCAGTTCGGATCGTGCTCGATCACTGCTGTGCCGTTGTCGAGTGTCAGCATCTCGCGGTCATGTTTCCAGCACATCCCGAACCATGTGCCGCACAGCCAGTCAGCTACGGCCTGCCGATCGCAGTTCGGCACCTTGCACGGCCTCTCGGAGTAATGCGAGTCGAACACTACACGCCACATGGTCATGTGTTCAATGCCTCGATGGCCCGCTGGAACTCGGTGACCCGATCCGTGAGTGCGTTGCACCGCTCGGTCAGCTCGGGATCGGCTGTCGTAAGCGCTGCGAGTGCGTGCTCGATCAGCTCCAGCTCGTCGTAGATGAGCTTCGCTTTCACCCAAGCATGGCGGTAGGCCGTTCTGCGTTCTGTCACTCGGATTCCTTTCTCTTGCGGCGAAGGAGCTTCGCCACGAACGGGTCATTGTATTTGCGGTGCATCCATCCCCGTACAGCCGTGCGGACACCAGGTGATGCCACTACCGCGACGGCCACGAAGAACGCCCACCACGGCAGAACACGGCCCAGCAGCAGACCTGTCATCGTCGCCAACGCCAAACGCTCAGTGCTCATCGCCGGGAACTCGCAGTCTCTCGCTCGCGGCGGCAGTCGCCGCACACGAGCCGGTAGCAGTCGCCGCGGCGTGTCACGGTCATGCGTTCGGCGGACTCGTGGTGATGGATGCCGCAGAATGCGCACCGCTCGGCGCTGTCGTCGTCGTTTATCGGATGGCGTCGGGGCGGGGCCGGCTGGCTTGGTGCCTGCCATGCCTCGCCGTCGATGACTCGACTCTGGCGGATACGGGCAATCCGTCGATACAGGACAGTGCCGGCGATGGCAGCGACAACAGTGATAGCGCCCCACTTGGCGACCTTGCGGCCGACCCGGATAGTGACGGCGAGTGCTGCTGCGGGTGCGAGGATCGGCAGCGCCGCCGACATGGCGGCATCAAGAAGCGTCGATACCAGATCTGCGTAGTCGCCGTCGCCGGTCATACATAGTCTCCGTCGTCGTAGTCGTCGTCGTAGTCGTCGTCGTAGTCGTCGTCGTAGTCGTCGTCCCATCGGTCGTCCCATGTTTCACGGGCAGGCCGTGCGGCAGGTCGTCGGCGTGCCGGGCGGCGGCGAGGCTGTGATTGTTGGCGTGGCTCGGTGGGTGCAGCAGGTGCGTTCGGCTGTTCAGTTTGCTGCTGTGCGGCACCGGCAGTGCCCGCACGACTGGCTACCGACCAAGCGAGCATTCGGATTGCTCCCGCGATGGCAAGGCCGAC
>LXNI01002894.1_pt1 | contig 10872 bp, 9 predicted proteins | sample 809091 | NCBI WGS metagenome assembly LXNI01 (sample SAMN04870527, study PRJNA318959) | sponge metagenome | biome: 01000161; feature: marine sponge reef; material: water | host: Sarcotragus foetidus | place: Greece: Milos, Mediterranean Sea | collected 2013-05-29 | depth 5-7 m | reverse complement strand
GCGCGAACAGGTTCGCGGCATGCTCGGTGTCCCGGAACTGGTAGGACGTGGTCTGGTGGATCGGGACGGCGACCGAACCGGTATTGGGGTCGCCCCGGTGGCCCGCATGGAGCACGATGGTCTCCGGGCGCGGGCTGCGGTTGCTTGACACTGGCAGGGAACTCCTCTCTTGCCTGAGCGAGCACCGGAACATAGGCCGGCGGCTGAGGAAATCAATTCGGGCGGGAGGCCGAACGGAAGATGCAGGTCCTGATTCTGCCGGGCGACGGCATCGGCCCTGAAATCGCGGAGGCGGCCTGGCGCGCGCTGGAGGCGCTGGACGCGCGCTTCGCGCTCGGATTGCAGCTTTCGGAACGCCGCGTCGGCCTGGCCGCGCTGGAGCGGGACGGCACGACATGGCCGGAGGCGACGGAGGCGGCGGTGCGCGCGGCGGACCTCGCGGTCCTGGGGCCGGTGGATACCGCCGCCTACCCGCCGCCGGAGGAGGGCGGCGTCAATCCGAGCGCCGCCCTGCGCACCCGGCTCGAGCTCTACGCCAATATGCGCCCGAGCCGCGCACTCCGGGGCGTCCCGGCCCTTGCGCCCGGCATGGACCTTCTGGTGGCGCGGGAGAATACGGAGGGCTTCTACGCCGACCGCAACATGTTCGCCGGCTCGGGCGAGTTCATGGCGACCGAGGATGTCGGGCTCGCGGTCCGCAAGATCACCCGCAAGGGCTCGGAGCGCATCGCACGGGCGGCCTTCGCCGCGGCCCGCGACCGGCGGCGGCGGGTGACGATCGTCCACAAGTCGAATGTGCTGAAGCACACGGACGGCCTCTTCGAGCGCGTGGCCTATGAGGTCGGGGCCGACTGGCCCGATGTCGAGGCGGAGGATGTGCATGTCGATGCGGCCGCCGCCCTGCTCGTGCGGGAGCCCGAACGCTTCGACGTGCTGCTCTGCACCAACATGTTCGGCGATATCCTCTCCAATCTCGCCGCCGAGCTTTCGGGCGGGCTCGGGCTCGGCGGCTCGATCAATGCCGGCGACACCGTGGCGGTGGCCCAGGCCGCGCATGGCAGCGCGCCCGATATCGCCGGCAAGGACATGGCCAATCCGGGCGCGCTGCTTTTCTCGACGGCCCAGCTGCTCGCATGGAAGGGCACACGCGAGCAGAACAACGCGCTCATGGAAGCCTCGCGTGTGCTCGAGCGCACCGTCGAGACGCTGCTTGCCGCGCCGGCAACGCGCACGCCCGACCTCGGCGGCCCGCTCGGCACCCGCGCCTTCGCCGACAGGGTGGTGAAGGCCCTTTCCGGGGAAGATGGCAGATAGAACATGGTGCGTTCAGGTTGCAACGGAGGTCCGGCCATCCCCTTTGACAAGCTCAGGGCAGGCCTCGATACGCGGCTGGCGCCTTGTTTCAAAACCGTCGAATCGTGCCCTAAAATCGCCCGGCTTTCGTCGAACCGTCCGCCTCGGGGCTTTAATCATTAGGAAATGGGATATAAACATGATATTTATTTTGATATTGCAATGCGTGGCGCAGCCCGGCATGATTGCCGGGACGCAAACGAGGCTCGACCGATGGAGTTTTCTTCGGACATGATCGCCATGATCGCCTTGCAACTCGCCGTTGTCGGGTTCCTGTGGTCGCTGCACCGGGATGTGCGCGGGTTGGACAAGGACCTGCGCGACGTGTCCGACCGTCTGGCCAAGTTGGAAGGCGTGGTGGAAACGCTCCGGGACGGGATACTGGGGAAGACGCAGGCATAAGCGCCGGCGGCGCGCTCGTCAGCGCGCGTCGGCGAAGCCGGAATGCACCCAGGTGATGAAGCTGTAGATATCGTGGACCGGCAGGCCCGTCTCGCGGCGCACGGCCGCGGCGTAGGGGGCCATATTGGCGCATTCGAGCACGATGGCGCCGACCTCCGGGCAGCGCGCCGTGAGGCGCCGGGCGGCGGCGGTGACATCGGCCTCGGCCGCGGCCATGTCGAGCCAGGGCTCGTTGCCGATCAGCACGCGGGTGAGCTCGCGCCCGCCTTCCGTGCCTTCGACCGGCGTGTCGGCAGGCGCGCCCACGGCCGTGAAATGGTCCTCCCAGAGGCTCTCGCGGCTGACCGTGACCACGCCTGTGCGCCTGCCGGGCGGCAGCATCAGGTCGAGCGCAGGCACCTGCATCAGCGTCGATGAGGCGACCGGCGCGCCGGCATGGGCGGCAAGCTCCGACTGGAAGAGCGACAGGAACCCGCAAACGGTGGTGAGCGCGCTCGCGCCGCGGTCCACCAGCCGCCGGGCGGCGTCGAGGAACGCCCCGTCCAGCCCTTCGGCGCGGCGGCGCACCACACGCTCGGGCGTCGCGCCCCGCACGATCTCGTAGAGCACCGGGAAGGGCCAGGTGTCGCCATTGCCCATATCGCCCGGCACGCGCGGGAAGCGGGCGTCCAGCATCAGGATGCCGAGCGCCGCCCCGCCGATGGGCGCGCCTCCGAGCGCGACCGTCATCGCGGAAAGACCCTGGGCGCCAGGCTGGCGTGAAACCAGGCGAGGAAGCGGGTCCGGTCATAGACCGGCCGGCGGGTGGCGGCGCGGATATCGGCGGCGAAGGGGCCCATCTCCGGTTCCTCCAGCAGCCAGGCGGAGATAGCGGGGCGCCGTGCGACAGCCTGCTCGGCGGCGGCAAGGAGGCTATCGCGCGCGCGCGCGACATCGAGGCTCGCTTCATCCGCCGCCACGGCGTCGGCCAGATAGCCGGGCGCGGCGCTCCGGTCATCGCCCCCGCGGAAGGCCAGCACGCCGAGCGCCGCCTCCGGGGGCAGCATGGCTTCCACCAGGCGCCGCTCTGCCGCAAGGCCGCCGGCGAAGGGCGCGTCGAGCGCGTCCGCGAGGTCGAATTCGGCGTTGAAGGCAAGCCCGATGCCTTCCGCGCCTTCGTCCAGCAGGCGTTTGGCGGCCGTCAGCGCCATTGCCCGGTCGGCCTGTTCCAGCACGGCATAGCGCAGGCTGAAGGGGAAGCTCCGCGCATTGGCCGGGTCGCCGGGCAGGCGGGGAAAGCGCGTCGGCCGGACCAGCAGGCCGAGCCGGGCGCCGTAGAAACTCCTGCCGCCGGGTGCGACTGCGTTCATGGACCGGGCGGCCTCCGTTTCCTGCCGATAGCCGCCGGCAAGCTTACGGGGCGGCGGCGGCGGATGCTATAGAGGCGCCCGCGGTTTCGCAGCAACGGAACGACGAACGCATGACGGACGACATGCCGGGACGGGCGGCGCGGTACGAGGGTCGGTTGAGCCCGCTGGCGGCCTTGCTGCTGCGCAATCTCCTGTTCTCGATCCTGACGCTCGGCATTTACCGCTTCTGGGGGCGCACGCATGTCCGCCGCTTCGTCTGGCGCCATACCGTGCTGCTGGACGATGCGCTCGAATATCTGGGCACGGGCGGGGAGCTGTTTATCGGCTTCCTGATCGCCGTCGCCCTGCTGCTGCCGGTCTTCGCCGCCTATTCGGCGCTGCAATTCCTGTTCGCCGACGGGCCGGGCCACGCGCTGCTCGCGCTCGAAATCCTCTACTATCTGGCGCTGTTCTTCCTGGTCCAGGTCGCGATCCACCGCATGCGGCGCTACCGGCTGACGCGCACGGCCTGGCGCGGCGTGCGTTTCGGCCTCGGCGGCTCCTCGCTCGCCTATGCGCGCATCGCCTTCGGATACGGCCTGCTGACGGCGGCGACGGCCGGGCTCGCCTATCCCTGGATGCGGGTTGCGACGCTCGGCTATTTCGCACGCCACGCCTATTTCGGCACGGTCGGAGCCGCTCTTGCGCCCGACGCCCGCTGGCTGTTCCGGCACTGGGCAGCCGTCATTGCTTGGCTGCTTGGGGTGATCGGTCTTTTTGCAGTGCTGAATTTGGAAAATTTCGCGACGATGCTGCATTACGAAGAACATGCCTCGCACAACATGCGCTATGCCGCTTCGTCCATGATATATTGGCCTCTGTTTCTGTTGCCGGTTTCTTTCCTGCTTTGGATACGGTATCGAGTCGTTGAATTTCGACATTTTACAAATGCATTGACCATTGGAAATACAGGATTCAACTCTCATGTTAGGGTGAAAAACGTCTTTTCTCAGTCGGCAATCTATATTTCCATCCTCGTCGCCGCCTGGGTGTTTGTCCTGGGGTTTTCCGTTTCCATGATGATCGGTATTGTCACGTTGGATACGGGACTATCCTTCACGTTGATACCTGTTCTTCTGGCTGTCGGACTGCTGCTTTTCTCTGGCATCATCAAGACCTTGTTCCTGGACATCCCGCTGCTGGCGCATGCCTGCCAAACGCTGGGAATTACCAACGCCGCAGCACTCGAAGCGGTCGCCCAGTCCTCCGCGTCCGTTCCGGGCTATGGCGAGGGGGCGGCGGAGGCGCTGGACGTCGGCGGGTTCTGACGCATGGCCCGCTATCCGGCGCGCTATTATGACGGGATGACGGCGCGCCCGCAGGCGGTCGAGGTCGAGATTGCGGCGACCGGGCTCGCGATCTTCGACGAGTCCGGGCCGGTGCTCGCCTCGTGGCCGGGCGCAGGCATCCGGCTGGTGGAGAAGCCCCGCCCGGGCGAGCCGGTACGGCTCGGTTTGGCCGGCACGACGGCGCGGCTCATCCTCGACGATCCGGCAATCGTCGCCGCGCTCCGCCAGGCGGCGCCGCATCTGCTGCGGCGGCCGCGGACTCCGGGCCGGACGGTCGTCCGGTTCGCGCTCTGGGCCGTGCTGGCGGCCGGGTCGCTCGCCGGCATCGTGCTGGCGCTCATTCCCCTGCTGTCGGTCCAGCTTGCGGCCGTCACGCCCGACGCCGCCAAATACCGTCTCGGCCGGACGGTTCTCGTCCAACTCGTCGCCCTGCTTCCGGGTCCGCCAACGCCGGGTGGCGGCCGCTACTGCTCCGACCCGGAGGGGCTGGACGCGCTGCAACGCCTGGTCGAACGCCTCGGCGCCGACCTTGAGCCCCGGCCGGCGGCGCATGCGGTCGTGGTGAATGTCCGCCCGGTCAACGCCTTCGCGCTGCCGGGCGGCATCATGGTCTTCACGCGGGCGCTGCTCGATGAGGCGGAAAGCCCAGAAGAGATCGCGGGCGTCGCCGCGCATGAGCTCGGCCATCTCGCGCATGACCATGCGACTCGCGCGCTCTACCGCTCCTTTGCGGTGTCGCTGCTGGTCGGCGTGCTGCTGGGCGACCTGACCGGCGGCGCGCTGGCCGGCGGGCTGGCGGAATGGCTGGTCAATAGCGGTTATTCGCGCGAGGCCGAGCGCGATGCGGACAGCTTCGCGCTCGCGCGGCTGCGGGCCGCCGGCATCGGCGCCGACGGGCTGGCGGATTTCCTCGCCCGTCTCCAGGCTGAGGAACCGGGCGTGGACGGCTTGCTCGCCCGCATGCTCTCCACCCATCCGGCAACCACGGAGCGCCTTGCCCATATCCGCAGCGCCGGAAACGCCGGGCGCCGCGACGCCATGACCGACAAGGACTGGAAGGCGGTCCGGCGCGCCTGCCTGACGCTTCAAACCGCGCCGCCGCTGCCGTAGAAGAACCACGGCCCGGCGGGACCGGGCGCGGAGAAGCGGGGCGATGATGGAAGCTGGCCTGACATTCACCTTCGGCATCGAGGAGGAGTTCTTCCTGGTCGATCCGCAGACGCGCAACATCATTGCCGACCCCGATCCCGGGATCATGGAACAGTGCGAGCGGGAAAGCGGCCCGCATAATGTGGTGCCGGAGCTGCTGCGCTCGCAGGTCGAAACCAATACGCGCGTCTGCGGCTCGATCGCGGACCTTCACACGGCGCTTGCCGGGACGCGCCGGCTGGTCGTGGCGGCGGCGGAAGCGCATGGCGCCCGCGCGATGGCCGCCTCGACGCACCCCTTCGCGGCATGGCAGGAGCAATCGATTACGCCGAAGCCGCGTTACCGCGAATTCGAGATCCGGATGCAGGAGGTCGTGCGGCGCTTCCTGGTGGGGGGGATGCATATCCATGCGGGCTTCGGCGATCCCGATTCGCGCCTCCGCGCGATGACGGCGATCCGCCGCTACCTGCCGCTGTTCATCGCGCTGTCCGCCTCCTCGCCCTTCAACGGGGGCGGCTTCACCGGGTTCAACTCTTATCGGCCCATCATTATCGGCGCCTTGCCGCGCACCGGCGTCCCCCGCGCTTTCCGGTCGCAGGCCGAGTTCGAGCGTCTGGTGGAGGAATTTCGCTGCGCCGGGACCATACAGGACAGCAGCGAGCTCTGGCTGGATATCCGCCCGCACCACGCCTATCCGACAATCGAGCTCAGGACCTGCGACATCTGCCCGCGCATGGACGATTCGATCGCTCTGGCGGCCTTGTATGGCGCGACGCTGCGCTGGCTGCTGCGGCGCGATGCGGCGGAAGGCCTGCCCGCCGAGCCGGCCACCGAAATCATCGCCGAGAATTGCTGGCTCGCCCGGCGCTACGGGACGCTCGCCTTCCTGGGCGACGCGGAGCGCGGCGGGCGCATCGATATCGTGGATTGCGTCGAGACGCTTGTGGAGGAGGTCGCGGAGGACGCGCGCGCGCTCGGCTGCGAGCCGGAGCTCCGCCGGGTCTCCCTGATCCTGCGCGACGGCTCGTCGGCCGACCGGCAGGTCGAGCGATACCGCCTGAGCCTCTTGGACGGCGCGGACCGGCGTGAGGCGCTGCATGCCGTGGTGGACCAGGTTCTGGAGGAGACGCGCCTGGGCGTCGGCGGCGCGTAATCGGTTGAACGCCCGCGCGAAAAAGCGCAGCCTTGGCGGACTCCCTGAATGCGAGGCGGCTTCGGATGGCGGATCCGGCGGGAGAGTGGATCGACGGCGGCGCAGCCTTGCCGGTCGTCGCCGATGCAGAGGCGGCGGAAACCTGTTGGCGGCGCTGGCGCGAGGCGGCGGATGAAGCGGGCGATGAAGCCCTGCGCGCCTTCATGCGGGCGGCGGAGGGCGGTGCGGCGGCCGGGCGGCTGCTGTCCTCCGTGTTCGCGAACAGCCCCTATCTGAGCCACAGCCTGATCTCCGACCCCGGTTTCGCGCGGCTGCTGCTGGAGGCGGGGCCCGATGCGGCCTACCGGGCGGCCTATGAGGAGGCCGCGGACCACACGGGCTTTGCGGCGGAATCGCTCGCCGACATCATGCTCCGCCTGCGCCGGGCCAAGCGGCGCGCGGCGCTCGCCATTGCGCTCGGCGACATCGCCGGCGTCTGGGCGCTGGAGCGGGTGACGGGCGCGCTCTCCGACTTCGCGGAAGCGGCGCTGGGCGCGGCCTTCCGGCACTTGCTGCGCGGCCTCCACGACTCCGGCGAACTGGCGCTGCCGGCGCCCGATGATCCGGAGCCCGGCTCGGGCCTGTTCGCGCTCGGCATGGGCAAGCTTGGCGCCCGGGAGCTCAATTATTCGAGCGATATCGACCTGATCCTGTTCTACGACCAGGACCGCGCGCCCTATGTCGGCCGGCGCGGCGTCCAGCCCGTCTTCACCCGGCTGGCGCAGGGCCTTGTGCGCATCATGGGCCAGCAGACCGCCCAGGGTTATGTGTTCCGCACCGATCTGCGCCTGCGCCCCGATCCGGGCTCCACCCCGCCTGCGGTTTCGGTGCGCTCGGCAGCGTTCTACTACCGCCATGCCGGGCGCAACTGGGAGCGCGCAGCGATGATAAAGGCCCGCCCCGCCGCGGGCGATATCGAGGCGGGCGAGACATTCCTGGCGGGGCTGCAGCCCTTCATCTGGCGCCGCCATCTCGATTTCGCGGCCGCGCAGGACATCCGCGCCATCAAGGAGCAGATCGACACGTCACGCAGCGCCGGTGGCGAGGGGCTCGAAGGGCACAATGTCAAGCTCGGCCGCGGCGGCATCCGTGAGATCGAGTTCTTCGTGCAGGCGCAGCAGCTCCTCTGGGGCGGGCGCGACCCGGGCCTTCGCGGCCGCAGCACGCTGGCGGCGCTGGCGGCGCTGGTGTCGGCCGGCCATGTCGATCCGGACGCGGCGAGGGAGCTCGACGCAGCCTATGGCTTTCAGCGCGGCGTCGAGCACCGGCTGCAAATGGTGGACGACCGCCAGACGCACAGCCTGCCGGACAGCGCGGACGGCATGGCCGGCATTGCGGCCTTCCTTGCCTTTCCCTCCGCCGGCGCCTTCGAGGATCGGCTCGGCGCGCATATCGCGGCGGTGGAGCGCCACTATGGCGCGCTGTTCGAGGACCCGCTGGACGCGGCGGACGCCGAAGGCATCGATTTTTCGGCCGCGGGCGCGGCGGAGGCGGCGCTCGCCGGCATGGGCTATGGCGATGGCGGACAGGCCGCGGCCCTGGTGCGCCGCTGGCTTGCAGGCGACGCGCCGGTCCTGCGCAGCGACGCCGCGCACGCGCTGCTCGAGCGGCTGCTGGCGCGGATTCTGGCGGCCTTTGCCGCCATCCCCGACCCGGATGCGGCGCTCTCGCGCTTCGACCGCTTTCTCGCCGGGCTGCCGGCCGACAGGCGGGTGCTTTCGCTGCTGGCGGCGCGGCCCGAATTGCTTACCATCGTCACGGATGTCGCCGGCTCCGCGCCGCTGCTCGCCGCCTGGCTGACGCGCCGTCCGCTTTTGCTGGAAAGCGCGCTTAGCCGCGACTTCACCGATCTCGACCTGCCGGACGAGGAGGGCCTGGAGCCGGAGATTGCAGAGGCGGCGCGCCAGGGGCTGGTGCGGCTGTTCTACGCGCGGGAATTCGGCCGCTCGGAGATGCAGGCGGAGCTGCAACAGGCGGCGGCCCGGGCGGCAGACCTCCAGGACATGCTTGATGTCGTGCGGCGCTGGGCCAATGACAGGCTGTTCCAGATCGGCGTCCACTTGCTGCGCGGGCGGCTGGCGCCGGTCGAAGCCGCGCCGCGCCTCGCCGATGTCGCGGATGCGAGCATCGCCGCGCTGATGCCGGCCGTGCAGGAGGCGTTCGCCGCCCGGCATGGGCGCGCGCCGGGCGGCAAGGCGGCGGTGGTCGCATTCGGCGCGCTCGGCAGCCGCGAGATGACCGTGAACGCCGAGCTCGATCTCATGCTGCTCTACGCGCATGGAGGCCGGGCGTCGGATGGCCCCCGGGCGCTCGATCCGGACGACTATTATGCGCGGCTTTGCCGGCGCCTGGTGGCCGCGCTGACCGTGGAGACCGCCGAAGGCGGCCTTTACCGCATCGACATGAGCCCGCGCAACACGGGCAGCAGCGGCCCGCTCGCCTGTTCGCTGCAAGCGTTTCTGGACCGTCCGCATGACCATGCCGGAGCCCGGGAACTGGCCGCGCTGCGGCGCGGGCGGGTCGTCTGGTCCGAGGGCGGGCTGGGGACGCGTTTCGAGGCGGCGCAGCGGGCCGCACTTGCCGCGCCGCGCCCGGCAGGGCCGCTGGCCGGCGAATTCGCCTTCCTGCGGGGTGGGGGGGAGGACGCCGGCGGCGGCCTCTGGGCCATCGAGCACCGGGCCGGCGGCCTGCGCGATGTGACGGTGGCGGCGGATTTCCTGCGCCTGCTCCACGCCGCCGAGCGGCCCGCCATCCTGGACGGCGATGCGGCGGCGGTCTTTGCAGCGGCGCAAGCGCTCGGCTCCATCGGCGCCGAGGCGGCGGAGGACCTTGCGGAGGCCGAGCGGCTCTGGCGCAATCTGCAGGGCCTGGCGCAATTGGCCGCGGATGGAGAGAGCGCGGAGGACTCCCTCGGCCTGGCGCTTGTCGGCGTGACCGGTCGATCCGGCGGCAGACTGGTGTTCGACGCCCTCGCCCGCTCGGTCGAGGAGGTCGCCGCCCGCGCCGCAGGGCATGTGGATGCCTTGCTTGCAGGCGGCCGATAGTGCAGGGAATAGCAGCTATAATCGAATCGACCGGCGCCCGGATGTGCCAAACAACAGCAGGAGGAACCGGAATGGAATTGAAGATGGAACGGCGCGACGGCGCCTTGCTTGCCGTGCCGGAAGGCCGGATCGACAGTGCGACGGCGCGTGATTTCGAGAGCAAGATGAAGGCGGCGATACAGGATGACGACCGCGCGGTGGTGCTGAACCTGTCCCGGCTTTCCTACATCAGCAGCGCCGGTCTCCGCGCGGTTCTGGTGATCGCCAAGGGCCTGTGGCGGCGCGATGCGAGCTTCGCGCTGTGTGCGCTTCCCGACACCGTGCGGGAGATCGTTCAGCTCTCCGGTTTCGACAAGATCATCCAGGTGCACGGCACCGAGGTCGAGGCGCTGGAGGCAGTCGGGAACTGAAGACCGCGGCCCGGCCGCATGACCCCCTGTCGCCCCGGCGCCTCCCGCCAGGCGCCGCCGCCCGCACACATCCGGCGCTGGCTTGCATCCGCTTCGGCGATAGCGGGCTTCTGGGGCCCGTTCGCCGCGCTCCGCTTTGCCGCCCCGGCCCCCGCCTGCAAGCGGGGAAGCCGGGGGCCCGGTGCCGGTCCGGAGTCCCGGGTCCGGCGGTGACGGCGCGCTTCAATTCGCCGTTTTGTCCGGCTTGACCCGGTTCAGGATATCGCGGGCGCGCTGACCGTCGGCGGAGTCCTCGGGAAGCCTGCGGCTTGCGCGGCTGGCAAGGGCGCCCGCCCGGCTGCTGTCGCCGGTGAGCAGGGCGTGTTCGGCAAGCGCGAGATCGGCGCGCGCCGGCCGGCCCGAGCGGCCCTCGGCAATGCCGAGCCAATACCAGGCGCGGGCGCTCTGCGGATCGCGGCGGACGGCCTCGCCGAGATGGCGGGCGGCCTCGTCAAGCGTCTCCCGCGCGCCGGCCTCGATGGCGGCGCGGCCGAGTTCAATGCGGATCAGGCCCGCATGCGGCGCGAGGCGGACCGCCTCCCGGTAAGCCTCCAGCGCCTCCGGGCTCCGGCCGTTCTCGAACAGCATCTGGCCCCGCAGCTCATG
>LXNI01002893.1_pt1 | contig 10874 bp, 10 predicted proteins | sample 809091 | NCBI WGS metagenome assembly LXNI01 (sample SAMN04870527, study PRJNA318959) | sponge metagenome | biome: 01000161; feature: marine sponge reef; material: water | host: Sarcotragus foetidus | place: Greece: Milos, Mediterranean Sea | collected 2013-05-29 | depth 5-7 m | reverse complement strand
CCGCCCCAGGGCGGCCCCAAACGGCGTCAGTGTACCGCTGGCACCAAGGCGGCACCAGAACAGAATGCTTAGCAGCCTTGCCGCGATTGCGCTCCAGCGCCGTTTAGCGCCCCGTCACTACCGGATTGCCGCGATGGTCGTCAGCACCGCGCAACGGCGCTGCGACGTTGTGCGACAGTCGGGGTAGTGACGGGGGCGCATGCCTACTCGCCTACTCGGCCGAGTTTCGCCAACAGACGGCCATCCAACAGTCCAACAACCGGGTGACCTCAGATCCGCAGGACGCCAGGACGCCACGAGGTTCGTCGTTGCCCTCCCCCAACTCTGCCGACCCGCCAACTACCGCTGTCACCAAGACTTCGTGCGCCTCAAGCGTCGCTCTCCATACTCCATACGACCCTTCCTTTGGTCTAGGAGCCCTTCGACACTGCCTGGCAGGAATCCACTATACTGTTCGTACGTCCACGGTTCCCGTCCACACGTGTCGGACCTTCCTCGCGGAGGCTGGGACCGTGATGCGAACTTCACTCCGGTTGTCCCGGCCACAATCCGGCCGAGGTGCTCGGGGCGAATCTGTTTCGTGGCACCGCAGGAGAACAACCACGGTCGGCATTGTCTCTCTAAACTCGCCAAGCTGACAGACGCCGAATCCCGCTCGCCCGCAAGAACACACCATGCCTGCCCGCCAGCCGAACCCCGCAACGTCGCGTCCAGGACCGAGTCCCACGCCCAGTCGCCAGCCCTGCAACACATCGAACGTAGATCCCACCGGCTCCGCGCTGCCGACTCAGCTTTCCGCGCCGTCGGTCGCCATCCCTACGACCGTCCGTCCACCCGATGGCCGTAGGCGGCGCCAACAGCCGCGAGGTGACCCGCGCGCAGCAGTCCCGAGATTCGCACATGGGCGTTGAGCAAGCGGCCCCGTGCCGGCACCGAGGCGCCCCTCCGGAGGCTGTCGTCGCCCAGGTCGTGAGAATCATCCAGACCATCAGCGAAGACGACGCCTACCTCAACTCTCGCGGACTGTCGGCCGAGGAATTCCGGCTGGCGCTCCCGGTCGCCATAGAGCAAATGCGCGGGCGATCATCCGCCAGCAACAAGGAGCGACGCGACTTCCTAGCTCTCGTGCTCGATCATCTCGTCGCGGCGGGGGCGATCACCGGATACACGCCACCGCGTCACGGCAGCGACACTGTGTATCGCCTCGCCGTTCCCGACATCGGAGACGTTGCGATCGTCCAGAAGGGGTGCCCCGATGGAAAACACAGCAGCGTCGCCTGGAGCGTGCCGGACTGGGCAGCCGAAGCCTATCTCTGGTGGCTTTGTCCCAGTCTGAAAAACGACCCCGGCTGGCACGTCTCCGCCGGGGTCAAGCGACTGCGACGGGAGTTTTTTTCCTTAAGACCCGACGAACTGGACGGCGTGATCTTCCACAACAGGACATGCGGAACCGATCAACGTCCTTGTCCGAAGATGCGGCAAGCCGTGCGCATCGGGGACGCCCACGTACCTCCGCCCTGCGTCTGGGTGTTGCCCAAGCGGGCCGAGGGTCCCGACTACAACTGGGATGGAACCCGGACACCAAGGTTTCCAAGCGTCCTCCTGTCCGCTTTCGGACTCGAGTCCCCCCAAGCGCCTCTCTACACCGGATATATCGGCTTCCGGGAGTCCCCGGGCGCCCACCGAACCACCATCACGTCCCGCTTCGGCCCGGGCAAAACTACCACCTCCAGGAGTTCCCAATGACGAATCCCGTTCTAAACCAGGAGCGTGTCGAATACCTTCGCGCCCGCCAAGCAGCCTCCTCTCCGGAAAAACGGGTCCTTCTTCCCGCCTGGCCGCGGCGGGACAAGGAACTGCCGCAGGTTGAGCTCGAGGTCAATTGGGTCCGACTCTCCACCCTGAACCACCGTACGCGGTCCGAGCAGAGGCGTATCGCGCACCAGCTAGATCGACCCGACCTGTTCACCGCCGACCCGAACGGCGAGGAGGCGCAGGACCACCAGTATCGGATTCTCACCGGCCAGGAGGGCTTCGACGACCTGAAGGCCGACCTAAGGGAGCGCAAACAGCAGCAGCCCGCTGTGGTCACGGCCGAAGGGGTCCTGATCAACGGAAACCGCCGGACCGCAGCGCTGCGCAGCCTGTTCAACGACGACGACCACCAGCCCTCCCGTTACGTAACCTGCCTAGTCCTACCGGCGGACGCCAATCTCACCGAGATGGTCGATCTGGAGACCGAGCTGCAAATAGCCCGCGAGTTCAAGGAGGACTACACGTGGGTCAACGAGGCCCTGCTCATCGAAGAGATCTTCGAGCGCGAAGGTAAGGACTGGAAGAAGGTTGCCTCACGCATGCACACGGGCGTGCCCGCCGTACGTAGTCAATACGAGAAGCTGCAACAGTTGCACCAGCTCGTGGCCCTTTCGCAAGGAACCCGACACCATGCGGACTTCGTGGACAACGAGTCCGCCTTCACCGAGCTCGCCAAACACGTCAATGGGAGGCCCGCCGATGAAGCGGCATCGGTTCGCGCCGCCTATTTTCTCGGCACCTTGACAGGCGTGAACTACCGCACCCTCCGACACCTCCGCCGACCCGACGCCAGCCGCCGTGTCAGACGGGAACTTGAGGGCGATCTGACATTGGGCCCGCTGCTAAACGAAGACGACGAGAACCAGGAGTCCGACATTCTGGACGACGTACTAGGCCCGCAGAGCGACCAGAGTTCCGGTGATCTCACCCCGATACTCTCCTACGTGGCGCGCCAGGGCCAAAGCCAGGAAGTCGAGCTGAACGGTGAGAAGATCGCCACGAACGACTTGCAGGACTCCATCAAGCAGGCCGTCGACATCGCCGCGGAGGACGCCCACAGCGAGGACCTGGACCAAGACGCGACGGCCGCTCCGATCAAGCATCTGGAGCGCGCCACCAGCAGTGTAGTCAAGGCCGCCGACGCGTTGGCGAAGGCGCGGGCGTTGAAGGACTGGGACGAGGCCGAATACGCGAAACGGCTCGTACAGTTGAAGGCAACGCTGCCCCGTCTGGACGGGTAGCCCATGATATCGGTCGAGCTCTACCGGCAAGATCGTCCCACGGTTCTCGTTCAGCGCTCCGACGACGCCAACCCCGGCGCATGGGCGATGATCCAGGAGGCGCTTGCCCGCGGCGTCTTGTCCGGATCGACCGACCGTACCGTCATCCACGCCGACGTCTTCCTGGCCGAACTGGATGTTCTGCGCGAACTCCGCGCAATCTACGGCGAGGCCCTCGATCTCGGACCGACGCTAACCGCGCACCTCAAGTCCATGGCAGCGGACCGACGCGCTCGGGAGACGGCAGTCGGCGGCGGTGTCGAACTCGAGGATCTGGACGACCTCGACGACGAGTTGCGCGCCGCCGGTTTCGTCCGGACGCTCAAGCCGTTCCAGCGGGAGAACCTAGCTCGGGTGCTGCGCCTGCCCCACGCCGCTGATTTCTCGGTGCCTGGCGCCGGCAAGACGACGTTGGCTCTCGCGGCTTTCGCGATTCTGCGCCACCGCGAAGCCGTCGACCGACTGATGGTCGTGGCTCCCATCGCGGCGTTCGAGGCCTGGAGGGAGGAGGCCGCGGCGTGCTTCGAACATCCCCTCGACCTAGTGGTCTACCGCGGCCCCGACACGTACGTCCCCAGCACAACCGACGTCCTGGTGTCGAACTACCACCGCGTTGCCAGCGACTACGACCGCATCCGCCACTTCGTCGCCGCCTCGCGCACTCAGGTCGTCCTGGACGAGGCCCACCGCGTGAAACGCGGATCCGAAGGCGTACATGGCCGGGCGGTCCTCGATCTCGCGTACGCCGCTTCGCGACGCGACGTGCTCACGGGCACCCCCGCGCCGCAGGGAGCCCACGACCTCGTGGCCCTCGTCAAGTTCCTCTATCCCGGCCAGGACCGCCAGATACTGCCCCATTCCGCCTACCACGCAGCGCTGGGGCGCGACCCGGGCGTGCTTGCCGAGACGCAAGCCGCCGTACGCTCCTACTTCGTCAGAACGCCGAAGTCCACGCTCCAACTTCCGCCGACCGCCTTCAAGGTGGTCCGCTGCGCCATGTCCTCGATACAGTCGGCGATCTACGACGCGCTGGTCGGACGCTATCGCGGCAGTCTGTCGCTCTCCGATCGCAGTCGACACGACATGCGCCGCCTCGGCCGCATCATGATGTATCTGCTCGAGGCGGCGACCAATCCCATGCTCCTCAATTCGGGATCGGACAGCGGCGACGATCCCGGCTTCTCCCACCCGCCCATCGAACTCGCTGGCGACGAGACAGTGCCCGAACTCCTGGCGCAGTACGCCCGCTTCGAAACGCCGTGGAAGTACGCAAAGGTGGAGTCCATCGTCGCGGACGCGGCGGCCCGGGGCGAAAAAGTCCTGGTGTGGACGAATTTCGTGCGCAACATCCGGGCGCTCCTTCGCCACCTGTCGCAGTACGATCCCGCAGTCGTCCACGGCGGCGTGCCGTCGCAGCAGGGGCCGTCCCCGGACACCGTCACTCGCGAGATGGAGTTCAACCGTTTCCGGCACGACCCGAACTGTTCGGTCCTACTGGCGAATCCGGCCGCATGCGGCGAAGGCGTCAGCCTGCATCACTGGTGCCATCACGCCGTGTATCTCGACCGCTCCTTCAATGCGAGTCATTTCCTGCAAAGCCAGGACCGGATCCACCGCCTCGGCCTGGACAAGGACACGATCACCACGTTTACAGTCCTCGTGAGCCGCGACACGATCGACGAGACCGTCGACGTGCGGTTGATCGAGAAGGTCGAGGCGCTGTCGATCCTCATGAACGATCCCGGACTCGTGCAGGTCGCGCTCCCCAACGCCGACGTGGGCGAAGGCGGAACGCCGGTCTTCGAGGACGACGTCACCGCAGTCCTAACGCACCTAGAAGGCTCGGATGCGAGAGCTCCCTAGCCAAGGCCGCTGTCACGCCGCCTTTCTGCTGGCCTACAGCGCCCGCCTTAAGCCGCCCGCCACGCCGGACGCCTGGATCGGCGCCGCCCTGGACCGCGCCACGATCATGGCGGCGGCGACCGACATTCCCGGCACGGCGGAGATCCTGTTCGCCGCCAACCTCGCGACGGCGGAAGACGCCGTCGCAGTCGACGCACGCTTGCTCCGGGTCAGCAAGCAAGCCGACCATCGCTCACTCGCCGCCATCGCCCGTCTGCTGCTGAGTCGTTTTCCTCCCGGTTGGATCGTCTCCGCCGTAGTCGACGGCGAGTTTCGGCCCGAATACGTGCCCGACGCCGACCTGCGGCGGCTGGATTGGCTCGGCCCAGACCTGGAGCCCATCATCCTTTCCGTTCACCGCGCCATCACCTCGGCTGCCGACGACCAGCTGCGCAAACAGATCGGCGACGCCGGCGAGCTGGCTGTCGTCTCCGCACTCCAAAGGATCGGCGTCGAGCCGAACCACGTCGCGCTGTTGTCCGACGCGTACGGCTACGACATCGAGTACGACGCCGACCAGAACCTGCATCGATTGGAGGTCAAGGCCTGCGTGGAGCGCACGTCGGACCGGGTGATCGTTACGCGGAACGAGTACGAAACGGCCGCGGCGTTCGCATCCTCGTGGAAGCTGGTCCAAGTCTGCTTCGCCTCTCGCATCGTCGTAAACCGACGCACGACCTGCGCGGACGTTCTCCGCATTCGCGAGCTGTCCGCGGGCTCGCTTGTCTCCCTCGCTCCTCCCGCAACGGACGGCTTCCAGTGGCTTGACTCCGCCGGATTCCGCCCGCCGAAGGATCTCTGGAGCGACAGCGACCTTCGCGTCGCCGACGACTTCGCTGTCGACTTCGGCAAATGACCGCGAAGCGCAGCCGCGCGACCCCCATTGCGCCGGTCGCTCAACGAAAACGCAGCCGCGCAGCCCGTCCATCCTCCAACCGCCGCTGTCTCCGGCCCGAGCGTTTGACATCGCTCAGAGCCTGCCGTAGGGTCAAATCTGCAGCACCTTGCAGCAGGATGCAGTGGCAACCAAGGAACGGTTCACCGTCAACATAGACGCCGACCAGTTCGAGCGCCTCCAGAGGCTGGCCGAACGACATAGCGTGTCCTTGGCGTGGCTTGGTCGCCAAGCGATCACGCAGTTCCTCGCCGAGCAGGAGCCGCAGTCCGAGTTGCCGTTTCCGCCGATCAGCGCCGCCCAGCGACAGCGGGAACGCTCAGCATGAGCGGCTCCTTCTACGAGTTCTTTGCGGGCGGGGGCATGGCCCGCGCGGGACTCGGGGACCAGTGGCGTTGCCTGTTCGCCAACGACATCGACCGCAAAAAGGCCGAGACCTACCGACTCAACTGGCGCGACGACGTGATGCTCTGCCACGACATCAACGACGTTTCCACGAATGAGCTCCCCCACGCGGCCGACCTCGCCTGGGCCTCGTTCCCCTGCCAAGACCTTTCCCTCGCGGGTGGCGGCGCCGGGCTGCGAGGAGAGCGCTCCGGCACGTTCTGGCCGTTCTGGCGACTCGTCACCACCCTGGACCAAGAGGGGAGAGCTCCCGCAATCATCGCCCTCGAAAACGTCTGCGGCACCCTCACTTCCCATGGCGGCCGCGACTTCGAGGCCCTCTGCCGCGCACTGGCGAACGGCGGCTACCGGTATGGGGCACTAATCGTCGACGCCGCCTTGTTCCTTCCCCAGTCGCGCCCGCGACTGATCCTCGTCGCCGTTCGCGACGGCGTGACCGTGCCCGAACGCCTGACCACCGACGCGCCCGCAGGTCCGTTCTATCCCAAGGCGCTCCGAGACGCCGCCGATAGACTCCCGCGGAAGCTACAACGCCACTGGATCTGGTGGTCGCTCGCCACCCCGCAACCGCGCAATCTGGCTCTCTGCGACCTGATCGAGGACGCTCCGCCCGACGTACCCTGGCACACGCCCGACCAGACTGCGACCCTACTCGGCATGATGAGCGACCTGAACCTAGAGAAGCTCCGCACCGCCAAGTCCGAACGCCGATCGGTCGTCGGCACCATCTACAAACGCACCCGGCGCGACGATCTCGGCCGCAGAATCCAACGCGCCGAGGCCCGATTCGACGGCGTCGCGGGCTGCCTGCGCACGCCGGTCGGCGGATCGAGCAGACAGCTCATCGTCGTCGTCAAGGGCAGAAAGGTTCGTACGCGCCTGATTTCCACCCGCGAAACCGCCCGTCTCATGGGCCTCCCCGACGAGTACACGCTGCCGTCCAACTACAACGAGGCCTACCACCTCACCGGCGACGGGGTCGCGGTCCCGGTGGTTCGCTTCGTCGCCGACCAGCTCCTAGAACCGATCCTGCTCCGCGACGTCCGGCAACGACAAGCGGCATAGGCTTCTTGCCGTGCGTCAACCACGACCGGCAGCAGCAATTCCCATACCCCAGCGATGGCCCCGAGGCAGGCGTCCGCGCAATGCGCGACCACCCAACGCAGGCCGACCGCGCCTCCTGCACGGTCGGTTTCGCGCGTCGATCCCAGGGATCCGATACCACTGCCCCGCGGCCTTGGTGGACGAAAACCCGCGCGTCCTACTCCAACAAGTCCGTTTCGACGACCCCGCTGCCGGTGGCAACGCCGCCCGGTCGCTTCGGTTCACGCGCGCCAACGCGAATCTGTCGCGAGCCGAGTCGGCCGCCTTTTGTCCAGCTGGACAATGACCGTCTCCGAGCAACGGAGCCGAACCATGCGTGCGGTGCGCTCCCGCGACACCAAACCCGAGATGACCGTCCGTCGCCTACTGCATCGTCTCGGCTATCGCTACCGTCTGCACCGTAGGAATCTGCCAGGCACGCCCGACATCGTGTTCGGACCCCGACGCAAGGTCATCTTCGTCCACGGATGCTTCTGGCACGGCCACTCCTGCCCCCGCGGGGCACGGCTCCCGGCCACCAATACCGACTACTGGCGCCGCAAAATCAATCGCAACGTCCAGCGCCACGCCGAACAGACCAAACAGCTACGCGCCGCAGGTTGGGGGATGCTCGTCATCTGGGAATGCCAGACTGCGCCGGAGGAACCCCTGGCCGAGCGTCTGCGCACCTTCCTGGACACATAGCCAACCGCATCGCGCCCGTTTCTCCAGCGTATTCGCTGGGCTCATGTCCCCTAGAAGCCCAGCGCCAACTACGGCGAGTGCTCAAGCATCACCTTCCAGACCATTCATCGGAAGCCCGCAATAGAAACTTCTCCGCAGCCTACCTCTTCCGACGCCTCGTAGGCGTCATTCCGAAATACCGTCCCACCAAAAGGCTTTTTTTCGACTACACCATCAACGCCTGCAGCGCTGCCACTCACGGACGCGACGTGCCCGACAACGTCGCATACGAACCATCCACATGGGCCTTCGGCTGCTGCGGGAATTGGGGAACGAGCCCATCGCCGAACAGCGTCGCTTCCGCGACTAAAGCCCTCGCTCGGCTAACCGCTTCTCTCGAACTCGACCAGCCGCTTTCTGGCCAACCCCTCCAACCTTTGAGCCTGCGCCCACAATGTGCGCCGAATCCCGGGCTGGACCCGTCGCTCGCCGATAATCCGCGCTAGGTTTGCCATCGTCCTCGCGCGCCTGGCAAGCCGGATATCGGGATGCTCCCGGGCCGTTCGTTCCACGCCGGACAAAATCGCCACCCGGACCGAAGGCGGCAACGCAATCCTCTCCGTCTCCTGCACCGGTTTCTCGTTCAGCACCATGCCGAACTCCGACCGAGCCAACGCGTCGGAGTACACGGTGAACTCCGCCCTGTCGAGTACGTCGGCGATCCCGGCCCTGTCCGCAGGCAAGTTCCAGAAGGGCCACATCTCAATCTCGGCCACCTCGAACGGGTCTAGCACGCTCATCGCAACCGCGTCCGTGCGCTGGTTTGTCAAGTGCCTTCCGATTCTGACCCGCAGCTTCTCGCGGGTCTGCCCCACGTAGATCGGCTCCTCTTCGTAGTCGTAGAACAGATACACCCCATGCCGGCAGTCCCCCACCTTCTCGCCGTTCCCCGCCAGCGTATCCAGCGCCCGTCCGACACCCCTGTAGAGCGCCTCCACCTCCCCCGGCGGGCCGATCGGTTCTCGGTCTTGTTCCGACATGTTCGCCAATCTAACCTTCCGGACGCCGGCCGTCGACTATCCGCCTCGGCCCGTCACCTTCAGCACTAGGCGCATGAAGGCGAACAACCGCGCAAACGGGTCGTCCACCCGTTCCAAATCGCCGAACCGCTCCAGCGTCGTCTCGGAGTGCCGGATCCTGAAACTGCAGCCGATCGCGCTAAGCCGCGGATTTCCTAATCTATCAAACCCCGGAATCACTCCCGGGCGCGGCCGCCCGGTCTGTCAGCGCCTCCGCCCGCCGCCAACACACCGCTATCCCCCGATGCAGTCGGCCCACCGCTGCATGACGGGCCGGCGCTTCTCCAGCAGGTCGTCGCGCGCGTAGGCGGCCACTGTGGCGGAGCCCTCGACGTGCGCCAGCGCGAACTCCGAGAGCAGCTCGTCCACGTCGTGGTGGCGCGCCCAGTCCTTGAAGCTCGACCGGAAGCCGTGGCCCGAGGCCGCGATCCCGGAACTGCGCAGCGCCTGCGTCATCACCTTGTCGCCCAGCATCGCCCCGGGACGCGAACCCGGGAACACCAGTCCCCCGCCGCGACGGTCGGCGCGCGCGTCGCGGAGCACACCCAGCGCCTGCTTCGACAGCGGCACCCTGTGCGGCTTGCCGGTTTTCATCGACTCCGCGGGCTTCACCCACACCGCCGCCTCGAGGTCGAACTGCTCCCAGGTCGCCCGGCGCGCCTCGATCTGCCGCGCCGCCGTCAGCGCCGTGAAGCGGATCGCCCGCTTCGTGGAAGGTGCGCAGTTCGTCGCGTCGATCTTTGCCAGCGCCGCGCCCACCGCCGAGAAGTGCAGCGCGTCGTGGTGCTTCGGCCCCGCCGCCCGCTTCGGCAGGCTCCGGCGCACCGTCTCCACCGGCGAGCCCTCCGAGCGGTACTCGTTGATCCGCGCCCAGTCCAGCACCGCCGTGATCGCCGCGCCCGCGGTCTTCACCGTCGCGTGCTTGCCGGCCAAGGCCATCGGGCGCAGCACCTCGTAGACCGCCGCCGTGCCGATCCTGTCCACCGGGACACCGCCGAGCTTCGGCAGAACGTACTTGTCCACCACCAGCCGCCAGTTGCGCGCCGGACTCTTCGTCCGCCACGTCTCGAGCTTCTCGGCGAAGCAGGCCTTCTCCGCCGTGACAAAGGTCGGCACCCGGATGCGGCGGGGATCGCCGCCAGTCCTCGCGATCGCCCGGTTGTCCGCCGCCGCCCGGCGCGCATCCGCCAGCGAGACCAGCTCCGCGCTGCCGAGTCCGAGATCGACGCGGCGGCCGTGGATGGTGAGGCGCTGCACCCACTGGCGCGTTCCGCGCGCCTTGACGCGCAGCATGAGGCCGTTGCCGTCGACGTAGCTGCCGGGGCCGGCGGTGCGCACCATGGCGGCGGAGAGGGCGTTGCGGCATAGTCTGGGCATGGAGTCGGTCCTGAAAGGCGTATCCCCAGCCTACAACATGCGTAGAACGAACACAATGAATCCCACTAAAAAGAGCGGACGCAGCGATACTCTACGAGTCCTTCCAAGCCCGTTTCACCACGTCGTTTTCACCATAAAGATATTATTTATCAATGCGTTAAATTGCCACCTGACGCCTTGTGGACTCTAGTGAACATGCGACTAGTCGGTTGCAGTCGCTTGTACGGCGCAGGCTCCTGGCCGCACCCATTCATGAATAAACTACTGCGGTCGACAATAGCAGCGAAAACACAGGGCGTGCTCCCGCCGCGTACTCGACGTGCTGTCAAGCACGCCTCCGTGCGCTCAACGTGC
>LXNI01002892.1_pt1 | contig 10876 bp, 8 predicted proteins | sample 809091 | NCBI WGS metagenome assembly LXNI01 (sample SAMN04870527, study PRJNA318959) | sponge metagenome | biome: 01000161; feature: marine sponge reef; material: water | host: Sarcotragus foetidus | place: Greece: Milos, Mediterranean Sea | collected 2013-05-29 | depth 5-7 m | reverse complement strand
CGTGAGCTGCTGCTCTCAGCAGTCGTCATCGGCGAGCTGATGTACGGATTTCGACGCGGCTCACGTCCGGAGCGGAATCTTGCAGACCTACGATCGTTCATCGACAATCCGTACGCCTCTGTGGTGGAGGTCGGGCCGGTGACCGCCGACCGCTACTCACGCATCGCAGCCGCGCTTCGAGCGAAGGGTCGTCCGATTCCGACCAATGACGTCTGGATTGCCGCCCACGCCATGGAGACGGGGGCAGACCTCGTCTCGGCCGACCGACACTTCTCCCACATCGACGGGATCGTCTGGACGCCGATCGGTGCACACTGATCCGGTGAGCGCCCGCGCCCGATTCATTCCGCCGCCGTATCCCTATGACCGGCTGGACGAACTGAAGCCACTGGCCGACCGCCATGACGGCGGGTTGGTGGATCTGTCCATCGGCACGCCTGTGGATCCGCCGTCGCCGGCCGTGCTGGCTGCGCTGGGCGGGTCGGATTCTGAGCGGGGCTACCCGCCGTCGATCGGCACGCCGGACCTGCGGCAGGCTGCAGCACGCTGGTGCGAGGAGCGGTTCGGCGTGGGAGTGGATGCCGATGCCGAGATCGCGGCAACGATCGGCTCGAAGGAATTTGTTGCCGGGCTGCCGCACTGGCTGCGCTTGCGCACCCCTGAGCGCGACACCGTGCTGTACCCCGAGGTCAGCTACCCCAGCTACGCGATGGGAGCCGAGCTGGCCGGCTGCCGGGCAGTGGGGGTGCCGGCAGACGAGCACTGGTCGATCCAGCTCGACGCCATCTCCGAGGCCGATGCCGAGCGGGCATTGGTCTTGTGGGTCAACTCGCCGGGCAATCCAGCGGGCGGTCTCGACGACCTCGCCGCTGCGGCAGCGTGGGGCCGTGAACGGGGCGTGCCAGTCTTCAGCGACGAGTGCTACGCCGAGTTCACTTGGGACGGACCGCCCCACACGATCCTGGCGCCGACGGCCGCTGACACCGCCGCTGATCACTCCCAGAGTGCCGACGCAGATGCGGACGCCGCGACTCGCCGCTCTCGGCGTGCCGACACTGACGGCGTGGTGGCCATTCACTCGCTGTCCAAGCGGTCCAACCTGGCCGGCGTCAGGGTGGGCTTCTACGCCGGTGACCCCGAACTCGTCCACTACCTGCGTGAGCTGCGCAAGCACGCCGGATTCATGGTTCCGGGGCCCGCCCAAGCGGCGGCCGTCGCAGCGCTGGCCGACAGCGTCCACGTCGCCGAACAACGAGAGCGATACCGGTCGCGGCTGGAGCGTCTCGCCCGCATCGTGGGCCGCTTCGGTCCCGAGCCCCCGCTTCCCCGCGGCGGGTTCTACCTGTGGGCTGCGGCCCCGGACGGCGATGCGTGGGCGTTCACCCGCACCCTGCTCGCTGAGGCGGGGATTCTCGTTTCACCTGGCGAGTTCTACGGCCCCTCGGCGGCGGGTTACGTCAGGGTCGCCGCCGTGCTGACCGACGACACACTCGACATGGTCGAGTGCCGCCTCGACTGAACATTCAACTTCAACTTGAGACTTTGTGTGGTCGGTTGTCTTCAGGCTTCGAGTTGCTGCACACGGTCCGCCATCTCCGCAGTGCTCCCGGACGGGATCCACGTGATCCGCGGGTCTCTGGCAAACCAACGCTGCTGACGGCGGGCGAACTTCCGAGTCCGTGCGACAGCGATATCAAGTGCCTCGGCCAGCGTGCACTCCCCCGCGAGGTGCGAGCGAAGCTCCTTGTAGCCGAGGGCTTGCGCTGCGGTGCGAGACAACGGTGCCTCCCCAAGGCCCCGGACCTCGTCTAAGAAACCCTGGTCCATCTGTTGGCGGTATCTCTCGGCGATGCGTTCGTCCAGTGTGTCGCGGCCGGCGTCGATTCCTAGGAGCCGGAAGGGCAACTCGGGGTAGGTCTGCAGACCTGGTCCGAACGACGAGAACGGCTGGCCGGTTCCGAGGCAGACCGACAGCGCCCGGACGATTCGCCGCAGGTTCGTCGGCTCCATGCGTGACGCGGCAACAGGGTCCAGTTCGGCGAGGCGCTGGTGCAACACGGCCGCGCCGGGCGCTCGACCTTCTGGAGCCTGGTGCATCGCAGCCGAGTCAGCCGTACCCCCGCAGACTGCGCGCCCGTCGGGTGCCGCTGCCGCCACGGATATGGCGGCGGCTTCGGATTCGAGTTCGGTGGCGATGTCGGTGAACTCCGGCGGCGGGGTCAACCCGTCGACGACGGCGCGCAGGTACAAGCCGGTCCCGCCGACGAGCAAAGGCACCGCGCCGCGGCGGGCAATGTCGGCCATTGCCGAGGAGAAGTTGTCGGCGTAGTCGACGACGGTGAATCGCTCTGTCGGTTCGACAAGATCGATGAGGTGGTGCGGAATCTCCGCCTGCTCGGGCCCAGTGGGTTTCGCAGTGCCGATGTCCATTCCCCGATAGACCTGCATCGAGTCGACCGACACCAGTTCGGCCGCAATCTGGCCCCCATTCGGGGCGCGTGCGCGCCGTGCCAGTTCGAGCGCCAAAGCCGACTTGCCGCTCGCCGTCGGCCCGACGATTACCAGAGGCGAATGGGCGCCGTCACCACCCATGGCGTCCTGCCTCTCAGCGGGCGGCGACCGGAATGCGGGTGCGGTGTCGGGCCGGTGCGGTGACCTCGATGAGCTCGCCGCTGAGATGGAAGGTGGCGGCCTCGCGCACGAGCACTCGGGCATAAGTGCCCGTTCGCAGCGGCTCGGTCGATGCGAAGTGCACTAGACGGTTCTGGCGGGTCCGACCGGAGAGCGTGCCCGGATCTCGCTTGGACGGTCCCTCGACCAGCACCTCCTCGATGCGACCGACTCGGGACTCGTTGCCCAGGCGCGCCGAGCGCTCGATGACGGTTCGCAGCCGCTCCATGCGCTCAGCCGACACGTCGGGGGCCACGAAGCGATCGGCGAGTTCGGCAGCTTCGGTGCCGGGCCGCGGCGAGAAGACGAAGGTGAATGCACTGTCGAAGCGGGCTTCTGCGGCCAGCTCCAGCGTCGCAGCGAAGTCGCTCTCGGACTCGCCGGGAAAGCCCACGATGATGTCGGAGCTGACAGCGAGATCGTCGACGGCGGTCCGGGCGGCCTCGAGCCGTTCCAGGTAGCGCTGAGCGGTGTAGCCCCGGTGCATGGCTGCGAGCACCTCATCGCTGCCGGACTGCAGCGGCAGGTGGAGGTGCTCGCACACCGCTGGCGTCTCGGCCATGGCCGAGATCACGTCGGCTCGCAGGTCTTTCGGGTGCGGGCTGGTGAAACGCACCCGCTTGATGCCGTCGACTGCGCCGACCGCTCGCAGCAGATCGCCGAACAGCGGTCGGGCGGTGCGCCGCCCATCGGCCCAAGCCTCGCCGGCACGCCAGACGGCATCGGCGGGATGGTCCAGGGGAGGCAGGCCATTCGTGCCACGCAACGCCAAGGTGACGTCGCGGCCGTAGCTGTTGACGTTCTGCCCGAGCAGCGTCACCTCGCTGACGCCGTCGGCTGCCAGACGCCGCACCTCGTCGATGAGTTCGCCGAACGGGCGGGAGATCTCGCGGCCCCGTACGGAGGGCACGATGCAGAACGCGCACGAGTTGTCGCAGCCGATCTGAATCGTGACCCACGCGGCGTGCTGGGCATCTCGCCGTACCGGCAGCGCCGATGGGAATTCTTCAGACTCGGCGAGGATCTCCGTCACCGGGCCCGACACGCGAGCCTCACTCAGCAAGTCGACGGCGCGTGCCACGTTGTGAGTGCCGAAGACCACATCGACATGGGGAGCCCGCTGGCGGACCAAGTCCTGGTCCTTCTGCGCCAGGCAGCCGGCAACTGCGATCTGCACGCCTGGCCGTTCCTCTTTGAGGCGCTTGAGGTGCCCGAGCTGCCCGTAGAGCTTGTTGTCGGCGTTCTCGCGGATGCAGCAGGTGTTGAGGACAATCACGTCTGCTTCGGCCATGGTCGGCGCGGCCACCAGTTCATCGGCTTCCAGCAGACCGGCGATTCGCTCCGAATCGTGCTCGTTCATCTGGCACCCGTAGGTGCGCACGAAATAGCTGCGCCGGCCCTCGACGTCGCCGTCACGCTCATCCGCAGCCACGGCGTCAAGGCTAGGGGCGCGCCCGAGGGCGCCTGCAGCCGCTCGGGCCCGGCCTCAGCGCTGTGTGAAGGCGAAGTTCTCCGACATGTTCTCGCGGGCGTGTGACATGAAGCCCAGATACTGCTTGATGTTGCCGTTGAAGTTGCCGTCCTGGCGGCGGTTCTCGGCGCCTTCGAAGTTGTAGTAGCCGGGCGTGCAATCGCGGTTGCGGGTGGTCTTGCCACGGTTGGCAATGACCTGCTGCACCCACCACTCCTCGGCTTCGGGCAGGCAATCCATCGACTGCAGACCGCCCCGCCGGACGAAGTCGATGCACTCGGCGATGTGCTCGCCCTGGCTGTTGAGCACATCGGTCAAGTTGAAGGCGAAAAAGGCCTGGTACCCGCCCATGATGAACAGGTTCGGGTAGCCGGCCGTGTGGATGCCCAGCAGCGTGCGGATGCCCTCGGAGTACTTGTCGTTGAGCTCGAGATCGTTCTCGCCGACGATGCGGTTGTAGATGCCGGTCTGCTGCACCTCGAAGCCGGTGGCGTAGATGAGCAGGTCGAGCTCGTACTGCGTGCCGTCGAAGAGCGGCCCCTGTTCGGTGATCTGGGTGATGCCCTTGCCCTTGGTGTCGACCAAGTGCACGTTCGGCCGGTTGAACGTGGGCAGGTAGTCGTTGTGGAAGCAGGGCCGCTTGCACATCAGCATGTACCAGGGCTTGAGCGCTTCGGCTGTCTCAGGGTCTTCCACGACCTCGTCGATGCGCCGGTGGATGCGCATCATCGCGTCGATGTTGGCGTTCTCCTGGCGGCGGATCTTCTCCTCGCGTGACATGGCTGCGCGACGCGCCTTTTGTGCATCGCTGATGCGGGGTCCTGCCATCGCCCGCTCGCGCCGGCGGGCCTGCCAACCCGGTTCAAGCTTTGCCGCCCACTCGGGGTCGGTTTCCCAGTCGTCACGGATGTCGATCGAGGACGGCGTTCGCTGGAAAATGTAGAGCTCCTTGGACATCTCACCGAGCTGCGGGATGGCCTGCACCGCGGTGGCGCCCGTGCCGATGATGCCGACCCGCTTGTCGGCGAGGTTCTCGAGATCGGCGCCGGTGTAGTCGTAGTCCCACCGAGACGTGTGGAATGAGTGGCCGCCAAACCGTTCCATTCCTTCGATGACCGCCAGCTTGGGCTTCGCGAGGGTGCCGTTGGCACAGATGACGAACTGGGCAGTGATCTCATCGCCCTGATCGGTGCCGATGCGCCACACCTCAGCGTCGCCGTCCCAAACCGTGGAGGTCACCGTCGTCTGGAACATCGCCAGGTCGTAGAGCTCGTACTTCTGAGCGATCATCCGGCAGTACTCGTAGATCTCGTCGCCGGTGGCGTAGTGGCGCGACGGCACGTAGCCGGTCTCGTCCAACAGCGGCAAGTAGTCGTATGACACGACATCGCAGGCCACACCCGGGTACCGATTCCAGTACCAGGTGCCGCCCACGTCGGCGCCGCGCTCGATGATGCGGATGCTCTCGACACCCTTCTGGCGCAGCCGAGCCGACGTCAGCAGCGCCGAGAATCCGCCTCCGATGAACAGCACCTCGACCTCGTCGTGCACTGGCGGACGCTCGATGCGCTCGGTCGCGTACGGATCTTCGGCGTAGTGGGCCAGATCTCCGTCGAGGTCGGAGGTATAGAGCTGCGTGCCCGGAGGCCGGTAGCTCAGCCGCAGATCGCGTTCTTCGGCGAACCGCTGCTTGATGTCGTCGTAGTACGACTGCGGCGGCCGCCCGTCGGCATCTCGCGAGTAGTCGAAGTTGAAGACGTTCTGCGGCTTGTCGGTCTTCTGCTTCCCGCTCTGCTGCGCCACCTGATTCTCCCCGATACGAGACCAAGCCGAGGCCGAATCGCCCCGCTCGCCTACGACCGGATCAGGCTAGGACAACCAGCCTGTCGTCGACGGGTCAGTCGACGCTGGCGCCTTCGGCCCGTGCCTGGGCGTCGTCGAGGCGGTCGAGCACGTTGACGTCGTCGTCGTCGACGTCGTCGGCCTTACCGTCGACTCCGATGCCGAGCGTTGAGCGGATGCGGCCGTCGATCTCGACGGTGACCTCGGGATTGGCGATCAGGAACTTCTTGGCATTCTCGCGGCCCTGGCCCAACTGCTCGCCCTCGTAGGTGTACCAAGCCCCGGACTTCTTCACGATGCCGTGCTCGACACCCACATCGAGCAGCGAGCCCTCTCGGCTGATGCCCTGCCCGTACATGATGTCGAACTCGGCCTGGCGGAACGGCGGCGCCACCTTGTTCTTGACGATCTTGACGCGGGTGCGACCGCCCACGACCTCGCCCTCGATCTTGATGGCCTCGATGCGCCGGATGTCGATCCGCACGGACGAATAGAACTTCAGCGCCCGCCCGCCCGATGTGGTCTCGGGGCTGCCGAACATCACGCCGATCTTCTCGCGCAGCTGGTTGATGAACACGCAGATCGTCTTGGTCTTGTTCAGGTTGGCGGTGAGCTTGCGCAGCGCCTGGGACATGAGGCGCGCCTGCAAGCCGACATGGGTGTCGCCCATCTCGCCTTCGATCTCGGCCCGCGGCGTGAGTGCCGCCACCGAGTCGATGACCACGACATCGATGGCGCCCGAGCGGATGAGCATGTCGGTGATCTCGAGCGCCTGCTCGCCGGTGTCGGGCTGGGAGATCAGCAGCTCGTCGACATCGACGCCGATGTTCTTCGCATACGCCGGGTCCATCGCATGCTCGGCATCGACATATGCGCACACTCCGCCGGTGCGCTGCGCCTCGGCCACCAGGTGCATGGCGAGCGTGGACTTGCCCGATGCCTCAGGGCCGTAGACCTCCACCACCCGGCCGCGGGGGAAGCCCCCGATGCCGAGCGCCAAGTCGATCGCAAGGCTGCCCGAGGAGATCGCCTCGATCGCCATGTGATGTTTCTCGCCCATCTTCATCACGGACCCGTCGCCGAACTGGCGGCGGATCTGCGTGAGCGTCATGTCCAGTGCTCGATCCCGATCTGTCTCTTGCTGAGCCATGTCGTCCTCCTCGGACTCCCGTTCGGCCGCACCCAGCGTGCGATGCCGTCTAGGGGCACCGTAGAAGCGGGGTGTGACAACTCTCGGGTGATTTTCTGCCGGTTGATCTCCTGCGGACCGCGGCAACGCTCGGTGCGCCGCACGCCGCTGCACTGGCAGCCGCCGCCCCTGCGCTCTGCGCTGGCGCGACGGCCGCTTCGAATAACAGCAATGTAGTTCCGAACATCAGTTCGTGTCAAGGCAAGACGGGCCGAATCCGGACATTGCACGACACCTTGGGCGCGCACAGCGAGGCAGGCACGGCCTGATGATCGATTCGAACGCATTCGGTGAGGCTGCACGCCACCTCAGGCGTGCGCAGCGAACCGGGGCTCGGCACGTCGCGATGTCACAGTCATGTGGCACGCTGCGACCCATGAGCACCCCAGCCCAGATGACCGACGACGATTTCGTGCTGCTGCACATCGAACGTGACGCAGGGGTGGCGTTTGCCACCATCGACGCACCGCCGATCAACGTGATGACGCCTGCACTGTTTTGCGAGCTGGCCAAGTTCAGCACGCACGTGGCCGATGACGACTCGGTACGGGTGGTCGTGCTGCGCAGCGACAACCCAGATTTCTTCATCGCGCACTTCGACGTGACGGCGATCCTGGGCTACCCGACCGACGGAGAGGCCGAGCGGCCCACCGAGCACGCCGGGTTCCATGACATGTGCGAGCGCTACCGCACCATGGCAAAAGCCACCATCGTCGAGATCGGCGGCCGGGTCGGCGGCGGCGGGAGCGAGCTGTCGATGTCGTGCGACATGCGCTTCGGCGCCATCGATCGCACCGTCATCAATCAGATGGAAGTGCCCATCGGCATCCTGCCCGGCGGCACCGGCACGCAGCGCCTTCCCCGCCTCGTCGGGCGAGGGCGAGCCATGGAGGTGATCCTGGGAGGCGTCGACCTCGACGCGCGCGCCGCTGAGCAGTGGGGTTATCTGAACCGGGCGCTGCCCGCCGACGAGCTGCGGCCCTTCGTGACTGCGCTGGCTTACCGCATCGCGAAGTTCCCGCCCCACGCGGTCGCGCTGGCCAAGCAGGCGGTCAACGCCGCCGACGAGCTACCGCTGCGGGAGGGCCTGTTCGAAGAGCGGTACCTGTTCCAGCGGCTCTTGCGGACTCCGCAGGCCAAGCCCGCTATGGATCTGTTCCTGGAGTTGGGCGGGCAGACACGCGAGGGAGAGATGCGCGTGGCGGACCTCACTGGCGAGATCCGTACAGAGGGCTGACGGCCAAGCTGGGGCGCCCCGCATAGCCTCAGTGCCCCATGACACAGCGCCTCGCGAGGACCATCCCAGCGGCAGGGACACCCTTGGCCGGCGGCAGCGGCGGCGCAGGCGGGTCGGGTGCCGGTCCGCAGCTCAGCGGCAATCCCGAACTCATGGATTCCTTCCGGGGCTGGCTGGTGGCGCTGGGCGCCGGGCTCGCAACGGGAATCGCGTTCGGCACCATCTACACGTTCGGCGCGTCTATCGAGTCGATGGCAGACGAGTTCGGCACCGGCCAGGGCACGGCGTCGATCATGCTGGGCATCGCCACCTTCCTGTTCTTCGGCACCGGGATCGTGTCGGGACCGCTGCTGCACCATCTCGGCCCACGTCCGCTGATGGCTCTGGGCGGCCTGCTGTTCTTCGGCGGCCTCGCAGGCACCTCAGCGGTGTCGGAACTGTGGCAGGGCTACCTCATCTACGGGATCGGCTGCGGATTCGGCTCGGGGCTGTTCGTCTCGCCGGTATTCGCCACGGCGACAGCGTGGTTCATGAAGCGGCGTGCGATCGCGCTCGGTCTGGTTGCGACCGGGCCGGGCATCGGCACGATGGTGATGGTGCCGCTGGCGGAGCGCCTCATCGAAGCGCTGGGGTGGCGCATCGCCTAACGCTATCTCGCCATTGCGGCGCTGGTCACCTTCGTGATCTGCTTCCTGGTGCTGCGACGCCCGCCGGTCACCATGAACTTCGATCCCCGGTACCACGTCCGCCGGGTCACTCGCACCACGGCGTTCTGGCAGATGGCAGCGGGGGCGTCGCTATTCTCGGTCCCGCTCATCGGGTCGTTGGCGGCCGTGATCCCCTTCGCTCGCTCCGTCGACATCGACTCAGCCTCCGCCGCGCGCCTGATTGCGATCATTGGCGCGTCAAGCATCATCGGGCGGATCGTGCTGACCAGCTTCGCCCGACAACTCGGCTCGGTACGGCTGTTCAAGCTCTGCTACGCCACCATGCCGGTGGCATATGCGATCTGGCTGATCGCCGGTGACAGCTACCGGCTGATGGTGGTCTTCGCTGTGGTGCTGGGCGTCAGCTACGGCGGCTACGTAGCGCTGATGGGCGACGTCACGCCGCACCTGTTCGGTGTGGCCGGAATCGGATCGGTCATGGGCAGGCTGTTCTTCTTCTTCGGCGTCGGCAGCCTGATCGGTCCGCCGGTGATGCTGTTCCTGCTGGAAGTCTCCGGCGGGACGGCGCTGCCGATCGCCCTCGTGACCGCGGTGTCCGCGATCGGTGCTCTGGTCATCCGCCCGATGACCCGTGATCCAGTGCCGCTGCCGGCCCCATCGGACCAGTCTCCCCCGATACGCCTCCGGACCGCAGCGAGGCTCGCGCCCCACGATCCGTCTGCGATGCCCTCACCGGCGCCAGCGACGGTGAGGCCGCCGCCGCGGCGCGCCGTCGACAGCATCCCCGCACTGGCGCCGCCAGCCCAGCTCGCGCCGCCCAGCGTGTGGACGCCCGTTCCGGCCGAAGTCGGCACACGCAGCTAGGCAGCCGGGCCGCGGCGCGGTCGTGTCATGAGCCTCTCGAATCACGATGAGCCACAAGAGCCAGTCACCGTCGGCGTCACGATCTGGCGCCGATCGGCCGCATCCCGCCATCCGGACCCGACCTACGAGGGTCGCTGCGCCCTATCGTCATGCGCCGTGGAACGACCTCTCCAAGACGTGCTGGTACTCGACCTCACCCGCGCTGTCGCGGGCCCGATTGCCGGCCGCCTGCTCGCCGACCTCGGCGCCCGGGTGGTGAAGATCGAACCGCCCGATGCCGATCTGACCCGCTTCGTCGTGCCTCACGTGAACGGTCAGTCGGCCTATTTCGCACAGTTCAACGCCGGCAAGGAATGCGTCTCGCTCGACCTCACGACCGAAGCGGGCCGCGAGGTGCTGATGGCCATGGTGCCCAAGGCCGACATCGTGCTCGAGAACTACCGCCCGGGCGTGCTGGACAAGCTCGGGCTGGGGTATGACGCGCTCGCCGAGGTCAACCCCGGCATCATCGTCGCTTCGGTGTCGGGCTGGGGGCACGGGAACAGCCGCAGCCATCGCGGCGCCTTTGCGGGGGTCCTGCACGCCGAGGCCGGCGTCACCGAGATGGTGGCTCGCCGGCGCGGCAACGAGCCCTACCGCAACGATCCGATGTCCCACGCCGACACCTACACCGGGCTCCATGCGCTGGGCGCGATCCTGGCTGCACTGCACATGCGGCACCGGACCGGACACGGGCAGGCCCTCGAGGTGTCCATGGCAGAGAGCACGCTCATGTGCAACGACCTCGCAGCCACCGACATGACCGGCCAAGACCCCCAGATCGGCTTCAAGGGAGGTCAGAACTGGGCCGCCATCTACCCGCTGTCGAATGGCCGGCACGTCACTGTGACGCTGGACCTGACCGCCAACTTCGGCATGAAGGTGATCACCGCAGC
>LXNI01002891.1_pt1 | contig 10879 bp, 6 predicted proteins | sample 809091 | NCBI WGS metagenome assembly LXNI01 (sample SAMN04870527, study PRJNA318959) | sponge metagenome | biome: 01000161; feature: marine sponge reef; material: water | host: Sarcotragus foetidus | place: Greece: Milos, Mediterranean Sea | collected 2013-05-29 | depth 5-7 m | reverse complement strand
AGGTTTTCATGAAAAAACTCATAATTGTATCCAACAGGCTGCCGACGACCGTGCGGGAGGAAAACGGGAAGCTTTCTTTTGAGCCGAGCGTGGGGGGTGTTGCTACGGGGCTTAGTTCCCTTGATACCGATTACGAAAAATGCTGGATAGGGTGGCCGGGGATAGATTACGAGACTCTCTCGGATGAACAGATTGCGGAAGTGCAGCAGCGGCTCGGAGAAGAAAGTTTTTACCCTGTAGGTCTCAGTGCCGAAGAGGTAAAAGACTATTACCAGGGCTTCTGCAACGAGGTAATATGGCCTATCTTCCATTATTTTGTCCAGTACGGAACTTATAAAAAAGAGTTCTGGGAATCATACATCAATGTGAACAGCAAGTTTGCAAACGCCATACTTGACGTGGCCAGCGAAGGGGATTACATCTGGATTCATGATTATCATCTCATGCTTGTCCCCGAGCTTGTAAAAAAACAACTGCCCAGATCAAGCATCGGTTTCTTTCTCCATATACCTTTTCCGTCTTCAGAAATTTTCAGGCTTATTCCTTGGTGTCGGGAAATAATACAGGGGCTTACCGGGGCTGATCTTATAGGTTTTCACACTTTTGACTACGTAAGGCATTTTGCCGAAAGCGTAAGGAGAATACTTGGACACGAGCATTCCCTGGGACGGTTTATAATCGGGGAAAGAGAGGTAAGAACCGATACTTTCCCGATGGGAATCGATTATGAGAAATTTTCCTCCGCGCCGAAGAAACGAAGCATTCAGAAAAGAAAAGACGAGTTCATAGATTTTCTTGGGACTGACCAGAAGACCATTCTCTCCATAGACCGTCTTGATTACTCAAAGGGAATTCCTGAGAGACTCAGGGCATTTGATCTTTTCCTTGAGAAAAACCCGAAGATGAGGGGCAAGGTGGTTCTCTTGCTTGTCGCCGTGCCTTCGAGAACAGAAGTGGTTCACTACAAGATACTGAAAAACGAAGTTGACAACCTAGTCGGCGCCATAAACGGCCGCTACGGAACGATCGGCTGGAGCCCTATTCACTACATGTACAGGTCTTTCGGTTTCGAGGATCTGATTTCTCTTTACCTGGCCGCGGACATACTTTTCATTACTCCCCTTCGTGACGGCATGAACCTGATTGCCAAGGAGTATGTGGCCGCGAGACAGAACAAGGCAGGTGTGCTCATACTTGGTGAGATGGCAGGAACCGCACAGGAACTGAGCGAAGCCATAATCATAAACCCCAATGATCTCGAATCTACTTCACGGGCGCTCGAAACTGCTCTTGCCATGACCAAGACGGAGCAGAAAAGACGGATGAAGGCGATGCAGAGCCGTCTCAGCAGATACGATATCAGGACATGGACGGCGGACTTCATGGAGAGGCTTGATGAAACAAAAGAAAGGCAGCTTAAGATGTTTGCCCGAAGATTCAGTCCGGAAATGACAGCCGAACTCATTGAAAAATACAAAGAGAGCAAAAAGTGTCTTTTTCTGCTTGATTACGACGGTTCTCTTGTTTCCTTCAAGAATAATCCGCAAGATGCGAAACCTGACCCGGAAATCTACTCCGCGCTTAGTGAGCTTTCTTCGAGGGAGAAGAACGAGCTTGTCGTTATAAGCGGCAGAGACAGAAAGACTCTTGCAAAGTGGCTTGGGGGCGTGACAAACGGTCTTGCGGCCGAACATGGTCTTTGGGTAAGACGTGGAAAGTGGAAGATGTCCGATATTGCTCCGGAGGGATGGAAGGAAGAAATAAGACCCATACTGGAAGTCTTCGTCGACAGGACCCCCGGGTCGCTTATCGAGGAGAAAAATTTCTCCCTGGCGTGGCACTACAGAAAAGTTGATCCGGCACTCTCAATCGTGAGAGTGGGAGAGCTTAAGGATATGCTCTCGCATATAACGGCGAATCTTGAGATAGGTGTGCTTGAGGGAAACAAGGTTGTGGAAATCAAAGGCTCTTTCATAAACAAGGGCAAGGCGGCTGTCCAGTGGCTCAGAGCAAGAAAATGGGACCTTATCATATCAATAGGAGACGACTGGACGGATGAAGACATTTTTGAGGAACTCCCCGAAGATGCTTATTCCATAAAGGTTGGTTTCGGACCTTCAAAAGCCAAATACAGAGTTCGCTCGACCACCGAAGCAAGAGACCTTCTTTTTTCTCTGGCAGATGTGACTCGCGAGATGGAAAATTCATCTTCAGAGACCAGGAAAAACCGGAGGCGTAAATAATGGAATTTGTAAAAATTGCCGGTACAGAAATCAGTTCGTCGAGAATAGGTCTTGGGACTTGGGCGATGGGAGGATGGCTGTGGGGAGGAAGTGACAGAAAAGAATGCGTAAGGACTATATACAAGGCGTTTGATAACGGGGTGAATCTCATTGATACTGCTCCGATTTACGGCTTCGGCATCTCTGAAGAGATTGTGGGAGAAGCGGTTTCTCAGAGCGGAATGAGGGATGAATTGGTAATCGCGACCAAAGTAGGGCTTGAGTGGGAGAGGGGAGGAATATTCAGAAACTCCCTTCCGGAGAGAATACTCAAAGAGGTTGACGATTCCCTCAGAAGGCTGCGCACCGACTGGATAGATCTTTATCAGATTCACTGGCCCGACCCGCTTGTTCCTGTTGAAGAAACGGCGGGAGTCATGGCAGAACTTCTTAAAAGCGGAAAAATAAGGGCTGTCGGAGTGAGCAACTATTCGGTTGAGCAGATGGAGATCTTTCGTTCTGTGTGCCCGCTTAACTCAAGCCAGCCTCCTTACAATCTTTTCGAGAGAGGAATTGAGGATGATGTGCTCCATTGGTGTGAAGAGCAAGGGGTTACCATGCTTCTCTACGGGGCTTTGTGCAGGGGACTTCTGGGCGGAAAGCTGAGGACGGATTCGGAGTTTCCGGGAGATGACCTAAGAAATTTTGATCCCAAGTTTCAAAAGCCTGTATACGATAATTATCTCGGTGCGGTTGAAAAACTAGAGGAACTCGCTTCGCAACGTTTCGGAAAAAACGTGCTTGAACTCTCCGTTAGATGGGTCCTAGACAAATGCGGAAACGATATAACGCTTTGGGGAGCTAGGCGCCCAAGGCAACTCGATGATATTGCGGGTACCGTCGGGTGGGCAATAGACGATGATTCAATGAGTGAAATAGACTCGATACTGAATACCTTCGTTCCGGATCCCATAGGTCCCGAATTCATGGCTCCCGGTCCTAGACCTGTCTGAATAACAGGGATTGCTTAAGCGGATATAAGTTCTTCCGGTCCCCCGGGTTTCAGGGATAGAACATGGCCTCCTGCCTCTTCAAAAAGTTGTTCCCGACAGGTGAAAATTAGCACCTGGACCTTGCGGGACGCGATATTCAAGATGTCAAACATACGGTTCATTCTCGCGTCGTCCGAAAACACCAGAGCATCGTCAAGCACGACAGTGGCCGGTCTTTCCTGTTCAACTAGCATTTCGGCGAACGCAAGGCGTACAAGTACTGCTATCTGTTCTTGAGTTCCCATGCTCAAAAGGGGAAAAGGTTCTTCGTATCCTGCTTCCCTTATCACGCCTGTTATGTGGAGATCTTCGTCAATCGTAATGTCGGAACCGGGAAACAGAAGCTGCAGATAGGGCCGCATGCGGTCCGTTACGGGCGAGAGGTAGAGTTCCTTGGCTTCCCGCTCCGCATTATGAAGGGTGTCGAGCAGAAGGCTGAGAACCTGTGCCTCGCGCTCATAGCGCCTGCGTTCTTGCTCCCGGAGTTCAAGTTCCCGGCTTTTCCGCCCTATGTTTTCGTCAAGTCCCACTCCTTCAAGGCCGTTGACGCGCTCTTTGAGGCGTTCGATGTTAATTTCAAGTCGCTGGCGTTTATTGCGCTTGTCTTCCGCGGTTTTTTCAAGACGCTTTACACGGGCTTCAATCTGCTTAAGCGTATCCTTTCCGCTCCGTTGCTCGCGTAGTTGCGCAACCAGCGCTTCTTGGTTCTTCAGGGCTTCTTCTGCCGCCTGAGTTTCCTCTCGCAGCTTGTCTTTGGGGTATTCATTTTCGCTTTTTTCGAGTTGGTCCCGAAGTTTCGCAAGACGTTTTCCCCCTTCTTCGTATCTGGCTTCCGTGGATGCCCTTTCTCTAGCAATATCCTTTAGAACATCCTCTGGGCCTTCAAGAGCGGCACGCGCCTTGTTAAGAGCGTGCCGCGCGATTTCGGATTCATCCTGAGCATCTTCCAAGACTGCTTCGGCTTCCCGCCGTTCGGGAAGATTTTGCGACCTGAGCTTGTCCGTCTCGTTCTTCAGTGTCTGCTCAAGTTTTCTTATATAACTCTCGAGAGCGTGTGCTCCGGCCTCGTATTCGTCTGTGGGTGGGGCATAAAGCTCCGCTTCCCTGCGTGCGAAATCTTCTTCCCCAAGGGCTTGCTGCCGGTTGTTATACAGGGTTTCAGCATCTTTGACGGTCAGAACACCAGCTTCATCCAGAATCTCTTTCAAGCGGGTTTCTGTCTTCTCGCGGTGGACGAGAAGTTCATCGCGATTGCTTACTGCGGGTTCTATAAGGATGCTTCCCTTCTCCGGAATTGTGATCATAGTCGGTGAAATTGCCTGCAGAGAATCCTTGCCGGATACCAGCGGCGATCCGTCAACCTGAACTCCGGATGGATCTTCCATGTCAAAGGCTATAAGAGTTGAAGTCGTGTTCAGTCTGTCTGCGGCTTTTTCCTTCTCTTTTTCCGCGTCTGTTATCCGCTTCATCATCTCTTCCGTTACGGAAATAGCAGCGACTCGTTTCCGGGCTTCAAGCCTACGTTCTTCGGCGTCGGATGCTTTTTCATGCTTAACCTTGAGTTCGCTAATGCGGTTTCTTATCTCCACTGCCGTGAGCACCCGGCTTTTCATCAAAAGAGCTTCATCGGCCTCTTTGGCGGCCGTTTCAGCTTTGTCCTTTTCGTTTTTGAGCTTTTCAAGGTACTCTTGGTTCTGTTTTTCCTGTTCGATAACTCCCTTGCGTTTCTCCCTTAGCTTATCAAGTGCGTTTTCCTCCGTGGCAATATCATCTTTCTGTGCGCGGCGTTCTTTTTCTTTCTGCTTTACCTGCTGGAGTCTAAGCTTCAGTACTTCAAGTTCACTTTCCGCTGTTTTCACCTGTCCTTCAAGTTCTGTAAGTTCGTCTCGCCGTTTGCGCGCCATTTCAAGTTCCGCCTTGTCCGCTTCATCACGTCCCGCGTCCGAAAGACGTTCGAGTTTCTGCTGATCTTCTTCAAGATCCTTAAGCGTGTCGGAAAGGTCTCTTTCTTTCTCCCTGAGTTCTTCAAGTTCATTCTCAATATCTGCTGCCTGCTCGATCGCGGTTTTATATTTCCCCCTGCTTCTGCCTGTACTGGTGATGAGTTCACCGAGCTGTTTCTCTATCGTCTGTGGAAGGTCTCGGCCGCGTCGTCCCCCGAGTACCGTTCCGACCTCTGATTCAAGAGCCCCGTGAAGATTCGCTCTCGCGCTCTTGGGAATGTCAAGAGCGCTGAAAGACTGTCCCTGTTTTACCCACAGGACGTTCCACATGCCTAGTGTCTCCGGGCTTCCGCCTTTTTTTCCGGGGTCAGAGAAATTCAGCAGGTCTCTCAATCTGTCCTCAGCCGCGTCCCCCTCAAACACCGTGCCGTCGGGACACCGAAGACGGGCGTAGGGATTTTTCATGAAACGCTTGGAAATAGTGTGGATGCCATTTTCAAGTTCGAACCTGAGCTCCACAACCGGTGCCGCCTGATTGCGCTCGTTTTGCAGTTCCCTGATGGGTTTTGCCTTTGAATCGTGTTTCTCGAAAAGGACCGCGCGCAGGGCATCGAGTAACGTGGATTTTCCCATTTCGTTGGGTCCGACGACGATGTTAAGCCTGTCCTCTATGCCTTCGAGTCTTGTATGACTCGTGAATTTTTTGAATTGGTTTAGCGCAAGGGAGCGAAGTTTCATTATTTTTCCGCCGTAAGTTTCATGTGTTCTATGTAAAGCCTCTGAAGAGCTTCCGCGGCGAGTCCGTCACCTCCGTCGGCCCTATTCTTGAGAATATCGGCCGCGGTCCGGACGAATCCGCTCCGGTCGATTTGATCAAGGTCCCGCTCGGTGGGGCTTGGAAACAGCCGCTTGGTCTTGACCCGAAGAGAGCATAGAGCGGCAGAAACGCCGTTTACGATAAGTTCTTCGAAATACTCTCGGTCTTCAAGAGACAGCGCTCCCTCTGTATCCAGATCCACGAGAACCTTGTCAAGGCTGGGAGATGTTTCTCGCAGTTTTTTCTCCAGAAAATCAATATCCTCTTTGCCGCTTATCTGTTCTGAAAAGCTTAGCCATTCATACTGTCCGGTATGAATGGGAGTTATCACGGGAGTTGAGTCCGGACCATCGATTTCCACGAGGAGGGCGCGTCCTCCGTCAACGACATTGAATGAATCCGTTTCGGGGGTGCCACTGTACCAGCAGCGGTCATTTATTTTTCTCTGCCCGTGCCAGTCGCCGAGGGCGAGGTAGCAGAGGCCTGCCCGCTGCGGACGGTCGGGAGCTATGTAGTTTGAGGTGGAATCTTTGTCGGAACCGAATCCCGTCACGGTTCCGTGGGCGATGCCTACGCGGACAAATCCTTCGGGAAGATCAACATCGTCCATATACTCGGTTGGATCCCCAAGCGTTCTGCGGCGCTCAAGAGGAGCGGGAAGCAGAACAAGGGACTCTTCCCTGAATATAAGGGGTTTGGGGGTGGTGTGGATATGAATGTTTTCCGGTGGATTTCCAGCAAGAATCCGATCCCAGAGACCGTTTGGACGATGTGGGTCGTGATTTCCGGGAAGCAGGTGCCACTTGATGCCGGGAAATCCGCGCATTCGTTCAAGTGGCTGGTTAACAGATCGAGGGGACAGCGCTCCCATGTCGTATACATCGCCCGCAACAAGTATGTGACTTGCGCCGTGTTCTTCCGCCAGTTCTCCAAGACGCGTAATTGCCTCAAGACGAGCGTTCTGAAGAAGTCCCATAGTTGCATCGTCAACATACCGGAAAACTTTGCCGATTTGCCAGTCGGAGGTATGTATTATTTTTATACTCATTGAGTAATGCTGCTACTTTTTCCGTTATGGCTATTGACTTTTATCGCCCTCAGAAATGATCATGTGACTGGTGTAGTGTACCCGAAAAGATTGCGGTCTCAGAGCGTCAGCAGGCTTTTCCAGCGGCTCGAAAGAACGTACGAGCGGTTGCGTTTAGCGGGACTGTATATCTCAAGGAAATTGTTGTCGACCCATTTATTGCAAATACCCTGTGCCGTACGTTGGCTAATATCTAACAGTCTGGCGACATCCTTAGCCGTAATATTCTTGCCGTTTTTAAAGAGATTAAGCGCTTTTCTCTGATGTGCGTCAAGTTCTAAAAGAAGCAGAGACAAGTCATCCGCCCCTTTCTTTTCCTCTTCCTCCGCATTGTGTCTGATGGCTTCAAAACTGTTGGCCATGCCTTCACAGAAATAATTGAGCCACGGGGTGATAGCTGCTTCGCTTCGACCAAAATAATAGTTGTGAGAAGGGCCGATGGACAGGGCTTGATAGTAAGAGGCGAGGGTTTGCGCATAGTATTCTTCGAGACAGTAGATGCCCTTTAAGCCGTAGCCGTTTTTGTGGAGGATTAAAGTCGCTAGAAGTCGAGCTGTTCTGCCATTGCCGTCATAATATGGATGTATGGTGACGTACTGATAGTGTGCTATTCCGGCCTGCAGGGGCGGCAACAACTGATTGTCCCCAAGCCATTCAATGAGCTGCCTTGTAAGTGTGGGGACATCTTTCGCTTCGGGGGGCATGTAAACGATTTTCCTTGTCACTCCATCCCGAATAACATTCTGTCCGTCTCGGTAGGGTGTCGGCCTGACTTGTTTTTTTCCATTGCCCATGACGAGAGCATGTATTTTCTTCATTGAAGTTTCATCCAAGAGGCTATTCTTAGCGGACAGTTCCTCAACATAGTCCAATGCTGCGTAGAAGCCAAGAACTTCCTTTTCATCCCGCTCTCTGCCTGGAAAATGTTCTTTGTGTAGAACAACTTTTTTCACTTCGGATTCACTGAGACGATTCCCTTCAATCCTGGTTGAATAATGTGTCGTGCGCAGACGAGTAGTTTCCCTGAGGCTTGCCAGCACCGCAGGAGTTATTGGAAGATTTGTTACGGCATCTTTCGCTGCCTCGATACGGGCAAGAGAGCGGGCTATTTCAGGAGTAATTTTGAATTTGGGATTAAAAGACATTTTAGAGATGGGGAATTGTCAGTGGACCTTTATTGCGGATAATATACCTTTAAAGTACCATTAAATCGGGTTTTTTTCAAGGCATGAGAAAACGGTATATCATAAAGTTTTCAGGAACATACGCCGCGGAATTAAGTTAATTTATCGAAAACCTTCTATGTCCTCAAGGCGGATTTCCGAAACGCTTTTTCTGAAAATGTTGGCATGGGGGTAATCTTCTGGGGCTATCCTCGAATCGGGCACTGCGATACAACGCATACCGGCCTCTTTAGCTGACACTATACCATTTATGGAATCTTCAATCGCGACGCATTCTCCAGGACTGACCTCAAGACGCCTCGCAGTTTCAAGATATATATCGGGGTGAGGTTTTCCTTCTTCCACGCAGTCTCCAGAAACTTTTATTCTGAAAGTGTCCGAAAGAGAGAATTTTTCAAGAACGAACTCTATTACTTTCATCGGGGAACCTGAGGCGAGAGCCGTTTTTATATGCTTTTCGTCGCCTAGGGTTTTAAGGAGTTCGGGAATCCCGTCAACAAGTCTGAGCTCTTTTTCGTAAAGTTCGAGAAGGATCCCAAGACGGGTATGGAGGATTTCTTCTGGGGATTCATCAAGGCTGAAAGTTTCTTTGAGGAGTTTTACAGAATCTCTCTGGCTGAGCCCCATGATCTTCTTTCTGTATTCCTTTCTGTAACTTTCATTGCCCCCAAATCCCTTTTGCTTGAGCATAATAGACTCGCTTTTTTCCCACAGGGGTTCGCTGTCTATTATGACTCCATCCATATCAAATATGACCGCTTTTATCAATGGGCCAAATAGAGGTTTAGGTGTTACCGTCCGCAAGGCGAAAGACAATGACCGGACAGATTGAGAGAATCTTGCAAAAGGCCGGTTTTTAGTTCTTAGAGCAGATCTTTTATCCTGTCTTCCAAGGATTGCTTGTAAGAATCGATATCGATCTTGATTCTGGAGACGCCGGTTTCCATCGCGGCTTGCGCTACCGCGGCCGATTCCCATACCAAAACTCTGGGATCAAAGGGTTTCGGAACTATATAGTCCGGACCGAACTCAAATTTCTGGTTTCCGTAGGCCCTAGCCACTTTATCCGGTACGGGCTCCTTTGCGAGCGCTGCAAGGGAATATGCCGCCGCAACTTTCATTTCGTCGTTTATTTTTGTCGCTCTTACGTCAAGCGCTCCCCTGAAAATAAAGGGGAATCCCAAGACGTTGTTCACCTGGTTTGCGAAGTCGGAACGTCCCGTGGCCGTTATTACGTCGCTTCTGGCTTCCTTTGCGTCTACGGGGAGTATTTCGGGATCGGGATTCGCCATGGCGAATATTATGGGATTTTTCGCCATGCTCTTTACGTTTTCCTGGTTGATGGCTCCACCGTTTGAGAGTCCGACAAACACGTCGGCTCCGACCAGTGCGTCTCCTATGGTTCTTCTGTCTGTTTCTACAAGGAATCTTTCTTTCTGGGGATTAAGCCCCGCGTTTCTTCCCTTGTAGATTACGCCCCTGCTGTCGCACATTATTATGTTTTCCCTTTTTGCTCCGAGTGATATGAAGAACTCGGCGCACGCGATTGCGGACGCCCCGGCGCCGTTAAACGCCATTTTGAGCTCGCTCATCTTTTTCCCGGTAATCTCGCAGGCGTTAAGAAGTCCGGCACCCGATATTATCGCGGTTCCGTGCTGATCGTCGTGAAAGACGGGTATGTCCATCTCTTCTTTTAATTTGTCTTCGATGTAGAAACACTCCGGGGCTTTTATATCTTCGAGATTAATGCCGCCGAAGGTGGGTTCGAGGTATTTTACGGTCTTTATGAATTCATCAGGGTCCTCGGTATCTATTTCAATGTCGTAGGCATCAACGTCTGCGAACTTCTTGAAAAGCACTCCTTTTCCTTCCATTACGGGTTTCCCCGCGAGGGCCCCCAAGTTTCCGAGTCCTAGTATTGCCGTGCCATTTGAAGCTACCGCAACCAGATTCCCTCTGTTGGTGTATTCATAAGAGAGGTTTTCGTCCTTGGCTATTTCCCTGCAGGGCTCAGCGACTCCGGGAGAGTACGCGAGGGAAAGTTCCCAGGCTGTATCGCAGGGCTTTGTCGGTATGACTTCAAGTTTTCCTTTTCTTCCGCTTCTATGATATTCGAGAGCGGCTTCCTTCATATCTTTGTCGCTATCGCACATTTGTGAACACATCCTCCATCGGGTGTTTTAAAATGAAAAGTTAATTATATACAGAGATAAGTTTTGTGCAATTGCACCGGGAAATCAGCAGCAACAGCAGGATGATTGCGAGCAGCTTCCAGAATCCTCACTCTCGGAGATTCCCAAGTTCTTGCTGCCATTGCCAAGTCCAAAGGTCGAGAACTGCTTTCCGATGTTCTGCGAGTCGCAACTCACACACTTTATGATTTCGCTGGAATCAAGTACCAGGACTTCAAATCCTTCTCCGCAGTCGCAGCATTCATATTCATATAAAGGCATTTTTACCTCCACCCTTACATCTAAAGATAACAAATATAAAAAATATTTATTCAGAGTCAACAAATTATGAGAGGATGTAGGAAACAAATTAAACTGTCCGGTTTTAGATTTTTCGTTCTAG
>LXNI01002890.1_pt1 | contig 10890 bp, 11 predicted proteins | sample 809091 | NCBI WGS metagenome assembly LXNI01 (sample SAMN04870527, study PRJNA318959) | sponge metagenome | biome: 01000161; feature: marine sponge reef; material: water | host: Sarcotragus foetidus | place: Greece: Milos, Mediterranean Sea | collected 2013-05-29 | depth 5-7 m | reverse complement strand
GCGTGAAGAAGATCGTCGTGGAGCATCTCGGCGTGGATGAGGGCAAGGTCGTGGAAGGGGCGAGCTTTATCGACGACCTGGGCGCCGACAGCCTCGATACGGTCGAGCTGGTGATGGCGTTCGAAGAGGAATTCGGGGTCGAGATTCCGGATGATGCGGCGGAGAAGATCGTGACGGTCAAGAACGCGATCGACTATATCAGCGAAAACGCCTGACGCGGCCGGGGAGGGTTCGGCATGCGCCGCGTGGTGGTCACCGGGATGGGGCTGGTTTCGCCGATGGGAGTCGGCGTCGAACCGTCCTGGAAAAGACTGATTGAGGGCGAGTCCGGCATCGGCCCTATCGAGGCCTTCGATGTGTCCGATCTGCCCTGCAGGATCGCCGCGCATCTGCCGTCGGGCAGTCGCGAGGACGGTTGCTGGGACCCGGATGAATGGCTGCCCGCGAGGGAACGGCGCAAGCTCGACCCGTTCATCATCTACGGCATGGTCGCGGCCGACCAGGCGGTCGAAGATTCGGGCTGGAAGCCGGAGGATGACGAGGACCGCAACCGCAGCGGCGTGATGATCGGCTCCGGCATCGGCGGATTGCAGACCATCTACGACGCATCCATCCTGCTGCAGGAGCGCGGTCCGCGGCGCATCAGCCCGTTCTTCATTCCCTCTGCGCTCATCAATCTCGTTTCGGGCCAGGTCTCCATCAAATACGGCTTCAAGGGCCCGAACCATTCCGTGGTCACGGCTTGCGCGACGGCGGCGCACGCCATTGGCGACGCCTCCCGCCTGATCGCGCTCGACGACGCCGATGTCATGGTGGCGGGCGGCGCCGAAGCCACTATCTGCCGCCTCGGCATTGCCGGTTTCGCGGCCTCGCGCGCGCTTTCGACCCATTTCAACGACGAGCCCGAGCGCGCCTCCCGGCCCTGGGACAAGGCGCGCGACGGCTTCGTGATGGGCGAGGGCGCCGGCTGCATCGTGCTGGAGGAATATGAGCACGCCAGGGCGCGCGGGGCCCGGATTTATGCCGAGATCGTCGGCTACGGCCTCTCCGGCGATGCGCACCACATCACCGCGCCCGCCGCCGATGGCGATGGCGGCTACCGCGCCATGGCGGCCGCGCTGAAGCGGGCCGGCCTCGACCCCGGGCGCATCGACTATATCAACGCCCACGGAACCTCGACGCCGCTCGGCGACGAGATCGAGCTCGGCGCCGTGAAGCGCCTGTTCGGCGACCATGCCTATGAGCTGTCGATGTCTTCGACCAAGTCCGCCCACGGCCACCTGCTGGGCGCGGCCGGGGCCATCGAGGCGATCTTCACCATCAAGGCCGTGCAAAGCGGCATCGCGCCGCCGACGCTCAATCTCGAGGACCCGTCGGATGGCTGCGACCTCGACCTCGTGCCGGGCGCGGCGAAGGAACGCAGGATCGACCATGCGCTGTCCAACTCCTTTGGGTTCGGCGGCACCAATACGTCGCTCGTCTTCGCCGGCGCGCCCTGACCCCGAATGCGCCGCCGTCGGCTTGCAGGCGTCCTTCTGGCGCTGCTGGCGGCGGGCGCGGCCGGGTTCGCATTGCGAGCCTGGCAGGATTTCAACGCGCCGGGCCCGCTCACCGAGACGCGCCGGATTGTCGCGCCCAGGGGCGCGGGCCTTGCGCCGCTGGCGGAGCTGCTGGCCGAGCAGGGCGTGCTGCGCCACCCGCTGGCGTTCCGGGCCTTCGTGATCATGGATGGCGCCGAGAGCCGGCTGAAGGCCGGCGAATACGACGTCCCCGCCGGCGCCAGCGCCGCAGCGGTCCGCGACCTGCTGGTGGCCGGCAGGACCGTCGTGCGCCGGTTGACGGTGCCGGAAGGGCTCACCACCGCCGCCGTGCTGGACCTTCTGCGAAACACTGAGGGGCTGGTCGGCGCGCCGTCCGATCCCGGCGAAGGGCGGCTGCTGCCGGAGACCTATCATTACAGTTATGGCGACAGCCGCGCGGGCCTGGTGGCGCGGATGCAGCGCGCCATGGACAAGGCGCTGGCGCGCCTGTTCCGGAACCGGCCGGCGGGCTCGCCGCTCGGCAGCGAGACCGAGCTGCTCACCCTCGCCTCCATCGTCGAGAAGGAGACCGGCATTTCCGGGGAGCGCGCCCGGGTCGCGGGCGTGTTCGTCAACCGCCTGAAGCGCGGCATGCGCCTCCAGACCGACCCGACGGTCATCTATGCGCTCACCGGCGGCGGACGCGCGCTCGGGCGCGCGCTTACCCGCGCCGACCTGCGCACGGACCATCCCTACAATACCTACCGCCATCACGGGCTGCCGCCGGGCCCGATCGCCAATCCCGGCCTGGCGGCGCTGGAGGCGGCGGCGCGGCCGGCGGACACCGACGCGCTCTATTTCGTCGCCGACGGCGCGGGCGGCCATCTGTTTGCGCGCACGCTCAGGGAGCACAACCGCAATGTCGCCCGCTATCGCAGGCTGTCGAGGCGCCAGCCGTGACGGGGCTTGCCTCCATGACCGGTTTCGCCGCCGCCGGCGGGCCCGACTGGCGCTGGGAGGCGCGCTCGGTCAACCATCGCGGCCTCGACCTGCGCCTGCGCCTGCCTTCGGGCTGGACCGGGCTGGAGCCGGCGGCCCGCAAGGCGCTGCAGGCCCGGTTCCAGCGCGGCAGCATTACGCTGGAATTGCGGTTCGAGCAGGCCGAGGGGCGGCAGCGCTACCGGGTGGACGAGACCTGGCTCGACGAACTGACGGCGATCGCGGCACGCCGGGGCGGCGGCGGCGTGGCCGGCCTGATGGGCCTGCGCGGGGTCATCGAGGCGGTCGATCCGGAGCTCGCGGCGCGCGACGAGGCGGCGCTGCTTGCAAGCATGGCGGAGGCGCTGGACGGGCTGGCCCAGGCGCGGCGCGCGGAGGGCCGCGCGCTGGCCGCGGCGCTTGACGGCCATCTCCTCGCCATGCAGGCCGGGGCCAGGGCGGCGCGGAGCCTCGCGGCGCTGCAGCCGGCGGCGCTCAGGAGCCGGTTCGCCGCCGCTATCGCCGCGCTCGACGCCGAACTGCCCGAAGAGCGCCTCGCGCAGGAAGTGGCGCTGCTGGCCGCGAAGGCCGATGTGCGTGAGGAGCTCGACCGGCTCGACGCCCATCTGGAGGCGGCCGGAGCGTTGCTCGCCTCCGGGGACGCGGTCGGCCGCAAGCTCGACTTCCTCTGCCAGGAACTCCACCGCGAGGCCAACACGCTCGGCGCCAAGGCGGCGGACCTCGACCTCACGCGCATCGTGCTGGACCTCAAGGCCGCGCTGGAAGCCTTTCGCGAACAGGCGCGGAATGTCGAATGAAGCCGGCCCGGCCCATAGCCACCCGCGGCCTGATGCTGGTGCTCTCCTCGCCCTCCGGCGCCGGCAAGAGCACGATCAGCCGCGCCGTGCTGGAGCGCGAGGACCATATCGCGCTCTCGGTCAGCGCCACCACCCGCCCGCCGCGCCAGGGGGAGGTGGACGGCCGGGATTATGTCTTCCTCGGCGCCGCCGCATTCCAGGCGATGGTCGAACGGGACGATTTCCTCGAACATGCCGAGGTGTTCGGGCACCGCTACGGCACGCCGCGCGCGCCTGTCGAAGCGGCGCTCCGGGAGGGCCGCGACGTGCTGTTCGACATCGACTGGCAGGGCACGCAGCAGATCGCCGAGAGGGCCCGCGAGGACCTGGTGAGGATATTCCTGCTGCCCCCGTCCATCGAGGAGCTGGAGCGCCGGCTGCGCGCGCGCGCCCAGGACAGCGCCGAGGTCGTGCGCGCGCGCATGGCCAAGGCGCTCGACGAGGTGAGCCACTATGCCGAATATGAATATGTCGTGATAAACCGCGACCTTGAGGCCAGCATCGCGGATGTGCGCGCCATCCTCCAGGCGGAGCGCCGCCGGCGCGCGCGGCAGACCGGCCTGACCGACTTCGTGAACGCTCTCAGGGGAGAACGACGATGAGCGCCATGCCCAATCCCGCCCCCGGTTTCCGCAAACGGCCGGACCATCGCATCCACATCGAGCCGGCCGCCGGCCGGGTCGTCGTGACCTTTGCTGGTCAGAGGGTCGCCGACAGCCGCCGCGCGCTGCTCATGCAGGAGAGCGGCTATCCGCCGGTCCACTACATCCCGGAGGCGGACCTGGACACCGCCCTCATGCGGCCGAGCGCGCGGCGGACCCACTGCCCGTTCAAGGGCGACGCCCGCTACCGCACACTCAGCGTCGGGGCGCGCACCGCCGAGGACGCCGTGTGGAGCTATCCGGCGCCGTTCGACGAATGCGCGGCGATTGCCGGCCACGCCGCCTTCTATGCGGACAGGGTCGATGCCATAGAGGTGCTGCCCTGACGGCCCGGCCCCCGGCTCGTCGCCGGCGCGACCGGCTCCCAACACGGCGAATCCGGTCATTGACGTCTCCGTGCGGGCTTGCGCATGATTGCAGGCGTTGGTCCGTCTGTGCATGAAAGGAGAGCAGGATGCGAAACGACATCATCGAGTTCAGGCCGCTCACACGCCATATCGGCGCGGAGGTGCATGGCGTGGACCTGCGCGAGCCGCTTGACGACGAGGCTTTCCGCACGCTGCACGGAGGGCTGCTCGAGCATCTCGTGCTCTTCTTCCGCGACCAGGACATTACCCACGACCAGCACCTGGCGTTCGGCCGCCGCTTCGGCGAGCTCCACATCCACCCCTCCGCGCCATGCGTGGATGACCGGCCGGAGCTCATGACGATCCATGCCGACGGGACCTCGCCCTTCGCCGAGGGCACTGCCTGGCACTCCGATGTGAGCGCCGACGAAGAGCCGCCGATGGCGAGCATCCTGCATCTGAGCACGGTGCCCTCGGTTGGCGGCGACACATTGTTCGCGAACATGTATGCCGCCTATGACGCGCTCTCCGACACCATGAAGAGTGTCCTCGACCCGCTGCAGGCGCTGCACACCGCGGACGTGCATCGCAACCGCTACGAGCAGATCGGCGGCGGCCTGCGCCGGGAGGAGCATCCGCACGCGATACACCCGGTGATTCGCACCCACCCCGAAACCGGCCGCAAGCTCATCTATGTGAACCAGCCTTTCACCCAGAACATTGCGGGCATGACGCAGACGGAGAGCGACGCGCTGCTCAACTTCCTCTATGCGCACAACGCCAAGCCGCAGTTCCAGTGCCGGTTCCGATGGCGGAAGAACTCGATCGCCATGTGGGACAATCGTTGCACGCAGCACCATGCGACCTGGGACTACTATCCCGAGACGAGAAGCGGGGTGCGCGTGACCGTCAAGGGCGATCGCCCCTATCACTAGCCCGCATTTCTGACCAGGGTCACGGCCTGCGTCGCGTCCAGGCGCCGCCATCCTTGCTCGGCTGCCGGGGGTCATCGCCGCCCCGGCAGCCGGTTGCTGCGCTTCGTGCGCCGTCCGCGCGACTGTCCCTTCGTCCCTCGTGGGCGCTTGCCGTGCGCCTCTGCGACATAAGCAGCGCAAATCGTCAGGAGTCCTTGACATTTCGCCGACTTAACATAAGAGACAAGATCAACGCTATTTGATGAGAGACAGTTCAACAGAACGCATGACATTCCAAAATCTCGGACTGAGCGAAGATACGCTCAAAGCGGTCGAGGACTCCGGCTACACGGACCCGACGCCGATACAGGAACAGGCCATCCCCGTCGTGCTGACGGGACGTGACGTCTTGGGCTGCGCGCAGACCGGCACCGGCAAGACAGCGGGCTTCACTCTGCCGATGATCGACATGCTCGCCAGCGGGCGGGCGCGGGCGCGGATGCCGCGCTCGCTCATTCTGGAGCCGACGCGCGAGCTCGCCGCGCAGGTCAGCGAGAGCTTCGAGCGCTACGGCAAATATCACCGTCTGACGACCGCGCTGCTGATCGGCGGCGAGAGCTTCACCGACCAGGAAAAGGCGCTCGGGCGCGGCGTCGATGTGCTGATCGCCACGCCCGGCCGCCTGATCGACCTGTTCGAGCGGGGCCGCATCCTGCTGAGCGATGTCAGGGTGCTGGTGATCGACGAGGCCGACCGCATGCTCGATATGGGCTTCATCCCCGATATCGAGCGCATTGTGGGCCTGTTGCCGCGCAAGCGGCAGACCCTGTTCTTCTCCGCCACCATGCCGGCGGAGATTCGCCGGCTGGCGGACGGGTTCCTTACCGAACCGGAGGAAATATCCGTCGCCCCGCCGGCCTCCCCGGCGGAGACCGTCGATCAGCAATTGGCGCTCGTCCACGGCGACGACAAAGGCGCGGCGCTCCGGGAGATCCTGCGCGCCGAGGACATCGAGAACGGGTTGATCTTCTGTAACCGCAAGCGCGATGTCGATATTCTCGCCAAGTCGCTGACGAAACACGGCTTCGAGGCCTCGGCCATGCATGGCGACATGCCGCAATTCCGGCGCACGGACACGCTGGAGCGTTTCCGCTCGGGCGAGCTGCGCCTGCTCGTCGCCTCGGATGTCGCCGCGCGCGGGCTGGACATTCCGCGCGTCAGCCATGTCTTCAATTTCGACGTGCCGATCCATGCCGAGGATTATGTGCATCGTATCGGCCGCACCGGCCGGGCCGGGCGCCCCGGCACAGCGATCACCATTGCGCAGCCGGACGATGCGTTGCACACCCAGAAGATCGAAAAGCTGATCGGCTGCGATGTGCCGCGGCGCGAACTGGAGACCGTCGAGGCTGCCAATTGGGACGACCGGCCGAAGCGCCGGCGCCGCAACGGCAAGGCGGACGACGTCGAGCCGGAAGCGGTTCCCCGGGAGAGGCCGCGCCGCCGGTCCGCTTCGCCTGCCGGACCGGAACGCCGGCGCAGGGCGCCGCCGCCCCCGGTCGAAGCCCACCGCCCCAATACCGCCTTCGGCGAACATATCCCGGCCTTCCTGCTGCGCCCCGGCGAGGAAGCGAAGACCGCATAAGGCGCCGAGCGCAGGCCGGGAGGGCCGGATGAGACCGATCTTCGTCATGGTGAAGTGCTCGCTCGGCCAGGCTTATGAGGTCGCCGACCGGCTGGCGCAGGAGGTGGAGCAGGCCTCGGAAATCTACTCCACCTCCGGGCAATACGACCTTCTGGTCAAATGCTATCTGGAAGACGGCGCGGACCCCGGCCATTTCGTCACCGAACGCCTGCAGACGCTGCCCGGCGTCACCGACACCTTCACGCTGATAACCTTCAAGGCCTTCCGGTGACCGGCGAAAACGAGCCGCTGCCGGTCAGCGTCATCACCGGCTTCCTCGGCAGCGGCAAGACCACCCTGCTATCGCGCCTGATCCGCCGGCCGGGCATGGAAAAGACCGCCGTCGTCATCAACGAATTCGGCGAGGTCGGGCTCGACCATGAGCTGGTCGCGGCCTCGAACGATGAGAATATCATGGTGATGGATTCGGGCTGCGTGTGCTGCTCGATCCGCGGCGAGCTCGCCGAGACGCTGCGCGACCTGTTCGCCCGGCGCGCGCGCGAGGAAATCCCGGCCTTCGACCGCGTGGTGATCGAGACCACCGGGCTCGCCGATCCGGCGCCGGTGCTGCACACGCTGATGGCCGACCCGCTGGTCGCGACCTGCTTCCGGCTCGACAGCGTGGTGACGACCGTGGACGGGGTGCATGGCGGCGGCCAGCTCGACCGGCATCGGGAATCGCTGAAGCAGGCGGCCATGGCCGACCGGCTGCTGCTCACCAAGACCGACCTCGCCGGCGAAAGCGAGCTGGATGCGCTGGAGGGCCGCCTTTCCGGCATCAATCCGAGCGCGCCCAGATACCGCGCGGTCCATGGCGACATCGACCCCGACCGCCTGTTCGGCGCCAGCCTCTACGACCCCGAGACCAAGTCCGTCGATGTCCGCAACTGGCTCCGGGAACAGGCCTTCGAGGCCCATGAGCATGACGGCCACGACCACGATCATCGCCATCACGACCATCATCACCACGACCACCGCCATGACGAGCGCTTCGCCTCCTTCTGCCTGCGCCGCGAGGGGGCATGCTCGTGGAACACATGGGTTGGCTTCCTGGAGGCGCTGATTACCTCCCACGGCGACTCGCTGCTGCGCCTCAAGGGCATATTGAATGTCACAGGGCTGGAGGCGCCCGTCGCCGTGCATGGCGTGCAGCACATGTTCCATCCGCCGGCGATTCTAGAAGCCTGGCCTTCCGAGGATCGCACCAGCCGGCTCGTCTTCATCGGCGACGGGCTGTCAGAAGCGGGCATAGAGAAAATGCTGAACGCCTGGATCGAAGCCGATCAGGGAACAACACAATGAAGATCGCCAAACTCGAAACCGTCACCCTGTCGATCCCCTTCGACCATGGCGGCCCGCCGACCGGCTTCGGCGGCACTGAGTGGCGCAATCTCGACACGCTGCTCGTGCGCGTCGAGACCGATGAGGGCCATGTCGGCTGGGGCGAGGCCTTCGGCTTCAACGCCATTCCCTCCACGCGCGCGGCGCTGGAAACGATGATCGCGCCGCTCGTCATCGGCCGGGACGCCGGCGACATCGCCGCGCTGCACGCGGAGCTGCAGAAGGTGCTGCATATTTTCGGGCGCTACGGGCAGACGATCTACGCGCTTTCCGGCCTCGACATCGCGCTCTGGGATATCGCCGGCAAGGCCGCCGGCATGCCGCTTCACCGCCTGCTCGGCGGCGGGCAGCGCGCCTCGCTGGAAGCCTATGCGAGCCTCTTGCGCTATTTCGATCCGGACCTCGTCGGCGAGCGCTCGGCCGCCGCCGCGGCGCAGGGCTATCGCTGGGTCAAGCTGCATGAGCGCATGGAGCCGGCCGTCGCCGCCGCCCGCGCCGCGATTCCGGCCGAGGCGAAGCTGATGGTCGATACCAATTGCCCCTGGAGCCTGGCGGAAGCCGTGGCGAAGGCCGAGGCCTTCGAGCCGCATGATGTCCACTGGCTTGAGGAGCCGATCTGGCCGCCGGAGAATTTCGCCGGCCTCGCGGAGCTGCGCCACCGCACGGATATGGGCATCGCCGCCGGCGAGAACGCCTGCACCGCCTGGCAATTCCAGGCCATGCTGGAGGCCGAAGCGGTGGACGTGGCGCAGCCGAGCGTCACCAAGGTCGGCGGCGTGACCGAGATGCGCAAGATCGAGGCGCTCTGCAACCTGCACAATACCCGCTATGTGCCGCATTCGCCCTATTTCGGGCCGGGCTTCCTCGCGACCCTGCACCTGATCGCCGTCGCGGACAATGAGGAGCCGGTGGAGCGCTTCTTCGGCGTGCATGAAGCGGAGATCTATGGCGACCTCTGCAAGGTCGAGGACGGGCACATCGCCGTGCCGGACGGGCCCGGCCTCGGGTCCGACCCAAGCCCGGACGTGTTGAGGGACTACGCCATCGCCTGAGCCGCCCCCGACGCTTCCAGACTAATGCCGGGCTTTTGGGGGAAGAGACGGCCAACCCGGCCGCGGCGACGAAGCAGGCGCTGAAGCGGGACTGCGGCGGTGCTTCGGGGCCGGGATGTGCTGCTGGGCAAGACGGGCCATGACCGTCTCTATGGCGGGGATGCCGCCGACACGCTTCGGGGCGGCAAGGGCGCGGACCGTCTTGAGGGCGGTCGGGGCGATGATGTGCTGTATGGCGGCGCGGGGGCGGACCGGTTCGTCTATGACAAGGGCTCATTCGGTCGGGACCGGATCGTGGATTTCGAGGACGGCGTGGACAAGCTCATGTTCCACGGTCGGAAATGGAGCGATCTCACCATCAAGCGCAATGCCGAGGGCGATGCGGTGGTGCGGGTGACGGGCACCGACAACCGGATCCTGCTGGAGGATGTGGACCCGGCGCTGATCGGCCAGGACGACTTCCTGTTCTCCTGAACGCCGGCGGGCGCAAGCCCGGCGAAGACCCGTCACGGCCTGAGAGGCCCGCCCCCCCGTCCTCCCGCCAAGCGGAAGGGGAGTCATACACGCGTCAGCGGAAGCGGCGCGCGCCTTTGCTGCGGCAATCCTCTATGGTCGCCGTGACCAGCAGAACCGCCGCCAGCGGAGAGACCCCATGAGCAGCCCGCGCCCGCCCTTCCGCGCCGACCATGTCGGCAGCTTCGTCCGCCCCGACGCGCTGCTGGAGGCGGCGCGGGCGCATCGCGCGGGCAGGCTCGACGCGGACGGGCTGCGCCAGGCTCAGGACGAGGCGATCCGCGGCATCGTCGCCTTCCAGGACGACATCGGCCTGCCCGCGGTGACCGACGGGGAGTTCCGCCGGCGCTCGTGGTCGGCCGGCGTGATCGACGCGCTCTCGGGCTTCGGGCTGCGCGAGGAGGGGGTGCTCGGCTTCAAATCGGAATCGGAGAGCGGAGGCGTCGCCCCCTCGCCCTACGCCGCGCGGCGGCTCGAACGCGCGCGCCCGATCGTCGCCGACGACTACCGCTTCCTCGCCTCGCTCTCGCCGAAGGGGCTGCCCAAGGCGACGATCGCCTCGCCGCCGGTGCTGCATTTCTTCCTCGGCCCGCGCGCCTTCGATGCCGATGCGTATGCCGACCGGGATGCCTACTTCGCCGATTTGGTCCGCATCTACCGCGACGAAATTGCCGACCTCGCCGCGGCGGGCTGCACCTATGTCCAGCTCGACGAGACCGCGCTGCCCTGCAACTGCGATGCCGGGGCGCGGCGCGGCGTCAGGGCGCGCGGCGAGGATCCGGACGAGCTCACCTCGGCCTATGTCGAGCTGATCAACGCGGCGGTGGCCGGGCGGCCGGAGGGGATGACGGTCGGGCTCCACATGTGCCGCGGCAATTTCAAGGGCGCCTGGATGGCCGAGGGGGGCTACGAGCCGATCGCCGAGCGCGTCTTCCAGAGCCTCGACGTGGACATCCTGCAGCTCGAATACGACACCCCGCGCGCCGGCGACTTCGCGCCGCTCCGCTTCCTGCCGCCCGGCA
>LXNI01002889.1_pt1 | contig 10892 bp, 9 predicted proteins | sample 809091 | NCBI WGS metagenome assembly LXNI01 (sample SAMN04870527, study PRJNA318959) | sponge metagenome | biome: 01000161; feature: marine sponge reef; material: water | host: Sarcotragus foetidus | place: Greece: Milos, Mediterranean Sea | collected 2013-05-29 | depth 5-7 m | reverse complement strand
GCGGGCGACACGCTCTTTTACGACTCGATTGGCCGGACCGACCTGCCCGGCGGTGACTACACTCAGATCCTCCGTTCGATCAAGACCAAGCTGCTCCCGCTTGACGACGAAACCAAGGTGATCTGCGGCCACGGACAGACCACGACCATCGGGCGCGAGCGCATCCACAACTACTTCGTCAGCAATCTCTAGAGCGCACCTCCGGCAGGCATTTTCGATGTTTTCCCAGCCCTCGTGGACCGCCTCATGTGGCACGACCGAATCGCTACCACACTCTCGTCAGAAAGCGGCTTTCACCCGATTTGGATCCTATTCCTGAGGCGGAATGGCCTCAATTCGGGAGGGTCCGTCCATAGAACTGATGGTTAGGGACTTGCGAAGCTCTCGCTTTCGAACATTTGATCTTGCAAACCGCAAGGAGAACACGGGCTAGGGTAGGCTGTGAGGCGATGGCAAAGCTCGAACTGGCACTGAAGCCGCACCTCAAGAAGCCGTAAGCGGCAAGGCGAGGGAGGTCGCTACCGGGTCCCCCCCTTGGAACGCCGAAGCCGTTCGGCTGCTTCTACCATCCGGGCGTGGTCGGACCCCGCGATTGTAACGGTGCCATACTCCACGACCCCGTCACACAGATCGAAGTACAGTAGCACCGCTTCCCATTCGCCTCGTTCGAACAGTGCCTTGGCTAGATCAGTCTCTTGGCCTCTTCCTCGGAGTCCCAGTCCACCGCGCTTACCATCTCGAGAATTCAAATGTGGGGTCGGCGTGCTGGCAGGATCGCTCCCGTGATTCTGTGCGGAATCGAATCGGGCTGGCCTTGACAGTCTCGGGAGCACTGGTGCATTCAGGTGGCTGGTGGCCCCAACCTCCAGCAACTGGTCAGCGTCGAGCGTGGCGCGGCAGTGTGGGATCTGAGATAGCTCCGTACGGGAGCTTGCGCATTTCAGGGTGTGTTCGCTTGCGGGGCTAATGAATAGTCGTAAGATTTCGTTGGTTACCCGTCGGCAGCATGCTGTCAGCTCAAGGACCGGTCCTTTGAGCAGCCGTTGCCCTTCGCCCGACCTGAATCAGAGCGAAAGTCTGTGTGGACGGGTTCAACCACTGCCGTGAGGCGCTGCGGTGAACAGCATTCCAGAGGCTTAGTCCCATTCTGATGACCGAGGTGGTTCGGGTCTTTCGCTTGTTCCGTGTCAGAGTACGGCACTCACCGGTACCACCACTCTGAATGGAGTCGATCTCCTCTACGGTCGGCGAGTACTTGTGACGTGTGTCATCCGGTCGACTGCGGCGGCCAATCTTGGAAGGTCTTGATCCACGACAGTCCAGACTACCTCGAGGTCGATCTCGAAGTAGTCGTGCACGAGCACGTTGCGAAAGCCGGCGATAGCACGCCACGGTACTTCGGGCTCGGCTGCCTTGAGGCTGTCACTGAGCCGCTGCGTAGATTCTGCGATGGTCTGCAAATTGCGTATCACGGCATCCTGCACTAGATGTGAATCGTAGAACTTCGATCTTTTCCCGTTGGTGTAGTTTTCGATACGGGCGATGCGTCCACGGATATGCTTCAGGAGCGCCAAGTCGGCGTCAGGGTCCATCCTCACAGGATTTGGGCCTCTCGCAGCACGCGGTTTCGGAAGGCAGGATGTAGGCAATTCTCGGTCACGACATCGACCCGTCGTCCCAGCAGATCTTGGACATCCATCAGCAATGCGCCAAGGGCTAAGCCAGTCTTACCAGATGGCAAGGTCACCAGCAGATCGAGGTCGCTCCGTTCATCTGCGTCGTCCCGCGCCATGGAACCGAACACACGCACGGCGTGGAAGCCGTGGCCCTTGGCCAGCGCACGGATTTCAGAACGGTGAGATTCGATCAGGGCGTGCATACACCATTCACCTGTCTGCGGGGCTCTCACGGCCGCAGGACCGGAGCGCGGTCCTCACGCCCGACCCATCCGTGATGATAGCAGCGAACCGACGTAGCCTCGTGGCCAGCCAAGCATCGAAAAGTTCTGGCCCCTCAGGGGTTCCCCCACCGCATGTCGGTAAGATTGATGCGTATGGCCAACAGGATCTTGCTCGTCACTGGAGACTCCGGCGAAAGCTACGAAGCGCTGTTTGCGCTGCACCGCTTCCAGGAGGCTGGCTACGAAGCGGTCGTGGCAGCGCCGTCGGCTCGTCGGCTCCACTTGGTCATGCACGATTTCGAGCCCGGCTGGGATACCTACATCGAACGCCAGGGCTACGGGCTCGAGGCCGACATCGCATTTGACGATGTGGAGGTGGATGACTATGTCGCCGTGCTGCTGCTCGGCGGCAGGGCACCCGAGTTCTTGCGGCATATTCCGCGCGTGGTAGAGATCGTCCGAGAGTTTTCCGCGCGGGGCAAGCCGATTTTCTCGATCTGCCACGGGATCCAAATCTTGGTCGCCGCAGACTTGGTTGAGGGCAAGACGGTGACCTGCTACGTCCATGTCCGTTCGGAGGCCGAGCGGGCCGGTGCCAACTACTCTGAGCGGCAGGCCGTGTGCGACGGGAATCTCGTAAGCGCCCAGACGTGGGAGTCGCACCCGGAGTTCTACCGGGAAGTCTTCGCCTGCTTGGATGGCTGAGGATTGCCCCGCTCGAAGCTATTGGCCGGCGTCGTCGACGATTCGGAATTTTTCGTAGATCACAGCTGCTTCATCCCCGGAAGGCGGCAGCATCGCCGCTACGATGTAATCGCCGGCCGGTAGGTCGCTCGTTGTCAGCGCTGCCAAGTGGCGCACGCGGTGCGCCTCGGGTTGCGACACGGTCTGGTAGCCCTTCACTGGCAATTGCCGAACCCTTTCCCGCCCGTGGTACAGGGCTAGCTTCGGTCCCGGCGGCTCGTCGTAGGTGTCCGGAGTCAGATTGTAGACATCGTAGAGCAGGAAGATTGACGTGCCGCGCCGAAACGCCTTCACTGCGGTTGCGAAGAACCGGTTTCCGTCGACGCGCAAGACATCCTCCGGTGCCATGTTGGACCGCTTCCTGGCCTTGGCCGGGCCAACGTCGTCGATGCGGCTTGTCAGCAGCAGCGAGCTGCCCGCGATCCCAACGGATCGCTGCGGGATGCGCAAGCGGGTCTGGTAGCTGCCCAGCGCGCCAGAAAGGTCGTCGCGCACCACGACCTTCCAGTCGTACTCCCCCGGTGCGAGCGGCATTTGCGAGCCGTAGTGCAGCCATGAAGCCGAGTCGTTGCTGAGACGCTCCAGCGCGGCAGGTTCCACGGTCATCGAGAAGCGGCGTTCGTCGATCAGCGGTGCCTGCCGGTCGCCCTCGGATGGTCGTGCCGAGGCTTGTGCGATCAGTGTTAGCTCGACTCGTTCGCCCTTCTTCACAGTCTCGGTAGGGATGTCTCGCGCGTGCAGCCCGACGCTGTAGACCAAAGTCGGCTCGCCGCTGGAATCCCGGAAGAATTCGTGGTCGACAACGATGGGCAGGTCCGTGTATGGCGTGTCGAACGTCAGGGCCTGATGCATGCGCAAGTTCTTCTCAGATTGCGACATGCGCTCAAAGGGCCGCTCCTCGTAGTACCCTCTCTGGTGGCTGACTCGCAAGCTTGGCTCGCTCACGCGGACCTTCAGGCGCCGCAGCCGTCCGCGCTGCTCGCGATCCTCGGGATAGTAGCCGAGCAGGTAATAGTCGCGGTTCTCTCGATTTACGACGTCAAAGACTTCGCCGAAGTCGTTGCTGTTGAGTACGGCTCGCCCGCCCGTCCGTCGCGCTAGTTCCCACAAGCCATCTTGGCTGTCTTGGCGCTGCTGGATCTGTCGTTGCTCGAGCTGGTTGAAGAACTCGCCAAGGCCCGCGTCGCCCACAGGAGCTCCAGCGCCGAGAGATGCCTCCGCGTCGCCGCCGGGAGGGGTTGCTTCGAGGCGGCGCACGTCCGACACGAAGAAACGAACCCGCGCCTTCGTCGCCTCGTCCTCCAGGACTTTCATGATGTCGAAGTTGTCCTCTTCGACAGGCAAGCCAGTCGCAAACAGCACTACCAGTTTCCGGCCGGGGTAGATGCTCAAGGCTCGGATCAGGTCGATGTACTCGTACATGCGCAGGCGATTGTAGAGGGCCCTCCGATCCGCGGCCGCGTCCAGTGCGTCCTCGAATTCCTCGTTCGTATCCTCGATCAAGGCCTCGAGTGCATCGCTGTATTCGATGTCGCGGGCGAGGTCGACCGCGAGGGTGTCGAAAAAGCCATCGGTGCCGCGGCCGCCGCGACTTCGCATAGCGTCAAGCTGGTCGTAGAGCTCGCTGCGGCGCGAGGTGAAAGGCGAGCCCTGAATCGAGACCAGCACGCCAGGTGCAAGTTCGTTGTCTACGAAGCCCTTGACTGCGTTGTAGATCTGGTGCATGTCCTGGCGCCGTCCCCGAGTCGCGATGTAGACGAACGTGCTGCGGCGTAGCTCTGCGGCGGCGTCCGCGGTCGGCTCGGTCGAGCGCCCAAGCGCGAAGCTGGCATCGGCCCGTTCTCTCTGAGGTTCAGGGGCGGGTACGAATTCAAACGTGGCGATGGACTGCGGCTGGCCGTTCTCCAACAGCTCGAAGTCCTCTCTCGCCAGGCCCTTCACAGGCTGGCCGCGCCTGTCCGTTACCCGAACTTCGACTTCCAGCAGGGCGGTTTCGGACTGGAAGACCGGGGAGGGCTGCGCTGCCAGCGGCAGCGCCCAACAGACGAACAGAGCGGCGGCCAGGGCCAAGTTGAGGGAAGCGCTCGCAGAGGGTTTCGAGATGCCGGGCAGTCTCACGCAGGCGGGCCTCACCTTAGATCTGACGAGAGCTGATGAGAACTGGTTGCGAAACACGGGAATCGAAAGGCAGGAACTGGCCAGTCCAAGCGAGAACCGGTTCCAGTCCGCCAAGCCTAGCACTCTCCTGCTTCTCACATTCTTCCATGAGCAGCGCGATCGTAACTACCGGTGTCGGAGAGTCCGCTCACACAGCTGCGTTGGTATCGCAGCGTCGTGCCGGTAGTGGCCAACCCGCCACCGGAACTGGCGACGCTGTCGTGACTGTTGAGTCTCAACTGCGCCTACGGGGGCATCGAGAACCGGTTGCACTATATGCGAGACATCGCGGTATGCGAGGGTGCCAGCTGGGTCCGCAAGGGTCCCTTGCCACGCCTGATGGCGCACTGCACCCACAAACCACCGCTCGCAGCAGCGTTGAAACGCCGTATTCGCGGGCGGCGATCACAAGACAGCTAACCGTGCGTTTGCCATCTCCGGTCGCTCGCTCGCAGAGCGCACCGCTCGCTCGTCCTGCCAGCCCGCAGCCGCTAAATCCTCTGGACGAGACCTATTGCGCGAGGGCGTCCTAGTTGTCATCTCCCGGAGAACGGCGCCGATTCGCTCGCCAGGCGATTTTCTTCACTCGTCCTCATCCACGACCGTGAAGCGCATCGACTTGCTCCGCATCGCGGGCACGAACTCGGCCCACTTGGCCTTGCGAGCGTACTCGCTGCAAATATCGAAGACGGATCGCTTATATGCGGTGTCTTCCGACGCCTTCAGGTGAACGCCCTTGGTTTCGACGACAAACACTTGGTCGAAGCTATCGTCCGCCTCGGGTTCATCGTTCCGTAGTGTCACGATGAAGTCGGCATAGATCCGGCGTGGCTTCCATCCCTGCACGTAGTAGTCCTTACGGGCACGGTTGCGGTACCAGAAAAAGAGCCGAGCCTGTTGGTCCAAGTATATCGCTACCTTATTCTCTAACTGATTGAGATCGTCCTCAGTGGTTTTGTCGAAGAGGTTGCGCTGGTAAGGACTGCCGTCCTCGCGGTTCGCCAGCTTTGCCCTCGGAACCTCGATCTTGGTGGGTAGGCGAGTGAACTTGAGATCCTCTGCGACGACCAGAAGACGCATTGTCCCCGACTCCAGGAGAGCACGGAAGACCTTACAGGACAGGCGGTCACGTTCAATCTCGATCTGCCGGCGCATGGCTTCGAGGATGAAAACGTGATTGGCCGCCACGCGCTCGGCCGGATAGCGCTCGACCAGGGCCTTGAAGGTGCGTCGGGCGAGATCGCGTCCTCGCCACGGATTGGGAACCAAGTCTAGGAGGTGGCTGGCTGCAAAGTAGTAGTCCACCGGATCACGACCGTTGCTTAGGTTGGCATCATCGGAGGCTTCGAACTCTCTCGGATCGTTCCCGTCCTCGACTTGCGTTTCCGGAACTGGTGCCCCACCGCTGAGGTTCGCCCGCAGCCGGACATCTCCTTCGATTCTTTTGCCCAACTCCAGATTGCTGAGCGTCGAGAGGTCGATGTCGTCCCAAGACACCCGTGAAAGAATGTCCGCCTCGTAATGGACCAGACGCCATCCGTCCACATCCCGGATCATGAAGGCCGGAAGGACCAGATCGTGCGCAGCCGCCCGATACCGAGCCCGCTGCCGGGTCGCCAGATTCTCAGTTGGGCGGGCCGAGCCGAGATCGGAAACGACTCTCCCCTCAAGACCCTGCAATCCTTCCAGGCCGAAGCCTTTTCCAACTTCCTCAAGCAGTTCGCGGCCCCGGCGGCTGAAGCAGAACACGTAGCTCTCGTCGAGCCAAGGCACCCCTGTCTTCCGTGCGTAGGGTTGCCGAAGGATCCGGCCCACAAGCTGGGTGATCCCCGTCTTTGACATGGGATTGGTGAGGATCGTGAGGATATACGCAAAAGAGCAGTCCCAGCCTTCCTGCAGAGCCTGCTTGGTGATGATGAACCGGATTGGGCAGTTGCGGGACATTAGGCCGCCAATGTCGTCTACGTCCTTGAGATCGTCCGTCGCACTGGTCTTGACTGCGATGTGCTCGTGGCTGACTCCCGTGTGCTGAAGCAGGTACTCGCGCACGTCGTCGGTGTGAACATATCCGGGCTTTCGCTGTTGCTTGCCCGTTCGCTCAACTTGGATAACGCAGATGGGCCGGATGTAGGTCCCGGACTCGGCTGCTTGACGCCGTGCTTCGGCTTCGAGGCGTTCACGGTGTTCTACCGACGCCAGCAACGCGTCGCGCCAGTCACCGCTTGCCTTGTTGTGGATGTGCAGATCGAGTTTGATCATCTCCTCGGCGTGGAGATCGCGGCCCGAGATCTCCACCAAGACGTTTGCGCCTTTGGGCGGCGTGGCCGAGAGCTCGACGATCATGCACGGGTTGAATCCTTCGAGCGTCGCCTTCGCATTGACACTGTATGCCTTGTGGCCCTCGTCGAGGATGACTAGCGGACGAAGAAGGCGCACCGTGTTCCCCAACGACGTCTTGACGTGTCGGCCCCAGAACCCCGCCGTTTGCTCGAAGGTGTCCAGATTTGGGGTTTCGTCAAGCAGTCTGGCGTGCGATGCGAGATCGTCGTCTGGTGGGAAGAATCGGTCGAAGCCGCCGGAGTCGCGGAACATTCGCAGCGTTTCTTTCGTCTGTCGGTTGGCGGACGGCAGCATGAGCAGGAGAATGCAGAGGTTCTCCTCGACATCTCGCGGGCCGAAAGCCGTCGTCTTCTCGAAGACACGTGTGCGCTGACCGGAAGAGAGATCAAGCTGCTGGCGATAGGGATGGTCGCGATCTTTGAGCGCCTCAAGCGTCTGGTTGTAGATCTGCGTCGTGGGCACGATCCACAGCACCAAGCCACGCCGATTCTGCTGGAAGTGCGCGCCGACGAGATCGATCACCCGGGTAGCGAGCAGTGTCTTGCCGCCGCCGGTCGGGACCTTTAGGCAGAAGGCGGGCAGATGCTCGCCGAGTCCATTAGAGCGAGGGTGGTACGAACGCCCGGTACCGGTTTTGCTCCACGCCTTTTCGACCCAGTCCGAGCCCCAATTCGGATTGTGCTTTCGTGCGTTCTCGTCCTCAGCCCGCCATTTTGCCAACTCTGCGAGGAAGCTGCGCACAGTCTCCAGGGTCCGCTTCTGGTAGTCCTTCAGGATCACAATTCCATCCTCTCGATCGCTTCGTAGATCTGGAACGGCAGCTGCTGGAAGTCGATCCGGTACTTGTGAAGGAACTCGCGATCAAGGTACTTTGTGGGGGAGAAGACGAGCTTTCTGCGGTTTCCGGCGGGCAGGGCGCGGGCCACGGGGAGCGCAAGCGCGAGATTCTTGAGCTTGTCGACATCCGGCTCATAGAGCAGGAAGACATCATGGGACGCGGGACGCCCGATGAGCCCGGTTTCCCGGTTTGTCTCGACCGGGTCGAACTCCTGTCCAGTTGCAGTAAAGAAGATATATGCGGCCAGCTTCTCCCAAGTCGGAAGATGAGAGCCATCGAGAAGGAACTCTTGGCGCATTGGGCGCCCGAGTTCGAAATAGCTGAAGGTGCCGCCTAGGCCGGCCTTGAGCACATCGTCCTTGGCGTTGGGGACGCCCTTGATAACGCGCCGGACGCGCTCGGCGGTGATGGTGTCAGCATAGTCTTCGCACTCGACGAGGATGAAGCGGCGGTTGCCGCCATCTTCCCGATTCTGGGCGAGGACGGCGTGGGCCGCGGTGCCTGAGCCGGCGAAGGAATCGAGAATGATCGAGTCGGGGTCGGTGGCGATTTGAAGGATTCGGCGAATGAGCCTAGTCGGCTTAACGGTATTAGATACGTCTTCCGATCGCTCGAAGTTGAGCGTCGAGACCAGTTCCTTCTTTGCTTCCTGCGTGTTGCCGACATCTTTGTGAAGCCAGAGCGTTTGCGGGACTACGCCCTTCTTCACGTCAGCAAGAAATCGCTTGAGACGGGGCATACTGTCGCCGTTCGTGCCCCACCAAATGCGACCGTCCGCATCCAGCTCGGCGAACTTCTTGGGACACACCCGAAAGTAATTGCCAACCGAAGGCTTAAACCGTTTGCCTGAGGGGCTAGCGACCTCATACGTGCCTTGACTGTAACGGTTCCGCGCAGTCATGTCACTTGACGACCACGGTCCACGGGGATCATCGTCGGGGTTCTTGTACCGGTCGACCGCTTGGTCTCCTCGTTCCAAGAGATTCGGAGCCCATCTCTCGATATGGCGTGCGTACACTAGGCTAAGATCGGATCCCACCGTAGCAAGACTACGAGCAGCACGGGAGCCGTATCGGCCAGAGCGGCTGTCCGTGTTCTCAGTGCGACGTTCCACGACGAGGGCCAGTGCTGCGATCCTTTGGAAGACCCTACATGCGACGATTGATCGCTTCGCTGCTGCTGGCGGCCCCCCCGATCGCGGCCAAGCCTCCCTCACTCACTCTGGACTGGAGCGAATTCCGGCAAGTGGTCGAACACGTCGACTTCCGCCAGCGGGTGGCCGTTCGGACCGGGGAGGAAGGCCGTGAGCGCGTTCGCGGGAAGCTGGAAGGAGTGTCCGATTCGGGAATCACGATTGCGAAGAAGGGATCCTCGAGCGGAGCGCACACGTGGATCGAGCGGGAGAGAGTGTATTCCGTTCGCCTGTACCCGAAGAAACGCAGTTCATTGAAGTGGAGGGCTCTAGCCGTAGCGGGGGCGTTCCCGATCTGGATTGTCGGCCTGACGCTCGGCCTCTCCATTCCCGATGGAATCCCGGAGGGTCGGTGGTACAAGAACCGCAACAGGGTGCAGGGAATCATCGGAGGATTCGGTCTCCCTGTCGCGGTGTATGCCCTCGCCCATCGAGCCGACCGGCACAGCGGGGCCATGGTTCTCGAATTGAAGAAAGGCAAGGAGAATTTGAAATGAATCTGTGGAGACGAAGGACAATCACGCTGGGGTTAGCGGCACTGCTCGCCGGGGCTCCGGTATTCGGCGCGACCTTGAAAGGCACCGTTCGCACGGCGGATGGGGAGCCAATCACCGCGAGCGTTTTGGTCTTGTACAGTTCGGAAGGGGCCTCGATGGAGGTTCATCACACGGACGAGGACGGTAGGTTCTCGATCGAGATCGGCTCCGGCGCGATCGCCGCTTCGGCTTCGGCTCCGGACCATTCATCCGACGAGATCGATCTTTCCGGCGGAGTTCCCGGGATCGCGAGCTTCAGGCTCCATCCGCTACGGTACTTCCGGGGAGCGCTGAGAGATGCGAGCGGGAACGGGGTCACGGGCGCAGTCATCCGAGTCCGCAATCTCGACACCGACCGGAGCATCCATGTCGATAGTTACTCCACGGACGTGTCCGATGGAAACGGCAGCTTCACCGTCGCGATCCCAGATGGTGGGTCCGATCGGTTCGTGGCCGATATCGAAGCGGATGGCTGGGTTCCCCAATCGTCCGGAGTCTTGGGCGCGGGTGCGGTCGGCAGGACTGGCGTTGAAGACGGCTCGGGGGACTCCGTGCTGTTTCAGCTGGAATCCCGGGGCGCTTCCGCCAGCGGACGGGTGACCTCGCCCAGCGGTTCGGCGCTGGAAGGAATCCGGATCCTCGCGGCGGTCCGGGTCCGGCAAGCGAACACCGGGGCTCTCGGCGGCTCGGGCGTTCAGACGAGCCCGGGAGAATCCGCCGCTCGCCCGGGAACGTATACCGGGTCCGCTCCCTCACGGGCTCGGACGGGCGCTACGACCTGTCGGGCCTTCCGTCCCGCTCGCTTGCGGTCGTGGCGATCAAGCCCGGAGTCCGAATTCCGGTCCAGCGCTTCAAGGCATCTGAAGGCGGCTCGTATACCGCTGATTTCGTGATCCCGGATTGAATCGAGGGACACCCGCCCCACGGGATGCCGGTCCATCCGGCATCCCTTTTTTCAGAAGGGGGGGATTCCCGGGAGCAAGAAGCCCCATCATGAGCCTACTCAACGGGAAGCGATCCCAGAATCAATTGGGAATTTCTCGGCCTCCTCAAGGCTGTCCCTGGTAATCGCCTTTCCTGATTCCCTACTCCGTGCATCCCATGCGAGCAGCAGCGGGCTGGAATCGCCGATTGCTCGCCCGTGGTCATTGAGGGCGCATGAGAGCGTAGCAGAGACGGGCCGAA
>LXNI01002886.1_pt1 | contig 10906 bp, 7 predicted proteins | sample 809091 | NCBI WGS metagenome assembly LXNI01 (sample SAMN04870527, study PRJNA318959) | sponge metagenome | biome: 01000161; feature: marine sponge reef; material: water | host: Sarcotragus foetidus | place: Greece: Milos, Mediterranean Sea | collected 2013-05-29 | depth 5-7 m | reverse complement strand
CCGGGACGCGGTCAGGTCCATGGGACTGGTCGTGTTGCCGTACTTGGTCATCGAGTCCTCCTGGGTGATCTCCAGGTCGACCGGACGGCCCGCGGCCTGCTCGATGCGTTCGATGATGGCCGCGATGGTGATGAGCTCGCCCATGGTGGCGTTGTAGACGCGGTTTCCGACCTCGGGCACGAAGGCGGCTCGCACCAGCCCCTGGGCACCGTCGACGGAGTACGTGTAGTCCATGCCCTGGCGGTGCAGGTCGGCCTCAGCGATGCGGTAGGTGCGCCCGTAGTGGGCGCACTCGATGAGCTGCTTGAGCAGCTTGCTGGGCCCGCCGCCGGGCACCCCGTGCCAGGGGCCGAACACGCCGCCGAAGCGGACCACGGCTGTGTCGAGCCCGTAGGAGTCGGTGTAGTTGTGGCACAGCCACTCCGACGCCAGCTTCATCGACGCGTACAGCGACGGCGGGTACTCGCTGACCACGTTGAGGTTGAAGTCCTCGATGGTGTCGTCGGTTCCGACGACACTGCGCCGGCCCATGGCCACCACCGTCGAGCTGCAGAACACCACCCGGGCCAGACCGGCTATCCGGGCCGCCTCCAGCACGTTCATGGTGCCCATGACGTTCACCCTCACGCCGGCGACCGGCCGGGGGATCAGGTCGCGGGTCAGCAGGGACGCGGTGTGGATGATCCGCTCCACGCCGTGGGACTCGATGGCCCGAAGCAAGTCTCCGATATCGCCGATGTCGCCCTTGACCAGATCCACCGAGGCGGGGTCGAGCCTCTCGGACAGGTTGGGCTCGCTGAAGGCGACGTCGTAGAGGACCGGACGCTCGCCTCGCTCGTCGACGATGCGGGCCGCAGCCAGCGACCCGATCATGCCTGCGCCAGTGATGAGGGTGGTCATGGACTTGTCCCTTTCGGATTCGCTCCTGCCCGTTCGGCCTCTCAGGCACCCGGAATCTCGCCGGCGGCGGCACGAAGACCGTGTGCGGCCGAACGCTCCCGACTTTTCTACACGGCCCGATCGCCTGGCTTCCTATCGGGCGAACGGCCCATGTAATATCGCCCCACAGGGGGATGGAGGACCAGAACCTTGAGCGACAACAACAGCGAACAGCCCCTGCGGGAGGTGGTCGCCGGCCAGCTTCGCTCGATGATCCTCGGCGGGGAACTCAAGCCCGGCCAGCGACTGGTGGAGGGCCAGCTCGCAGAGCGACTGGGCGTGAGCCGCAACCCCGTGCGGGAGGCGATGCGCTCGCTGGAGGCGACCGGCCTGATCGAGGTGGTGCCCCGGCGGGGAGCCCACGTGTGCGCCATCGACAAGTGCGAGGTCCACCACATCCAGCGGATCAGGACGCTGGTTGAGGGATACGCGGTGGAGCAGGCCGCAACCCGCCATGACCCTGAGAGCATCGGAAGGATCCTGCGCTGCCTCGAGGACGGCAGGGCCGCCACCGAGCGGGGCGACCCGGTGACGGCCGCCCTCTGCCACCGGGACTTCCACATTGCGGTGGAGGAGGCCGCTGGTATCCCCTTCCTGCGCCAGGTGCTGGACCCGCTACGCCAGCAGACCGAACTCGTCTTCTCAGTCGTCACCGACAGCCGGGGGGACATCACCTGGGAGGAGCACGAGGCGATCTACGACGCGGTGGCCTCAGGCAACGCGGAGTCCGCCAAGGAGTTGATCCGCCAGCACATCGTCAACGCGCTGGAGTCCTTCGAGCAGGCGTTGGAATCGACGGCAGCCGCCGCAGAGCGTTGACGTCGAGCGCCCGGCCCGGAGGCCGAGCGACCCCAACACGCCAGCGGGCCGAGGCCTGGCTGGCGGCCGATCCCGACTCCGAGACCGGCGCGGAGCTGCAAGCCCTGCTGGCCGGCGATCCGGTCGACCTTGAACGCCGGTTCGAGGGCCGGCTCGCCTTCGGGACAGCAGGCATGCGGGGCCCGATGGGGGCAGGCCCACTCCGCATGAACCGGGTGCTGGTGCGGATAGTGGCGGCGGCACTGGCCGTGCGGGTGCTGCAGGAACGCGAGAAGCAGCCGCACGTGGTGGTCGGATACGACGCACGCCACCGGAGCCATCTGTTCGCCGCCGACACCGCCCGGGTGCTGGCCGGCCGGCAGGTGCCGGTGACGATGCTGCCCGGGCCGGTTCCCACCCCGGTGCTGGCCTTCGCGGTGAAGCACCTGGATGCGTCGGCCGGGGTGATGGTCACCGCCAGCCACAATCCACGGACCGACAACGGCTGCAAGGTCTACTGGAGGGGCGGCCGGCAGCTGGCCGCCCCGATCGACGCGGAGATCAGCCGGATCATCGACCGCACCCCGCCGCTGGCCGAATCCGATCTGGCATCCGGCGACGATCCGGTGATCACCGACGCAGGCGACGACGTGGTCGAGGCCTACCTGGAAGCGGTGTCGGGCCTGCTGGCGCCGGGAGGGTCCCGCTCGATGCGCATGGCCTACACGCCGCTTCACGGCGTAGGTGCGTCCACGTTCCTGCGAGCCCTGTCGCGCGCCGGGTTCGATTCACCCTCAGTGGTGGCCGGCCAGGCCGAGCCTGATCCCGACTTCCCCACCGCCCCGTTCCCCAACCCCGAGGAGACCGGCGTCCTGGATCCGCTCATGCAACTGGCCGCAGAGACCGGCGCCGACGTGGCCCTGGCCCACGACCCCGACGCCGACCGGCTGGCTGTGGCGGTGCCCACCGGCGGGCGGTGGAGGCTGCTGACCGGCGACGAGACGGGATGCCTGCTGGCTGAGCACCTGCTCCGCCGGGACGACGCGGAGCAAGACGGGCGACACCGCCTCGTGATCAACACCGTGGTGTCGTCGCGGCTGCTGCGCAGCGTCGCCGCCGACCACGGCGCCGAATGGGTGGAGACGCTCACCGGCTTCAAGTGGATCATGGCGGCTCGTTCGCAACGGGCCGCCAGCCACGACCTGGTGCTGGGCTACGAGGAGGCGCTCGGCTATGCGGTGGGCGAGGTGGTCAGCGATAAGGACGGCATCGGCGCGGCCCTGGTGATGGCCGAGCTCGTGGCCGATCTCAAGACCGAAGGACGCACCCTCGTCGACCTGCTCGACGACCTCCATTCCCGTCACGGTGTGCACGCCAGCGGCCAGCGCTCGATCCGTTTCGAGTCCGCCTCGCGTGGCGAGCAGCCCATGGAGCAGGCGATGGCCGCCCTGCGTGAGGCTCCGCCCGCGGAGCTGGCCGGCGCTGCGGTGACCGCGGTGCACGACCTCGCCGCCGGGAGTGGTGACCTGCCGCCCGCCGACGTGGTGGTGCTGGAGATCTCCGGGCGCGGGACCAGGGTGATCGTCAGGCCGAGCGGAACCGAGCCCAAGATGAAGGTCTACGGGGAGGCGGTCGTGGCCCCGCCCGCCGGCAGCGGCGGGGAGTGGCTGCGGCCCGCGCGGGTCGAGGCCCGCACGACGATGGCAGCGGTGCTCGACGCGGCTGGGAGGCATGTGGCCGACCCCGAACGGCAGGAACAGGACCGCGCCGCCGCGGCTGGCGCGCTCACCGGCGATCGGCCGGGCCGGGCCCGGACCGCGGACCGTGCCGGACCGATCCGAACCGATGACCTGCGCCTGGTGGTGCGATGCACCGACCTGACCACGCTCGAGGGGGACGACACGCCGGGGCGGATCCGGGCGCTGTGCTCTGCGGCGCTGCGCCCCGATCCGGCCGATCCCACCGTGGGACCCGTGGCCGCGGTGTGCGTTCACCCCGCACTCGCCGGCCTGGCCGCTGAGATCCTCGCGGGCACGGCCGTGAATGTGGCCAGCGTGGCCGGAGCCTTCCCCAGCGGGCTGTCGCCCTTGGATGTCAAGGTGGCGGAGGTGAGTGCCGCGGTGGCCGCAGGCGCCACCGAGATCGACACAGTGCTGAACCGCTCAGCGTTCCTGTCCGGCCGTCACGATGCCGCCGCCGGGGAGCTGCGGGCGCTGCGACAGGCCGCAGGCACGGCGCACTTCAAGGTGATCCTGGAGGTCTGCGAGTTCGGCTCGGCCACGGCGATCGCGGAGGCGACCCGGCTGGCCATCGACGCGGGGGCCGACATGGTCAAGACCTCCACCGGCAAGGGCTCCGCGGGCGCCTCGCCCCAGGCGGTGCTGACGATGGCCGAGACGGTGGCCGAGCACGGCGCCGCGGGAGGGCGTCCCGTCGGCATCAAGGTGGCCGGCGGCGTCCGGACCGCAGCCGACGCCCTCGAATACCTCGACATCGTGCGCTCAGTGCTGGGCGACGGCTGGCTGATGCCGGAGCGCCTCCGCTTCGGCGCCTCCAGCCTGCTCTCCAACGTAATCAACACCCTCACAACCACCTGACACACGCCTACCCAACAAGCGCCTGCCAGCAAACGAGGTGGACGTCGTCCGCTGTGATCTCCGGCAGCGGCTCGGGCACCGGCTGCGGCTGCAACCCCTGCTCCTCGATCACTCGCAACACCGCTGAGGATCGAGACGCGGGGTCCTGCTCTGACCGCAGAGCCTTCCGCACTAGCCGCGTGACCCGCTCGGTGTAGGGCGCCTGGAGGCTGTCGATGGCACGAGCGATGTCGTCGTGGGTCATTCCCGGCGACGGCTGTGAGCGGACGACTTCGGCCGCTTGCCGTAGCGCGGCCGGGATCTTCGGCTCAAGATTGGCCTTGTCCGAGAACCGGTTCCACCGGCTCACGATGTCGTTCTGCGCGACCTGCCACGCATCGAACGCCGCTGCCGCGGACGCGTCGTCGAGGACACGGCGAGTCTGAAAGCCGTCGGCAGGCCGGGCAAGCCAGAGGCATTCGAGGGTGTCGTTTCGAACCTCGCCCGAAGCGTCTACCAATCTGAACACCGGGTTCGGGTCATCGCCCACCCGCGCACAGAACACGTAGCCGGACTCGTCACCGGCACGCGTGGCCATGCCTGAGCCGGTCCCCCAGGGCAGCCGCTTCATCACATCGGCGGTATCGGGATCCTCTACGGCGCGGCGCAGCTCGGCCCTGAACTCCTCGCCGGACTGGGCGCCGAGCTCAGTGCCTCCCCGCTCGAAGATGGCGGCATCCTCGGCTCGCAGTCGCTCGATCTCGCTGCGGGTCTGGGTGAAGCTGCGATCGAGTCGGTGCTGCTGATCGGGCAACACATCGCCCACGCCAACCGAGGCCGCGGCGTGGGCGATCTTGCGGTTGAGGCGTTCTTCGAGACCCAGCAACTCGTCGAGGCGAGTGTCGGGAAACACGCAGCGGATGAACACCTCGCGGTGCGCCGAGCCGATCCGGTCGATGCGACCGTGCCTTTGGACCAGCCGCATCGGGTTCCAGGGAAGGTCGTAGTTGATGATGTGGCGGGCCTGTTGAAGGTTGACTCCCTCTGCGAGCACGTCGGTGGTGATCAGCAAGTCATAGCGGTCGGGAGTGCCGGAGTTGGGCGCCGCCGTGGCGGGAGCGAAGCCGTGCACTGGATCAGCCCCCTGCGCGGCGCTTTGGCTGCCTGTGCGCGAAGCGATGCGACCGCGGTAGCAAGCCAGCCTCTCGTCTCGGTGGACAGCGTCTTGCAAGAAGCCTTCGATCCACTCCACGGTGTCGGCGTAGTAGGTGAACACCAGCACCTTGCGACGGTCTCGCGTGTCGCGGTCGCCGATGCCCTCGCTGTCGGCCTGGCGAACCATCTCGGCTAGCTCGTTGGCGAGTGCAACCAGTGTCGGGTCCTGGTCGCGGGTGACGGCTCGAGCCTTGGCAGCGAAGTCGGCGAGCAGGTCGTAGTCGCGCCGGGCGTGCTCAGCCATGCGCTCGACATCGAATCCGGCGGCGTCTTCGAAGTCTTCCAGGTGGGTTTCGAGGTACTTGTCGACCTCGTCGAGGTCGTCGGAGTCGGTGCTCGCCCATTCGGCTATCGCGCCGCCGCTCGCGACCTTGCCGTGGCGCTCAGCAAGCTCGACGAAGGCCAGGCACCCGTCGGCCATCCGCTCGCACGTCTTTGCAAACGCCCACGGCGACGACTCGAAGCGCTTCAGCAGTGCAGAGCGCAGAAGCCCGGCCAGCTGGAGCTCATAGGCGTCCGGATTGTCACGATTCTTGTGGTAGTTGGAGGGCACGTAGCGGGCGAGAGTCAGCACGCTGTCGTCCCTCTCCGGGTTGGCGTCAGGATCGAGCGCCGCGGCGAGGCGTTCAAAGAAGCCCGGCAGCACGCCGTCCATGTCGTAGGTGACCTTGTGCACCCTTGGTGTAGGGAACACGATGGCCTGTTCTGTCCCATCGATTCGGACGGTGTCGTTGGCGTAGTGCTTCTTGACGAACGAGCGGGTGCGGCGCACTGCCACGGCGTCGAGCACATCGAAGAGGTGCTGGGGCGACAGGTCGTTTGGGTCTTGTCGCATCGCGTCTGCGAAGTGGTCGCGCAACGAGCGGATCCCGTCGGCGGCGAAGATGCCGTCGTTGCGCAAGAAGTAGCCGAGCAGGTGGTAGAGGTCCATGAGACTGTTGTTGACCGGCGTGGCGGTAAGCAGCACGAGCTGCTTGGGCGGCAGACCCTTCAGCAGCTCGCGCAGGGCGTTGGCTCGCTGAGTTGACGGGTTGCGCAGGTTGTGCGCCTCGTCCACTACCACGAGCGCATAGTTGTCTGGGTCGGGTCCGAGGGTTTGGGGCAGATGACGCCCGGCCTCTTCGGCTTGGCGTGCCCTCTCCCGGTTGAGACGCGGATCAGCGGCCAGTTCATCAAACGAGACCAGCGACATCGGAAGGTTGTGCTGGTCCTGAAAGTCCTTCCAGGGGCCGTCTCGCAGAGTTGCCGGACACACCACAAGGACTCGCTGACGGCGCCCCACGGCGGCTTCTTCGATGAGCTTGCCAGCGAAATAGGTCTTGCCGAGGCCTACCTCGTCGGCGATCAGCACTCCGTTGAACTCTTCGAGCAGCTTGCGTGCCCGCCAGAGGCCGTCCTTCTGGAACGACGTCAGATCGATGCTCGAGCGCGGCGCCAAGGCCTCGTCCTCGTCGGTCAGATCGCCCCGGTAGCGCTCCCAGAGCATCCGCAGGTAGATCAGCTGGGGCGGATGGGCCTCGAAGCGGGGCTCGAACAGTGCCGCGAGGTCGTAGTCCGACGCGCCGTTCCACAACTCCTCGAACCACTGCGCCACGGCGGTCACGGTGTGCGGGGTGTAGTTGCCGAGGTTGAGTTCGAGGTTGGTGGACAGCCCGGCGCGGGTGAAGTTCGACGAGCCCGACACGACACCGTGCGAATGGGTTGCCGCCACAAAAGCCTTGCCGTGCAGGAACCGGTCTTCGAGCCGGCGGACCTGCACCTTGCCGGAGTTCAGCCATTCGACGAGCCGCCGAGCCGCTCCATCGGCCTCACGGGTGAATCCGAGCAGGTCGCGGTCGACGGCCAGGGCCGCTTCGTGGGACTCGAGCGCGTCGCCAACTCGGCGCCGTTCGGCCCGGCGGGGGCTGACGGCCTCGCGGCCCAGCGCCCGGGCCCGGCGCTCCGGCGGCGAGGGTTCGGCGCCGACCAGCAGTCTCACGTTGCCGAGCTTGTCGAGCGAGTCGGCGAGCAGCGAATAGCCACCCGCGTTGAAGTAGGCGGTGGCGATATCGAGACGCACGTCGTGGACCAGCCCGTCGGCTGCGTGGCTGATGAAGCCGTTGAGCGCGTCTGCAACCGTCGAGCCGTGCTGGTTGACGGCCAGTTCCGGCTTCGCCACCCCGCTACCCACCATCGGGAGCTGCCACCTGCCAGCCCTGGCTTCGAAGCTCCGTCGCGGCCGACTCGGGGAATCGGCGAACAGCCGCCCGAAGCTGAGCGTCCAAGAAGCGGTTGCGCGACTTGTTCAAGGCAGCCGACCACCCGTTTCGGGGCGTCACGAGCCGTTCCAGGATGCAGAACTCGATCAGGTCCTCCAGGCAGGGCCGGAACCGCCGACCGCCGACCGGAAAGTGCAGGTCGTCGGGCTTGTCCTTCCGGCGGCCGCAGCGTTCCAGCATGTCCTGAATGGCGACCGCTTCTCCTTGAATGTGGAGGTGCGCCTCGGGATACTCGTTCGGAGGGTCGCGAGCGTAGTCGTAGGTCACAACCGGCTCGTCGGTAGCAGCGTTCGAGAGCCGATAGGAACTCCTGATGGTGGTGAGATGCTCCCCCGCGTCGTCAAGCCCTAGCGAGTGAACAAGATGAATGGACAGCCGTGGCGATGCCCGGGATACGGTCAGCGCAAACGGTTGGCCGATCGGTTTCAGTCTGCCGATCTGGTAGCCGACCACGGCTTGACCCTCAGCAGCAAGAGCCGCCGATAGCCGCAGACCGTGTGTGACAGTGCCGTTCAGCGCCTCAGACATCTCCGAGGCAAACTGCCGCGCCTGGCGGCTGAGATCACGCTGGCGTCGGCTCGGCAAAGGTCGACACCACGAACCACACCTGCCGAGCAACCTCGTTGGCGAACTTCCCTGCCCTCGCCTGCTCCTGTAGTTCTTCCCAGCTACAGCCGGCCTCGGCCAGCGCGTTGCTGATCAGTTCCTCAACACCCGCCTCGTCGAGAATCTCGACCTCGATGTCGGCGTAGGGATCCTCGTTGGCATCCATGGCTTCTCCTAAGTCGCTTGGCTCATGGACGCTCTCGGCGACTGAACCACCCAAGTGTTGCGCGTAAGCATCCTACGTTGGTGTGACAACCCAAGTGCGACCGGCCGCACTGGATGCAGATCTGCAACCCGCGGCGTAAGCATCCGACGGTGGTTTGACCGTCGAAGTGAGCCATCACAACCAGAACTTTCGGAAAGTAAGGCAACGATGACCGCCGCCACCCGCTCGCAGATCCACGAGGTGGTGCTGGGACTGCTCACAACCGACAGCCTCGAGGTGGAGGCGTCCAACGACGTGGCGGCGGCCGCTTCCGCCTACCGGCACGGCGGTGCCGACTTCTCAGACGCGATGATTCTCGCCGCAGCTCAGCGACGGGACGCCTTGCCCCTCTACACCCTGGATCGCCGGCTTGCCCGAATGAACGGCGCGACCCTGGCCGGCTAGACCTCGGCTGCGACAAGGGGTCACTGCGGCGCGCGAGCCTCGTCGGCTGCCACCGACCAGCGGCGGAAGTGGGCGAGGACCCCGGCGTGATGCTCGGCGTAGCGGTCGGGGCGCTTGGCATCGAAAGTGCTGTAGAGCACGGCGAGATCGTCGGAGTCGAGGCCGTAGAGCAGCGCGACGCACGCATCGAGTTCGCAGATCAGGTCGGTCTGGACCTCCGGGTCGTTGGCCGATCCGACCGGCACGCCTACCTCAGCCGCCCAGTCGCCGAACCGCTCGTCCACCGCAGCCAGCCGACCCGCAATCTCCACCACCCGATCCCGCACCGGATGCCCCTCGCCCGGTTCCGGGACCGGCAGGGCATTGAGAAGATGAAAGTTGAGGCTCATTTCTACCGTGCGCCGCGCATACCAGTCCATGGGCATCGAAGAAAGGCATCCAAGCACGTAGGCCTCGTCGCGACTACCTCCGCGAATCCTCAAGAGATAGGGGCCTTTGTTGGTGATGACGGCCCTCGGTGGGATCAGCGCTGCCACGATCGTGCGCGTGTCAGTGGCGCGGGCAACGTCGCGGAAGGCGATGCGGGCACGACGGCACGGCAACGTCGCCGGATCGCGCAGCACCTCCTCCGGCAACTCGGCAAACGCCGACGACCTCGTGCGACCCTGCGACACGCGCTTCTCATGAAGGTGCCCCGTGATGCTCACCGCGTCAACGCTGTCGTAATACACCCCAGTATCGGGCTCCCACACATTGAAGCTCTTGCCCGAGTAGACCGGCCAGACATCGCCGGGCTGCGGGCCAGGCCGCTCAACGTCGCGGCTGGGCCTCGACAATCTGCCGGTAGTAGGCGAGGACGGCGTCGCGTCGCTCATCCCACTGCCCTGGCTTGCCGAAGGTGTCGTACACCACGGCGATATCGTCCTCGTCCAGGCCGTACAGGTAGGCGACACAGGCATCCAGCTCGCACAGGGCCCCTACCCCCCCCCGGCGGCACCGTCGCTGGCATATGTCCCGACGGGTACACCCACCTCAGCGGCCCACTCGGCGAAGCGCTCTTCGCTGGCCGCGAGGCGGCCGGCGAGTTCGCTCACCCGATCGCGCACAGCATGTCGAGCGCCGGGCGAGATGGCACGGGTTGGGCAATAATGCCGAGGTGGGCGAGATCGCATGACAGAGTTCGCGGCCGTGGAGATCGACGGCGTCACCAAGCGCTTCGGCGAGGTCGTCGCGGTCGACAACATCGACCTCGCCATCGACGACGGGGAGTTCTTCGCTCTGCTGGGGCCTTCGGGCTGCGGCAAGACCACCACGCTGCGCATGATCGCCGGCCTCGACCTGCCGACCACCGGAAGCCTGCGGATCTTCGGCGAGGAGGTCGGTATGGCGCCGCCGGACCGCAGACCGGTCAATACCGTGTTCCAGGCGTACGCCCTGTTCCCCCACATGACCGTACGCCAGAACGTCGAGTTCGGGCTGCGGATGCGCAGGATCAAGGATCCCGAGCTGTCCCAGCGGGTGGCCGAGGCCATCGCGATGGTGCGCCTGGCCGGGATGGAGGACCGCCGACCCGACCAGCTCTCGGGCGGCCAGCAGCAGCGGGTGGCGCTGGCCCGGGCCCTGGTCAACCAGCCCAAGGTGCTGCTGCTCGACGAGCCGCTGGGAGCCCTGGACCTCAAGCTGCGCCAGGAGATGCAGCAGGAGCTCAAGGCACTCCAGCGCACCGTGGGCATCACCTTCGTGTTCGTCACCCACGACCAGGAGGAGGCCCTCGCCATGAGCGAGCGCATCGGGGTGATGTCGGAGGGCCGGCTGCTGCAGGTCGGAAGCCCCCGGGAGATCTACGAGACGCCGGCGAGCCGCTTCGTGGCCGACTTCATCGGCCGGACCAACCTCCTGGAGGC
>LXNI01002884.1_pt1 | contig 10912 bp, 11 predicted proteins | sample 809091 | NCBI WGS metagenome assembly LXNI01 (sample SAMN04870527, study PRJNA318959) | sponge metagenome | biome: 01000161; feature: marine sponge reef; material: water | host: Sarcotragus foetidus | place: Greece: Milos, Mediterranean Sea | collected 2013-05-29 | depth 5-7 m | reverse complement strand
CCCCACGTCTCGTTGGAGGTTCCGCAACTGTCAGGTGTCTCGCAGGTGGGTAGTCAGTACAACTAGGGGCTTGGCCAGATCGGCGTTCTCGGGCTCCGCAGCCCGTCTATCCGTCGGCGACCGCGCCGAGTCCGGCACATCCGCGCTCCCCGCCCCTGAACGAATTGTGGCCCGCAACGCCCGATGGCACTCACGAGTCCAGACGCCGTCCGGAGTCCCACATTCGAACCTCGTCGCCACCACAGGTCCTGTGAACGTTGAAGCTGCCGATCCACCGAGGTTGCCGTGTAACGGGTGGGGTGTCCCACTTCGCGTCTCGTCTGGCCGCCGTCCCATTCCGTAGGATGGTCGCCTCATCCCCGCGTCAACCGGCAGGGTCATCATCCGAGACTTGGCTCGTGTCTGGCTCCGGCATGTGAGACCACCCTTTCTAAAGGCAAACTGCCCCACGAACGTCTCCCGTCCCGTGGTGGCGGAGCTTTCTGGACGAAAGCCGGCGCGCCCGGATTACCGGGATTGGCGACGCGTATGCTCGGTTCTAGATAAAGGATCGTCGGCCAAGCAACTTTCTGTGAGAGGACTGGGCGTTGCCGGCAGCGCGTCATGCACGCGCACGGTGGCGTACCCACTGGCGCTAGGACCACCTGGTCGGCCTCAGCGCAGCAGCGCGACGCATGACCGCCCCCGGGATCCGGCGGCACGCGTTGTCAGGTGTGAGCATGAAGGCTAGAGCGCCGACTCGTCGCGAGACGTCGAGTGAATGCTCCACGGCTCGTGACCCTCACATTGATAGTCGTGGCCGTCTCGATGAAAGAAAGTCGAATGCACGAGTCAAAGACTGACCAATGCGTTTGGGTCCTGAGCCAGAAGCTCAATTGTGCGGAGTCCTCCGGGGCACCGTTCCTCGATGTTCGAGCGGCGGACCTGCATCGCGAGGTCTGGGGAGCCTCGAGCTATCCGGCTGCATCGCACCGTATGCCAGTAGTTTGCGGCGCTATGGAAAAACTCCGACAAGACCGCGACGTATACCTCTGCCAGACACCGAGTGGGACAGGCGCACGCCTAGCGATTCGATATACGCTCCCCAGATGAGTGAGCGCCAACGTCGTATCTGGGAACCACAGGACCAGACGCTTGCTTAGGACAGTGAACGGTCGGGGCGTGGCCTCTCCAGCGCATCATCGGCTCTCAGCCCAGGAGGGCCCAAGGCAGACACGGGGCGTGGCCAATAGCAATGTACTTGCCCTGGACGGAAACAGGACTTCACACGGCCAGTCGCGGATGAATGATCGCTCGCCGTCCGTGGCTGTATCTCCGCCGACCGCAGCACGGGTGTCCCCGTGCGTCGTACCGGCCTTGGAATCTTTTGCTGGGCCAGCATCGGCACCCAGGCTATCCGGCCGGTCGCCGGTCGCCGGTCCCGATCCGGGTCAATCCCTGCCGCCTCAGTCGTCGGGATAGCGCGCCTGTGCACCGATCTCGTGCCCACCATCCGTGCCCACTCTTCTCAATGGCGAATGGCCAGATCTGAGCCGAGCACACCTGTTACTTCAGGTTGTCCCACCGGGAGCTCGCTCGTCGATTCGGTCGCCCTGAGCGATTCTGAGCCTGCGGCAAACGTAACGCGCGCGTACGCGGCGGCCTCCGGCGAACTGCCCGAGGACGAACTGGGCGCCTACGGTGACGACGGCGCCGACCTGCCGCTGGCGCTGGCCCGCCAGGTCGCCAGCGGCGCAACGGACGGCGAAATCGTGGAGGATGTCTTCCTGCAAGCCACGACCGCCGCGGCCGCAGCCGAGGAGTCGCTGATGGACGACGGCTGGCAGACGATCGTGCCCGAGCCGGAGGCCGTCCTTGGCACCGGCAGTGGAGCGACCGGCAACGGCCATCCCAAAGCCATCGGCCTCGGGCCGAGCGCCGAGCTGGTCCTGGGCAACGGGCACCACGACGAGGCGCCAGCGCCTTGGCCAGGTGCAGCGTGGCCGCATGTCGTGGGAGGAACCCTCGCGGATAGAGCCGTACGGCGGCACTGGGAGCTGGCCGGCCGGTGGGTGAAGGACCACGGCAGCCGTACCGTGAGGTCCTTTAGAGCCGCGGGTGAGCGGGAGCCCTAAATAGAAAACCTGGGTCCAGACCGTGGGTTGACTCCACTCACCGGCTGTCCGTTGCTCCTGAGCACAGGCCGTGCCGAAGGGCCCCGAGCCGGTACTCAACCAGAGCTTTCCTAGGTGACGGCGAGCGCTATCTCACTTGCATTCGAGTATGACCGGATCTCCGGTTCGCCACTGGACGCTAATGTCGGGCGCACCGCTCAGTCTGCGGCGCTCCGCTCTGGCAGATTGACCGTAGCCGCGCAGGGACCCTGCAAGTAGGACATTGACGCCATCCTCGCGAGTAGATTCGGGGTCGTTGTGCCGAGCCGCCACTGAGGATTCGTGGGACCGTGATCAGCGGGATCCCGTGGTTGGAGCCGAATTGTTCGCCTCCACACCCAAGGCGCTCACGACTTCTTGGATCCGCGTCAGGCTGGCGGATGCGTAGTCGGTTGCCTCGTACCGCTGAATCTGCTGCTCCTTGAGCCGGAGCCGCTCCGCCAGGGCTTTCTGGCTCAGGCCTTGCGCGATGCGGGCCTTAATCAGCGTGGCCGGCAATTCGGTGACCACGTGCAGGTCCTTGATCTCGAAGTTGCCAGCCTTGAGGGACTCATACTCGTGCAACTGCTCCTCGAGGTCTGACAGCTGGCTTCTCACGGCGTCCACCCGCGCTCTGGCGATGAGGGGATGCACCCCCTCGACTTCCCCGGAGCGCTGCCTCAAGCCGGCGAGGGTCTGCGTGAACCGCTCCGCCTGCTTCCTGGTGATCCGGTACTGCCGTTCGTTCTTGATCACGCGAGGCCTCCCAGGTCTACGGCGACGATCCCCGTGGCTCTCCCCGTCTCCGTGTCTGTCTCGAAGAACTCCAGAAACGACAGGCCGTCGGCGTCAGCGGTGACCGAGGCTGGGAACAACTCTCCCCTGTATTTGGCCTTCGGCGTGGCTCGCCCCCGGTCGAAGGTCAGGAGCACGGGATCGAGGGCCGCGGGATTGACGCCAGTCTCGTCCCAGCAGGCGTCGTCGTGGTTGGGTCTGGCCGTGCTCGTCACGGAACTCCCATCGTGATCGACGGTCCGGCAGCCCGCGCCCTTTAGGTTCTGCAGCGCGGCCTCGAGTCCCGTCATGAGGTGCTGCCTCCAAGAAGAGATTCCAAATCTGTCCAGCAACTCGTCTCAGCCGGCCCAGTGCACGCCGGGTGGAAGGCGTCCGTCGGCACCCACCTAGGGAATCATATACACAACGATATGATTGTGTGCAAGGCCTGTCCAGGTGTCGAGCCGGCGTCGCACGTCCGCTGCCGTTCCGGCGTCGGTGCAGCGTCCGCCAGCCTGTGTCCTTCAACGCGCCTACACCCGGCACGACTGCCTTCTCGTCTCTATGCGCGAGGCTGCCGTCCTGAGTCTTATGCCCAACGTCCTCGGCGTGGCCTTGTGCCCCTCGGCATCTCATTAGGTGTGGTGCACTGCCACCGGAGGGCACGCGACCTGGACCGGCTCTGCGAGGCCGTGAATGCGTCGCTGCCGGCTCTGTCAGCGAAGAAGCGGGACTTCATGGAACGGTATACGCGAGGCGAGACAATCGTCGCGATCGCGCGCACGATGGGCATGAGCCGCCCGCATCCGTCGTGCGTGTACCGACCTGTTGTAAGCGCGATGGTGGCGATTGCACGCCGAGCAACGATCAAGCGGATCTCGACCGCTGCTCCCGGTGCAGCGAACTCGACTCGTCCTATCTCGCCCGGAGTCGGCGCCTCGCGACATGATCGTGGCATCGCGCGCGTGGCAGAACTCAGGCCATAGGCGCCGGGCCCTAATCGTTCAGTCGGCGCGATCCATCGTGTCTCCGCTGTCCACGAGTGGATCCAAGGCGAGCACCCCCGACTAGTGTGCGGCGCGTGCCATATCGCAGCATTGGCGTCTCGTCGACGACGCGCGCATCGCGACGACTGCGGGCCGTCGGGCCGACAGTTTGAGAATGGTGCGAATCAAGAAAGGGAATCGCCCAACTACTTACCGGGCTGCACGATCTGCGCCTTCTGCCCTTGGATCGCACCTGCTTCCGTCGTCGAGAATCAGCGGGGAAATCGCCTCAATTCGCGGGAGTCGGGTTCCCCTCGCAACCACCCTCATCGAAGGTCGCAGAAGCCCACCGCGCCCGCGTCCTAGAAAGTCGTCGCGCCCGGGAGTATCGGTGCTTCGACCTGCCAATGCGCAACACCGAGATCCTCTGGGCATCGATGCTGACGTACACCGACGGATTCGCCCGAGCGTCGATGACCCTATCCGCTGTCGGAAGTGAGTCGACGCCGCAACTTGTCCAGGATACGCCCTCGACGAGTCTCGTAGAAGTGCAAGAAGCTCTCGAGTTCGGTTGGAATGTCGCCCAGATCGTGGAGGCGACATAGATTCAGCCTTTGTTCCTCGGAGTACTGCTCGGTTAGCCAGTCTGAAGGCAGCTTGGCTCCCTTGCTGGTGTTCGTCGATCCTTCGAGGATCTGAAGGTTACCTACCCGGTTCACCCGATCCAGGTACTCGGGAACACAATCCTCGGCGACGCCAGCCTGCTTAAGGCGAGCCGGGGTCATGAGCGCCTGTGGGAAGACGTGGTCAATATGGAAACGGTTCGTGGCCACATCGACAAAATCGTACAGAAGGAATAGGAGGTTGTAGGCCCTTCCGCCATACGAGGCGTCGGCTAGGTCTTGGAGTTCCTCTTCGTCGAAGGTCAGCCTCTTTCCACGTGTACGCATCTCCTCCTCAATCGCGCGAGCCGGGAAACCATTGTGGGACGATTCCTGTTTCATTGCCTTACGGATCGCCACCAGCAGGTTGTCAACACCGCTGCTCCAAATCCCACGCTTGAGCAGTGAGCGAATCAGCCAGTAGCGGATCGTCTTTCGGTCCTCTGAGTCGAGAGATTGCTGTCGGTGGTGGAGATGGTAGGCGATCGGCAGCAGGGCGTTTACGGACGTCAGGCTTCGTCCCGAGTAACCGAACGAGGAAGCGAGTTCCACCACTGTCGTGATCGTGGTCTTGATTCGATCCCATTGGTCTTCGAGGGTCCGGATATTCGACTGTCGGAAGTTCTGGACTTTGAATTGGATGCTGTCGCTGTCGCCGAGCATCAGGCAGGCCTTCAGCACGAAGTCGTGATTGAAGGAGAAACCCCCGCCTATCCCCCTGATCTTGTCAACGAGCGCGTGAATCTCCGTCCGCGCGTCCACTTTGTCCCACTGGGCCACCGCCATGCTGAGGAGCATGTCCGAGTAGGAAAGTGGCGTGCCGCCGCTGTTGGTACGAACGAAGATGTTGAGAACCCGCTCGGGATCCTGGTCTGCTTCTTCGTAGGCCGAGACGATGCCATCGCTGTGAACGACGCGGTGGAGCCGGTTGAGCATCTTGTGAGGCTCACGTGAATCAGCGAGCCCTTCGTCATGAACGACGTCAATCAGGTCCTCCGCTTCCGGCACCTTCAGGATGTCGCCAACACGATACCAGTGCTCGTGGTCACTTCGGCGTTGAGCGTGCAGGTGCGTATGTCCCGGGCACGATGGGTCCGGTGCCGGAGGGAGGAGGCGGAACTTGTACGAGAGTTCCTCTTCGTTCTCCATCCGGGGCGCGAGGAGATTGAGGTATAGCCGTCGTTCTGGGAAGGCACAGGGGTTGCTCCACCACAGCCGGGGAAGCTTCCATCTGCCGCTTCCATAGAGCCCGATGTTCAGCGCCGTCAGGCGTTGTTGGCCGTCAAGCACTGCTTTCAGACCGGGCACGGTGGCAGGTGCTCCGTGGGCGGTATTGTGGGGTTTCCGCTGGTCGTAGTTCGTGATGAATTGGTAGAAGCGGTAATTCTCGGCGGTCTCGGGCCTGACTCGCCAGAACAGGAAAGATCCGATCGGATAGCCGCGCATGAGGCTGTCGAAGAGCCGCTCGATCTGATGGGGCCGCCAGACGAACTCCCTCTGTATGGCCGGGAGCAGGTAGCGGTTGTTGTGGATGTGGTCCACCGCCTCCTTGATGGTAATCGCTGTCTGGTATGCCATGCTTATCGGCAGCTAACCCTAGAGGTAGGGCCACGCAATGCCACCCTTTCACAGGAAATCATCCCACACTGCCTCCCAGGTGCCCGGCGAGTATCCCATTCGCCTGTCCTCACGCCGGGCGAACTCTCAACCGTGTCCCAAATTTTGGCGGTTGTCGCCTCGACCCGCACCCGCATTGGGCTGGCAGCTGCGCAATCTTCCAGATTAAATCGAGGCTCATCGGTTGACGGACATGGCACCGATAAATTCCGATCATAATACTGGAAGCCATTCCCCGTCGACCCGTAAGCATCGAACGGCCCGGCGCTCACAGAGCCCCGATCTTCCTCGCAGTACCCGGCGGCAAACTCAATCCCGTCAGACCCCACAACACGTGCCCGGATATGGACATACCGCACCGTGTCCACGATTGCGATGTCGATTCGATTGAGTCCGCCTTCTACCGTGACGGCTCCGGTATTCACCGCCTCGCCGGGCAGCAGTCTGCCCAGCAACTGGCGCAGATCCTGCGCTTCGACACTCTGAACCGTGGCGGCCAGCGTCGCCAGCACGCATCCTGCGATCCGTAGAAGTCTGGAATCCATCCCCGGCCATGCATGGCACCTGTCCAGTTCGGGAGACCGGCCCGGAGGTCGATGCGCCCGCGCTGGGTCCCGTCGCCGACGACTCAACGGCACGATGACCGCAAGGAATCTCGCGCTGCTCCCGCCGGTACCTGCGACCTCGTCGACCTTGCGCAGGTCACGCCCGCCTCAGAGACACTCCGCAGCAGAGCTGCGCTCTGTCAGCAGGGCGCGGCGCCTCCCCTAAACGACGAGTCGACGACGTTCGATCGGCCCATGGAGAGTGTCCGGCGTCGGATGCAATTCCTGGTCGACCGGGTCGCCCGCAGCATGGCGGTCGGGTTCCATGACATGCCACCGGAGTCAGGCAAGCGATTGCCCATGCCAGATCAGATTGGGCGGGGAGGGCTAGCTGTACTGACCACAGAGGTGTGAGACACGGCTGACGAGTGGCCGGCCACCGAGGGAGCCGTGGGGGCGCCGACGGTGATACCACCGGAGCCAGCCGCCGAGCGCTCGTGGGCAGTGGACGCTGGACGGGTAGGCGAAGGCGTACGCCCAACGGCGCAGCAGGATTTGGATGAAGCGTTCCGCCTTGCCGTTGGTGCGGGACGTGGAGGGACGGGTGCGCAGGTGGCGCAGGGCAGGCGCGACGCAGCGCTGGCGCCACGCGTGCGAGCGATAGGCCGAGCCGTTGTCCGTCATCACGGCCGGCACCGCGAGGCCCTGGGTGCGGAATCAGGGCAGCGCGCGGTCCAGGAAAGCCACGGCGTCCTCCTGGTGGTCGGTGGACCGCACCTCGGCGTAGGCCAGCCGTGCATGGTCGTCGATGGCGACGTGCCCGTGCTGCCTGCCGGCCCGCGGGCTGCGCCGGAGGCCGTCGCGGCGGATGCGCTTGCCGATAGGCCAGCAGCGGCCCAGCTTCTTGGTGTCCAGGGGCAGCCGCTCACCCGGCTGGGCGCGCTCGTCGCGTCGGACCAGCGGCCGCGGCAGGCGGGCACGGCGCGAACGCCCCAGCTGCCGCCGCACCCTGCCGATGGTCGCGGCGGGCCGCCCGAGCAGGGCCCCAGCATGAGCGGGCCGGCCCCACGGCGCTCGCGCGCGGCCAAAGTCGTGGCTTCCGCCGCCGCGCTGAGCCGCCGCGGCTGCCGGTGCGGCGTGGAGCGGCGATCCGGCAGCCCTACCCAGCCCTCCGCCTGGAAGCTCGCCCACCAGCGATACCCGCTGGCGCGGCTGGCGCCGCCGGGCCGGGTCGCACCCCGCCCGGCCCGCATCAGGGCCACCGCGCGGCAGCGCGCCTCGAACGAATACCGCATCCACTGCGGTCGTCCCGTAGCATCAGCCACCGGAACCTCCCTCGGGATCTTGGTGTGTGATGCCCCCACGTCTCGTTGGAGGTTCCGCGACTGTCAGGTGTCTCGCAGGTGTGTAGTCAGTACAGCTAGCGTGGGCATCTATCGGTCATATCCGCGTAAGAAACAGGAGGCGACGGACCGCCACCGAAGGAACTCAATGGCGGTCCGCAACTGCCCGCAACAGGTTTGGCCAGGCGTCAATCGGCCCTGTCCGGCATCAAGTTATCCGAACCGTCACTGGCCTTCTTGAATCCCGTCTTCCGCTCCATCGCCTCCTCCCAGACCTGCCGGGACTCACCTCGCAAGAGGCCCTCCGCTGTCTTAGGGTCGTCCATGCGGCCGAAAACGGAGATGGTCCTGGCTCGCATGTCCGACTCAGCACACCGCACCCCGCGTCTGCCGGTGTGTTGCAAGGCCGCCGGATGCTTAGGGCTGGATGGAAGCAGCGGTCAATCCTCGGGACTACGGGACACGATAGTACCAAACAAGAACCGAACACGAGCGGTGCCTCCGGTGGCACGATGACAGCGCCCAGGCCTTCGTAGGACAGTCAGTCACGGTGTGCGCGCGCTACAACCTGCACTCGGATCAGCAGCACCTGGCCGAGTTCTTTGAGACGACCCCGCCGGAGACTCTCGTCACGCTCCCGCTGCCCAACTTCAACGTCGCGCCCACCCAGCGGGCGCCGGTGGTGGTAGACGGCCCGCGACGCTTCGAGGTCATGCGCTGGGGTCTTGTTCCGTTCTGGGCCAAGGATCCCCGGATCGGCCGCCGCACCATCAACGCGCGCGCTGAAACGCTGGCTGAGAAACCTGCCTTCCGGGCCGCTTTTCGCGCGCGCCGTTGCCTCGTCCCGGCAGACGGGTTCTACGAATGGACAGGATCTCGCGGAAATCGCCGGCCGCTCAACATCCATCGCGTGGACGGGCGCCCGTTGGCGCTGGCGGGACTATGGGAGTCGCACGATGAATTCGGCCTGACGTTCACGATCATTACGACATCGCCAAACGCCTACATGTCCGCGATCCACAGCCGCATGCCCGTAGTCCTTGAGCAGTGCAAATGGGACGCCTGGTTAGCGGCTGACGGGGAGGACCCGGGCTGGCACGCCGCACTTCTTCGGCCCGCGGGTGACGACGTGTTGACCGGCTACCCGGTCAACCCCGCCGTCAACTCGGTCGCCAACAACGGTCCCGAACTCATCCGAGCCACAGAATCCGGGCGCTTGCTTTAGCCGCGAATCTGCGCCAGACAGTTCGCCCAATAAGCCAGCTAATCCGCTGACTGTTGACTGTCCAGCCGGACATTCAGCGAATGAGCGCAGCACGCCCACGTACACGTGCCCATGACAAGTCTCGCGGGACGCGCGTCGGTGACGTTAGGAGGCTAGCCGACGAGGGCTTTCTCCCGCTTGACCTGCTCGTGCTCTTCGAGCCAGACCTTGAGGGGCACGTCGGCGTCGGAGGGTGACGAGCGGCCGAACTCGTTGGTGGAGTGGCCCATCATCTGGCGCAGGATGGGGTGCGAGTCGTCGTACCAGTCCTGCGGGAACTCCATGTCGTCGCGCGTGCGGATCCAACGGTAGCCGTAGCCGTAGAACAGCACACGACGCGTGACGTCGGAGAAGTTGGGCGTGGCGGCGTGCCAGATTCGGCGGTCGAAAATGACGGCGGTGCCGGCCTTGACCTTTACGGGGATGGCGCCCTCGGGTTGAACCTGGCCCTCAGCGGGCTCAGGCAGCGTGTTGGACAGTTGGCTGCCGGGGATGACCCAGAAGTTGCCCATACCCTCGTTGCTGACGTCGGTGAGGAAGTAGCCGACCTTCAGCGAAATGCGGGGCCGCGGGCTGGTTTCCATGTCGCGGTTCATCTGGCCGGAGTCCTGGTGCCAGCCCCAGGCGCGTTCGGACGGGTCGTAGGTGCCCGGCTCCCTGCCGGTGACGGCCAGGTGGGTGTGATAAAGGTAGATGTTCCAGCCCAGAATCCCCCACACCTTGGGCAGCAGGCGCTCGTAGCCGACCATGTCGAAGAAGGATCGGTCGAGATGGATGAACCCCAGCTTGTTGATGCGCTGGGTGATGGTCTTGTCGGTGCGCCCCCCCTCGAGCACACCGCTCTCGTAGAGGTCGTCGATGGTCTCGATCAACGATTCCCTGAGGTCGTCGGGGACGGCGTTTTCGACGACCAGGAAGCCGTCGCGGTCAAAGGCCTCGCGCTCGTCGTCGGTCAGGGCGTATTGCAGACAACTGGGATCCATAACCAGCCTCGATCCGTCCGGGTGCGGCGCTTCAGTATAGAAATAACGAGGGCGCGCGGTCACGTATTCGAGCGACTCGCTCCGCTCGTAGTGACGCCTTCAGGACGGCTGGGCGATGGTGACGGCCCACTCGCCTTCGGCACGCTCGACGTTGAGCACGTAGCGGCCGGCCCTGGTGATCTGGGCAGCGGCGGCGCCCTGGCGGTCAAGCGGGGGAATGATGCTGATTGGCGCGATGCTGGCGGCTTGGGGGTCGTTCAGCGAGCGCAGGGACGCGCTGAAGGGTTCGACGGTGCCGTCGTAGAGGGCGTTGACGACGACCAGCCCCTGGCGCAGGCCGAAGGCTTCGGTTTGGCCGGGTCGCAGGCCGTCGAAGCTGATGGGGGCCTGGATAGGGGTTACGACAGGCGCGGGTTGCGACGAGGCCACGCCTGAATCGTCAGCGATCAGGGTGCCGAGCAGGGAGGTCCGCGGGGCCGGCACCACGCCGATGGCCATGAGCACGATCACGACGCCGAGCGCCAGGAGGACGAGGACGAGGAAGTAGGAAGGGATCCGCAGCATGGACCGAGCGTGCGACGCCGGACAACGGGCCGTCAACGGCGG
>LXNI01002883.1_pt1 | contig 10912 bp, 7 predicted proteins | sample 809091 | NCBI WGS metagenome assembly LXNI01 (sample SAMN04870527, study PRJNA318959) | sponge metagenome | biome: 01000161; feature: marine sponge reef; material: water | host: Sarcotragus foetidus | place: Greece: Milos, Mediterranean Sea | collected 2013-05-29 | depth 5-7 m | reverse complement strand
GCTGGCGCTCGAACGCGCGCTCGAACGCGACCCCGAGGCGGCGGCGCGCGCGATGACGCTGCCGGCGCCCGCCGCCAATGCGGACTGGCCGCAGACCGGCGGCGCGGCATTCCACGCGCTTGGGCATCCCGCGCTCGGCCCGGTTTCCGGCGCGGCATGGTCGCGCTCCGTCGGCGCCGGGTCGGGCGAGGGACGCCGGGTGCTGGCGCAGCCGGTCGTCGGCGACGGCCGGGTTTACGCCATGGACGCGGTCGGCGCGGTCGGCGCCTTCGCCTTGGCCGACGGCGGCGCGATCTGGTCAACGGCGACCCGGCCGGAGGGCGAGGAAGACGCCTCCGGCGGCGGCGTCGCCTTCGCTGGCGGGCGGCTGTTCGCGGCGACAGGCTATGCCGAGGCGCTGGCCATGGACGCCGCTTCGGGGGCTGTCGCATGGCGCCAGGCCCTCCCGGCGCCTGCCCGCGGCGCGCCGGCGGCGGCGGACGGACGGCTCTATGTCACCACGCTCGACAACAAGACCCATGCGCTCGATGCCGGCGACGGCAGCCTGCTCTGGACCCATGATTCCATAGAGGAGCAGACCGCGCTGCTCGGCGGGGCGAGCCCGGCGATCGCGCAGGGCGCGGCGGTCTCGGCCTATTCCTCGGGCGAGATCGTGGCGCTGAAGGTCGAGAACGGGCGCGAGCTCTGGTCCGACAATCTGACCGTGGCCCGCCGGGCGGACGCCGTCGCCGCGCTCGCCGATGTTCAGGCCTCGCCCGTGGTCCATGACGGCCGGCTCTATGCCCTCAGCAATTCCGGCAGCGCCGGGGCTATCGACATGCGGAGCGGCCGGCGCCTGTGGAGCCGGGAATTCGGGGGCCTGCACATGCCCTGGCTCGCCGGCAGCCACCTGTTCACGGTCACCGAGCGCGGCGAGGTCGTGGCGGCGGAGGCTGCGACGGGCGCCGTGCGCTGGGTCATGTCGCTCGCCCGCTATGAGGACGAGGAGGAGCGCACGGGCCGGATCGACTGGGCCGGCCCGGTGCTGGCCGGCGGGCGGCTGGTGCTGGCGGGTTCGCATGGCGAAATCGTCTTTCTCGACCCCGAAACAGGCGCGATCGCCCGGACGCTCGCCGCCGGCCGATCCCACCGTCTGGCGCCCGTCGTCGCGGCCGGAACGCTGCTGCTGCTCGACGATGACGGCGTGTTGACCGCCTATCGCTGACCGCCATGGCGGACGCCGTTATCGCCATCGTCGGACGGCCCAATGTCGGCAAATCGACGCTATTCAACCGCCTTGTCGGGCGGCGCGAGGCGATCGTTGACGACCGGCCGGGCGTGACCCGCGACCGCCGCGAGGGCGCGGCCTCGCTCGGCGGCGTAGAATTCACCGTGGTGGACACCGCCGGGCTGGAAGATGCGCCCGCCGGCGCGCTGGAAGCCGCCATGCGCCGCCAGACGGAAGCCGCGCTGGCCGGCGCCGATGCGGCGCTCTTCCTGATCGATGCGCGCGCCGGGGTAACGGCCCTCGACCGGCATTTCGCCGCCTGGTTGCGCCGGGGGACAGCGCCGGTCGTGCTGGCCGCGAACAAGGCCGAGTCGGCCCGCGGCATGGAGGGGGCGTTCGAAGCCTATGAACTTGGCTTCGGCGCCCCGGTCGCCATGTCCGCCGAGCATGGCGAAGGGCTGGCGGGGCTTTACGAGGCGCTCGCACCCTTCCTGGAGGCACAAGCGCCGGAAGAAGACGGCGAGGATGAGGCGGAGGGGCCGCTCAAGCTCGCCATTGTCGGCCAGCCGAATGTCGGCAAATCGACGCTCATCAACCGGTTGCTCGGCGAGGACCGCCTGCTGACCGGGCCCGAGCCCGGCGTGACGCGGGATGCGATCGCCGTCGATTGGGTCTGGAAGGGCCGGCCGGTGCGGCTGGTGGACACGGCCGGCCTGCGCCGCCGCGCCCGCGTGCAGGACCGGATCGAGCGGCTGTCGGCGGCGGACAGCGATCGCGCGATCCGTTTCGCCGAAGTGGTGGTGCTGCTCCTCGACGCCGAGGACGGGCTGGAGCGCCAGGACCTCGCCATCGCCGCCCGGACGATCGAGGAGGGCCGGGCACTTGTCCTCGCGGCCAACAAATGGGACCTGGTAGGGGAGGCCCGGGAGGCGCTTGGCGCCTTGCGGGACCGGATCGAGACATCCTTGCCGGAGGTGCGCGACGTGCCGCTGCTGACCGTCTCGGCCCTCTCCGGGCGCGGCATCGACCGGCTGGTCCGCACGGCGTTCGAGAGCCGCGAGGTGTGGAGCCGGCGCATCCCGACGGGCGCGCTCAACCGCTGGCTGCAGGAAGCGCTGGCGGCGCATCCGCCGCCCGTCGTCAAGGGCCGGCGCCTCAAGCTGCGTTACGCCGCCCAGGTCAAGCGCCGGCCGCCGACGGTGGCGATCTTCGGCTCGCGGCCGGCGGCTCTGCCGGCTTCCTATGTCCGCTATCTCGCCAACGGCCTCAGGCGCGATTTCGACCTGCCGGGCGTGCCCATCCGCATCCTCCTCCGCGCCGCCGCCAACCCCTATGCCGAGGACGGGCAGCGGTAGCAGGCCGCTCCGTTTTGTCGCTCGGATTCTCGGTTTCGTGAGCGACAAAGCCGTTTGTCGTTGATCCGTGAGCGACAAAGCCATTTGCCGCTCATATTCGCCGTCCCGTCAGCGACAAGGGCGGCTTGCGTCACGCCTTGCCCTGCGCAGGCGCTCGCTGGCATGGTTCGGCCATCGCAGCAGGGAGGCCGCTTGTCGTGGCGCGCTATCGCATTTTCGGTTCGGAGCTTTCGCCCTATTCCGTCAAGATCCGCGCGTGGTTCCGCTACAAGGGCATCGCGCATGACTGGCTGACGCGCACGCCTGCGAACCGGGCCGAATACGAGGCCCATGCCCGGCTGCCGCTCGTGCCGCTGGTCATCACGCCCGAGGGCGGGGGCGTCCAGGACTCGACGCCCGTCATGGAGCGGTTCGAAGCCGTCTTCCCGGAGCCTGCAACGCAGCCCGGCGACCCGATGCTCGCCTTCCTCTCCGCGCTGCTGGAGGAATATGGCGACGAGTGGGGCAACAAGCACATGTTCCACTATCGTTGGCGCGACGAGGCCGACCAGATCTCGGCGGCGGCGCGCATCGCCCGCTCCATGTTGCCGGACGCGGATGAGGGCGCAGTCGCCGAACGCGCCCGGGCGGTCCGCGAACGCATGGTGCCGCGCGTGAGCTTCGTCGGCTCCTCGCCCGAGACCGCGCCGATCATCGAGGACTCCTTCGCCCGGCAGCTTGAATTGCTGGAAGCCCATCTGGAGGGCCGCCGCTACTTGTTTGGCGCGCGGCCGGCTTTCGCGGATTTCGGCATCGCCGCCCAGGTCTGGGAAGCCTGGACCGACCCGACCGGCAGCCGCCTGGTGCCGCCGCGCACGCGCGACTGGTGCCGGAGGATGCAGGACCCGGAACATGAGGGCCCATTCGAGGCGTGGGACGCGCTTCGGCCAACGCTGGAGCCGTTGCTGGCCGAGGAAGTCGGCGCGCGCTTCCTGCCCTGGTCGGACGCTAATGCCCGCGCGATTGCCGGTGGCGCGGAGAGCTTCGCCGTCGATATTGCGGGCGGGCGCTGGACGCAGGCGCCGCAGCGCTACCATGCCCGCTCGCTCCGCGTGCTCAGGGAGAAATACGCCGTGCTCGCAGACCGCGCGGTTCTCGACGCCGTGCTGGAGGCGACCGGCTGCCGCGCCTGGCTCGGCTGAACTGGCGCACCCCCGGCAAAGGCGCTATCGATTGCCGGACAGGATCCGGAGACGACAGGAGCCAGGCGGATGAGCGAGATGCGGGCATGGCGGGTGAACGAATTCTGCGAGCCCGAGGACATGGCGTTCGAGACCGTGGTCCGGCCGGAGCCGGGTCCCGGCCAGGCGCTGGTCAAGGTGCATACCGCCGCGCTCAACTTCCTCGATATCCTCATGGTCCAGGGCAAATACCAAATGAAGCCGGACTTTCCCTTCACGCCCGGTTGCGAGCTGTCCGGCGAGATCGCGGCCGTCGGTCCCGGCTCGAACTGCAGGGTCGGCCAGCGCGTCGCCGCCCAGCCCTATTGGGGCGCATTCGCTGAATATGCGGTCGTGGACGACCTGCAGATCAATCCGATCCCGGACGGCGTGGCGATGGACCTCGCCGCCTGCGTGCCGGTGGTCTATCCGACCGGCCATATCGCGCTCGGCCGGCGCGGCGGGCTCAAGGCCGGGGAATGGCTGCTGGTGACGGCCGGCGCGGGCGGCTCCGGGCTGGCGGCGATCCAGATCGGCAGGGCCTGGGGCGCGCATGTGATCGCGCTCGCAGGCAGCGGGGAAAAGCTCGCCGTCTGCCGCGAGCACGGGGCCGAGCTTGCGCTCGACTACACCGACGATGGCTGGGTCGAGGCCGTGCGCGAGGCGACCGGCGGGCGCGGCGCGGATGTCATCTTCGACCCCGTCGGCGGCGAGGTCTTCAATCTTGCGCTCAAGGTCATCGCGGTCGAGGGCCGCGCGCTCATCATCGGCTTCGCCGGCGGCGCCATCCAGCAGATCGCGGCCAACCGCCTGTTGCTCAAGAACGCCTCGGCCGTCGGCGCGATCTGGGGCGGTTATTTCCGCAGCCATCCCGAATACACCCATGAAGTCGTGGCGGACTGCTACGCCATGCTGGCGCGCGGCGAGATAGACCCCGTCGTCTCCGCCCGCCACGCGCTTGACGACCTGCCGGCCGCGCTTCGCGCTCTCGCCTCCCGCCGCACCTGGGGCAAGGTCGTGCTGGAGGTACGCCGGGACTGACGGGACCGGAGCCCGAATGCCGCCATCCGGCCGCCGGCCGCCGGGCGGTCTCGACGGACCCCCTTTGAAATCCCGGGCGTTTCGGCGTATAGCCGCGCGTCCCCTGCAAGGCCTAGTGCGAGGAGAAGGCTCATGGGCGAGACTTGGATGCCCCGGAGTTGGCGCGGCAAGCCGGCCCGGCAGATGCCCGATTATACCGACAAGGCCGCAGTCGATGCCGCCGAGGCGACCCTTGCGACCTGGCCGCCGCTGGTGTTCGCGGGCGAGGCGCGCAGCCTGAAGGCCGAATTGGCCCGTGTCGCGCGCGGCGAGGCGTTCCTGCTCCAGGGCGGCGATTGCGCCGAGAGCTTCGCCGAGTTCCTCGCCAACAATATCCGCGACACCTTCAAGGTGCTGCTGCAGATGGCCGTGGTGCTGACCTATGGCGCGGCCTGCCCGGTGGTGAAGGTCGGGCGCATGGCCGGGCAGTTCGCCAAGCCGCGCTCGGCGCCGACCGAGACCGTGGATGGGATGGAGCTGCCGAGCTACCGGGGCGACATCATCAACGCCATGGCCTTCGACGCGCCCTCGCGCGAGCCGGATCCGGGCCGCATGCTGCAGGCCTACACCCAGGCCTCGGCGACACTGAACCTGCTGCGCGCCTTCGCCATGGGCGGCTTCGCCGACCTGCACCAGGTCCACCGCTGGAACCTGGACTTCGTGCGCGAGGAGCTGGGCGAGCAATATCGCGACATGGCGGACCGGCTTTCCGAGGCGCTGGAATTCATCGCTGCCTGCGGCGTCACCTCCGAGACCGCGCCGCAGCTTCGCGAAACCGCCTTCTATACCTCGCATGAGGCGCTGCTGCTGCCCTGGGAGGAAGCGCTGACCCGCGTGGATAGCCTGACGGGCGCGTGGTACGACTGCTCGGCGCATATGCTCTGGATCGGCGACCGGACGCGCGACCCGGACGAGGCGCATGTCGAGTTCCTGCGCGGCGTCGGCAATCCGCTCGGGCTGAAATGCGGCCCGTCGCTGACGACCGACCATCTGAAGCGCCTCCTCTGGCTGCTCAATCCGGAGAACGAGCCGGGCCGGCTCACGCTCATCTGCCGGGTGGGCGCGGGCAATGTGGCCCAGCATCTGCCGCGCCTGATCGAGACGGTGCAGGCTGAGGGCGCCGAGGTGGTTTGGTCCTGCGACCCGATGCATGGCAACACGGTCAAGGCCGCCGGCGGGCTCAAGACGCGGCCCTTCGGGTCCATCGTCTCCGAGGTGCGCGAGTTCTTCGCGGTCCATCGCGAGCACGGCACCTGGGCGGGCGGCGTGCATTTCGAGATGACCGGCCAGAACGTGACCGAATGCACGGGCGGGGCCAGCGCGGTCACCGAGGCCTCCCTGCAGGACCGCTACCATACCCATTGCGACCCGAGGCTGAATGCGAGCCAGGCGCTTGAGCTCGCCTTCCTGATCGCCGAGCAGCTGAAGGAAGAGCGCAACGGCCACGCTGTCTCTGCGATCGCCGCGGAGTAGGCGATGGACGGCGCGCTCCCGCACCCGGACGCCGCCGACGTCCCGCATTATACGGACGCCTATTTCTCCAAGAGCAAGGCGGTCGTGGAGCGGTTCGGCGATGTGCGGGTCACCTATGCGGTGTTCATGCGCCGCCCGGTGGTCTCCGCCGCCCGGCTCACGGTCGAGTGGCTGAAGGCGGTGGCGCTTGCGCGCGGCGCGGCCTTCGATATCGAGGAGCGCTATGCGGAGGGCCTGTGGGTCGGGGCGGGCGATCCGCTGCTCTACATCTCCGGGCCGCTTTGCCACCTGATCGACCTGGAGACGCTCTACCTCCAGAAGCTCGGCTCCGCCTGCGTCGCCGCCTACAATGCCCGCGCCATGTGCATGGCGTTGCCGAATACGGGCTTCCTCGCCATGGATGCCCGCCATTGCGCCGGCACCGATATGGCCGAGATCATGGCCTATGCGGCAAGCGTCGGCTCCGCTGCGGCCCGGCGCGAGGCCGGCGCGGCCGGCTTCATCGGCAACGCCACCGACGCGACGGCGCATTTCTTCGGCGCCGACCGGGGCTTCGGCACCATGCCGCATGGCCTGATCGGCTATGCCGGCTCCACGCTGCGCGCGGCCGAGATGTTCGCCGAGACGTTCCCCGAGGAGCCGCTCACCGTGGTGACCGACTATTACGGCGCCGAGATGTCGGATGCGGTCGCGGTCTGCCGGCGCTTCCCGGAACGGGCGGCGGCGGGGCGGATCGCCATCCGCCTCGACACCCATGGCGGGCGCTATGCCGAGGGGCTGGACCTGCAGAAGTCCTATGAGGTGCTGGACCGCAACGCGCCGCGCGCCATACGCGACTACCGCACGGAGGGCGAATTGCGCCACCTGGTCGGCACGGGCGTGACAGCCGCCGCCATCTGGCATCTGCGCGAGACGCTCGACGGCGCCGGCTTCCCGAACGTCAAGATCACCGCCTCGTCGGGCTTCACCGCCGGCAAGTGCCGGGTCATGGCGCTCGCCCAGGCGCCGGTCGATACCGTCGGCACGGGCTCCTACCTTCCGGACCAGTGGTCGGAAACCTATGCGACCGCCGATATCGTCGAATATGACGGCAAGCCGAGCGTCAAGGTCGGGCGCGAGTTCCTGCTGAGGCGCAGATGACCGAACGGCTCGCCATCGCCATCGCCCAGATTAATCCGACCGTGGGCGATGTCGCCGGCAATGCCGAGCGCATAAGGCGCGCGCGCGCCGAGGCGGCGGGCGCCGACCTCGTTGTCTTCCCGGAGCTCGCGCTGTCCGGCTACCCGCCGGAGGACCTGGTGCTGAAGCCCGCCTTCCAGGACGCCTGCCGGGACGCCTGCGAGGCGCTGGCGGCCGAGACCGCTGATGGCGGCCCTGCCCTGCTGGTCGGCCTGCCCTGGCGTGAGGACGGACGGCTCTACAATGTGGTCGCCCTGCTCGACGGCGGCGAGGTCGCGGCCGTCCGCCACAAGGTGCTGTTGCCCAATTACGGCGTGTTCGACGAAAAGCGCGTGTTCGCTGCGGGCGAGATGCCGGGCCCGATCTCCTTCCGCGATGTGCGCATCGGCGTGCCGATCTGCGAGGATATCTGGCAGCCCTCCGTGGTCGAGTGCCTGGAGGAGAACGGCGCCGAAATGCTGCTGGTGCCGAATGGCTCGCCCTTCGAGACGACCAAGGACGACGTCCGGCTGAATATCGCGGTCGAGCGCGTCGTGGAAAGCGGCCTCGCGCTCGCCTATGTCAACCAGGTGGGCGGACAGGACGAGCTCGTCTTCGACGGCGCCTCCTTTGTGATCGGGCGCGACCGGGCGCTCCGGGCGCAGCTTCCGGCCTGGACGGAAAGCGTGGCGATCACAAGCTGGGAGCGCGGCGCGGACGGCATGGACTGCGTCTGCGGGCCGATGGCGGAGGGGAACGGCGATCTCTCCGACATCTACTCGGCGATGATGCTGGGCCTGCGCGACTATGTGAACAAGAACCGCTTTCCGGGCGTGGTGCTGGGCCTTTCGGGCGGCATCGATTCGGCGCTGTCGGCGGCGGTGGCGGTGGATGCGCTGGGCGCGGCGCGGGTGCGCTGCGTGATGATGCCCTCGCCTTATACCTCGCAGGCTTCGCTGGACGATGCGCTGGCGGCCGTCACGGCGCTCGGCGCCTCCTATGAGACGATTTCGATCCAGCCGGCGATGGGGGCGTTCGGGCAGATGCTGGCAGGCGCCTTCGAAGGCCGGGGTGAGGACACTACGGAGGAGAATATCCAGGCCCGCGCCCGCGGGCTCACGCTGATGGCGCTTTCCAACAAATTCGGCCACATGGTGCTCTCGACCGGCAACAAGTCCGAAATGTCGGTCGGCTACGCCACCCTCTATGGCGACATGTGCGGCGGCTACAACGTGCTGAAGGATGTGTACAAGACGACCGTCTTCGCGCTTTCCGACTGGCGTAACCGCAACCGTCCGGAGGGCGCGCTCGGGCCCGCCGGGCGGGTGGTGCCGCAAAACATCATCGACAAGCCGCCCTCGGCCGAGCTCCGCCCGGACCAGACCGATCAGGACAGCCTGCCGCCCTATGACGCGCTCGACGACATCCTGGAATGCCTGATCGAGGACGAGCTTTCCGTGGTCGAGATTGCGGCGCGCGGCCACGGTATCGAGACCGTCGAGCGCGTCTGGCGGATGCTCGACATCGCGGAATACAAGCGCCGCCAGGCCCCGCCCGGCGTCAAGCTTACCCGCCGCGCGTTCGGCCGCGACCGCCGCTATCCGATTGTCAACGGCTATCGGGGCAGGGTGTAGGCGAAGCGCAGAGCCGCTCCCATGTCGTCATCGACCTGGCGTCGAGCATTTCCCGATAACGAAATGATTGGTAATGTCGAGCCGAAAGCAGGCGACTGCAGGCAGAAGGCGCGGCATGGAACGAACCATTGGCAGCATGGGCTCGGAATACACCCGCCTGCATCTCGATCCCGAAGCGATCCCGCTTCTTGCCAAGCTCGATTGGAACACTGTCGCGAGAAGGGTCTTCATCGACCCTGTTAGCGGGCTTGTCGCGCTCATGACGCCGTCTCCGGAGCATGAACGCTACAGCCGGGGCGCCGACCGGTTCATGGATGCCATGGGCAGAAGCCTCAAGGTCCGAGCGATCGGTCTGGGATCGACCCGGTGGCGGCTTCCGGGAGACCCGGAGAACACGGGCGCCGAACCTGACGCGTGCTACTATTTGGGCTCGACGGCCGAGCGCTGGACGGAAGCGGACCGACGGGGACCAGACGCGGTCCGGGCGTTCGAGTCCCGGACGCCGCCCGATCTCGTCATTGAGGTCGAGCGCAGCCATGGAGACGAGGGCAAGCCCGACTTCTATCGCCGCCTGGGTGTTCCCGAGATGTGGCGGCTCGACCTGGCCGGGAGCGCCAGGGACGTTGTTTTGCTCGACCTGCTGGCCCCGGACGGGCCGGAGGATCTGGCGGTGTCCACGGTCCTGCCGCCGGCTGGCCCGGCCTTTGTTCTGGCGGCCTTCGAACTGGCCGCCAGGGGTCGTATCCCCGAACTCGATTCCCTGATCGGAGAACAATTGTCGCCAGCCGCTGCGAGCGGCGCGCCCCGCTCATGCAAGAGCGCCGATCAGGGGGCGTGAGCGGGCCGGCCTCCATTTCCGCAAGGTGACAGGCCGTTGGCGGATCGTCCCAATTTCGTCGTTTTCTGCACCGACCAGCAGCGGGCCGACAGCCTGGGCTGCTACGGCAATGCCCATGCGCGGACGCCCAATATCGACGCGCTCGCGGCCCGCGGCCTTTGCTTTGACGACCATCTGACGCCGAACCATATCTGTTCCCCCAGCCGCGGCACGATGATCACCGGGCTCTACCCCCGTCATCACGGCATGACGACGAACGGGCGCACCATGCATGAGGGCATCGCGACCCTGCCCGGCCTGCTGGCGCAGGAGGGATATTGCACGCATGCGGTCGGGAAGCTGCACCTGCAGCCCATCATGGCCGACCTCTCCTTCGGTTATCCGGGGTCGGTGCCGTTCTGGCGGGCGGGACTCGGGGCGGGCTGGAACGGCCCCTATTTCGGATATGACACAGTGAACTTCATGATCGGCGAATCGCTGCTCGCGACCGAGGGCGGCCACTATGCCGAATGGCTCCGCGCCCGGCATCCGGAGGTTGCCCGCCTCTACCGCCCGGAAGCCGCGCTTGACGGGCCGCCCGCCGACCTGGAGGAGGCGAGGACATCGGCCGTCCCGGACGCCCTGCACTACAATAGCTGGATCGCGGATCGCGCGGTGGCGTTTCTGGAGCGGGCCGAACGACCGTTCATGCTTTTCGTCTCGACCCCCGACCCGCATCATCCCTTCAGCCCGCCCCGGCCCTGGGCCGACCTGTTCGATCCGGCCGCCATACCGCAGCCCCCGGCGTTGCCCGGAGAGCTGCAGCGAATGCCTGACTATGTCCGCGCAAGGCTGCCGGCCGACTGGATCGACAATGAGGCACCCCCGGTGGAGCAGGGCGGCATGACGGTGACCGACACGATCTCCCCGGCGAGCCTCGCCCGCGCCGTGGCGCTGACCAGGGGGATGGAGGCGCAGATCGACCACCA
>LXNI01002882.1_pt1 | contig 10913 bp, 1 predicted proteins | sample 809091 | NCBI WGS metagenome assembly LXNI01 (sample SAMN04870527, study PRJNA318959) | sponge metagenome | biome: 01000161; feature: marine sponge reef; material: water | host: Sarcotragus foetidus | place: Greece: Milos, Mediterranean Sea | collected 2013-05-29 | depth 5-7 m | reverse complement strand
CCCCTGATGGCCATCCAGGGCGCCGCCGTGGCGTTGCTCGATCCCTCTGCGTCTGTACCGCCGACGGAAATTCGGGAGTACTTGAGGCTGGTCCACGAGCAGGCGGTGAACATGCGGGGGCTTATCAGCGACCTGCTCGATGCAGGGCATATCGAGGCGGGCACGCTTTCGGTGACACCTGTACTCTCGAATCTGGCCGAACTGGTCGGGCAGGCCGAGGTGTACTTGCGCAACAGCGACAACCCGCACCGCGTGCTCGTCGAACTGCCGCCGGACCTGCCGCCGGTGATGGTCGAGCGGCGCCGCATCGTGCAGGTGCTGAACAACCTTCTCACCAACGCCGCCCGGCACTCACCTGCGACTTTGCCCATCCACATCACCGCCGAATGTGACGGCGTTCACGTGGCGGTTTCGGTCACCGACCAGGGCCGTGGTGTACCGCCGGAGCGCCTGCATCATGTGTTTCGCAAGCACACTCGCGACGCCGATGCCGCACCCGGCATCGGCGCCAGCCTGGGTCTTGCCATCTGCAAGGGGCTGGTGGAAGCACACGGCGGGCGCATCCGGGCCGAGAGCGGCGGACTCGGCCAGGGGACCCGGTTTACGTTCTCGCTTCCGGCAGCCGATTCAACGGATGCCGTCGGTGCGAACGGCGCGAATGGACTGGGCGCACCGGCCGATGAGCGCAATGCGGTGCCCATTCTGGTGCTGGACGACGATCCGCCGATGCAGCGATACGTTCGAGATGCGCTAAAGAAGGCAGGCTACCGACCGATCATAACGGGTGATCACCGTGAATTGGACGAACTTGTCCGTACCGAGGCGCCCCGGCTGATCTTGCTGGACCTGGTCCTACCCGGCTCCGACGCCATCGAACTGATACGGCGGGTACCCGAGCCACCAGTGATCTGCATGTGCGCCTACGGGCGGGATGAAGCGATCGCCGACGCCCTGCAGGCCAGCGCCGCTGACTACATCGTCAAGCCATTTACACCGACCGAGTTGATCGCCCGTATCGGTGCGGTACTGCGCAAGCGTTCCAGACGGGACCCCATTACGGTGGGGGCGATTCAGATCGACTTCGACCGCCGCCTGGCGAGCCTTGCGGGTCGTCGGCTGAACCTGACTGCGACGGAGTTCGATCTGCTGCGCGCGCTGGTATTGAACATCGGCCACGTACTCAGCTACGAAACCCTGATACGCACGATCTGGAACGGGCGCGGGGACAACAGGCTGGTGCGAGTCTACATCAAGCGGTTGCGCAACAAGCTGGGCGATAATTCCAAGGTATCGAACTACATCGTCAACACACGTGGCGTCGGCTACCGCATCAAGGCCCCGCACGATCTCTGAGCCTGACCCGCGCCCACTGGCGTCCTGATTCAGTCTCCCTTTTCGCCCTCTACGCTGCCCTGACAGCCGGCTGCGGGCACGTGCGCCCTGACAAACAGCACCGACAATGCACGGGAGTGTGTTCCCTTCCCGGCCTCTTAACAGCCAATTTCCCATACTGGCGAAGAACCGTTTTGCAAAACCTCACCGCTTGTTCCGAATTTATAGTACAGTATGTTAACATTATATACGCTTATGATTATTTTAATTAATTTACCGTGAATTCTAGCCCTCGCACCAGTGGACGCCAGCGCCTGATCGACGCCACCCTGACCTCGCTCGGGGAACACGGCTACCACCGGTCTTCACTACGAACCATCGCCGACATCGCCGGTGTGACCGCGGGTCTGGTCAAACACCATTTTCAGGGCAAGGACGCGCTGATGCTCGAGGCGTACCGGTACTACAGAAGCAGCCTGCTGGAATCATGCCTGGACGCGGCGGACAAGGCCGGCGCGGACCCAGTCAAACGACTCGAGGCGTTGACCCGCTCGATTCTAATCCTCAATCCGAGCCACTCAGGCACGATTAAAATCTGGGCCGGCTTCGTGGATTTGGTGATCACGGAACCGGAGGCGGCGGCGGTGCAGGCGACAAACCGCGAGCGCCATGTACGGGAAATCCGAGGCTGCCTCACGGGCATATATGCGGCTCGAGGCGAGCAATTATCGCCGGATGCCGCGCAGCGGCTGGCATTGGGGATCAATTCGACGATTGACGGGATGTGGCTGGAGTGCGGCCTGAATCCTTCAGTCGCATCGCCGGAAGAAGCCCTGACCATTGCCCTGGAGATGATCGGCGGCAGGATCGGCGTATCGTTCTAGATCAACGCTCAAAATGGTGTCAGCCCGACGATCACACCGTAATGTCTGAAACTGCGTGGCGCTTAGACGGTCACCAGCGGATTATTCCATTCAACTCCACGGCCTGCTGTGCCTCTGCACGGCCGCCGGCTCGCTGACCGATCTCAAACCCGGCTTCCATGGTACTTCCGGAAGTGAGCTTTACACCCATCCGCAGCGAACGGTTGCCGTCCTGCCCAGCCTCGGCTCCGACGTACGGTACCCACAACGCCCGGCCTTTCGACCCTTCAAGCCCGTATCCGAATTCGGCCTGGAACCGCTGCGCCAAATCCATCGCCGCCCCTCTGCGTGCGATTCCCGAGGCATCGGCCTGAGACCACATTGAGGCCACACCGCTCTGCGTGACGCCCCAGACCGAACCCAGATTCATCGACAACCCGCGCCCGTCCGTGCCGGACCGGTACGTCAGCGACCCGCTCAAACCCCATTCCTCGTAGTCCGTGTCCTCGTGCGCCACAAGCCCCCGGGCGTTGAGCTGCAACGACAAGCGACCGGAACCGTAGCCCAGCCCCCCGCCGAGTTCGATCCCGGCGCCGGTTTCTGCATCGCCGCCATCGTACCACAACCCGGCCTCCACGGTGGGACGCAGCGTGCCGCCCCAAATGGGCAGGCTGCCCGAACCCTCAAGCATCAGCCGCACCCGGCTGGTCGCACCCTGCGCGGCCTTGAGCCCCTGCACGGCTTGGGAGTCCGTGTGCGTCAGCAATGCGTCGGAACGCAGCGCCAGTTCGAAACGCCCTGCACTGCCCGTGCGCACCGACAACAGTCCGCGGCCGCCGAACGCGGCCATGCGATTAGACAGATCCGTCTCAATCGCAGTGGCCGCGCCTTGCGGCGTGAGCCGCAACCGCCCTTCCCCGTAGCCGATCACACCCCAGAGACTCGTCGTCTCGTTCAGTTTAAAGTACGCATAGGGGTTCAGGCTCGTCAGCGTGCTCTGTACGACCCCGCCAAGGGCGCCGGAGCGTCCGAAACCGCCCTCTCCCTCGCTGTAGGACAGGGTCGTGCCAACAAGCCAGCGCCCGTACTGCTTGTCAAGGCCCATCGTGGCCGTGGTTACATCGCCATCGACCGACAGCGCCCCGTCACTGCCGCTGAAGCGCGTGGTCGCGGTCTCGCCCCAGGCCGTCAGCAAACCGGAAGACTGGCTGGACGCATCCTCACCGGCGCCGAACGTGTAGAAGAACGAACTGCCCATCAGCATGTCGTGCAGACTCGGCAATGCGCCCAAGGTACGCGAATGGCCACCCTCGTAAGTCAGCCCGGCGCCCGACGACCACGGCGCACCGCTTGGGTCCATGGGCGTGGACGAGTTGATGCCGGCGCCAAAACCGCGGCCTGCCGGCTGTGCAGACGTGTGGCTGAACCGAAGGCCGGGGACTGGCGATGCACCAGGGATCAGGGGATGGAGTCCAGAGGGGGTCGACACCGAGGCCACGCGCCCGGCCGCCGGTTCCGTGAAATTCGTGAACAGGCGATCCATGCTCGCTCCGCCCACCTTCAGGTGTTCCTCGCCCGACCCGTGCTCCAGCCTGCGCGCCACGGCTTGCGCTATATGGTCCGAAGCCGCGCGCCCGAACCGCGACAACCATGCGCCTGGTATCGGGTCGCTGTTGACGATGACACCCAACGCCTCGCCGTCGTGGATTTGCGCACCGGACGGGTTTGACAAAACCAACGTCAGCGTCTCCTCACCCTCGTCGTGGCTGTCGTCAATCACCGGAATCTGTACGATAGTACCGGTCTGTCCAGCGTCGATGCTGAGGGTGCCCGACACGGCCTCGTAGTCCTCTCCGGCGATGGCCGAGCCGTCCGCCGTCACGTAGTCAACCGTGACCGACTCTTCCGCCGCCCGGGTGAGCGTGATCTCGAACTCCAGCACCGCTCCCGGCCCTTCGCCGACCTCCGCATCCGCCACCGAGAGCGCCTGCGCGGTTCGATGGATTGTTACGGCAGGCGCATGGGCGAGCGGACGATCATCGATAGTGCAGATGGCGCCGGGTTCTTCGCACGCCAGTTCCACGACGGGGGCGATCGTCACCGGCTCTTCCGAGTCCGGCGCAACCCTCAGGATCCATTCGTCGGCCAGGTATTCCCCTTGCCGATCCCGGGCCAGCCCAATAGACTCGATGGCGCCGCCCGTCACTGTGAATGCGTACTCGACCAGGTTCGATTCGCCGATGACCCCGATCCGTTCCACGGCCTCACTGAAGCCCAGATGAATCTCAAAGGCGCTACCGCTGCCCTCATGCGCACCGGGGATCGTCGACCAACCCGCGGTGAGAACCGGCTGGTCGGGTTGTCCGTCCACCACGACCGCGCCGGGGTGTGCAAGATCCACCGCCGGTCCACTGAAGCTGTCGATACGCCCGCCGTTAAGCGCAAGGCTGTCGACTGGCAATGTGATGTCACGGACCGGGCTCTCCACCGCCGTCACCACGTGCTCGAACACCAGCGTATCCGCGCGCACCATGTGCGAGAAGGACGCGGTCACCTGTGTGGTGGCTCCTTCGCCCTCCGGGGAGGGTTCCGTCGTCTGCACTTCGCCAAGCGTGAGCGACACACCGGGCACGCCGTCCGTCGTGTCCACAACGACTCTCTCGTCGAACCGGAGCGTTACCCGGATCGGTTCACCGGCGGTCCACTCGCTATCGCGGTTGCCATCCTGTTCGATACCGACGGCCGTAACCTTCGAGCGGCGGAGCGGTTCGGGGTCAGCGATGTCACAGGCCTCGGCATCGGAGGTCTCGATGCGCAACTCGCCCGATGCCTGGTTCCCCACCGCCGTCTCCGCATGGGTCACGACATCGGCGGCAACACTGACCGCCACCGGCTCGCCCCATACAACGGGCGTGACCCGAATCCGGTAACCGAGCTGCGTGTCGTACGGGCGATCAAGCAATTCAGCCGTGGCATTCACCAGCATCAGGTCCGTTGAGGGGTCAAAACCGTTCACCGGCTCGTATCTCAGGTACTCCTCACCCGCCGTGGTGAAACCGATGCTCAGGAAGAACGCCCCCGCCTCGTTCTCCAGCGTCGCCGGGTCGTCGTAGTTGCGGCACAGCAGTTCCGGCGCCGGGGTATCACCGGACAAGCCGCTTGCCCCTGCCGTCACGATCGTACGCAACGGCCTGGACGCATCGGCCAGCACTGCCCGGGCTTCGTTGGAAACCAGCCAGACCCCATCGTGTTCGGCGCGCATCCTGATGGCGTAACGTTGATTGTCACTGATCGGGGTCACCCGGAAACCGATACCGTCCTCGCAGTCGACCTCAGAAGACCCGCTGCCGACGGATTGCCAGGACGACTCGCCGGACCCGGACAACTGGACAGGGCTCCAGGCGATCTCGACTGCGCTCAGTTCACTTACGGCCACGCTTTGCGGAATCCAGCACACGTCGATGCCCGGCGAGAGGTCTGGCGCTATCCCCGACATCAGTTCTTCCAGGTTTCCAGGCATCGACACGGACAGCGACTCAGTCGACCGGGCAACGGCCGTCAGGCCGGCTACCGTGGATGTCGCGCTCGCGGTTAGGGTGACCGAAGGCAGCCCGGCGCCGTTCTCGCCCACTGCCGACACGCGATAGAGGCGTGTTTCGGCGAAATTCAGCCCGACCTCGTGCCGGAAAGTGGCTTCTATGGACTCCGTACTGGCCTCGACTTCGGCCCAATTGGCGCCGCCGTCATAGGAGGCCTCGATACGGTACCCGAGCACCGTGTCCTCGACCGCCGACCAGGTCAGATCGACATGGGTTGCTCTCGCCATTGCGCTCACGTCCATGACCTGCGCAGGCGTCGAACCCTGCGACTCCACCTCGTTGTCGGCGATGGTGATCGCGATGTCACCGCCCGAGAAGGCGACATAATCGGCGCCGTCGGCGGCATGGGAAACGCTGGAAGAGTCGTGGTAGGCGTCGTCATCCTCGGTTGCGGTAACGGTCATCGTCTGCGCCGTGTCCCAATCGGACGGCGTAAACGTCAGGTTTTCCGGTTCAATGGTCAGGCCGGGGCTTCCGCTGACCGTCGGCGACACCGTCACGGTACCCGTCGGCTCGGTATCCAGCACCACGGTGTAGGTTGCGCTCGTGCCCTCCGTGAGAGTCAAGACGGTCGGCGTGACGGTCAAGCCGCGCTCGTCGTTGTCGGTGATCGATAATGTCGTGCCGATCACCTCGAATCCCTCTACCCCGGTCGTGCCCGTGATTGACAGCGCCTCGTCGGACTCATCGATGACATCCTCGACGGGTGTGAGAGCGAACGTCGCCGTGCCGCTCGCCTGCCCGGCCGGGATCGTCAGGTTCAGGTCCCCGACCGCGACATAGTCGGTGCCCGCGACCGCCGCATCATCGGTTCCGCCCACGCTCAACGTGATCAGTGCGGGCTCGGTTCTCGGCGCGCCGGCAAGCGTGGCAGTCACGGTGACGCTGGTGGCCTCGGCGATCTCGTCCACCGCCGCAGGATCCACCGTCAGCGTCACCATAGTCCCGGTATCCTCGACCGTCACCGACACATCTTCAGCCGTTATGCCGTTTGTACCGTAGTCCGCGCCGGCGATCGTGTGTAGAATCGTTGCCGTGTCATTGGCCGCATCGGCATCCTGAGCCGCTGTGACCGTCACGGTCTGCGGTTCGTCCCAGTCGGCCGCGGTAAACGTCAGCGCAGCACTCACCGTCACATCCGAACTGCCTCGCACCGAGGGCGTCACGGTCACGGCGTCAAACGGCTCGGAGTCCAGCACCACGGAGTAGGTCGCGCTTTCGCCCTCGGAGAAGACCAGGTCACTCGGCGAGATGGTCACGCCACGCTCATCGTTGTCGGCGATGGACAACGTCGTACCGAGCACCTCAAAGCCCTCCACCCCGGTCGTGCCGGTGATCGAAATCGCCTCGTCGGCTTCGGCGATGCTGTCCTCTGTGGGTGTGAGCGTGAATGTCGCCGCGCCGCTTGTCTGTCCTGCCGGGATCGTCAGGCTCAACTCGTTCACGGCAGCGTAGTCCGTATTCCCGGTCGCCTCATCGTCCTCGGCGCCCACGTTCACGATGACGGCCGTGGATTCGGTTCTGAGGTCGCCGTCGAGCGTGGCCGTAACCGTCACGGTGGTGGCTTCGGCGCCCTCCTCCACCGTCGCCGGATCCACTGTCAGCAAGATTGCCAGCTCATCGTCGTTGACCGTCACCGCCACGTCATCCGCTGCCGCGCTGTTGGCGCCGTAGTCCGCACCGGCAACCGTGTGCCCGATCGTCACGGTGTCAATCGCCGCATCGGCGTCGTGAGACGCCGTGACCGTCACTGCCTGCGGCTCGTCCCAGTCGGTGGCGGTGAACGTCAGTGCCGCGCTCACCGTTACGTCAGCGTCCTCCGGCGCCATCGGTGTCACCGTCACGTCCCCGGTCGGCTCCGACGTCAGCACCACGGTGTAGGTCGCGTCCGTACCCTCCATGAGGGTCAGGCTGGTTGGCGAAACAGTCACACCGCGCTCGTCGTTGTCGGCGATAGACAATGTCGTGCCAGCCACCTCGAAGCCCTCGACCTCGGTGGCGCCCGTGATCGATATGGCCTCGACGCGCTCGTCGATGAAGTCTTCCATGGGCCTGAACACGAAAATTGCCCTGCCGGTCACCTGCCCGGACGGTATTGTCAGGCTCAGGTCGTCCACGGCCACATAGTCGGTACCCTCCACCGCCGCGTCGTCAGAGGAGCCCACGCTCACGGCAACGCTCGTGGGTTCGTCTCTCGGAATCCCATTGAGCCGGCCCGACAGGACCATGCCGGTGAAACTGGCGTCCTCGTCGACCGACGTGCGATTCAGCGAGAGATTCACACCGGTTGAAACCATTTCGTCGTCATCGATTGTGACCAACACGTCGCCCGCCGTTACGCCGTTGGTTTCGTAATCCGCGCCCGTGACCGCATGCAAGATCGTCACGGAGTCGTCCTCGGCATCGGCATCCTGGTGCGCCCTGACCGTCACCGTCTGCGGCTTGTTCCAGTTGGAGGTACTGAATCTTAGAAACGACCGGTTGAGGGTCAGATCCGTGTCCGTCGCGCCTGAAATCCTCACCCTCACGGCGCCCGTCGGCCTCGAGTTCAGTACCACCGTGTAGGTTGCACGTTCGCCCTCTTTCACGGTCAATGAACCGGGATCGATCGACACACTGCGTTCGTCGTCGTCGTTGATCGTCACGAGGGCGCCGGTCACGGTGAGGTCCTCGACACCGGTGGTCCCGGACATCGTCAGCGACTCGTCGCCCTCGACAATGCCGTCATCTGTGGGCGTTAACGTCAGGTTCGCAGTCCCGGAGTTTTGTCCGGCCTTGATGATCAACGTCAGGTCGTCCACGGCGGTGTAGTCAGTGTCTGCCGTGGCGGTGTCACCGGCGCCGCCGACCGACACGGTCACGGCCGTATCGGAGGACCGCGGGAGTCCATTCAGCGTGGCGGTCACTGTCAGAGTGGTCGCGCTGGCGGCTTCGTTCACTGCTGCCGGGTCAACTGTCAGCGTCACGCGTGTCGATGCCCTGCCTCCATCGCTTACCGCCACGGTAAACGACACGCTGGTCTCGTTGTAATCGTCGGTCGACGCCGCCGTGGCCGTGATGACGCACTCGCCCACCGCCACCAGCGTCAGCGCCCCGCTGCCCGCGTCCACCGTACAGACCGTCGCCGGTGCAGCCGTGTAACTGAGCGCGCCCAGCGCACCGGTCGGGGCAGTCACTGTCGGGGCGTCGTTCCCTAACGTCACCGCGACCGGAGTGTAGCCGAACCCAGTCAGCGGCTGCTCGCCCTTGGTCACCGACGGGAACGTGATGCCCACCTCGGCGGGGTTGCCCGCCGTATCCGTCACCGTCACCGTGGCGCTGGCGGTGTTCGCATCCGCTGTATTCGGCGTGCCGATGATCACGCCCGTGGCGGCGACAATCACAAGCCCCGACGGCAGACCCGTGACGCTGTAAGTGCCAACATCGGTGTCGCTCGTGCTCGGGAGCACCGCCAGCGTCACACCCACCGTGAGCGCGCCCGGCGCCGTGTAGTTCACCGAGGGCGCCACCAAGTCCACACCCAGCGTGCGCGTGATATCCGTCGGCGCCGTGAACCCGGTCTTCTCCGCCGACACCGTGACGGCGACGCTCGTACCGGTGATATAGGCTGCATCCGACGGTACGCTCACCGACCACACTGCCGTGCCGTTGCCGTCGTCCGCCGAGGTCGCCGTCAGCGGGGATTGCGAACCGATGACCACGCTCACCGCAACGCCCGACTCTGAACCGGTGTCACCACCGATGCTGAACCCGGCCGACTTCTCTTCAATATTCACCGTGTCGTCCGTGGCAATGGCGCTCACGTTCAGCGCCAGGATGCCCACCACCTGCACCGTCACCGTGTACGTCGCGGTCGCCTCGTTGTAATCGTCGGTCGATGCCGCCGTAACCGTGATGACGCACTCGCCCACCGCCAACAGCGTCAGCGCCCCGGTGCCTGCTTCAACCGTACAGACCGTAGCCGGCGTTGCCGTGTAACTGAGCGCACCCTGCGCACCGGTCGGGGCAGTCACTGTCGGGGCGTCGTTCCCGAATGTCACCGAGGCGGCGCTGTACTGGAACCCGGTCAGTTGCTGCTCGCCCCTGGCCACCGCAGGGAACGTGATGTCTACCTCGGTGGGGTTGCCCGCTGCATCCGTCACCGTCACCGTCACTGCGGCGGTGTTCGCATCCGCCGTATCCGGCGTACCGCTGATCGCACCCGTGGCCGCTGCGATGCTCAGCCCCGACGGCAGTCCCGTGACGGCGTATGCGTCAAGATCGGTGTCGCTCGTACTCGGGCTCACCGCCGTCAGCGCCACACCCACCGTGAGCGCGTCCGGCGCCGTGTAGCTCACCGAGGGCGCCACCAGGTCCACTGTTAACGTGCGCGTGACGTCCGCCGGGGATGTGAACCCGGTCTTCTCCGCCGACACCGTGACGTCGACACTCGTACCGGTGATATACGCGGCATCCAACGGCACGCTCACCGACCACACCGCCGTGCCGTTGCCGTCGTCAGCGGATGTCGCCGTCAGCGGGGATTGCGAACCGATGACCACGCTCACCGCAACCCCCGACTCTGAAGCGGTGTCGCCGCCGATGGTGAACCCGACCGACTTCTCGGCAATGTTGATCGTGTTGTCCCCGGCAATGTCACCCACATTCAACACCAGCGTACCAGCGGCTTGTACCGTGACAGTGAACGTTGCGGTTGTCTCATTGTAGTTGTCGGTGCCTGCGGCGATGGCGGTGATCACGCACACCCCGGGACCCACCAGCGTGAGCGCTCCGGTGGTGGCGTTCACGGTACAGACCGTCGCGGGCGTGGCCGTGTAGCCGAGAGTCGTCACTGCACCGGTGGGAGCCGTGATAGTGGGGGGTTCGGCTCCGAACGTCACCGACGAGGCGCTGTATTCGAACCCGCTCAGGGTCTGGTCACCCTTGGCCACCGCCGGGAATGTGATGTCCACCTCGGTGGGGTTGCCCGCTGCATCCGTCACCGTCACCGTCACCGCGGCGGTGTTCGCATCCGCCGTGTCCGGCGTACCGCTGATCGCGCCCGTGGCCGCTGCGATGCTCAGCCCCGACGGCAGACCCGTCGCGGTGTATTCGTCAACATCGGTGTCGCTCGTGCTCG
>LXNI01002881.1_pt1 | contig 10923 bp, 9 predicted proteins | sample 809091 | NCBI WGS metagenome assembly LXNI01 (sample SAMN04870527, study PRJNA318959) | sponge metagenome | biome: 01000161; feature: marine sponge reef; material: water | host: Sarcotragus foetidus | place: Greece: Milos, Mediterranean Sea | collected 2013-05-29 | depth 5-7 m | reverse complement strand
GACGACGGCGATTTCGAGGGCGTCGTCGAGTTCATCCGCGATCTGGGAGCCAGCGTCGAGATTTCCGTCGCCGTGAACGGTCTCACGATACTGTCTGTTTCCACTCCCAGGGATCGACCACACGTCGACGTTGGACAGCGGGTGGGCATCACCTTCCACACCGGGCGCGCTGCGCTGACCCCACCATGAGGCAGCGACGGGAAGAGGTCGCCGCGTGGCCCCAAGCGTTCTTCCCCGCCCTGGTGCTGCTCGTGTTCTTTGTCATCCCGTTCGCGATCATGCTGACCGTCAGCTTCTTCAAGCGCATCGAGGGAGGGTTCTTCGAGCCGTCTTTCGAGCTAACCAACTACATCCGCTTTCTGTCGCCATTCTTCGGAAAGATCCTTTTCACCTCGGTCGCGCTGGCCGCAGGGGCGGCTGCTATCGTCGTCGTGGTCGCGTTTCCCTTTACCTACATCGTGAGCCGGATGGACCGGCGGTCGCAGACGATCATCTTGGTGTTCATCCTCTCCGTTCTGTCCCTTTCGGAGGTCATCATCGGCTTTGCCTGGTCGACTATCCTGTCGCGAACGGCTGGCGTCGGAAACCTGATCGCGTGGCTCGGCCTGACCGACGGACCGCAGGCTTACACGCCCGGCCTCGTGGCGTTGCTGTTGGGCTTGGCCTATCTGGGGTTCCCATACGCGGTACTCACCATGTACCCCTCGGTGTCCCGACTTGATCCTGAACTGCCGGAGGCCGCCCGCATGTCGGGCGCGTCGCCGCTCAGAGCGTTCGCAAGCGTGACTCTGCCGATCATGCGCCGCACCATCACCGGCGCCCTCATCCTCGTCTTCGTCTTTACCCTCGGCGCCTACCTGCTTCCCCAGGTGCTCGGTCGGCCCGCGCACTGGACCCTGCCGGTCCACATCACCGACCAGGCCATCTTCCAATCGAACATTCCCTTCGGCGCCGCGATGGCGATGTTTTTCCTTCTCGTATCTCTCGCACTCGTCGGCCTTGCCCTCGCCGTCAGCGGCGACCGCGAGGGAAGCCAGCAATGACGGGTTGGCTCAGCAAGGCTTTTGTCGCCGGCGTCCTGGTCTTCCTGGCCGCGCCCCTCGTCGTGGTTGCCGGGGTATCCGTCAACCAGCCCAAGCGTCTCCTGTTCCCGCCTGAGGGTTTCTCCTTAAAGTGGTACGGCGAGCTCTTCACCAAGAGCGACTGGGCCGACTCCCTGACCAACTCGGCGATTATCGCCGTGCTTGCCGGCCTTCTCGCCGTATCCGTCGCGCTGCCGCTGGCCCTCTATATCTGGTCTCGCGGCGGTCTTCTGGGGCGCGTCCTGTTCGGGCTCGGCATCGCGCCGTTCCTTCTGCCGCCGGTCATCTCCGCGCTCGGGTTCATGGTGTTCTGGATCTCGGCTGGCCTCTACGGGCACATTCTCGCGACCATCATCTCGCACGCCGTGTTCCTGGTCGCGCTTCCCCTGGTCACCATCTCGCTCGGCCTCGAAGGCATCGACCGCTCGTTGATCGAGGCTGCGCGCACCATGGGCGCGAACCGGCGAAGCGTGTTTCTGACCGTCGTCCTTCCCCTGGTCCGCCCCTACGTCATCTCCGGTTTCGCCTTCGCCGTCGTCCTCAGCCTGAACGAGTACATTATCGCCTACATGGTCGCTGGCTTCTCCGCCGAGACGCTCCCGATCAAAATCTTCAATTCCCTTCGGTACGGTTACACGCCGGTCATGGCATCGGCCGCCGTTCTATTCGTCCTCATCGCCGTGGTCGTGTTCGGAGCGATTGCGCGATTCGGTGACCTGCCACGCCTCCTGGGTGCGCATCGCAGTAAAGACGCATGACTGCTCCAGAAAGCATCCTCACCGTCGGCGTATGGCAGGACTCAGGTGCGTTGGGGGACGTTGCCGCCAATATTGCGACCATTTCACGGGCGACCTCTGAGGCTTCAGGTCGCGGTGTGGACCTCCTTATCTTTCCCGAGTGTTTTCTCACCGGCTACTACAACCGTGAGCGCGTCGAACATGTCGCTCGCCAAATCGATCAGGACACGTTTTCTGCGCTACGAGCCGTCGCCAAGTCGAATGAAACGGCCATCCTGGTCGGGTACTACGAGATCCAGCGGACTGGGCTCTACAATTCAGGGCTGCTTATTGGCGCCGATGGAACGATCCTCGCCAACTATCGGAAACGCGCCCTCTACGGCGATTGGGAGAAATCCACGTTCCTGTGGGGAACCGAGCCCGTCCTGGTCGAACTGAGAGGAATCGTAATTGCGGTGCTGATCTGTTTCGACATCGAGTTTCCGGAGCTTGCCCGGGAGTGCGCCCGCAATGGCGCTGATCTTATCGCGGTTCCAACGTCGCTGATGGAACCATACGGCCACATCGCACGACACGTAGTCCCCGCCCGCGCGATCGAGAACCAAATGTGCATCGCCTACGCCAACAGGATAGGCGCCGAGCACGAGCTACGGTACGTCGGACGCAGCGCAGTTTACGATGCTCGAGGTACCGCGCTCGCTGAGGCTACAGACGACAGCCAGGAGCTGCTCGTTGCGACTGTCACAAAGTCGGCGGTGAGTGCTGCGCGTTCGGAGTTTTCCTATTTGGAGCACGCTTCTCGGTTATTCGGATTGAACACAAATGGCCAGCCCAACTAACACCACCTGCGTGATTTGTTCTTCTGCGCACGGTCGTCAAGCGAGACGCCCTGAGCTCCTTGCTCCGGATCCAACGCTTCTCAAACACTCCCCGAATGAAGCACTCATTGTGGAACTCAAGGAATTGCGCAGGCACAGCGTTGCGCGTCGGGGGTGGGAATCGGGCTCTCGTGCAAGCCATTGCACGGGTTCGCGTTTTCGGCCTCATTTGCTGCCAGCCCCACAGCCTGCCCAACATGGCTCACCAGAACATGGTGGACCTCCCAAGCCTGCTGCGGGCGACATTACCTGTCCGTCCGGAATGCGGGCGGGACCGGCGTGGCAGTGAGCAGTTACACTCTGGGCCGCGTCATGGCGGCCCGAGATCACCGTGCGCCAGCGGTCGACTTGCCGCCCATTCGTCCAAGTCTGCGACCCTCCACCTGACCGCCCGCTTTCCGATCTTCACCGGTTCGGGGAACCGGCCGGCCCGCATCTCCGAATAGATCCAGCTGCGCGATACGGCCAGCCGCGCTTCCACCTCTTCACGGCGAAGCAGTTCTCTGGTGTTTGCATTTATCATTCTGTTACTCCCCCATAATTCCACTTGAAGTAGCCACACTGTTCCGGGCCCCTCGATCCATTCACGAACGTCATGGCCCCCCACTCTCGTCCGTCGCAGCCGGCGCACGACGAGCAGGCACTCCACCAGGACGTGCGCACACATGGCCTCGCGCGACTTGCCCCCCTCGATCCAGCTAAGCCGATCAAGCGCCGCGACCAGACGAAGAGGGAACTCGCCGTGTCGGGCGTCTTCCAAGTGCGGCTGCATTCCCGACATCCGGAGTACTCTCGACCTGGAGACAGTCGCACCGCAGTAGCCCTCAGGGATGGTTCACTCCGTACACTCTGTCTGCACGCGGCGAATCCCCAATCGATCCATGATCGAAGCCTCGTGCTGGAGGGCGAAGAACAGCGGAGGTACGCCTGACGTGGGACATCCGACAGATCTCCCTGGTCCTTGCCGGTTCCTGTCGCTGGCGTGTCCCTGTTGACGACGGACAGACGGTGGAAGGCGTCGCGCGCAGTTTGCCGGCCCACCAGGTGGGCGATTGTCGTCAGCACGACGGTGTTGAGTCATTCCTCCGCCGCTGGGTTGTAGTTCGCCCAGACGCGGGATAGATGGAGATTCACTCGTCCAGTGTGGTAGTCACTTCCTATCACGAACGCCTCCCTTAGGGGCTCGATGTGATCGCAGTGATCTGAGATGTCAGGTTCGTAAACAGCGCAAGTTTCTTGACTTATGACACCATTAGTACCGGTGCGTAGCTCACGCAGCGTTTGACACGAAATATGTCTTAGTCACGTTTGAATAATTTTCTCTTGGGCAGGTCAAGTTGCCTAGTTCTCGGGATCGATCTTCTTGTCTCACCAATTGAAGGTTAGAACCTGACAGTCTCTGCGTTGTGTGAATTGCCTGTGATAACGCGGCGAGTGCGTGGGCGCGCGGGGCCAAGGCTATGGCGACACCAAGCCCGGTACGCAGCATCGCGGCGAAATGCGTATCCATGAATCTGCTCGTGCCTATCGGCTTTACTCGGCATGCGTCGCACCATGGTGGAATCGCCGCAAGGCAGAAATCAGGACACTGGACGTGTAATGTGTAGCCAGATGTTGGGAGCGGGATTCCAAGATTTCGGGACTAAGCAAGGCCAATTGGTTGGAACAGAGACTGCGTCGAACGGGCCGCTACACGATCTTCTGGCCGTTAACAGATCGGCGTCCAATCTGCGCGCCAATCAACACGCAACAGTCGCGAAGCCATGGTGAAGCTCCTTGCTGCCGGCGAGAGGTTTGTCGCGCAATTGGCGCTATCTTGCCTGCTTTGCAAATGATCTTCTAAACTATATCATTCAAGGAGATTGATCTGCTTTAGTAGGTCATCCTTGACAGTGGCCGTTTGGTCTGATATAAATTACCCTATCATAATCAACGAAAAATATAGAAAAACAGATCATCATGACCTATGCCACCGAGCATATCGCCCGCACGCTGAGAAAGGCCCGTGAAGCCCGGGGGCTGAGCCAGCGCGCGCTCAGCGCCAGGACCGGGATACCGCAAAGTCATATCTCGAAGATCGAGAACGGCGCGGTCGATCTCCGGGTCTCGAGCCTTGTCGAGCTTGCCCGCGTCCTGGATCTGGAACTCGAGCTCGTGGCCCGCAAGGCTCTCCCGGCCGTGCACGCAATAGTCGGACGGAGCGACGAAAGCGTGCTTGCCGCTGCCGAATCCAACCGCCGAGCGCTCAAAGAGCTCAAACATTTTCAAAGCATCGCTGCCCGCGCCACACAGGCCCGTCCGACCGTGATCGAGTTGGCCCAGATTCAGCAGGGGGTGCGCGAACTTCGACATTTTCCGATAATCGGAGATCGCTTGGACACGATCCGCAATGCAGCGGCAGCGGTCAAGGCCTACCACGAGAACACCGTCGGCATCGACGCGCTTCGAGATGCACTCGCGCAGCTTCGCGATCTGCGCAACGTGCTCGCCCATGCCCTGCCCACCAGGGATGACTCTGAGACGGTGCAGCCCGCCTACAGCCTGGATAAGGATGATCATGGCTGACGTTCGCGTCCTCGATGTCCTGCTTCATGGCGCCCCCATCGGCACGCTGACGCACGTGCCAGGGGACCGCACGCTGTTCGCGCTGGGTGAGGACTACGTCGCGGACGAACACCGCTCCGTCCTCGGGCTCTCTTTCAAGGACCGGCTCGGAGAGCTCATCACCGCATTCAGGCCGACCCAAACAAGGCTACTGCCGTTTTTCTCGAACCTTCTACCCGAAGGGTACATGCGCAGCTATCTGGCTGAACGCGCCGGCGTGAATGAGAAGCGCGAGTTCTTCCTGCTGTGGGCGCTGGGCACCGATCTGCCTGGAGCCGTCACCGTCATGCCGGCTACTGGCGAAGACTGGCCGGTCGATGTCGACTATCACGATGAACCGGGTCGCCATGGGCGCGAGAATGCATTGCGCTTCTCGCTGGCCGGTGTCCAGTTGAAGTTTTCCGCAGTTGAGGCAGCGAGGGGCGGGCTGACGATCCCGGTCCGCGGCGCGGGAGGATCGTGGATCGTCAAGTTGCCTTCACGCGAATTCGAAGGCGTGCTCGAGAACGAATTCGCGATGATGACACTTGCCCGGCTGATCGGAATGGATGTGCCGGCGCTACAGCTCATTGATCTGGACGCCATAGGGAACCTGCCGGAAGGGATCGGTGCCCTGAACGGACAAGCTCTCGCCATTGAACGCTTCGACAGGCTCAAGGACGGAACTCTCGTGCACATCGAAGACTTCGCCCAGATCTTCGGTGTCTATCCGGAGGACAAGTACAATAAGGCCAGCGCCAGCAACATCGCCAACGTCATCGGGACTGAAGGAAGTGATGTGGACATTGCCGAATTTGTCCGGCGGCTGACCTTCAACGTCCTGATCGGCAATGCCGACATGCACCTCAAGAACTGGTCTCTGATCTATCCCGACAAGCGTCGCGCGGCGCTCGCGCCAGCCTATGATTTTGTTTCAACAATTCCATATATCGCGGACGACAAGGCGGCGCTGAATTTCAGCCGAACAAAGCGCTTCGATCAGTTCTCCGAAGACGAGCTTTCCCATCTCGCTGCCAAGGCGCGCCTGCCTGCAAACCTTGTTCTCGATACCGCCCGTGAGACGGTCGCGCTCTTCCGTCATTACTGGAAAACGGAAAGGGCACATCTGCCGCTCGTCGACCGAGTCATCGACGCCGTCGAAAGGCATCTGGAGACCGTACCCATTGCGAAGTGAGGCAAGCACGATGTTGTGGATGTTGGAACGAAGTGCTCAGACGCACATGCTGGGCTCGTGCCGGAAGCCTAATCTGTCGTACGGGTGAATTGCGGGCGACGAGGTCCGTCGTCCTCTGCAAGGAGCCGTTTTCTGGCGGCCGATACATGAGGGAATTCATGCGACGCCATATGGCATGAACCATGAAGTGTCTTGCCTACGCCGGAATCGTGGCGGCGTGGGCCATGGCCGGACAGGCCAACGAGGATGAGTGTTCGCTCGAGCAGCGATGCAAGGCCGATGGAAAACTTCGGGCGATTGCGGAGAACCGCGAGAGGAAACGAGATCTGGTGATTCGACACCTGCCATTCGGCGTTCACCGGAACAGGCATGTCGCAGAGGGTGCGCCAAGCAAGGAGAAGCTGTTGGTTCAAGGCGGCTATGTACTGCTCCACGACGGTGATCTGCGGACCGCTCTTTGGCCTTCGAACGAACTGACCGGTGGCGACGCGAAGGCTGGTGATGAAGGCAAACGGATCGACTGCTTCCGCCGAGACGAACGGTTGGACCATAGCGCCGGTGCAACGAGGGCAGTCAATAGGGAACCAATTTTCGACCGCGGCCTGGAGTGGGCCTCTGGGGTTGGACAGGTCAGGCGGGGGAACATGGTTACGACGCCGTCGACAGTGTTGCCACAGTCGGTGGAGAGGATGGCGATGTTGCCTGAGGTAGCCTAGGCGGGTTGGGATAGGGTGCCGTACTCCGATGAAGTACGGCACCCTCCCGCACGAGCGAATCCCTACTTCTTCAGGCGGGTCCACATGGTGTCGTAGACCTCCTGCGTCGCCTGATCGCACACCGCGAGGAAGGTGCCGGCGGGCGCATCGGCCGGCGGAACCGACTCCGGCGCCGAGGCGAGCTCCGGATCCAGATGCGGCGCCACGCCCTTCACACCCGCCGCATAGCGGGCGTAGTTGGTGAACGCGGCGACATTCTCCGGCTCCAGCAGGAAGTCCATGAACTTGATCACGCTGGCCCGGTTGGGCGCGTCCTTGAGCAGAACGAGACGCGGGCGACGGCGACGCACAGTCTCATCGGCACTGCGAAGCTCAACGACGTCGACCCGCGGGCTACGTCCTCGATCGCATCGCCGAGCCGCCGCACGCTCGGCTGCACGAACTTCTACCCTGGCACTGGAAGGCCGACAATCGGCAGGCGTTGGCCGCATAGCCTGACCGGGCGCAGATCAGTTCGGTCTCGCCGGTTCCGGTCACGCTGTTCCTTGCAACGACCCCCCGTCCCGCGTCCCGGACTCAATAGCAGACGGACACGCCCCGGCAGTTCGACGAGAAGGGACCGGAGGCCCGCCCGTCATTTCGGTTCCTTGGACTGGTAGCGTTCAAGTAGATCCGGCCATAGATCGTCCGGGATCGGATCGTGGCCGGCCTCGTGGACCAGACGCACGAGTTCCTGCGTCGGACGCACCAGACTGGCCGCTGGAACATCAGTACCAGGTCCGGGAGCCGCCTGCGGAGCGGGGCGCGGTGGACCGACATAGAATTCCAGACCGAGCGCTTCACAGATTTGCGCAGTGCGATCCAGTCGCGGCATGCGACCGGAAAGTACGTAACGAATGGCATCGCGCGGCAGGCTGTGCGAGACCGCTGCTCGGTAAGGCGATTGTCCAATCTCTTCCAGTCTGGATCGAACAATTCTCGCGAAGTCCTTAGGGTCCATTCTGCATAGAATCACAATATGCGGCTTCTGCGAAGTACCAATGCGCACTTTCACAGGGACTTGATTGGTATACCGCGTATTGATACGCAATAACTGCGCAAGTATACGTGCGACTTAGTCCGTCTGGGATATAAGAAATGCGTATTTGTACGCAAGTCCTGGTTCGTTTGGGAAGCATTTACCCGGAGAAGCGCGGAATCGCACTTGCGTCGCTGGGCACTTACACGATCCCCGACGCCTATTAGTTCGACCGGCTCGAGAAGGGTCGCGTCACGATCAGGCAAATCGACCGGGCATTGTAATGGCTTGCCGATCATGGGCCCGCCGGCCGCGATTGACTGGCAGACAGTTCTCGGCCGGACCTCTCCGACGATCCCACGATGCCTTCCCGTCCCTGTACTGGCGCTCAAGGCGCAAATTCCCCACTAGGCGTCCATCGTGGTGACCAGGGACCATGGCACAGGTCCCCCCAGGCGCTCTCGGCGCAGGGGGCGCTCGGTTGCTCTCGATCCCTTGACCGTCTCGTCCGCAATGGACGGGACTGCCACGATGGCGGGGAGCTTCGATGAGCTGCACCTGGCCACTGGCTTCCCCTCCGCACTACGCGCTCCGGCCAAGCCAGTGGCCAGCCAGCACTGCTGCGATGAAGGGCGAGGAAATGGCTAAGCAACGTCTTCACCCCGAAACGGCTGAAGCGTCATGAGAGGTACAGGGGCTTGAACCGGTTCCCGATGGGCAGGGTCCGAGATCAGGTCAACGGCCGGCGGTACGAGAGGACCTTCGCTGGCATCGGGACGGAGGAGAAGGGCGAGACGTGGGCGAAAACGGCCCCTAGAGTGAGAGAGCCGAGGATTTTCGGAATGGGGCCAGAAGGCGTTGTCCTGAATTCTGAAGGCATTTCGTACCGGATGTTCCGGGGGCGCGAGTTCCCGGTATCGCAGGGGGGAGGTTGCCGTGAGTCGCCTACACGCCGCCGAGTGCTGGGAGCTGCTCGAAGGGGTGGTCCGGGAATCGGCCCGCCCGAACCAGCCGGCACCGCTCTTCGCGGCGGTGGACGCCGCGCTCAGCAAGGTCGTCGGGCACCGGCTGTTCACCCTGATGGTGCTCAACCACGCGAACGGCGAGGCGGAGCGGGTCTACACCAGCGACCCCGTCGCCTATCCCGTCGCCGGGCGCAAGAGGTCGGTCGATACGCCCTGGTTCAGGCAGGTGATCCTGGGCCGCCGGCACTATCTCGGGCGGACGCGGGAGGACTTGCGCTGGGCGTTTGCCGACCACGAGCTCATCGAGCAGCTCGGCTGCGGGTCGGTCATCAACGTCCTGGCGATCTACGATGACGAGGTCATCGGCTCGGCGAACCTGCTCCACGAGGAGCATCACTACTCCGAGGCCGACATCGAAGATGCCCTGCCTTTCGTCCAGCTGCTTGTGCCCGCCCTGAGGCCTCTGGCCGTCGCGAGGTGACGGTTCGTCTGAGCCGCCCGCGTGCGTAACGCAGCGTGGCGGACGCACGAGCGGTCTCGCCGTTCCGAGGGGCGGGTGAGCGCCGTTGGCGCTGAGTTGGAGATTGCCGGCACGGACGAAGCGCCCGGAAGCTCATCGGTGCGGAAAGTCGGAAGCCGACCAGGCAGAGGGTGGACGCAAATGGCACTTTCTTTTCTGCCGGCAAGTCGAAAGGCAAGTCTGCACGCGGCGCGGTAGCTGCGGCCGGAGGCGTGGACGGTGAACCGAAGAGAGCCGGAGGACGGCAGAGTGGGAGGGACGATCCGGCGCGACGATACCGGGGATTGGCGTTGACCTCGGCGGCGGGCTTTCCTGGTCGGACCCGCAGCGCGGCCTCTCAGCCGAGTTCCGGGGCCGCGGCCTGCTGACCCACGACGCGGACGGGTTCCGGGAGCGGGGCTTCTCGGGCTCGCTGTCCTGGGACCCGACGCCGGAGACGGCGCGCGGGCTGAGCCTCTCGCTGAGCCAGACGGTGGGCACGCAGGCCTCGGGCGGCATGGAGGCGCTGCTGCAGCGGGACACGCTTGCGGGTCTTGCGGCCAACGACGACGGGGAGAGCGAGTTCGCGCAGCGCCGCTTCGAGACAAGGCTCGGCTACGGGATGTCTGCCCTCGGTGACGGCTTCACGTCGACGCCGGAGATCGGCTTCGGGTTCTCGGGTGGGCGGCGCGACTACAGCGTGGGCTGGCGGCTCACGCGCGAGGCCCTGTTCGGCGGCTCGTTCGGCCTGTCCCTCGAGGCGCGGCGCCAGGAGGGCGCCAACGACGACGCGAAGCCCGTCCTCGAGATCGGGGCCAGGGTCACGGCGCGGTTCGGATGCCGCCAGTGGTGGCAGCGGACGATAATGGCGAGGCAGAAACGGGCTTTGTCCGGTTCCAGATACCGTCCTGGGCGGATGGGTCGAAGGCGGGCAGGTCCAGAATCGGTGTCCTGGCAACGACACCACGGGAAGTAGCTGTCGAAACTTGCCCCGGCGTGCGGCCTGTCCCGGACACCGGTCCGGCGGCGAGCGTTGGCGGTGCCGAGCGGACCGACAGAATCCGAGCGGTGCCCCGAAGGCTCGGTGTCGGGCAGGGCGCGCCGCCTTGCCAGGCATGTGTCGCGGACAGGTGAGCGGGCGCAGGCTTTCAGCGGGGATCGGGGTTTGATCCGTTCGCTTTAGCCGATGTTTTGGGTTGGGTGCCCCCCGTCGAACTTGCAAGAAGTTCGGCGGGGGGCTTTGTCTCGGT
>LXNI01002880.1_pt1 | contig 10928 bp, 7 predicted proteins | sample 809091 | NCBI WGS metagenome assembly LXNI01 (sample SAMN04870527, study PRJNA318959) | sponge metagenome | biome: 01000161; feature: marine sponge reef; material: water | host: Sarcotragus foetidus | place: Greece: Milos, Mediterranean Sea | collected 2013-05-29 | depth 5-7 m | reverse complement strand
GCGCCATCCTGCCGTCCGGCAGGGGGACATGGCCCGCTATCTGGATGCTGCCGGACCTGCAAAAATATGGAGGGTGGCCCCGGGCCGGCGAAATTGACATTATGGAGCATGTGGGGTTCAATCCGGACCAGGTGCATTCCACGGTGCATACCGATGCATACAACCATACGAAGGGCACGCAGCGGGGCGCTTCCATCGAGGTGCCGACGGCCCGTTCGGAATTCAATGTGTATGCGGTGGAATGGACGCCGTCGGAGATACGCGGCTATGTCAATGAAACGCAGTATTTTGAGTTTCGGAACGAGCGGTTAACCATTTCGGAGGCCGACGACCGGCACTGGCCGTTCGATCACCCGTTCCATTTGATTTTCAACATTGCCGTTGGCGGGGCCTGGGGCGGGCAACAGGGGGTAGATCCCGACATTTGGCCCCAGCGTCTGCAAGTCGATTACGTACGCGTGTACGGATGCGATTCCTGATGCGCGCGTTCCGGTTTTTCGCTCCCCTTACGCTTTTATGCACAACTTTGCTATCACCGGCGTGGCCGGTTATATCGCCCTACGGCATTTGAGCGCCATTAAGGACACGGGCAACCGGTTGCTGGCCGCCGTCGATCCGCACGATTCGGCGGGTATCCTCGATCGGTATTTTCCGGACGCCGCTTTTTTCACCGAGATAGAGCGGTTCGATCGGCATCTCGAAAAACTTCGGCGGGAAAAGGAAGCCCGGCAACTGCATTACCTGTCCATCTGTTCGCCGAACCATTTGCATGATGCGCATATTCGTCTTGCCTTGCGTCTGGGCGCCAACGCACTCTGCGAAAAGCCGCTTGTGCTGAAGCCGTCCAACCTGGATTATTTGCAGAAATTCGAAGAAGAATATCCCGGAACGGTGTATACCGTACTTCAATTGCGCCTGCATCCGGATCTTCTGGCCTTGCGCGCGCGGTTGCAAGAGCAAACGGATCGCCGGCACAGCGTACGTCTTACCTATGTCACGTCGCGCGGCACCTGGTATGGGTATTCATGGAAAGGGGATGACGAAAAGTCCGGCGGTATCGCAATGAACATCGGAATTCATTTTTTCGATTTGCTGATGTGGTTGTTCGGCGGGGTCGAAGGGCACCACATTCACATTATGGAAGCGCAGCGCGCCGGCGGCCTGCTCACGCTGAAAAACGCGGACGTGCAGTGGTTCCTGTCCATAGACGAGCGCGACATTCCGGATGAGGTCAGGGGCCAGCAGCGAACATACCGGTCCATCGAGGTTGATGGCGGAGAGGTTGAGTTTTCCAATCGATTCGACGACCTGCATACGCGGGTGTACGAAGAGACGCTTGCAGGGCGCGGTTTTCGGATTGCGGACATTCGCCCTGCGATCGAGTTGGTGGACGCCATCCGTTTTGTCAAGCCCGTGAAGGCGTTTTCGGGAGGGGCGCACCCGATGTCCGCGGGTTTCAAATCGTCGGAATCACGAGAACGAGTACGCCATACGCGGTAAATGCAGTGAAACTTGGAGTGATCGGTACGGGGTATGTGGGCCTGGTGACAGGCACGTGTTTTGCGGAGATGGGCAACGACGTCATTTGCGTCGATGTCGATGCGCAGAAGGTGGCGCAGCTCCGCGCAGGGCGCATTACGATTTTCGAACCCGGTCTGGAAATATTTTTTGAACGGAACATCCGCGAGGGGCGTCTTCGCTTTACGCTGGATCTTGAAGAGGCGGTGCGCGGATGCGACGTGATTTTCATGGCTCTGCCGACCCCTCCGAACGAAGACGGCTCTGCCGACCTTTCCTATGTGCTCGGCGTAGCGGCCGATATCGCCGCATTGCTTCGCAAGGCTTCGACCCGAACGTACAAGATCATTGTGAACAAGAGTACGGTGCCGGTCGGGACGGCGGATCGTACGCGGGAGACCCTTATGGCCGGAGGGTTGGTTCCCGGCATGGATTTCGATGTGGTGTCGAACCCGGAGTTTTTGCGCGAAGGCGCGGCGGTGGAGGATTTCATGAAGCCCGATCGCGTGGTGATCGGCACATCGTCCGAAAAAGCGGCCGAGACGATGGTTCTGATCTACGAACCCTTCGTACGCCAGGGCAATCCCATTATGGTGATGGACGAACGTTCGGCGGAACTGACGAAATATGCGGCAAATGCTTTTCTTGCGACCAAAATCACGTTTATGAATGAAATTGCGAACCTGTGCGAGCGGGTTGGGGCCAACGTAGATCATATTCGCGCGGGGATTGGTGCGGACAACCGCATCGGGAAGCACTTTTTGTATGCCGGAATCGGGTTCGGAGGAAGTTGTTTTCCCAAGGACATTCATGCGCTACATCATACTGCGGAAGAACATGCGTACGATTTCCGCATTTTGCAGGCAGTGACCCAGGTAAACGAGCGCCAGCGCGGCATTCCCGCAGAACTCGCGCGCGCGTATTTTGCAAAGGATCCGGACATCCTCTCCTCCGGAGAGCCGCTGGCCGGCCGGACGATCGCGGTCTGGGGGCTTTCGTTCAAGCCGAATACCGACGATGTGCGCGAGGCGCCGTCGCATATAGTGATCCGCAAATTGCTTGCCGACGGCGCGCATGTCCGGGCATTCGATCCGGAAGCTATCGATGCGGCGCGGCAAACGCTGGGCGACGCCGTGCACTACTCGCGGGATATGTACGAGGTGCTTCTGGACGCCGATGCGCTTGTCGTATGCACCGAATGGCACGAATTCAGGCGGCCCGATTTCGAAAGAATGAAGAAATGCCTGAAGCAACCGGTCATTTTCGATGGCCGCAACGTTTACGACCCGAAACGCATGGCGGAAATCGGGTTCGATTATTTTAGCGTGGGCAGGCCGCACGTTCCGGTCCGCGACGCCGTTGTCCGAAGCGATTCGTAACGAGGGGTCACCCCCGGCTTTCACCTTTCAGTACTTGCAAAACAACGTATGTCTACAGCGAAAAAAGCTCTTATCACGGGTATTACCGGTCAGGACGGCGCGTACCTTGCCGAATTTCTTCTTGAGAAGGGGTACGAAGTGCACGGCGTCCGGCGACGCCTCAGCCGTCCCAATACGCAGCGAATAGATCACTTGATCAAGGATGCGTCCACGGACTCCGGAGGGCTGATTCTGCATCACGGGGATATGGCGGATTCGACGCGGCTTACCCATATCGTTCGTTCGGTGCAGCCGGACGAGGTCTATAATCTTGCTGCCCAGAGCCATGTGCAGGTGAGCTTCGAAACCCCGGAATACACCACGGACGTGGATGCGCTGGGGACGTTGCGTTTGCTCGAAGCGATTCGCCTGCTTGGGATGGGCGACCATGTCCGGTTCTACCAGGCGTCCACCTCCGAACTTTTCGGCCAGGTAGCCGAAATTCCCCAGAACGAGAACACGCCGTTTCATCCTCGCAGTCCCTATGGGGTTTCCAAGTTATACGCCTACTGGATCACCGTGAATTACAGGGAGGCCTATGGTATGTATGCCTGCAACGGCATCCTGTTTAACCACGAGAGCCCGCTGCGCGGCGAGATGTTCGTGACCCGTAAGGTTACGCGGGCGGCGGCGCGCATTGCGCTCGGCCTCGACGACCGGCTGTACCTCGGCAATCTGGAGGCTCGCCGGGATTGGGGGCATGCGAAAGACTATGTGGACGCCATATGGCGTATTCTTCAGCAGGACGGACCGGAAGACTTCGTGGTAGCCACGGGCAAGATCCATACGGTGCGTCAGGTGTGCGAAATGGCCTTCGGGCGCACGGGCATCGATCTTCGCTGGGAAGGGGAAGGCGTGGAAGAAAAAGGATACGACAGCAAGACCGGCGCTTTGATCGTGGAAGTCGATCCGCATTTTTTCCGTCCCGCGGAAGTTCATTTTCTGCAAGGCGACGCCTCCAGGGCGCGCGAGAAGCTGGGATGGACCCCCCGCTACTCGTTCCAGGAAATGATCGAGGAGATGGTGGACCACGACCTTGCGTTAGCGGGCAAGAGGCAGGTAAGCGCCGTGGCGCAAAACGGGTAACAGGCGCATTGCCTTTCGATCGGCTGCATACATGTCCTGATTAAAGCATGGGTCGTTATCTCGTAACAGGCGCCGCCGGGTTCATTGCATCGAAGGTGGTTGCGTTATTGCTCGACGACGGGCATACGGTCACAGGGGTCGATAACCTCAACGATGCGTACGACGCGCGCTTGAAACAATGGCGGCTACAGCAGCTGCAGCGCCCGGGATTCGTTTTTCGCAAACTGGACATATGCGATCGGGATGCGCTTCGGGAGCAGGTGTTCGAGGGCGCATCGTTCGATGCGGCGATCAATCTGGCTGCGCGGGCGGGCGTCCGGCAGTCCGTTGCGGACCCCCATCTGTATCTACGGACCAATACCGAGGGGGTGCTGACGCTGCTGGAATGTTGCAGGACGTTCGGCGTGGGGAAATTCGTGCAGGCCTCGACATCCGCCGTGTACGGCGCCGCGACGCAGGCGCCTTGCCGCGAAAATCAGCCGACGGATCAACCGTTGTCTCCTTATGCCGCTTCCAAGAAGGCAGCGGAGGCAGTATGCCATGCCTATCATTGTCTGCACGACATGGATATCGCCGTCCTGCGATATTTTACCGTCTACGGACCGGCCGGCCGACCGGATATGGCGCCCCTTCGTTTCGTTCGCTGGATTGCGGAGGAACAGCCTCTGACCGTCTACGGAGACGGCAGGCAGTCGCGGGACTTTACGTACGTCGACGATGTGGCCCGCGGTACTATTCTGGCCCTCGGGCAGGAGGGATACGACGTGTTCAACTTCGGCTCCGACCAGCCGGTCGTATTGCTGGACGTTATCCGCAGGTTCGAGGAGCTTCTGGGCAAGAAGGCCGATCTTGTTTTTGCAGCCCGGCATAAAGCCGATGTGCCCGCCACCTGGGCGAATATCTCCAAAGCGCGCGCCCTGCTGGGATGGACGCCGCAGATCGACTTTGCGGAGGGGGCAAGCCGCCTGGCCGCGTGGTATACCGCGCAGCGCGACTGGGCCCGGACGATCCGGATGGATTAGCGCCCTGCGAGGATATGGCTTATGCAGGCGGCGCTCCTTTCAGCCTCTGAACTTTGCGGACGTAATCAGAGTATTTTATAACTTCTTATAAGTTATTGGGTATGGATAATCAGACATCGAATGCGGAAGCGCCCCGTTCCGACGCGCCGCCTCTTGCAGGCGTTGCCCGCGAACTGGCGGAAAAACTTTCCTCGAAACAGGCGATTATCGGCGTCGCAGGCCTGGGCTATGTGGGACTCCCGCTCGCTGTCGAATTTGCCGGGCGCGGATTCCGGACCATCGGCATCGACCTGAATCCTGAACGCGCGCGCCGGATCGCCGCTGGAGATCATTCGATCGAAGGGATGCCCGGGGACGTATTGCGCAGGGTTATTCGGGAAGGAACGTTAGAGATATGCACTGATTTCTCGAGAGCCGGCGAAGCGGATGTGGTGTTTATCTGTGTGCCTACGCCGGTCACCACGGCCAAAAACCCCGAAATGGGACATATCGAGTCGGCGGCGAACGCATTGGCGCAGCGCCTTCGCCCGGGGCAGTTGATCGTGTTGAAAAGCACTACGTATCCCGGAACCACCGAGGAGTTGGTGCAGCCCTTGCTGGAGCAACAGAGCAGGGAGGGGGGCGCGGCGGATGGTTTTATCGCAGGCCGCGATTATTTCCTGGCGTTTTCTCCCGAGCGCATCGATCCGGGCAACACGCAGTTCACCACGGCGAACACCCCGGTAGTGGTGGGGGGAGTGACCCCGACCTGTACGCAACTGGCCGTGCTGGCTATGCAGCAGGTATCCGAACAGACGCACCCGGTCTCTTCGCCGAGAGTGGCCGAGATGGAGAAATTGCTGGAAAACATCTTTCGCTCCGTCAACATTGCGCTCCTGAACGAGTTGGCGCAATTATGCGATCGGATGGGCGGTATTTCGATCTGGGAGGTGGTGGAGGCAGCCGCCACCAAACCCTTCGGATTCATGCCCTTTTTTCCTGGCCCCGGCCTGGGCGGTCATTGCATTCCCGTGGATCCGTATTACCTGTCCTGGCTGGCGAGACGCCATGACTTCGAGACCGCCTTTATCACGCTTTCGGCAAGGATCAACGAGACCATGCCGCATTATGTGGTGGAAGCGGTGATGCGGGCTATCGCCGGGCAGCCTGTACCGTTGTCCGACGCCAGGGTGCTTGTGCTTGGCGTGGCCTTCAAGCGGAATGTTGCGGACACCAGGCACTCGCCGGCGCTCCGCATTATGGAATTATTGTCCCGGCGCGGGGTGACGCACCTTGCCTATAGCGATCCGCATGTTCCGGAACTGGACGTACCCGGCACAGGGCTTTCGCTGGCGTCCGTTGCGCTGGACGAGGAAACGCTCCGGTCGTTCGATGTGGTGGTCGTCGTCACGGATCACAGTGCGTTTCCGTATGAGGATATCGCCGAACAGGCCCGGTGCATTGTGGATACGCGGAACGCCCTGAAGGATATTGTTTGCGACCGGGAGAAAATCATGTTGCTGGGAGGGGGAGATTTTTAGGGGCGCTGTCGGGCGCTGTCGGGACAGCGAAAATTGTTCGGAAGAAATTTCGGGGCAGGGGTTACATCTGTGCAGGACGGGTGTCTATGGGCGAAATCGTCGGTCTTATGGCTTATGGCCATGGCTGCTTTTTCCGCCTCATTTGACCCGGCGCGCATTGGAGATATCGCGCATCGTCCGTCATGCCTGCTCCCATCGTTTTGTTTTCTTTATTCTGGCTGCTGGCGCCCGTGGTCGCCGGATACGCCCAGACGACCGCTTTCGAGGAGGATTTCAGCGGAGCGGTACCGCCGGCCGGCCCGACCGGGTGGACGCTGGAAGACGGCTGGGAAACCGGTGCGGCGACTCCCTTTACCAGCGGTTCGGGGGGGAATAATCTGGAGCATAGCGGTTCGAGCGCCTCGAACGCCGTCACGCCGGACTTCAGCCTGGAAGGCGCCGGGCTTGCGACGCTGACGTATTCGGTTCGCCGGACCAGTTCCTACGACCGCCCCAACCTGCGTATAACGGCCTCCACCGATGGCGGTACCGCGTTTCCGATCGTCGTGCTGGGGGCGGGGTCGGCTCTACCGGAGGAGGCAACAGGAGCTTACCACGATATTTTTGTGCCGTTGCCGTCTTCCCTTCTCGATAAATCCAGCGTGGCGCTTCGTTTCGAGGGGCTGGGGGGGACGAGCGGCGCCAGCAATATCCGTATCGACGATATACGCGTGACGGCATACGCCACGACCGGTACCGTCAGCGGCACCTTGCAATTCAGCGAAAGTAGCGGAAGTCTTGTATCCGGATTAGGAGACCATGTCATAGATGTACCGCTCTCGCTCGACCTGACCGCGCTGCCCGGCGTAAAGGGCATCCAGTTCGATGTGCGCTGGCTGCTTGGCAAGTTGCGTCTCGGGGATATCGTGCGGGGCGACGCGGTGTCCGACAACGAGTCCTGGACCTTGCAATACGATGCATCGGGAGGCAACCTCAGGGTCGTGTTGCTGGGGCAGGGGTTTTCTTCCCTGCCCTCGGGACGATACGATCCTCTTCTTACGCTGCAGCTCCGTGCCGATGCGGTAACCGTTTCTCAAAACGATACGCTTGTTTTGTCGAATGCGGTGGGAGCGCAAGCGTTATCGGATGGCGCCGATGCGGGTATTGTGGTTGGCGCCGCAGAATATGCGCTCACCGTGCGCGCTCCCGTGCCCATTTTCAGCGTTTCCTCCAGCATCTTCGATGTGGGCGACGTCGATGTGGGAGCGTCCGACAGCGTGCTGGTTCGGGTGAAAAACACTGCCGATGAAGCGGATCTGCAGGTAACGAACACAACGAGCGATAATCCGCTTTTTACCGTGCGTCCGGGTTCCATTACGGTGGCGCCGGGGGACAGCATGGATGTGTATGTGACGTTCTCTCCATCGAGTACGGCGTTCGGGCGTCAGCAGGCCAGAATTTTCTTCGCGCATAACGGGGATAATTCTCCGTCCAGCGTATCGATAAACGGAAAGGGCCGCGGCGGCCGCGGCGACGCCGAGGGTGACGGCTCCGTTGATGTCATGGACATTGTGCATGCCATCGACTTCGTATTGGCGCGGCTGACGGCCACGCCTATGCAAGCGGCCTCCGCGGACCTCTTTCCGTTTCCCGCAGGAGATGGCGCGCTCGACGTACGCGATCTGACCGTGCTGTCGCAAGCCGTTGTGCGGGGTCAGTGGCCCGATGGGGAATTCCTTCCGGTGGACGCCGTAAAGGCAGGTAAAACAGGAGACGCCATAGCGCACATGGAACGCATCGACGCGGGGGAAGGCAGATACGTGCTGCGGCTCCAATACGATACCCCGGTGCGGGGCTTCCAGTTTATTGCGCCTGCCCCGACGCCGGGCGCCTCGGCGTATACTTCCGCCGACAGCCGGGTCGTGTTAGAAAGCGGGTATGACGAGACGAGGCGCGAGGTCCGTATCGTGGGGTATGTCGTGGACGGGGAGGCGCTGCAGGCCGGAATTATGGATATCGTCCTGTCGGTTCCGATGGATTCGCCGCGTTACGCTACGGTGATCGACGGGGTCCGCAACCGGATTGCGGTCCGGGAACGTCCCCCCACATCGCTGCCTCCCGCCGATTCCAATCCGGATACGGATGCACAGCCGCCGTATCCGAATCCATTCCGTATGTGCAGCGACGTACTGCGCATTCCCTCGTTATCTCCCGGCACGGAAGCAGAAATCTTCGATATGCTTGGCAGACGGGTTTTCCGTGCCCGTATCGAACATTCCGGGCTTGAATGGGACGGGTGCGATACGTACGGGCAGGGGGTTGCGCCCGGCCTTTATATCGTTCGCCTGAAGTTCGAAGACAAAATCCGGACCTGGAGGATTATGGCGCTTCGATGAGTGAGTGTAAAACGACAGTGCCAAACGACAAAAATTTGGGACTTATATACATGAGTTGCCAGGATTCGGGGGTTTTGGGCGGATATTTCCGTTATTGGGGCAAGTGCGAACGTGCGTGCTGGAGGACCCCCCCATAATTTCATTTCAACGGATACTTGAATCTTTCGCCAGGCAGGGTCAGTATGAATATAACAAATGAGTACCAAACCCCGAACGCCTTAAGGTCATGCAGCCCGAAGTAGAGACACGGCTTTTTCCGTATTGCAGTGCGATGACATCATAAAAGAATCCCATGACTATAGAGGAACGGATAGAAAGGCTTGAAAAAGTCGTTTCCGATGGATTTGCAGCCATGGCCGACGCGTTCTCGGCCATGGACTCTCGATTTGATAAGCAGGACGATAAATTTGATGCGGTGCTTGAAATTGTGCAACAGATTAAGGAGCAGGTGTTCGATCTGAACGCCCGCAAATAACAAGCGTCTCTTGGGTCGAGATATGGGGTGTCTTTAGAGGAGTAACAACCGGATTTTTGCGTCATTAAAACATGGAGCAAGGGTTGACTTTTATAGCCCTGATACGATCTTTCGGTAGTTAAAAAGGAATCATTTATCGCCATTAGTCCGCAACTGGCCCAGGATATTTTGACCGATGCCGTACCTCTGATGAACATGGGGGTAGTCGAACCGCGACCTGTATATGCAGGGTGATTGACCGGAGAGCATATCCACACTCAGGCGATTGTAAAACGACAGCAAATTGGGACTGAAACGACACGAGTTTGGCACCGGAACGCCGGAGGCTTTCTCGCACCGGTTCACTTCACGAGCATCATGGAGCGCGTGACGATTTTGCCTGTGGCCTGCAACCGGTAGACATAGAGTCCGCTGGGCAGGTCCGCCGCATTGAAACGCACCGCGTGATCCCCTGCGGGTTTCGATGCGTCGACAAGCACCGCCACCTCGTGACCGAGCAGATCGTACACCGCGAGCCGCGCCTCGCTTGCCTGCGGCAACGTATATCGTATCGTCGTCTCCGGATTGAACGGATTCGGATAGTTGCCCAAAAGCGCCACCTCGGTCGGAAGCTCCCTGGTTTCCGTGTTCGTTACGGGAGGCAACATTACGGTTATTTCTTCGGGCAATCCTCCGCCATGCTCGTTTACTGCACGCACATGGAAAACGTACTCCAGGCCGTTCGTTAGTCCTGTGACCGTGTAGCTGCGGGCGTTCGCTTCGCCGGGGCCGCTTTCGGGGATGTCGGTCCAGGCAATGAATGCGCCGCCGCTTTCTTTATGCCGGTACTCGTAGCCGGTGATGCCTGCTCCGCCATCATTGCCCGGCGCATCCCAGTGCAACGTGACTTGCGCGCTGCCTGTAATGGTCTGCAGGTTCTCCGGAGCTTGCGGGGTCGTACCGGGCGTATCGTTGTCCGCTTCCGTCACCGTCACGTTCGAAGCGGTTACGCCGGCGTAGTCCGCCCCGGCTACGGCATGTTCTATCGTCGCCACCCCGTTCGCCGTGTCGTTGTCCTCCGCCGCGTTCACCGTCACGGTCTGCGCCGTATTCCAGTCCGACGACGTGAAAGTGAGGGACGCCGACGAGGCGAGCGTCACGTCCGCGTCCGATCCCGTCGCCAGCGAAGGCGTCACCGTCACATCGCCGGTGGGCTGCGTGTTCAGCGCCACCTCGTACGTTTTGCCGGCCCCTTCCGCAATCGTTAGCGTCGTCGGAGATATCGCCACGCCGGGCGTATCGTTGTCCGCTTCCGTCGCCGCAACGTCCGAAGCGGTTACGCCGGCGTACTCCGCGCCCGCCACGACATGCTCTATCGTCGCCTCGCCGTTTGCCGTGTCGCTGTCCTCCGTTTCGATCGACCTGCCGGGCGTCAGTGCGAAACAGGAGACCGGAGGAACCTGCGAGGCGAGCGAAACCCGTCTATGCCTGCACGACGGCCGGTTCTCGGTCGAGGTGGAACTCGTCGATCCCAA
>LXNI01002879.1_pt1 | contig 10934 bp, 10 predicted proteins | sample 809091 | NCBI WGS metagenome assembly LXNI01 (sample SAMN04870527, study PRJNA318959) | sponge metagenome | biome: 01000161; feature: marine sponge reef; material: water | host: Sarcotragus foetidus | place: Greece: Milos, Mediterranean Sea | collected 2013-05-29 | depth 5-7 m | reverse complement strand
CTGGTGCCCGAAGGCAGGATGCGGACGCCGAAACCCTTCAGATCGGCATCGCGGATATCATAGGGTGTCTTGCGGGCCTTCAGGGCCTCGATGCGGCTCTCCGAGAGGCGGACACGGGACATGCATTTTCCTCCTGCGGTCTGTTGCAGGCGGGGGAAACACAGTTGCAATTCTGCCCCCGACCTGCGATTGCACGAGGAAAAACAAGCGTCAAATCAATACCTTAGCACCGAAGGTGCGGCTGGTCGGTGTGCCAGTCGCCGCCGATATTCGCTTTCTGGTCCGGCTCCTTGCGCACCTCGGCGATGCCCGGATGACCGTCCACTGCCTTGAAGAAGCGGTTGACATTGACGCCGCCAAACGCTCCGCCCATCGCCAGATGGCCCCCGGGCGAGAGGGCCTGCCCGCGAAATACCAGCACGCCATAGTCGCCGAGGCCCGCCTTCAGCGCCTCGACGCGCGCCGCGTCCAGGTCCCGCTCCAGGTCGATACCGGAGACCTCCGCGCCGCATGCGCCCGAAATCGGTGTGAATTCCATTGCCATGCCTCCATCGTTCTGCATGCAATATAGCGCGCCGCGAGAAAAGGGGAGAGCCGGAATGACCGAAACCGCTTTCAAATCCGCAACCGAACTGGCCGCCATGGTCCGCCGCCGCGAGATCGGGGCGGAAGAACTGCTGGACCTCTATTTCGCGCGCATCGATGCGCATAACCCGGCGCTCAACGCCATCATCTGGCAGGACCGCGACAGGGCTCAGGAGACGGCGCGGGCGGCGGACAGGCGGACCGCAAGCGGCGAGGAGCTGCCTCCGCTCCACGGTGTGCCGATGACGATCAAGGAGAGCTACGACCTGGCGGGCTCGCCGACGACTTGGGGCGACCCGGAGTTCCGCGACAATATCGCGAAGACGGACAGCGTGGCGGTCCAGCGGCTGAAGGCCGCCGGCGTCAACCTGTTCGGCAAGACCAATGTGCCTCTGATGCTGGCAGACTGGCAGAGCTACAACGACATATACGGGGCCACCAACAATCCCTGGGATTTGGGCAGGACGCCGGGCGGCTCCTCCGGCGGGTCCGGCGCGGCGCTCGCGGCCGGCATGACCGGCATCGAGGCCGGCAGCGATATCGGCGCCTCGATTCGCAACCCGGCGCATTATTGCGGCGTCTTCGGCCACAAGCCGAGCTGGGGCCTCTGCCCGCCGCGCGGCCAGGCGCTGCCGGGCGTGCTTTCTCAGTCCGATATTTCCGTTGTCGGCCCGCTGGCGCGTTCCGCCGACGATCTGGAGCGCGCGTTCGACGCCATGGCGGGGCCCGACGAGATGGAAGCGGCCGGCTACAAGCTCGACCTGCCGGGTCCGCGCGTTGCCGGCTTCGAGGGGCTGCGCGTCGCGGTCATGCTGGAGGCCGGGCCGTCCGAGGTCGATACGGTCTATGGCGACCTGCTGCAGGACCTTGTGGACCGCATCGGGGCCGCCGGTGCGGTCGTGAGCGATACCGCCCGGCCCGAAATCGACATGGCAGCGCTCCACGAGAACTACACTCTGCTGCTGCGGGCCGCGACCAGCGCCCGCCAGCCGGACGCCGTGCTGCGCGAGCATGAGGAAGCCGCGGAGCGGCTGGGCGCGGACGACCCGAGCTACTACGCCCGCATGGCGCGCGGCAACACCATGCGGCACCGCGAGTGGCTGGCGCTTCGCGAGCAGCGCGAGCATTTCCGTTGGGCTTGGCACCGCTTCTTCCGCGACTGGGACGTGCTGCTCTGCCCCGTCGCGGCCTCGACCGCCTTTCCGCATGACCATCAAGGCGAGCGCTATCAGCGCACGATCCGGGTGAACAACCGCGATGTGCCGACGACCGACCAGCTCTTCTGGGCCGGTTTCAACGGCGTGTGCTACCTGCCGGGCGCCGTGGCGCCGGCGGGCCTGGCGCGCGACGGCCTGCCCGGCGGCGTCCAGATCGTCGGCCCCTATCTCGGCGACCGGGCCTGCATCCACACCGCGCGGCTGATCGAACGCCATTTCGGCGGCTTCCAGCCCCCGCCGGGATATTGAACGCGGGCGGCATATGGCCCGGCTCGTTCCCCATGTTTCGGACTTCAGCCTTGCCGGCGCGACTGACGGCGAACGCGAGACGCTGCGACTGTTGAAGCGCCGGCTGCCGCCGGCATTGACCGTCTATCACGGCGTCGACTGGACCCGTGCCTACGAAAACCGCACTGCTTTCGGCGAAATCGATTTCGTTGTCGTCAACCGCGCCGGCCGGATTCTGGCCGTCGAGCAGAAAAACGGCGCGCTCATCGAGAGCGGCGACGGCCTCTACAAGAGTTATGGCGGCCAGACCAAGGATATCGTGCGGCAATTGCATCGCAATCTGAACGGGCTGCGCAGCAAGTTCCGCGAACGCATGGACGAGGGCCTTCACCTCGACTACCTGCTGTACTGCCCCGACCACAGGCCAAGAAACCTCGACGCCGCCGGCCTCGATGCGGAACGTGTTGTGGACGCCACGAAACGCCACCGGCTGGCGGAAATCGTCCAGACGCTTCTGGAGGATGACGAGGGGGGCGACGGCCGCCATGCCGAGCGAGTGCACCGCTTCTTCGAGCAGCGCTTCGACATCGTGCCGGACATCAACAGCTATATCGATAGGCAGGAACAGCGCTTCAACCGGCTCAATGCAGAACTGCGCCAGGTCGTGGACAATATCTCCATGGCGGCGCTGCGGCTGCGCGTCCAGGGCGCAGCCGGTTGCGGCAAGACCGGCATTGCGATGCACTACTACAAGCGGGTGGTGGAAGCGGGCCGGAGGCCGCTGCTGCTGTGCCATAACCGGCCGCTGCGGGAGAAGCTGAATGCCCTCCTGCCGGATGCCGGTATTGTGCAGACGCGCTACGGCCTCACCGTCAAATTCCTGGAGGACTGCGGCCACCCGCCGAATTTCGAGCAAAGGCCCGGCAATCCCGGCTTCTGGACCGATCTGGAGGACCGGCTGCTGGAAATCGGCATTCCGGACGAGTGGAAGTTCGACTGCCTTGTGGTCGATGAAGGCCAGGATTTCGACGACGACGCGCTGGAGAAGTTCCGGCTGTTCATGCGCGACGACCACGACGTTCTCTGGCTGGAGGATACGGACCAGAATATCCGGGGCGCCGACCCGTTTGCCGCGAGCGGCTTCACTACCTATCGCGCGCGCCGCAACTGCCGGTCGCCGGAAAGCATCGCGCGTTTCATCCGCGCCGTTTTGCCGTCATTCGATTTCGAGCCGGGGAACGACCTTCCGGGGCTCGGCGTCGGCGTCCAGGGCTATGACGACGCGAACGACCAACTCCGGTTGGCTGCGGCGGCAGTTACGCAACTGAGACGGCAGGGTTTCCGGCCGGAGGATATCGCTGTCGTGACAATGCGCGGGCAGGACAGTTCGCCATTGAGCGGCTGCAACCGCCTCGGCGGTTTCGCCGTCCGCCGCTTTACCGGGGAATATGACCGACTCGGCAATCAACTTATGACGGAGGGCGAAATTTACTTCGACAGCATCGGACGCTTCAAAGGCCAGCAGGCCCCGGCGATCGTTCTGTGCGACGTCGATCCGAACCCGGAACGGGCGGACAGCCTTTCAAGGCTCTATTGCGGCATGACCCGCGCAACGGTCCGCCTCGAATTGCTGGCAAACCGGGCCGGCCCCCTCTACGAGACGCTCCGGAGGGCAGGCGCCTGACCCTGCCTGCAAGGGGCCGACGGCAGAGTGGCCGGCGCCAGGATCGTCACGACGAATTAGCAAAGCGGGCGTCCTTGTCCATAGTTGGTGTATAATTTACACATGGCACGCACCAACATAGACATCGACGACCAAGCCTGCGCTGAGGTCATGCACCGGTACCGCTTGAAGACGAAGCGGGAAGCGGTCAATTTTGTGTTGCGTTTGGCGGCGGCGGAGCCCTTGGGCCTCGATGAGGCCCGACAGATGCGCGGATCGGGTTGGGAAGGCGATCTGGACGAAATGCGGGCCGGGCGTTCGGCGTGATCCTGATCGACTGCCTCATCGGTGCTATCGCGATTCGTGCAGACGCAGCCGTTCTTCACAGAGATTCGGACTTCGACGTGCTTGCGCGTCATGCGGGATTGCGGAACGAAGCGCCGGGCTGACCGGCCGCAAACTCGGCGCGGCTACCCGGCGCTGTAGCCTGACCCGGCATGAGCTGTCCTGGTTCACAGTAGCGATTGGTCCGGTCTGTGCCGCGGACGCCGCCGGGGGTAAACTCGCCTCGGTTTGCGCGACAAGGGCGCTGCGAGGGAGGGTGGACATGAAGCTCGGGGTTGTTTTTCCGCAGACGGAGATCGGGGCCGACCCGGCCGCCTGCCGCGATTTTGCGCAGGCAGCCGAGGAACTGGGCTATGCGCATCTGCTGGCCTTCGACCATGTGCTGGGGGCCGACCCGGCGGCGCATGAGCTGACCGGCCCCTATACGCATCGGTCGATGTTCCACGAGCCGATGGTGCTGTTCGGCTGGCTTGCGGCGCTGACCGAGCGGATCGAGTTTGTCACCGGCATACTGATCCTGCCGCAGCGCCAGACGGCGCTGGTCGCCAAGCAGGCGGCGGAGGTCGATATCCTCTCCGGCGGGCGGCTTCGGCTCGGCATCGGCGTTGGCTGGAACCAGGTGGAATTCCAGGCGCTGAACGAGGACTTCACCAATCGCGGCCGGCGCTCGGAAGAGCAGATCGCACTGCTGCGCCGACTCTGGACCGAGGAGCTCGTGAGTTTCGAGGGCCGCTGGCATAATTTCCGGGATGCCGGCATCAACCCCCTGCCGGTGCAGCGCCCGATTCCGATCTGGATCGGCGGCCATGTCGAGGCGACCATCGAGCGCATCGGCCGCATCGGCGACGGCTGGTTCCCGCTCGTCACGCCTTCGGACAAGACGGCGGCGCGCATCGAACAGCTCCGGGACTATGCCCGCGCCGCCGGGCGGGACCCGGCGGAGATCGGCATCGACTCCTGGCTGCGCTACGCCAAACGGGGCGTCGCCGTCGGGCCGGAGGCCTGGCAGGCCGATATCGACTTCTGGCGCAGCGTGCAGGCGACCCATTTGACGGTGAACACGATGGACGCCGGCCTCAGGGGGGCGGATGCGCATATCGAGGCCATGCGGCGCGTAAAGGAGGCGGTGAACCCGTGAGCGACGACGCGCTGGACGCCGGCAGCTTCGATTGGATCGTCGTCGGCACCGGCTCGGCCGGCTCGGTTCTAGCCGCGCGCCTCTCCGAGCAGGCGAACCATCGGGTGCTGGTGCTGGAGGCGGGCGGGATGGACCGCAACCCCTTCATCCATATTCCCGCCGGCTACACCAGGACCCTCAACGGCGACGCTGTGAACTGGCGCTTCGAGATCGATCCCGAGGACTACACGCATAACCGTGTCATGCCACTGCCGCGCGGCAAGGTGGTGGGCGGCTCCTCCTCGATCAACGGCATGCTCTATGTGCGCGGCAATGCGCGCGATTTCGACGACTGGGCGCAGATGGGCAATCGCGGCTGGTCCTGGGACGAGGTGCTGCCCTTCTTCAGGAAGTCCGAGCGGCGCGAGGGCGGTGACCCGGCCTTCCGCGGCGCTTCCGGCCCGCTTACCGTCTCCGACATGCGCGATCGCTCCGAACTCGCCGACGACGTGATCCGCGCCGGGGAGCAACTCGGCTATCCCCGCAACCCGGACTATAACGGCGCCTCGCAGGACGGCTTCGCCTATTTCCAGGTCTGCCAGAAGGCCGGGCTCCGGCAGAGCGCCTTTCGCGCCTTCCTGAAGCCGGCGCTCAAGCGCCCCAATATCGAATTGCGCACCCATGCGATGGTCGAGCGCGTGGTCATCGAGGACGGCCGGGCCGTCGCGGTGGACTACCGGCGGGGCGGCCGGCTGGAGCGGGCAGCGGCCGGGCGCGGCATCGTGCTATCTGCGGGCGCGGTGCAATCGCCGCAGCTTCTGGAGCTTTCCGGCATCGGCGACCCGGAGGTGCTCAGGGCCCAGGGCATCCCGGTGCGAATGGCGCTGCCGGGCGTCGGCGAGAACTACCGGGACCATTACATGGTGCGCATGTCCTGGCGCGTCACCCGCCCGATTACATTGAACGAACGGTCGCGGGGGCTTTCCTTCGCCGGCGAGGTGTTGCGCTATGCCTTCCGGCGGCGCGGCCTGCTGACGACGCCGCCGGGCGTGGTGGCGGGCTTTGTGCGCACGCGCGACGACCTGGCGGCGCCGGATGTGCAATACCATATTGTGCATGCGAGCTATGACGACCCGCATACCAAGGCGCTGTCCCGCACGCCGGGCATGACCATCGGCGCCTATCAGACGCGGCCGGAAAGCGCCGGCGCGATCCACATCCGCTCGCCCCGGGCCGACGAGCAGCCGTCGATCAGGGGCAATTATCTGGCGTCCGATTATGACCGCCGGGCGCTGGTCGGCGGCATGAGAATCGCCCGCGCCCTGATGGACACCGAGGTCATGCGCCGCCATATCGCCTTCGAGCAATTGCCGGGTCCGGAGGTTGAGACCGATGAGCAGTGGCTGGGTTTCGCCCGCGAGGCGGGGCAGGCGATCTACCACCCGGTCGGCACCTGCAGGATGGGCGCGGACCCGCTGGCCGTGGTCGATCCGCGCCTTTGCGTGCATGGCGTGCCGGGGCTCCGTGTTGCGGACGCCTCCATCATGCCCACGCTCACCAACGGCAATACCCACGCCCCCACCATGATGATCGCCGAAAAGGCGGCCCACATGATGCTGGAGGACGAAAGGCCGTAGCGGCGGCGGATCGCAGACGCTTGCCTGCGGCGGCCCGGTAGAGCGCGAGGGTAACCGGCCGCGCGCCACGCTGCGCAATATATATGACGACGCCGAGGAAACCCGGCTGGTGGACCAGGTCGTCGTCGAGCATGGCGCGCTGCCCAATGCGGTGCTGTTCCACGAGCTTCGCCCGCACGCCCGGAACGGCGGGGCGCTGGATATCGACGCGCTCATCGCCGGCCGGCCGCAAGAGGGCGTATCGAACGAGGAGGGCGCCTTCATGCTCTTCCGCGTCGGCGACGCCGTCGCCAGCCGCAATATCCACGCCGCCCTCTACGACTCCCTGCGCCTCTGCAAGGAATTTTGAGCCCCGGCGCGCCCCGGCGCATGCTCGTCGCCAGTGCTCTTTCCGCCTATGCTGCGGACGCGATGAAGACCTCCGACCCCGCGTCCGTCCTCTGGCGGGCCACCGCCCCGCCGGCCCCGCCGACGCCCGCGCTCGAGGGCGGCTGCGAGGCCGATGTGTGCGTTGTCGGCGGCGGCTTCACCGGGCTTTCGACGGCGCTGCATCTGGCCGAAGCGGGCGCGCGCGCCGTGCTTCTGGAGGCCGAAGATCCGGGGTTCGGCGCGTCGGGGCGCAATCATGGCCAGGTGGTGCCGATGCTCTCGCGCTATGGACCGGAAGAGACGGTCGCGCGTTTCGGCCCGGAGGAGGGCGAGCGGTTCAACCATTTCACCGCCGAGGCGGCCCGCTTCGTCTTCGAGCTAATCGACCGCCTGGGCATCGACTGCGATGCGCGGCCGGTCGGCTGGCTGCTGCCGGTGGACAGCCCGGCCCGCGAGGGCATGGTGCGGGCCCGCGCCGACGCCTGGGCTGCGCGCGGCATGCCGGTTCGCTATCTGGAGCGAGACGAGACCGAATCGATGACCGGCAGCCGCCATTGGCAGGGCGCGCTCCATCACGCCTGGGGCGGCAATATCCAGCCGCTCGCCTATGCGCGCGGCCTCGCCAGGGCGGCGATCGAGGCCGGCGCGGCGATTCATGCGCGCTCGCCCGCAACGGCGCTGTCGCGAACCGGCCGGCACTGGCGCGTCGAGACGCCGGGGGGCGCGGTGGCGGCGGACCAGGTCGTGCTGGCGACCAATGGTTATACCGGCAGGCTCTGGCCGGGCCTCAGGCGGGCGATCGTGCCGTTCCGGCTGTTTCTCGCCGCGACGGCGCCGCAGGGCGGCAATGTGCGCCGGCATATCCTTCCCGGCGACATGGGCGTCTCGGACAGCCGCACGCTGCTCTGGCCGTTCCGCTGGGACCGGGACGGCCGCATGGTGACGGGCGGCGACATCGTGCTGCCCTGGCGCGCGCGCGGACGCGCCGAAACCGTGGCGCGGCGGCGCCTTCAGGCCGCCTTTCCGGAGCTCGGCGAGGCCGCCTTCGAATTCGTCTGGGACGGCAAGGTGGCGATGACGGTGGACCGCCTGCCGCGCGCCATGGAGCTCGGGCCGGGCGTGTGGACCGCGCTTGGCTATAACGGCCGCGGCGTCGCGCTGGCTACGGCCATGGGCCGCTTGCTGGCCGGGCGCTGCCTCGAAGGACTGCCGGACGACGATCCCGTGCCGGCCGCGCTGCGCCGGCCGCACCCCGTGCCGTCCAACCGCCTCGCTTTGCCGATCGCCCGCGCCATGCTGCTGCGCTTCCGCCGGCAGGACGCGAAGGCGGCCCGCAGCCGGCCGGCCTGAGGCGCGGGACCGGCAGGGAACGGCCCGGAGCGGCGGCATGGCGGGGGGCGCATCCTTCTATCCTGTGGTCAGGGCGGCGGCGGCCTTCCTCATCATGGTCGTCGGCACGGCGGGCATGTTCGCCAGCACTGTCGCCCTCAAGCCGATGCAGGAGGCGTTCGACGTCTCGCGCGGCTCGGCGGCCCTGCCCTATATGGCGTTCATGGTCGGGTTCGGGCTCGGCGGCTTCGGCATGGGCCGCTTCGCCGACCGGCTGGGCGCCATGCGGGTCGCGTTCGCCGGGGGGCTCACGCTCGCCCTCGGTTTCTGGATCGCCGGACATGCCGCCGAGCTCTGGCAGGCGGTTCTGGTCCACGGCCTGCTGATCGGCCTGATGGGCGCCTCGACCACCATGGCGCCGATGGTCGCCGACACCTCGCTCTGGTTCGACCGGCGGCGCGGCCTCGCGGTCGCCGTGGTCATCAGCGGCGCCTATGTGTCCGGCATGGTCTGGCCGCCCATGCTCGAAGCCCTGGTGGACGCTTACGGGTGGCGCGACATGTATCTCGCGCTCGGCGCCTTCGCCTTCGCCACGCTGCCGCTGCTCGCGCTCGTGCTGCATCGCCCCGCGCCGCGAACCGTGTTGACGGGGCCGCTGGCGGCGGCGCGCGCGGCCCGCCCGCTCGGGTTCCGGATGCCGGTGCTGCAGGCGCTGCTCTGCTGCGCCGGCATCGGCTGCTGCGTGGCGATGGCCGCGCCCCAGGTCCATGCGGTCGCCATGGCGGACGATCTCGGCCTCGACCCTGCCGACGGCGCGCTGATGCTGTCGCTGATGTTCGGGTTCGGCGTTCTGAGCCGGCTCGGCTCCGGCTGGATTTCGGACCGCATTGGCGGGCTGCGCACGCTGGCGCTGGGCTCGGCCGGCCAGGCTGCGTCGCTGGCGCTGTTCCTGCCGGCCGACGACCGCATGGCGCTTCTTGTCGTCGCGGCGCTGTTCGGCCTGACGCAGGGCGGCATCGTGCCCTCCTATGCGATCATCGTCAGGGAGTATTTCCCGGCCCGGCAGGCGGGCGGGCGCATCGGCCTGGCACTGTTGTTCACCATGCTCGGCATGGCCGCCGGCGCCTGGCTGGCGGGCGTCATTCACGATCTCACCGGCAGCTACCGACTTGCCTTTGTCAACGCGGTCGCGTTCAACATCGCGCATCTGGCGATAGCGGCCTTCCTGCTGCGCCGCGCCGCGGCCCTGCGCAGGGCGGGCGGCGGCGTGGCGGTGCGCGGCGCGCGGCCTGAACGGTAATGGATCAAGCGCGGGAGGCGCATGAATGGGGCAGAAGATCGCATTGGTCGCGGGCGTCGGGCGCGGCACGGGCGGCGCGGTGGTCCGGCGGTTCGCGGCCGGCGGCTACCGGGTGGCGATGCTCGCGCGGTCCCGGCCGCGGCTGGAGGAGTATGAGACGGCGATTCCCGGCACTCTGGCGGTGCCTTGCGATGTCACCGATCCTGAGGCGCTAGCGGGCGCGCTCGCGCGGGTCCGCGCGCATTGGGGCGATGACCCGCATGTCGTCGTCCACAATGCCGCGCGCGGCACGCGGGGCGGGTTCCTCGACATCGACCCGGCCGACCTCGAGGCCAATTTCCGCGTCAATGTCATGAGCCTCCTGCATCTGGCGCGGCTGACCGCCCCGGCGATGGCGGCGCGCGGCGAGGGCGCGCTCATCGTCACCGGCAACACATCGGCCTGGCGCGGCATTCCGGGCTTCTCCGGCTTCGCGCCCACCAAGGCGGCGCAGCGCATTCTGGCCGAATCGATGGCGCGCGACCTCGGGCCCCAGGGCGTGCATGTCGCCTATGTGGTGATCGATGCGGTGATCGATCTGCGCTGGACCCGCCGGCGCTATCCCGGCAAGCCGGATGAGTTCTTCATCGAGCCTGACGCCATCGGCGAGGAGGTCTTCCGCATCGCGCATCAGCCCCGCTCGGCCTGGTCGTTCAATGTCGAGATCCGCCCCTTCGGGGAACCCTGGTGAGCGCCGGCGCACCCGAAGGCCCGAGCCCGGTCGGGGAGCGGCGCATCCGCGAGGCGATCGTGCGCGGGCCTTACGGCGTCCATCTCGGCATGGCGCTGGCGGTCCTCGAACCAGACCGGGCGGTCGTCCGGCTGCCCTGGCGGCCCGAGCTCGGCAATGGCGCGGGCATTTATCACGGCGGCGCCACCGCCTCGCTGATCGACACGGCCGCCACCGCCGCCGCCTGGACGAGCCCCGCGGTCGTCGAGGCGACGAGGGGCGCCACGGTCGGCTTCACCGTCAACTTCCTCGCGCCGGGGCTGAAGGGCCGCGGCCTTTCGGCAGAGGCCGTCGTGCTGCGCCGCGGCGGCTCGCTCACCGTCGTGGATGTGCTGGTGACCGATGATGACGGGCGCAAGACCGCCCGCGGCGTCG
>LXNI01002878.1_pt1 | contig 10943 bp, 7 predicted proteins | sample 809091 | NCBI WGS metagenome assembly LXNI01 (sample SAMN04870527, study PRJNA318959) | sponge metagenome | biome: 01000161; feature: marine sponge reef; material: water | host: Sarcotragus foetidus | place: Greece: Milos, Mediterranean Sea | collected 2013-05-29 | depth 5-7 m | reverse complement strand
CCCCTGGCCCGTGGCCGCGTTGCGCCCCTGGGCAATGGGAGACGCCATTCCCGGCGGGACGCGCCTTGCCACGAACCAGGGGAGACACGCTGATGCGGCAATATAAGCTTGACACGGCACTAGTCCACCTCCCGCCGTTGCGCCAGCGCGGAAGACAGCGTGCCGGAGTCGACGTAACTCAGCTCACCTCCAAGCGGAACACCCTGCGCGATGCGGGTGGCCCTGATCCCGCGGCGCTGAGCCATCTGACCCAGGTAGGCCGCGGTAGCCTCGCCCTCCACTGTCGCGCTGGTGGCGAGGATGAGTTCCTTGATGACGCCCTCGTCAAGGCGCTTTTCCAGCTTTTCGAGGCCCAGCTCCTCGGGCCCGATGCCATCCAGCGGCGAGAGCCGGCCAGAGAGCACGAAGAACAGTCCGCGATAGGCGCCCGAAGACTCCACCGCGGCCAGATCCGAAGGCGATTCCACCACGCACAACTGGCCGGGATCGCGCCCCGTCGATCGGCAGATCAGGCACAGGTCGCCGTCGGCGAGCATGCCGCAACGCGAACAGGGCCTGACCGATGTCAGCGCCTCCGCCAGGCTGCGCGCCAGCCGCCGGGCCCCCTCGGGCTCGCGGGCGAACATGTGCAGGACCATGCGCTCCGCCGACCGCGGCCCTACCCCGGGCAGAAATTTCAGCGCTTCGAGCAGTTCGGCGAGGCGCGGCGGAAAGACACTGGCCGTCACGGCTTGGGCTGGGCGTCAGCGGAATCCACCGGCCGGATGGATCCAACTTCTATCTTTGCGTCGAATACATCAAGCGACGCCTGAACGAAGGGATCGGCCTTGAACTCTTCTTCGGCTCGCTGCTGGCGCCGGCGCTCTTCCGCCCGGTTTCGGGCGGCCAGAGTATCCCCTTTACCGGCGCCGGCAATTTTAATCTCCACCATCCGCACTGCAGGCAATGCGGCCTGCAGTGCGGACGCCAGGTCCTGCCGCACTTCGTCCGTAAGCAGGTTCTCGTGAGCGCCGTCCAGGCGAATCCGCAGGCATCCATCGCTGATGTCCACCAGCTCGCTATGCGCCGCGATGTCCCCGGAGAGCCCCTCAAGACCCAGCCCGGCCACAGTCTCCGGCCATTCCTTCGAATTCAAGGCTCCGCCGCGCGCCCGCGCAGGCGCAGGTTCTTCATTCGGGTCCTTTTCGGTTACCCCCGGATCAGCTTCGGGCTCGGCAGTTCGCGCGGGCGGCGGCCGCTCCGGAGCTTCCGATGGCCCGGGGCCAGTGCGTCCCCGCGTAACGGCACTTCCCCGGGACCGGGCGCGTCGTGCGCTCGCCACATTCGCACCGGCCGCGGCGCCATTGCCCGCCCCAACGGCAGCCGCCCCCGCCTGCGTCTTCCCGCTTGCCGATTCCGGCCGAAACGCCAGCATGCGCAGCAGCGTCATTTCCAGCCCAAGGCCCGGGTCCGGGGCCAGCGCAAGCTTGCTGCGCCCCTGAATCGCAATCTCGTACAGCAACTGCACCTGGTCGGCGGGCAGCGCCTCGGCCAGCGGCGCAAGCATCCCGGAATCGTCGTCCTCGTCAAGAACGCCCTCTCCAACCGTCTGCAGCAGGGCCAGGCGCTGCAGGGCCGCCGCCATTTCCGCAAGGATATTGGCCGGATCAGCCAGCCGCTCGCGCAGCTCCCTGGCGCCGTTCAACAGGGCCTCCCCGTCGCCTCCGGCAAGCGCGTTGAGGAGATGCACGATGCTGGGCTGGTCGGCGCCTCCGAGCATGTCGGCCACGTCGGATTCGCGCACCGCGTCCGCCCCGTAGGCGATGGCCTGATCCAGCAGGCTCAGGGCGTCGCGCATGCTGCCGTTGGCGGCCCGGGCCAGCCGGGCCAGCGCCCCGGGCTCGGCCTCGACTCCCTCGCCCTTGCAAATGGCGGTGAGCTGATCGCCGATGGTCTCGCTGTCCATGGACCGCAGATTGATCTGCAGGCAGCGCGACAGCACGGTCACCGGCAGACGTTGCGGCTCGGTGGTCGCGAGCAGGAACTTCACGTGCGGGGGCGGCTCCTCCAGCGTCTTCAGCAGCGCGTTGAAGGATGAGGCGCTCAGCATGTGCGCCTCGTCAATCAGGTAGATCTTGTAGCTGCCCGAGGCCGGCGCGTACTGCACGTTCTCCAGAAGCTCGCGGGTCTGCTCGACCTTGGTGCGCGAGGCGGCGTCAACCTCCATCAGGTCGACAAAACTGCCGTCCTCTATGCTCTTGCAACTCCCGCACTCGCCGCAGGGCTCCGGCACGGCGCCTTTCCGGCAGTTCAGGGCGGCGGCAAGAATCCGCGCCAGCGTCGTCTTGCCCACGCCCCGCGTTCCCGCGAACAGCCAGGCGTGATGAACACGCTCGGCGCTGATGGCGTTGGTCAATGCGCGCACCGCATGCGGCTGCCCCTTGACTTGCGAAAACTTGCGCGGCCGCCACTTGCGCGCCAGGACCAAGTAACTCATGGGCGAAGCCTATCAGAGCCCGGTAACCGTGCCTGAGGATTCAGGGATCGAGTGTTCGGGCAACGCGGAAGCCATAGTAGCCGTCGCTTCTGTCCGCGGGAGCGCCGACGCGCAGCGCGATGCGCAGATCGTCCGGAAAGTCGTCCCAGGCGCCGCCGCGCACCACGCGGCGCTCGCAGTCGCCGTCAAGCCACGCGCTGCCATCCGCCGGCGCCCCTTCGTAGCTGCCGTTCCAGCAATCCTCCACCCATTCGTACACGTTGCCGTGCACATCGTACAGGCCGAACGCGTTGGGCTCGAAGGAACCGGCCGGGGCCGTCTGTTCATAGTCCCATTGACTGCCGCAACCGTAGCAATTGGCGCGATTGCTGCCGATGGAATTTCCCCAGCTGTACTTTGTCGCCGATCCGGCCCGCGCCACATACTCCCATTCGGCTTCCGACAGGAGCCGGTACGACTCGCCGGTCTGCACTGCAAGCCACGCCACATAGTCGCTGGCGTCGTTCCAGCTGACCCTCATGACGGGAAGCCGGCCGCGGCCCCACCCCTCGTCGTCCACGGCGTCGGGGGCGCTGAACCGATCGTAGTCCTCAAAGGTGATTTCGTACTTCGATACCGCGAACGGCTGCGAAATGGTCACCTCGCGAACGGGCTTTTCATCGTCGTAACAGTCCAGTCCGGAGACGCACCCCATCGAGAAGCCGCCCGCGGGAACCACGACCATTTCCGGTCCCTGCCCGCCGGAGGACAGCGGATCCGCAAACGATTCGCCCGGCTGCGGAGCATCCCCCGCAAGCGATTGCGCCACAGCCGCTACCGCCGGCGCAAACAGCAGCGCCGCCACCACCACGCCAGGCATAGTCCGCCCTTGCCTCATGCTCCTGTCCTCCTGCCGTCCCCCTGGACGCCATTTTTCCACTCCGATGCACCGGAGCGCAACCCGGTACCTTGTCCCGCGAGTGCAGCTTACAATTCGAAGTCGCCCCGCAGCGCAAAAGGGGGAGAAAACCATGAGAAATGCGAGACCTTCAAAATCCGGGGAGCTTCGCGCCCGCCTTGAACATCCCGTCATCGACACGGACGGGCACATGCTTGAGCTTTCGCCCCTGATCTACGATTACTTCAAGCAGGTAGGCGGGCCGGAGATGACCGAAGAAGCCTTCACGAACCTGCGCTTCCGCGACGGACTCAACTGGCACCACATGGACCGGGCGGAGCACCGGCGCCACAACCTCATACGGCCCGCGCACTGGGCCGCTCCCGCCGAGAATACGCTTGACCTGGCGACCGCGATGCTGCCGAAGCTGATGCACGAGCGGCTTCCCGAGATGGGCATCGACTACGCGGTCGTCTACCCCACGATCGGTTTCGCGCTGCCGGATATCAAGGACGGAGACGCCCGCCGGGCGGCCTGCCGGGCACACAACCTGATGATGGCGGACATGTATCGCGGCTTCGAGGACCGCCTCACGCCGGCCGCGGTGATCCCCTGCCAGACGCCCCAGGAAGCCATCGAGGAGCTGGACTACGCAATGGGCGAACTGAACTTCAAGGTGCCGATGTTCATCAACCTCGTGCGCCGCCCGATCGAGGCGGTCGAAGAGCAGGCTCCGGAAATGTCCCGCTACGCGTTCTGGATTGACACGCTGGCCTACGACAGCATCTACGATTACGACCCGCTTTGGCAGCGCTGCATGGAACTGAAGGTCCCGGTAACGGCCCATGCCGTGGGACAGGGCATGCACCTGCGCCGTTCCATCAGCAATTACATGTACAACCAGATCGGGCACTTTGCCGACGCGGGTCACGCCTTTGCCAAGTCGCTTTTCTTCGGCGGCGTAACGCAGCGCTTCCCGGAACTGAATTTTGCCTTCCTGGAATGCGGCGTAGCATGGGGCGCGAGTCTCATCTGCGACCTGAAGGAGCGCTGGGAGAAACGCGGCGCCAGCGGAATCCAGTATTTGAATCCGGAGAAGATTGACCGCGAACTACTCAAATCGCTGTTCGAGCAGTACGGCGGCGAGATCCTGTCGGGACGTGTTCAACAGGGCGCTTTCCTGAGAAAGGTCTCCGAGCATGACGGCGAAGATGACTTCGCGGCCGCCCACGTCAACAGCGTCGATGACCTGCTTGATCGGCTGGTGCCGAATTTCTACTATGGCTGCGAAGCCGACGACCGGATGAACGCGATCGCGTTCCACACGGGGCTTCTGCCGCGCGGGCGAAAGCTCAACGCGATGTTCTCGTCGGACTTCGGTCACTGGGACGTCACCGACATGACCGGCATCCTGAGCGAAGCGCACGAACTGGTCGACGACGGCCTGATTGGCAGCGACGATTTTGCCGACTTCGTGTTCCGCAACCCCGCGCGCCTGTTCGCCGGCATGAACCCGGATTTCTTCGTCGGCACGACCGTGGAGGAGGATGTGGCAAAAGTGCTGGGCGACAAGGCTCAGGCCGCCGCCTGAGGCATTACATGGGGGCCTCTCATCGTTGAGGCACCGGTTGCGCCGAGCGCGATTCGATCCATTCATAAATCACTGGGAGCAAGACCAGCGTAAGCAACGTCGAAGTGAACAATCCCCCGATCACGACCGACGCCAAGGGACGTTGTGTCTCGGCGCCAACGCCGGTTGACAACAACAGCGGGATGATCGCAAGGATTGTCGTGAACGCCGTCATCAGCACCGGACGCAAACGGAGTTCACAACCCCGCCGTACGGCTTCCGCCAGCGCCATGCCTCGCGTTCGGAGCTCGTTCATGAATGACACCAACACCACCCCATTGAGCATGGCCATGCCAAACACGGCTATGAAACCAATCGCTGAGGGCACCGACAGGTACTGACCGGAGACCCACAGCGAGATGACCCCGCCCACTGTTGCAAATGGCACGTTGGCGATGATCATGGTCGCGTACTTGACGGAGTTGAACGCCGTGTACAGCAGTACGAAGATGAAAAAGATCGTTAGCGGAACTATGACGGACAGGCGTGCCAGCGCTCGCTGTTGGTTCTCGAATGCACCGCCCCACTCCACCCAGTAGCCCGGGGGCAGTTCGATCTGCTGTTCAATTGCGGCGTTGGCGTCCTGCACAAACCCATCAACGTCTCGGCCGCGCACCTCCATTTGGATAACGGCATAGCGTTGCAGTTGCTCGCGGCGCACGAAGGAGTATCCCTCGCTAACGGTGACATCTGCGACGACCGATAGCGGGACAATTGCACCTGCGCTGGTCTTGAGTGGAATGCGCTGAATGGACTGCACCGAGGCTTTCGACGCGTCGTCGAGCCGGGCCGTGATGTCGAAACGGCGCACGCCGTCGATCAGGGTTGATACCGGTTCGTTGCCAATACCCGTGCGCACAACGGACAGTACGTCGTCTGCATTCAGTCCGAATCGAGCGAGTTGATCGCGCTTCACCTTGATGCGAATCTGCGGTTTGCCAACGTTGGCTTCCAGTGACAGGTCCGCTACACCGTCAACCTCCGCGATCACATCGCGAATTTCGGCGCTTAACCGATCGAGTTCGCTCAGTTCTTCCCCGTATATCTTGGCCGCGAGTGTAGCGCGCACGCCGGAGATCAACTCTTCCACCCGCATCTGAATGGGTTGCGTAAACGCGAAGACGGCCGTGGGGACCGCCTCCTCCATCGTCTCGCGCATCGCATCGGCCAGTTCGTCGATCGAGCGTGTCCACTCGTCTTTGGGCGTCAATCGCGTGTAGATCTCCATGTAGTTAACGTCTGCGGTCTCGCCTTTTTCAGCGCGTCCGATCATGGCGATCGTGGTTTCGACTTCAGGGAAATCACTGAGCGCGGTTTCAATCCGCTTGGAGATTTCAATCGACTGTTCGAGGGACGTTGACGGGATCGAAGTCACGCGCCACATGATGGATCCCTCCTGAAGCTGCGGCATGAACTCTTTGCCGAGAAAGGGAAAGAGTGAAAAACTGGCGACCAATAGCACCAGGGCACCGACGACAATCTTGCGCTTGCTGGCGAGCGACCAAGCCAGTAATGGCAGGTAGCCGCGTTTAATCCAGCGCATCACGAAGGTGTCGCGCGCCACGCTGGGCCTTAGGATAATGGCGGCCAATACCGGCGTCAGCGTCAGCGTGATCAGTAACGCGCCCGCCATCGCAAAACTGATATTCAGCGCCATCGGCTTGAAGAGCTTCGCTTCCAGTCCCTCCAGGCCGAACAAGGGCATGAACACGACGATGATGATGATGACTGCGAAGGCGATCGGTGTGACCACATCTCGAGCCGCATCCAGCACCGCGGAGGCGCGATCGACCTCCTGCCCCGCTGCGCGTCGTTCCGCCATGATGCGAAAGGCGTTTTCGACCATGACCACGGCGCCATCGGCGAGCATACCCACGGCAATCGCAAGACCTGCCAGGGACATCAGGTTGGCCGACAGTCCGGCCTGCTGCATGAAAATGAAGGCGATCAGCATAGAAATCGGCAATGCGGCGATAACAACGATCGCTGAGCGGATCTCCCCAAGAAACAGAAACAAGACAATGGTGACGAGGACGGCCCCCTGGAGCAGAGCCTGCGTAGCGGTGGACACCGCCTTGTCGACCAACTCGGTACGCTCATAGACGGGCTTTAGAACCACGCCTTCGGGAAGCGCCGAATCCACAATGTCGACTTTTTCCTTGACCCCGTCCACGATATCGGCGGCGTTTGTTCCGATTCGAGACAAGGCCATGCCGAGGACGACTTCTTTGCCGTCTCGGGTGACGGCACCGAAGCGTAGCGACGGCGCCTGCTCGATGGTGGCTACGTCACGCAAATACACCGGGATGCCGTCTTCCACCTTTACGACCATGTCACCGATGTCGTGCTCACCTTCGACGAGCCCCAATCCTCTGACCAGATACTGTTCGGCTCCGAGGTTGACGTACTGACCCCCTACCTGACGGTTGTTGGCCTCGATTACCTCCATAATGTCGGCAAATGCGATGTCGTACTTGATGAGGCTGAGTGGATCCATGACCACCTGGTACTGTCGCTCCTGTCCACCCCAGGACAGCACGTCATCAACACCCGGTGCGGTGCGCAGGATCAGGCGGATATTCCAGTCCTGCAAGGTGCGTAAGTCCATGTCTGTTACGGCCGCATTGAGCTGCTCGTCCGCGCGTTCGACGGTGTACCAAAACACCTGACCCAGGCCGGACGAGTTGGGTCCCATTTCTGGTGTGCCATACCCCTCCGGGATTCGGTCAGCCACTTCCTGCAGACGCTCCATCACCAAGCGTCTTGCAAAGTAGATGTCCATGTCATCTTCGAAATACACCGACACATAGGACAGGCCAAAGAGGCTCACCGAGCGTATCTCCTGCACGCTCGGCAGTCCGGCCATGCCCGATTCGATCGGAAACGTCAGCAACTGTTCGATATCTTCGGCCGCAAGCCCGGGGGACTCGGTGTAGATATTGACCTGTACCGGCGTGACATCCGGAAACGCATCGATAGGCACGGTTACTATGGAGCGCCAGCCCATAAACGCGATCACTCCAAAGATGATGAGCACCAGAAACTTGTACCGGAGTGCGGACTCAACGAGTTTTTCTAACATGTGAATCCCCTAGTGCACATGGCCTTCGCCTATGGATGATTTGAGTTGTAGCGATTTCAAATGAAATACGCCAGCAACGGCGATCTGATCGCCGTCCGAGAGCCCGCTTCGCACCTCCGTCCAGTCACCGACGGTTGCGCCGGGTTCAATGGTTTCGGCATGAAACTCACGACCGTTTTCAAGTTTGAAGACAGTAGGAGCCCCTTCGATCATGGTGACGGCGGAGCTCGGGACGGCCAGTGTCGGTGCACTCGTACCGGTGACGATCTCGACTTCAACGAATTGTCCGGGGTGTAATCGATCCCCGGTGTTGACGACTTCGATTCGGATGCCCAGCGTGCGGGTGGCCTCGTCCAAGCGGTGATGGCGCTGGATGACTGCACCTTCCAGCCAGGTGATGCCATCCAAGCTGACCCTCGCCGTAGCGCCGTCGTCGATCTCCGGCAAACCATTCGAAACGGTCTGCGCTTCCACCCAGATGACGGACTCGTCGCTGATGTCGACCAGCACACGACCGGGCTCAATCAACTCGCCGACGATGAAGTCGTCCTGTAGCACAGTGCCCGCTTGCTGTGCGAGGAGATCAAACGCGCCAGTGGCTTTGCTGGCATTGTCGGACTGCATGAGCGCATCGGCTTGTGCTTCTGTCATACCGTAGGCGAGCACCTTGGCAAGCGCCTGCTGTTGGGCGACCTGGGCTTCCGTGTAACGCCGTTCAGAGACGATTTCCCTGCCGAGGGACTTCATCCGCATCCATTCACGATCAGCAACAATCAAATCGCCCTGCGCTTCCGCCATCTCGACACTCGAGAGTGTGACCAGGCGTTGTCCTGGCTCGACCGTATCGCCGAGTTGCACGTGGCGCGCAGCAACCTGGGCGGTGATCCGGGGCGTGACACGCGAGGATCGATAGGCGTTGACGACGACTTCACCTGGAATCCGAATCGTCTCATTGAGCGCTTTGGGTCCGATGGTCTCGACGACGACGCCGGCCGACGTCCGGTCCTTCATCGTCATCTCAATCGGACCTCCTTCTTCGCCTTCGTGATCTCCGTGTTCATCCTCGTCACCGGCTTCATCGTCACTGTGGTCGTCGTTGTCGTCGCCGTGCTCATCGGTGTCAGCCTGCGCTTCCTCCTGCTCACGGGCATCGCGCGCGTTCTCTTGCGCAAAAGCGGGGACAGCGAGCGTTAAGCACAGGCATACCGCCCAAACGAATAAGGTCTTCATGGTGGGGCCGTCCGTTATTGTGTTGGGGGTGTATGTACTCATCGATTCGCTCCTTGACCGAGCCAGGCATCCACTTGGCCGGATGCCCATAACCATTCGAACCAGGCGCGCCACAGCGCCTCTCGAAGATTGAGCGCACTTTCTTGCACATCCAGCGTCGCTGTGAGTTGCAATAAGTAGTCGGTGGTGCTGAGTTCGCCAGCTTCCCACAGCCGTTTTAGCTGTTCGGTGTGTCGAGTCAGGCTAGCCTGTCCCGTTGATGCCCAATCGGCCCAAGCGTTGCGTGAGAGTTGATAGCGCTCCGACGCACTCGCCAGGCGCGCGTATGCGCGCTGCATCACGTCGTTGGCAAGCTGTTGTGCCCGACTTCTTTGTGCCATCGCTGCACTCACTTCGTGGCTAAATCGGTTGCGCACGAACAGCGGTATGGTGACGTTCACACCGATCAGGGTTTCGCCTTCCTCTTCACCGCCTGCCAGACTCAAGGTCGGATCGGGCCGTCGCTCCCGACGTCGCAACTCAACGAGCGCGTCAGCCGATTCCACCTGCCGTCGTGCTGCCAACACTTCGGGCAGCGCCAGTACCAATGACTGTGGGTCGCCCGCACTACTGGGGAGCGCGGGCAATGCGCCGGGCAGCGCAGGCCACTGCGGCGTCGCGGAGCGAGGCGTAAGATTGCGCACCGCTTGCCGTGCCTCGGCAAGGCCTGCGCCGGCGGTCGCCCGCTTGATTCGTGCATCGGTGAGCGCCAAACGGGCGAGATCAAGCTCCACTTGCGCCAGATCTCCGGCGTCGAAGCGGCGTTGGGCAAGCGCGACAAACTCGTCCATCAGTTGTTGACGCGATTGCGCCAAGGCATCGCGTTCAGCGCCGGTTTGATGCTGTGCAAGCCCGTCGAGCAGCTCAACCGTCATTGCCCATCGCGCTGCCAGATACTCCGCTTCGACCACCAGCCAATCCGACTCGGCCACCGCGGCACGGGCTTTGCGTTTGCCACTCCAGTCGAGTGTCTGGCTGATGCCGACCGAGCGACTGTCCGTTTCCGCGTTCTCCGCATCGAGGCTCAGTTGCGGGTTGTACAGCGGCCGTGACGCCGCGTCGCGAAAGGCGCCGCTGGCCTCAAGAGCCGCACGCGCCGCTCGCACGCGCGGGTTGGCCTCGACCACGTCTTGCACAAATTGAATGAGTGCGGGGTCGGCGCGCAGAGCGCTGGACATGTCGGGCTCAGTCGCCCCGGCCGTCCATGGAATGAGTGCTAGTCCGCTCAACAGAAGAGCGAACCCGGATTGGGTACATTGCATAAATCATTTTCCGAATACAGTCCTGAGGCGCGCACACGGAACAGCATCCGAAGTGCACGGTCTTACAGCGGAGAAACGATTCAGGCCTTCGGTGGAGGAGTTGGCGGGGCATGCGCAAAGTTGCGCGCGATGGCGGAGCGTCCCGCGGCGTGATCGGACCCCATTAACGGGAACGTTGCTGAGGCCATCATGCCGGAGATGCCGGCGGAATGGCCATGACAGCAGCGCTCACAATGATCCCCGTCAGGCTCGGTATCTGATGTTTGATCAGCCTCGGCAGGTTCGAGTAGTGCCAAGGAGTGCTTCGCAGCATCGTCATGAGCATGTCCTTTGGTGACGCTATCAGC
>LXNI01002877.1_pt1 | contig 10955 bp, 8 predicted proteins | sample 809091 | NCBI WGS metagenome assembly LXNI01 (sample SAMN04870527, study PRJNA318959) | sponge metagenome | biome: 01000161; feature: marine sponge reef; material: water | host: Sarcotragus foetidus | place: Greece: Milos, Mediterranean Sea | collected 2013-05-29 | depth 5-7 m | reverse complement strand
GGCGATGGCGGGCGGGCGCCAAAGCCCAGGAAACCCAGCGAGGCGACCAGAAATATAGCGTAGGAAAAGCGGAGCGACGCTTCGACCACCAGCGAGGGTATCACCGAGGGCATGATTTCACGGAAGATGATGTACAGCTTGCTTTCGCCGCGGATCTCAGCCGCTTCTACAAATTCACGCGTTTTGATATCGAGCGTGGCGCTGCGGGCGACGCGGGCCACGATAGGTATGTAGAGCGCGGAAATGACCAGCAGCACTACATTGTCCGCCAGTCCCGCTTGCCAACTGCCAGCTGCGAAGTCGAGATTGCGGATAATGCCGACCAGCACCAGCGCCAGCAGCAGCGCCGGAATCGCTAGCAGGGCGTCGATGACCCGCCCCAGTATTTCATCAACCCAGCCGCCGGCGTAGCCCATGCTTAGACCCAACGCCGAGCCCAGCACGACGCTGACCAGCGTGCCCAGGCCGGCGATGCGGAAGATGCTGCTCGTGCCCAGTATGACGCGGCTGTAGACGTCACGCCCCAGCCGGTCGGTGCCGAAAGGGTGCTGGCCCAGCTGCAGCGCGCCGATATCCAGGGTCGGCGGCTGACGGACATCGTGGCTTTGGTCATTGGGGTTGGTATGCGGCGCCAACTGCCGGCCGAAGAGCGCGAGCAGCAAGAAGAAGGCGACCAGCACAGTACCCAGAGCCGATTGCGGCTGGCGCAGCAGGGCCCGAATCAAGCCGGAGAGGCTGCGATAGACTTGGTTAATCGTTATGCGCTTTCTGTATCAGCGAACGCCCAATCAGCTGCTTCATCGCCGCCGGTCAATAGGCCAAAAAAGGGCCAGCCGCCGGCTGACCCCTGCGCGCCAATCCCGGCGACTTGTATGCCGATCGCCCGCGATAGTCCCGCGCGCTACGGCCTGTTTACCCCAATTACCCGACCACAGCCTGATGCAAATTCGTCCGGCCGGCGAAGGGCTGCAATTCCACGCCGCTGATATTGCTGGCCAGCACCATGAATTGCGCGAAGAAATAGGGCACCACTATCGGACCCTCGTCCAGGAAGATTTGCTGAATCTCCTTGTAGGTGGCGGTTCGCTCGTCCTGATCGAGGGAAGTACGGGCGAGTTCAATCAACTCGTCGAGGCGGGCGTTGCTGTAATGCGATTCGTTCCATGGGCCCTCTGAGTGATACGCCAGATCGAGGTAGAGCTGTGGAACCGGCCGTGGGCCCCAGCCGGTCGTGCCGAGGTCCACTTGATCCCAGAGTTCGTTCCAATAGGTGTTCTCGGCCTCCAACTGGATTTCGATGCGGATGCCGGCTTCTTCCCACTGCGAGGCCAGAGCCTGCGTCAAATCCGGGAAGTTGCCGCTGTTGGGCGCGTACAGAATCATATCCAGTCCATCGGGGTAGCCGGCTTCGGCCAGCAAGGCGGCGGCCGCTTCCGGATCGCGCGGCGGCGCCTCGGCATCGGCCAGGAAATATTGCCCAAAGGCCGGGCCAATCGGCGAGTCCTTGCCCACCGCGCCGAAGCCCAGCTGTACGCGCTCCCAGATGGCGTCGCGGTCGGTCGCCAATTTGAAGGCTTTTTGTACGAGGGGGTCATTGCCCGGCGCCCGGTCGGCGCGCAGACGGGTTAGATGGTGCCCGCTGGTCGGGATGTCCGCGGTATGGAAGTTGGCATCGCCGCTGAAACCCAGGAAGCTGGAGTTGTCCAAGCGCATGATGCCGTCGGCGGTTCCGCCTTGCACGGCGGCTATGCCCGCCTGTTGATCGTCAAAGAAGATGAACTCGAGGCGGTCGATGCTGGGCGCGCCGCGCCAGTAATTCTCGTTGGCGCTCATGATAGCGCGGTCGCCGGGGATGATCTCTTCCAGCACGAATGGTCCGGAGCCGTTGAATGCAACGCCGATGTCCTCTGCGCCGCTCTTGAGAACGACGAATTTGTTGTCGGTCAAATTGTAGAGAAAGTCGGGGTTCGGCTCGCTCAGCGTGATAGTGATCTGATTGTCGCCGGCTGCTTCAAAGGACCCGGCGGAGATCAGGCTGGCGAGGGTGCTCTCGGCTTCTTGATGCCACTCTATCGTCCAGAGCACGTCATCGACGCTGACCGGGCTGCCATCGTGCCAGGTCGCGTCATCGCGCAGCTGCAGGCTATAGACCAAGCCGTCATCACTGAGTTCCCATGACGAAGCCAGCCTCGGCACCAGATTGGACGCGGCGTCGGTCTCGATCAGGTAGTCGTAGACGGCGTTAAAGATAGCGATTTCGCTGTCGCCGGAGGCCGAGCGCGGGTCCAGCGTCGCCGGCGTCAACCAGGCCAGGCGCAATGTGCCGCTGTCTTGCGCGCTGGCGATGCCGCCCAATGGCGACAAGGAAACCGTGCCTACGGCAGCCGCTGCGCCGGCGGCGAAAATGTTGAGAAATTCACGGCGGGAAACTTGACTTGCGAGGTTGCTGTTTCTGTTCTTCACGATGGTCTCGTCCTTTTACATTTGTGGATAGAATGGCAACTGGGTGGCTGCGGACGGGGAAAGGGCAAATAGCCAACGCAAAGCGCTTGTTTTAGCGTTGTGGCGGCGCCAAGGAGCGTTCACAGCGTTGGCGGATGAGCTGGCGACTTACGGCCATTGCCTCCCTTTCAAAAGACCCGGCAGCCGGGCAATTGCCTGTACGCGCCGCATTATGGCATAGGATGGCGCGGATTGGGAACACATAACTTCAGCCGAGCGGCGATTACCGCTGATTTGACGGGGTCTACCTCGCTATCCAACATTCTCTGTGCCGGCGGTCAGTGTCTACGCGACCCTCTGTGTTTCTTGTTTGTGAAACCCGCCCAATCTCCGTTCGCATTCACGTTGAAAAGCGTAGGGCGGGCCTTGGCTCGCCCGCCCGAACACAGCTTAGCGTTCAATATTATGTGTGAGCCAAGCATCTCTATGCGCTGGCCTCAGCCGACGGTGGCGGTATGAAAGTGCGTCCGCCCGGAGAAGGGATGTAATTCGACGCCGGAAACGTGGCCCGCCATCACCATAAACGAGGCGTAGAAGTAGGGCACGATGATCGGCCCCTCGTCGAGAAAGAGCCGCTGGAGGTCCTTGTAGGCGGCGATTCGCGCGTCTTCGTCTAACGCGGAGCGGGCGAAGTCGATGAGCTCATCGAGGCGCTCGTCTTGCCAATGCGATTCGTTCCAGGTCGCGTCTGACCGATAGGCGAGGTCGAGGTAAATCTGTGGCGCCACCCGGTCGCCCCACCAGGTAACGCCCAGATCCACGTCCAACCACTTCTGCACCCAGTATTCATTTTCTTCTTCCAGCTCAATCTCGACGCGGATGCCGGCGTCATACCATTGCGCCGCCATCGCCTGCGCGAAATCGGGCATTGAGCCGCTGTTGGGCACATGCAGGGTCATGTCCAAGCCGTCGGGATAACCCGCTTCCGCCAGCAATGCGGCAGCCGCCTCCGGATCGCGCGGCGGCAGCTCGACATCGGCGAGGAAGTATTGCGCGAATGAAGGCCCAATAGGCGAATCTTTGCCGACGGCGCCAAAGCCCAACTGTACGCGTTCCCAGACGGAGGCGCGGTCGGTCGCCAGCTTGAATGCCTGGCGCACGCGAATATCATCGCCGGACGGTCGGTCGGCGCGGATGCGCGTCATGTGGTGTGCGTTGGTCGGAATATCGATGGTATTGAAGTTGAAATCGCCGCTGAAATTGAGGAAGCTGAAATTATCCAGCCGCAAGATGCCATCGGCAATGCCGCCCTGCACCGCGGCGATCGCGGCCTGTTGGTCGTCAAAAAAGAGGAATTCCAGCGTCTCTATGCTTGGCGCGCCGCGCCAGTAATCCGTGTTGGCTTTCATCACGGCGCGGTCGGCGGGGATCAGTTCATCCATGATAAAGGGTCCAGTGCCGTTGAATTCGATGCCGATATTCTCAGCCTCCGCTTTGAGCATGACGACCTTATACTCCGTGAGACGATAGAGAAAATCGGGGTCGGAAGCCTTGAGATCAATTATCATGGTATGGTCGCCGGCCGCTTCAAGCGCAGCGATGCCGGCCAACAAATCAGCGATAGTGCTGCCCGCGTCGAGTTGCCACTGGATGCTCCAGACGACATCGCGGGCGGTCAGCGGACTGCCGTCATGAAAGAGGGCGTTTTCCACCAGTTGAAGGGTATAGCGCGTGCCATCGTCATTGCGTTCCCAGGAAGAGGCCAGGGTGGGCACGAGATTCGACGAGGCATCGGTCTCGAACAGGTAGTCGTAAAGCGCGTTCAAGATGGCGATTTCGCTCATGCCCGAGACGCTGCGCGGGTCTAGCTGCGCCGGCGTGAGCCAGGCGATGCGTAGCGTCCCGCCATCGCTGGCGCCGGACAAGTTCAGCATCGGCGCGCGGTCAAGCGCGATCGTGCCGACAGCGCCGGCCATGCCCGCGGCGAAAATCTGCAAGACGTCCCGGCGCGAGGGACTGAGTTGATCGGGAAGCATCTTTCGCGCGGCCATGTCGGTGCTCCTTCCGCCAGTGTGGAGGCGGCCATAAAGCGCAAGTCGTTGATTTCAGGTTACTGGACTCGGCGGCGCAAGTAAAGCGGGCCCATTGAATGCGGCAGCTTTTGACTTAGCCTGTGAGATTGGCTATCCTCAGCGAAAGTCTCGCAGTCGTACTTGAATGCGTTGCACAATTCTGGTGTGATGCGTATAAAACTTGTATCCGCGCAATGAACGCTGATATATGCCAAATCTACCTGTCATTGCCGCTGTCGGCAGCACCGCCATCGCATCGGAACACCGCTGCTGCAACGCCCGTGACTTAATGGCGGAGGCGGTTCTTGACTGCCTGACTGACGCCGGCCTGGACGATCTGTCGGCGGTTGAGCACGGTTTGGCCAGCTACGAAAGCGACCACTTCAACTTGCAGATGACGCTGGGGGCGATTCTGCAGGATACCATCGGCCTGACACCCAAGCCGAGCGTGCGCATAGAAGGCGGCGGCGCGACCGGCGCGCTGGCGCTGCGTACGGCTTGGGCCCATGTCGTCAGCGGCCTCTGCGATTCCATCCTGGTGTATGGCGTGGAGAAGAATGGCAGGGGCGTTTCCTCGCGCACGGCCAATCAGCTTTTCGCGCTCTCCGCCGATGTCGATTGGGAGATGATGATCGGCGGCACTTATACCAGCTTCTACGCGGCGATGATCCGCGCCCACATGGCGGCCTTCGGCACGACTGAGCGGCAATTCGCCCACGTCGCCGTTCGCAATCGCCGCAACGCCGGCTTCAACCCCATCGCGCAGAAAGCGATGGACATCAGCGTTGACGATGTGCTGGCTTCGCTGCCGATAGCCGAGCCTTACAAGCTGCTGGATTGCAGTCTGCTCAGTGATGGCGCCGCCTGCATCCTGCTGGCGACCGAGGACTGGGCGAAGGCGCATTGTCCGCGATTTAGCCAGCGTCCGCCGGTCTACTTCAGCGCGTCTGGCTGCGGCACGGATACCATGCGCCTGGGCGACCGCTATCCGCAGATCACGAATTTCCGCGCCAAGCGAGAGGCCGCTCGCCAAGCCTACGAGATGGCCGGCATCAGCCAGCCCCTGGCGGAAATTGACGTCGCCGAGCTTTACGACAGCTACAGCGGCGTCGAGATACAGGCCGTGGAAGACTTGGGTTTCGTCGCCGAAGGCGAGGGCGGGCCGGCTGTCGCGGATGGCGTATTTGATTTGGACGGCGAATTGCCCGTCAATACCAGCGGCGGCCTGCTGGGGCGGGGGGCGCCAGTGGGCGCGACCGGCATCTTGCAGGCGATTGAAGTGACGCAGCAGCTTTGGGGCGTTGCCGATGCTCGGCGTCAAGTGTCGGGCGCCCGCCGCGGCTTGACCGACACCCATGCCGGCATCGCCAGCATCAGCGTCGTCAACATCTTCGAGCGCGCAGATTAAAGAGCTTGATATGTCAGACAAGGTCAGCAGCCAGATTGAGATCGCGACGATAGCGGGTGACCCCACGACAGACCCATGGCGCGAGTTTCGCCAGGTAGAGCGCATCACGCTGGAACTAACGCAAGGCTACAAATACAGCTTGGGCAAATACTCCCGTTTTTTTATTGAATTGGAGAATCGGCGCTTTATGGCCACGCGCTGTGACGCTTGCGCCAAAACCTACGCGCCGCCGCGTCCGCTCTGCCCATCCTGCCTGCAGCCGACGACTTGGCAGGAGCTATCTGGCGAGGGCGCCGTCGAAACTTGGTCCGTGCTTCACTTTTCGCCGGGCAGCAACGCCGACGTCCGCGCGCTGGAGACGCCCTTCGTGCTCGCCTACGTTTTGCTGGACGGCGCCGACACGCTCTTCCCCCATCTGCTCAAAGCGCCGCCGGGGCAAGTCGAGCGGGGTATGCGCGTTCGGGTTGCTTACAGCGAGGGGCCGGTGCAGCATCCGATTCATTTGATGTATTTCGTGCCCGTTTCGACCTACGAGGAGGCGCCATGACCGCGCGCGTACACAAATTGATCAACCGGCCGGAGAACCTGGTCGACGAGATGCTGGAGGGCTTTTGCGCCGCGCACAGCGATATCGCGCGCCTGGTTGACAAGCGGCTGGTCATGCGCGCCCAGCCCAAAGCGCCGGGCAAAGTCGGCTTGATCATCGGCTGCGGCAGCGGTCACGAACCGGCTATGACCGGCTGGATCGGCGAAGGACTCTTTGACGTCAATATCGCGGGCGAAATCTTCGCCGCGCCCGGGCCCGAGCTGATGGTCCAGGGCATCCGCGCGGCCGACAACGGCGGCGGCGTGCTGATTTGCGTCTCTCATCACGCCGGCGACCTGCTCAATGCCGAGCTGGCGCTGGAGCTCTGTGAGGCCGAGGGCATCGACAATGTGGACATGGTCCTGCTCTACGACGATATCTCCAGCGCGCCCAAAGGGCGGGAGCCCGAGCGCCGCGGCACCGCCGGCTTGTTTTTCGTCTGGAAGCTGCTCGGGGCCTTTTGCGAGGGCGATGGCGACCTGGCCGCCGCCAAAGCGCTGGCGGAGAAAGTCCGCGATAATACCCGCAGCCTGGCCATGTCGCTCAGCTCCTGCGCCAGCCCGGTCACTGGCGAAGTCATGTTCGAGATGGCGCCGGACGAGATGGAGATTGGCATGGGTTTGCACGGCGAGGTCGGCATGGGGCGGCAGAAGGCTCTGGGCGCGGACGAGACGATCGACTTGATGCTGCCGCCGCTGCTGGAGGATTTGCCCTTCCAAGCCGGCGATGAGGTGCTGGTGCTGCTGAATAACAGCGGCAGCCTGACCCTGATGGAGCTCTTCGTCTTGTACCGGCGCGCCGCCGCCAAGCTGGCGGAAGCCGACATCAGCGTCTACCGTTCCTGGATCGGTCCTTACGCCACCACGCAGGAGATGGCGGGGTTCGCGCTGTCGCTCTGCCGCGTGGACGAGCAGATGAAAGCGCTCTGGGACGCGCCCGCCAACGGCGCCTACATGAAGCAGCTATGAGCGCGATCGGAGCGCAGGATTTGAGCGCGCTGATACAGGCCATGGCCGAGCGGGTCGCGGCTGAGAGCGTGGCGCTCAATCGGCTGGATGCGGTCTTGGGCGATGGCGACCACGGCACAAGCATCAGCACGGCTTTTGCCGTCGCTGTCGAAGAGATTGAGGCGCTGGAGCAGCCCAGCCTGAACGCGATCTGGCTGGCGACAGCCAAGGCGCTGATGAACCGCATGGGCGGCGCCTCGGGCGCGATATTCGGCACCTTCTTTCTCAAAGGCGTCGCCACATTGAGAGATGCCGACCGCTTGCATAAAGACGCCATGGGGGCGTTGCTGGCGGCTGGCCTGGAGGGCGTCAAAGCGCGGGGCAAGGCGGGCGTCGGCGACAAAACAATGGTTGATGCGCTGGCGCCGGCGGTCGCGGCTTTCGGCGCGGCTGATGAATTTGCGTCGGCCTGGCGGGCTGCGGCGGCTGCGGCGCGTACCGGCGCTGAATCAACGCGAGACCTGGTGGCGCGGCAGGGAAGAGCCAAGTTCCTGGGCGAGCGCGCCATCGGCCAGCAAGACCCGGGCGCGACAACCATCGCCCTAATGTTCGAGGCCTCACACTTATGGTGGAAGGAGAACAAGCAATGACAAGGTACAGACTGCGGGTTGGTTATATCGGCACTTCTATCTCGTCCTATTTCGCTGACGAATACGATCAACGGTCACGGGCATTGGCCGGCTTGGAGAAACTGGCGGCCGAACTGGACTTCGACCTGGTAGCGATCAGCGACGAGATGATGACCGAAGCGGCATCCGTGCAAGCCGCCGAGTGTTTCCGCGCCGAGCAGATTGACTTCCTGCTCTTGCAGACGGCCGCCTGCAGCATGGGCGAGCAGTTGCTGCCCCTGGTCAAAGCGGCGCCGCGCATGGGCTTGTGGGCCACGCCCGACCCGGAACAAGAGGGCGAGATCAAGCTGCATTCGGTCGTCTCCATGAGCCATTTCGCCTCGATCCTCAAGCGCTACCTCAAGCACGAGAACATCCCCTTCAAGTGGTTCTACGGGCATGTCGAGACGGCCGAGTTTCAAACGCGTTTCGCCGTCACTATTCGCGCTCTAAAAGCGGTCAAGAATATCGAGCGCGCGCGCATCGGCTGGATCGGCAACTTGTCGCCCGGCTTCAACGACATGATCTTCGACGAGCGCTTGCTGCGCAGTCGGCTGGGCATCGCCGTGCTGCCGCATGAGCTGGCTGAATTGGTTGAGCGGGCCAAGGGCTATGACGCCCAGCCGGTGGGCGCGGCGATCAACGAGATCAAGTCGGCGGCCAGCGCCATCACGGTCAGCGAGGACAGCGCCTTCGACCGCGTGACCCGCTTGTATCTGGCCCTGCGCGATATGGCGCGCGACTTCGAATACGATGCGCTGGCGGTGCAGTGCTGGCCCAATTTTCAGTCTTACTACCGCGTGGCGCCATGCATGGCCTACAGCTGGCTGGGCAGCGAAGACGGCATCGCCGTCTCCTGCGAGGGCGATGTGTTAGGCGCGGCCAGCATGTACCTGCTCAATCTGCTGACCGGGCGTAGCGGCTCGTCAACGTTGCTGGATATGACCGCGCTCGACCCGCAAACGCAGGCCATGCTGATGTGGCATTGTGGCGTCTCGCCGCGGCACTTCGCCAACGACGACGGCATCAAGTGGGTCGATCACGTCACGCTGGGGCGCAAGGGTTCGGACGGACCCTACGGCGTGGCCGGCGATCAAGTCTTTGCCGCGCAGGAGACCAGCGTCAGCTATATCGGCGATGATGGCGGCAGCCTGCTGGTGATCCGCGCCGACATCATCGAGCACGCCAAAAAAGGCTTCGACGGCACCCGCGGCTGGTTCGCCGAGTTCGAGCTGAACAAACGAGCTATCACGCTGATGGACCTGATCAACACGCTCACAGTGCGCGGCCACGAGCATCACTTCGCCGTCGGGCAGGGCGATGTCACCGACGAGCTGATGGAATTCGCCGCCTGGAAGGGCATGCGCCTGATCGAGCACGTGCCGCAGACCAATTTTCTGCAATTGGAGGGAGTTAATGTATAATCGCTTAGTCTCGTCCAGTTTGGGCGTTCGCAAGTTCCGTGTTCAACTAGCTAATTGAAAGGCATAGTAATGTTTGCAAAGAAGTTGCATCTTCTGCTGATTTTGCTCCTGGCGCTGGCTCTGGCTGTCTTTGGCTCGGCAGCGCAGGACGACATGATGGACCCGCCGCCCGGCTTCGATAGCTGGGACGCTGTGGTCGCCGCCGCCGATGGCATGACCGTCAATTGGTATATGTGGGGCGGTTCGGATCGCATCAACGACTTCGTCGACCGCACCTACGGCATCCCGCTGATGGAAGAGTACAACGTGACGCTGAATCGCGTCCCGCTGGCTGATACGGTGGACGCTGTCAATCAGGTTTTGAGTGAAGCCGAAGCCGGCGTTGAAGGCGATGGCGGCGTCATCGACATGATCTGGATCAACGGCGAGAACTTCTTCACGCTCAAACAAGCCGAATTGCTTTACGGCCCCTGGGCGGAGAGTATTCCCAACAGCGTCTACGTCAATTGGGACAACCCGGCTTTGAACCTGGACTTTGGCCGTCCGGTCGATGGCTATGAGAGCCCCTGGTCCGGCGCGCAATTCCACTTCATCTACGATTCCGCCCGCATGTCCGAGGATGATCTGCCGCGCAGCTACGCTGAACTGAGCGACTGGATCGCCATGAACCCGGGCCGCTTCTCCTATATCGCTCCGGGCCCCGGCGCCTTCCAGGGCACGCGCTTCGTCAAGCAAGCGCTCTTCGAGATCAGCGGCGGCCAAAGCCAGTGGGTCGGCGAGTTCAACCAGGAACTCTACGATGAACATGCGCCGGCGCTCTGGGATATGCTCAATAGCTGGGAAGAGAATCTGTGGCGCGGCGGCGAGACCTATCCGGCCTCGATCGGTGAAATGCACGAGCTCTTCGCCAACAACGAGATTGACTTCACCATCACGCAGGCGATTTCCGGCGCGGGCGCGCCCATTGCCGCCGGCACGATCCCGCCCACCAGCCGCGCTTTCTCCTTCGACGACAATATGATCGGCGACTTTAACTATGTCGCCATCCCCTACAACGCGCCAAACAAGGCGGCCGCGCTGCTGCTGGCCGACCTAATCTTGCGCCCCGACCGGCAGGCTGAACAGGTTGTGCCGGAGAATGGCTTCGGCCTGGCTTTCGGCATTGATGTAAGCCGTGTCACCGACGAAGCCGACTTGGCGGCCTTGGAAGCGGCTGTCAACAGCCTGGGCGATGCCGCGGCTGATCCAGCTGATTTGGCTGCCTCGCTCGTCTCGGACATCGCCGCCGAGTATCAAGCGCTAGTCGAAGCCGACTGGGAAGCCAACGTCCTGCAGGGCTAAGGCAGCGCTGCCTAGACCGACAGCAGGCGAAAAGCCTCTCCACAACATTTGGGAGAGGCTTTTCATT